>JAABUV010001487.1_pt1 | contig 33902 bp, 23 predicted proteins | sample 5559971 | NCBI WGS metagenome assembly JAABUV01 (sample SAMN10711881, study PRJNA513362) | rock metagenome | isolation source: Antarctica rocks | place: Antarctica: Victoria Land, Knobhead nord | collected 2015-12-19
TGGACATCCTCGCCGACGCGGTGAAGGTCACGCTGGGTCCCAAGGGCCGCAACGTGGTGATCGACAAGAGCTTCGGCGCGCCGCGGATCACCAAGGACGGCGTCACCGTCGCCAAGGAGATCGAGCTGGCCGACAAGTTCGAGAACATGGGCGCGCAGATGGTGCGCGAGGTCGCGTCGAAGACCAACGACCTGGCCGGCGACGGCACGACGACCGCGACCGTGCTGGCGCAGGCGATCGTGCGCGAGGGCGCCAAGGGCGTGGCCGCCGGGCTGAACCCGATGGACCTCAAGCGCGGCATCGACGCGGCGGTCAACGCCGTGGTCGAGCAGCTCAAGAGCCAGACCCGCAAGATCACCACGCCCGCCGAGACGGCGCAGGTCGGCACGATCTCCGCCAACGGCGAGACAGAGATCGGCGAGATGATCGCCCAGGCGATGCAGAAGGTCGGCAACGAGGGCGTCATCACCGTCGAGGAGGCCAAGGGCATCCAGACCGAGCTTGATGTCGTCGAGGGGATGCAGTTCGACCGCGGCTACATCTCGCCGTATTTCATCACCAACGCCGAGAAGATGGTCGCTGATCTCGACCAGCCCTACATCCTGATCCACGAGAAGAAGCTGTCGGGCCTGCAGCCGCTGCTGCCGCTGCTCGAGAGCGTGGTGCAGTCGGGCCGTCCGCTGCTGATCATCGCCGAGGACATCGAGGGCGAGGCGCTGGCCACGCTCGTGGTGAACAAGCTGCGCGGCGGGCTGAAGATCGCCGCAGTGAAGGCACCGGGCTTCGGCGACCGGCGCAAGGCGATGCTCGAGGACATCGCCGTCCTGACGGGCGGCCAGGTGATCTCCGAGGATCTCGGGATCAAGCTTGAGAACGTGACGCTCCAGATGCTCGGCAAGGCCAAGAGGGTCATGATCGAGAAGGAGAACACGACGATCATCGAGGGTGTCGGCGAGAAGACCGAGATCCAGGGCCGTTGCAGCCAGATCCGCGCGCAGATCGAGGAGACCACCTCGGATTACGACAAGGAGAAGCTGCAGGAGCGTCTCGCCAAGCTGGCAGGCGGCGTGGCGGTGATCCGCGTCGGCGGCAGCACCGAGGTCGAGGTCAAGGAGCGCAAGGACCGCGTGGACGACGCGCTGCACGCCACGCGCGCGGCGGTCGAGGAGGGCATCGTCCCGGGCGGCGGCGTGGCACTGGCGCGGGCCAGCCTGACGCTCGCAGGCCTGAAGTATGCCAACGAGGACCAGAAGTTCGGCATCGACATCGTGCGCAAGGCGATCCAGCAGCCGCTGCGCCAGATCGCCGAGAACGCGGGCGAGGACGGTGCCGTCATCGCCGGCAAGGTGCTGGAGAACGGCGAGTACAACTTCGGCTTCGACGCGCAGACCGGAGAGTACAAGGACATGGTCGCGGCGGGCATCATCGACCCGACGAAGATCGTGCGCTCCGCGCTGCAGAACGCCGGCTCGGTCGCCGGCCTGCTGGTGACCACCGAGGCGATGATCGCCGAGAAGCCGGAGAAGAAGTCCGGCGGCGGCGGGATGCCCGGCGGCGGCGGCGGCATGGGCGGCATGGGCGACATGGATTTCTGATCCAGAGACGTTTCGGTGGGGAGGGGCGGGCGGCTTGGCCCGCCCCTTTCCATGTCTGTGGCGGCCCGACATGGCTGCGGAAAGACTTGTACAGCGGCCTGTCAGGAAGCGAGGCTGGGCTCTGCCCAGACCCGCCAAGGGCGAGCCGCCCCTGGACCGGCTTTTCTTAGTGGTGGATTCCAAAGGCAAGCCTTTGGCGGAGTTTGAGGCAGAGCCTTAACCTTGCTCTCTTCCTAGTCACTTTCCTGGAGCCAACTTGATCGTGGCATTTCCCATGCTTGACACTTCCGATTATTTCTGACCCCATACCCCGGCAATCGACGTTTTGGCTTGCCTTGCTGCGCTTCCGTCACTCGGGTGCCTCAAGTCGTCCAGCGGCCCGGTTGTCTGATGTGACGCACGATGCGGCACATCGCCAAAGACGGAGAGCGACTGAGAATGGCGACCGGTACTGTCAAGTGGTTTAACACCACCAAGGGCTTTGGCTTCATCATGCCTGAGGACGGTGGCAAGGACGTATTTGTCCACATCACCGCGGTCCAGGCGGCGGGCCTTCGTGGTCTCGACGAGAACCAGAAGGTCAGCTACGAGGTTCAGATGGAGCGCGGCAAGGCCGCCGCTACCAATCTCAAGCCGCTCTGAGGGCACGACCAATCAGGTCACGATCAGGATATGCGAGGTCGCCGCGCTGTCATCCAGCCGGCTGACCGGCGTAGACACGTTGCCGCCCGGACGATCGGGCGGTGGCGCGGCCGATATCGCGGGACACGCGGTTCCGCCGCGCACCACAAGGAAGTAGGGTTATGGCGACAGGTACGGTTAAGTGGTTCAATGCCACCAAGGGCTTTGGCTTCATCATGCCGCAGGACGGCGGCAAGGATGTGTTCGTGCACATCACCGCAGTGCAGGCAGCGGGGCTCCAGGGCCTCAATGATGGCCAAAAGGTCAGTTATGAGGTCGAGATGGAGCGTGGCAAGGCCGCCGCCACCAACCTCAAGCTGGCCTGAGCCCTAGGCGGCCTGGCCGCTACAAATCGCCGGCCGGTGTGCCGTTCCGCGGCAGCCGAGCCGGACGCAGTGCTCCCGTCAAATCGGGGCAGTGTCCATTACAATAGACGATGGCGCGGCGATCCCGCGCGCGGCAAGGAATTCTGAGAATGGCGACTGGTACGGTCAAGTGGTTCAACGCCACCAAAGGCTTCGGCTTCATCATGCCGCAGGACGGCGGCAAGGATGTGTTCGTGCACATCACCGCGGTGCAGGCAGCGGGGCTCCAGGGCCTCAATGATGGCCAAAAGGTCAGCTACGAAGTCGAGATGGAGCGTGGCAAGGCGGCGGCGACCAATCTCCGCCTGGCCTGATACTCTCCGGGCGCGACGTAGCGTGGGCCGCCGGCGATGAGCCGGCGGCCTTTCGCGTTTCTGGCCTCAGCCGGTCCAGCCGCCCGAGTCGATGCCGGCCACGGCGGCGTCGGTGCGGCGGACGGCCTCGACGCGGGTGGCGCCGCACTCGCGCATGATCGTCTCGGCACGCTGGCGCTTGGCCGTGTCGGCGATGTGGACGGCCAGGACGAGCTGGCCGGCCTGCGCGGCACTCTCGCGGCCCTCGCTCTCGGCGGACTTGGCGGCGCTGCTCACGCCCTCGACGGCACCGCCCGCCAGCACGCCGGCCGCAGCCGCGGCACCCACGGCCGCGAGCGCCACGCCGCCGGTGGCAATGACCACCCCGGCCGCCGCCATCGCCGCGCCCACACCAAGCGTGCTGGCTCCGAGCGTGCGGATCTGGCGCTGGTCCTCCTCGGTGGTCGGGTTCTCTGCGCCCTGGTTCGGGGTGGCGGTGGCGTTGCTCGGGCTGGTGCGCGGCAGGGACAGTTCGGCACGGTCGAAGCCGTTGCCCAGAAGGCGCTTCATCGCGGCCTGCAGCGTGTCTTCGCTCGGGAAGATGCCCTGCACCTCGTCGATGGTGTCGCCAAGCTCGGGGGAGGCGTTGGTCTCGGACGGCATGGGGTCGCTCCTGGTTCGGCGGGAAAACGCCGGGGCGAGAGGTCCGTTGCGTCGAAAGCCAAGGGAAGGCCAGGGCTCTGCCCTGGACCCGCCAGGGGCAGCGCCCCTGGACCGGCACACATAAGAAAAGGCGAGAGGTGCCGCCGGCCCAACCCCGGGTTTCCAAAGGCGAGCCTTTGGCGGGGGCCAGGGGCAGAGCCCCTGGCCTTGCCTGCCTCAGACGTTGCGCTCGACCTGCTGGTAGCGGGCGCGGACGCTGCGCTCGATGGCGGCGGCGACCAGCGGGTCCAGGTTCAGCTCGTTCATCACGAACTCCAGCATCTGCAGGATGCGCTGGCCATGCACGTCGTCGGCGGCGACGACCTCGCAGGCCAGGACGTAGGCGGTCTCGCGCAGGCGGGGCTCCAGGGCGTCGCGGATCAGGCTGCCGGCGTGGGCCAGGCCGTCCTCCTCGCCGAGCAGCCTGATGGTGGCCTCTGTGGCAGCCTCGAGCTGGCGGGTGGAGAAGGTGCGGAACACCGGCAGGGTCTGCACCAGGCCGGCCATGACGCCGATCTCGCGGTCGGAGATGCCGCCCTCGGCGGCGGCCACCAGCACCATCGTGCAGATCAGGGCTTCCTGGGCATCGAAGCCGACGCGAGCGAGCATGGCCTGGCCTTCCTGATGGTGACGCGGCGGACCGTGCCTTCGGGGCGGACGGATGGCAAGACCGCAGGAAGGGAAGCAGAACCCTGCCGAAGGCCCATCTTCAGGCGTGCGGCTCCAGGCGCTTGCCTTGTGACTGATTTGTGAAGTCACGGCGTCCTGCGGGCCGGCGTCGTCATGGGAGTCGCGAGTGCCCGGCGGGTGGCTAGGGGACCACGGGCAGCCAGATGGCGCTGGCCGTCTCGCCCGAGCGCATCACGGTCACTGTGGCCTTGCGATAGTCGGATGGCTTGGCGAACAGGATGCTGTCCACGTAGGTCTGCGGGTTGCGGTCGTAGAGCGGGAACAGGGTGGACTGGACCTGCACCATGATGCGGTGGCCGGGCAGGAAGACGTAGTTGGCGTTGGGCAGGGTGAACCGGTAGCGCTGCGGCGTATTCGCGGGGATCGGTGACGGGTCGGAGGCGCTGTCGCGGTAGCGGCCGCGGAAGATGTCCGTGCCGATCGGCAGCTCGTAGCCGCCCAGCTCTGGCTGGTTGGGGAAATCCGCGGGGTAGACGTCGATCAGCTTGACCGCGATGTCGACGTCGGTGCCGGTGGTGGCGGCGGCGATGTCGGCGACCGGGGCGCCCTGTATCCGCACCGGGGCGGCGAGCACGGGCGTCTCGTAGGTCAGGACGTCGAGGCGGCCGTCGACGAAACGCTGGTCGTGCACCAGCCAGGTGCGCCAGGCCTCGCGGTCGGAGAACCGCACCGGCCGCGGCTCGAACGGGACCGGCTTGGCAGGGTCGGAGACGTACGAGTCGCCCTCGCCCGGGCCGGCGGAACCGCTGGCCGCTGGCGTGTCGTTCGCCGGCTTGTCGCCGCCTGGCTTGTCGAACGACAGGCCGAAGCCCGCCCGCAGGTAGAGGGGCCTCATCGGCTGGGCGCACCCGGTCTCGCAGGCGATGGGCCAGTCGGCGAAGTGCTGCCAGCGGTTCTCGGCGGGGTTGTAGACCGTGACGCGCGGCAGGTTCGCGGGCGGGCCGTCCTTCAGGTATTGGGCGAAGAACGGCAGCACCATGTCGTCGCGGAACTGCAGGGCGGTGTCGCCGTCCCAGCGGAACGGGCCGAGGCTCCAGCCGGGGCGGTTGACCTGGCTGTGATACCACGGGCCCATCACCAGCCAGTTGTTGGCGACGTGGCCGGCCGTCTTCAGCGCGCTCCAGGCGTGGTTGGCGCCCCACATGTCCTCCTGGTCCCACAGGCCCTGCTCCCACAGGGTCGGCACGCTCGATGGGCGCGCGGCCATGAGCCTGTCCAGGGCCTGGCCCTGCCAGAACGCGTCGTAGGCCGGGTGCGCCGCCATTTTGCGCCACCAGCCGAGCTGGGCGAAGCCGTTGGCCTCGGCGTAGGCGCCGGGGGTGCCGGCGGCCAGGAAGGTCTCGTAGTCGTCGTAGGCGGCGCGCGGCACGTCGTCGCCCTCGCCCTTCTGCTCTGTCTGGCCCGCGATGTAGTCGAGGTTGGGCTCGCGGAACGCGCCGTAGTGGTACCAGTCGTCGCCCATCCAGCCGTCCACCATCGGGCTCTCCGGCACCGCCGCGCGCAGGGCAGGGTGGGGGTCGAGCAGGGCCATCGCCACGGTGAAGCCCTCGTAGGAGGAGCCGATCATGCCGACGCGGCCGTTGGACTGCGGCACCGACTTCACCAGCCAGTCGATCGTGTCCCAGGCGTCGGTGACGTTGTCGGTCCCGCTCGGGTTGAGCGGGCCGCGCACGGGCCGCGTCATCTCGTAGGCGCCCTCGGAGCCGTACTTGCCGCGCACGTCCTGGTAGACGCGGATGAAGCCGGCGCGGACGAAGCCGCCGTCGGCCTCGGGCAGCAGCGAGAGCATGGACGGGGATTTGGTGCGCTCCGCCCGCTTCTTGGCGTTGTAGGGGGTGCGGGTCAGGACGATCGGCGTATCGTGCGCGTCCCTGGGGATGACGATGACCGTGTAGAGCTTCACGCCGTCGCGCATCGGGATCATCTCGACGCGCTTGACGTAGTCGTTCTGCGCGTCGGGCCTGGCGAACGCCTCGGGGATGTCGCCCGATGGCGCGGGCGGCGCTGCCGGGTCAGCCCGTGACGGGACGGGCAGCAGGGTGGCGAGGGCGGCGGACAGCAGGATCGTCCTGGCAGGCGGCAACATTGTCGGCTCCGTGTGGCTTGCCCGGTCGGCGGCGACGCGGGAGATGGCTTGCGGCGGCAGGACCCTGCCTCCTGCCGACAAGCCTACACCGTTGGGTCGATATGCCGACTCCTGCGCATCGCTGCCGCCCGCGCCGGGCGACGCGCCACCCCGGCCCGGAGGCCAGCGATCCGACGGCGGGCAGTGAGTCAGTTTGCCGGGTGTCTCCGCAGGCAAGGCGAGGCAGAAAACGAGCAAGGTTGAGGCTCTGCCTCAAACTCCGCCAAAGGCTCGCCTTTGGAATCCACTCCTTAAGAAAGCCGGTCCAGGGGGGCTTCCCCCCTGGCGGGTCTGGGCGTAGCTGCCAAAGGTTTCGACGATCCGCTTGGATCGTTGGAATGGCAGCGGAGGGAGAGCCCAGCCTTGCTTTCTTCCTGACAGCCATGGGCCAGTTTGGAGATGACCCACTACCGTGATGTCACGCGGCTGGCACGACGACGTGACCGGTGCTTGCGGCGCGATCGAGCCTCGTTTCGGCGTTCAGCATCGCGCGGGCATGTTCAAGGATCGCCGGGATGTCCTGCTTCGGGCATGGCCGGCTGAACAGGTAGCCCTGGACCTCGGTGCACCCTTCCACTCGCAGTTGCCGGAGCTGTTCCAGGGTTTCCACGCCTTCCGCGGTGGTCGACATGCCAAGGCTGATGCCGAGGCCGGCGACGGCGCGCACGATATGCACCGCCGAATCCTTGTTGCTCAGGTCGCCGATGAAAGATTTGTCGATCTTGATCTTGTCGAACGGGAACGACCGGAGATAGCTCAGCGAGGAGTAGCCGGTTCCGAAATCGTCCATCGCGATCGGCGTGCCGAGTTCGTGCAGCTCATGCAGGAGAGCGAACGTCGCCTGGCTGTTCTGGAGCAGCACGGATTCGGTGATCTCCAGTTCGAGGCGCGATGGCGGGAGACCGGAGTCGGTCAGCACGGCGCGGATCGCATCGACCAGCCGTGATTCGCGGAACTGCGCTGGCGACAGGTTCACCGCAACCTTGATTCCATCCGGCCAGGTCATCGCATCCGTGCAGGCCCTGCGCAGCACCCACTCGCCAAGCGGAACGATCAGCCCGGTCTCCTCCGCGATCGGGATGAACTCGTCGGGCGAGAGCAGGCCGCGTTCCGGGTGCTGCCAACGCAGCAGCGCCTCGAACGAAGTGACCCGGTCGATCCTGAGATCCACGAGCGGCTGGTAGTGCAGGAGAAACTCGTCGTTGTGCAGCGCGCGACGCAGATCGAGTTCCAGAGCGCGTCGCGCCTGGATCTTGACGTCCATCTCGCGCTCGAAGAAGCGGAACAGGCCGCGCCCGTCGGTTTTCGCGCGGTACAGCGCCATGTCGGCGCATTTCAGCAGCCGCTCGGCGCCTGTGGCGTCCGTCGGCGCGAAAGCGATGCCGATGCTCGCACCGATCACCACGTTGTGGCCCGACAGCACATAAGGCTCGCCGAGTGCGGCCACGATGCGGGCGGCGAGCGTTCCTGCCTCCTCGGCCTGGCCTACGCCGGCCTGGACCACCGCGAACTCGTCGCCGCCGAGGCGTGCCACGGTGTCCACCTCGCGCACGCACGCGCTCAGCCGGTCGGCGACCGCGCGCAGCAGCTCGTCTCCCACTGGGTGGCCGAGCGTGTCGTTGACGGACTTGAAGCGGTCAAGGTCCAGGCACAGCACTGCGGCTCCGGCACCTCGCCCGGCATGGGCCAGCGCGTGCTGCAACCTCTCGTTGAACATCGTGCGGTTGGGCAGGCTGGTCAGGGCATCATGGCGCGCCATGAAGGTGATCTGCTTCTCCGTGCGCTGCCGCTCGGTGACGTCCTCGAAGGTCTCGACCCATCCGCCGTCGGCCATGGGCTCGTGCGACACCGCGACGATCCGTCCGTCGCGCAGGTGCTGGACCAGCGTCAGGGACACGCGCCGGTCGATTTTGGACTGCCACTCCGAGTGCATGTCATCCAGGTCGCGTTCCTCGTGGTTGCCCGACGCGAGGCTCAGCCGGATCAGCTCGCGCAACCCGATCCCATTCGTAGGGTCGGTCAGGCCGAACATGTCGCAGAACTTCCGGTTCGCGACCGCCACGCGGTTGTCCCGGTCGCACAGGCACAAGCCGAGCGACATGTTGTTCAGCGCGGCATCGAACCTGAGGTTGGTGCGTGAAAGCTGCTCGTCCTGGACGATCTTCGCGACGGCGTTGCGCTTGAACACCTCCACCGCCGCCGCGATCGTTCCCACCTCGTCGTTGCGCGCCGGCGTGGCGACCTCGACCGTGGTGTCCCCGGCAGCCAGGCGATGGATGACGGCGGTCAGCGAGCGAAGCGGCCCGCTGATGCGCCGCGCCAGGACCGTCGAGATCAGGAACAGCAGCACGGCGACGCCGATCCCTGTGCCGAGGAGGAGCAGCGTTAGCCGGTGGTCACGATGCAGCCGCGCCGAGACGTCGGAGTCGACCTCCATCACGCCGCGCACGTCGCCGAGCTTCCAGTCCCGCCTGGACAGGCCCACCGTGGCGTTGTGGCAGCTCACGCAAGCCTGGTCGGTCATGCGGTCGGCCAGGGCGACCCTGACGACCGGCTGGCCGTCGATAACGTCGCTGCGCGTGAACGCCTGGTCCGGGTGGACGCTGAGGAAATCCCATGCCTGTTGCTGGAACAGGTCCAGCGTGCGGCCGGCGCGGACCGGGAACGGGTAGGGGCTGTAGACCCGCACCGCGGTGCCCTGCCCGACCAGCAGGTCGCCCAGTTCGTGCACCATGGTCGAGGGAGCAGGGATGGTGTCGGGGCTCGCGGCGGGGTTGGTCGAGGTGCGCATGGCGCCGTGGGCCAGCACCTTCGCCGTCACCTCGCGCGTGTAGTAGGCGCGCATCACCTGGAACTGCTGCACGGTGCGGTGCGCGGCGTCCACCGCGTCCTCGACCGCGTTGGCCCGCATCAGCAGGGGCAGGACAATGATCGCGGTCAGCGCCGCAGCCGCGCAGATCAGGGGAATGGGCAGAAGCAGCTTCCACACGATGCTGTGGCCGACGCGGACCTTGTCCTCATGCGTGATTTTCATGAATCCCAGACTGAACGAACGTCGTTGAGCGGCAGGCGCGCCGCCCTCGACCCTTGCGGCGACACCTGGTTTCGCCGGGATTTTCCCGCTTGCGGGCGCCAGGCACGCCGCCGAGGACGACTCCTCTCGATCCAGTGCCACCAACCTAACCCGGCGTACCTGAATGGAGTCCTAACCGGATGTGCCCATGATCGCGGGTCGGCTGGCCGCTTCGGGACAGCGAGGCAGCAAGCAAGGCTGGGCTCTGCCCAGACCCGCCAGGGGGGAAGCTCCCCCTGGACCGGCTTTACTTAAGTATTGGATTCCAAAGGCGAGCCTTTGGCGGAGTTTGAGGCAGAGCCTCAACCTTGCTTTCTGTTCGGCGCGGCATCTCAGCCGGGACCGAGGAAGTCCCTGACGCCTGCAACCGTCTCGGCGAGGCCGGCGCGCTGCGCCGTAACGCCGGGGGGAAAGGCGGAGAGCAGCCGGGTGGGGGTGCGGCGGTCGAGCAGGACGAAGACGCCGCGGTCGGTGGCGGTGCGGATCAGGCGGCCGAAGGCCTGGCGCAGGCGCAGGCGCGCCTCGCGGTCGTCGTAGCCGGTGGTGTCGCCGCCGGAGAGGTGCAGGCGGCGCTCTCGGTGCAGGATGTCAGGGCGCGGCCAGGGCACGCGCTCGAACACCACGAGACGGAGTGCCCTGCCGGGGACGTCGACGCCGTCGCGCATGGCGTCGGTGCCGAGCAGGCAGGAGTGCTCCTCGGAGCGGAAGACGTCGATCAGGGTGGCGTTGTCCATGGCGTCGACGTGCTGGGCGAGCAGGGTGAGGCCGGCCTCCTCCAGCGCGGGGGCGATGCGCGCGTGCACGCCGCGCAGGCGCGAGATGGCGGTGAACAGGCCCAGCCCGCCGCCGCCCGAGGCGAGAAACAGCGCGCGGTAGGCGCCGGCCAGCGCGCCGAGGTCGCCGGGTGCGAGGTCGTTAACCACGAAGCAGCGGGTCTGGGCGGCGTAGTCGAACGGCGAGGCGAGGGCGGCGCGCAGCGGGGGCGAGGGCAAATGGGTGGCGCCGACTCGCGCCTCCGCGGCGGCCCAGGCGGGCTCTGCGGCGGCGGCCTGCTCGGGGGCGTCGCGCAGGGTGGCGGAGGTGACGAGCAGGCCGTGCGCGGGGGCGGCCAGCGTGGCGGCGAACGGGATCGTCGGATCGAGCCAGTGGCGGTGCAGGCCGACGTCCCGGTCGAGCAGAGGACGGTCCGAAGGTGCGGCTTGGCCCGGGGCGCCGTGTCCGGGCAGCGGCGGGCCGTCGCCGCCGCGGGTGCCGGCGGGGCGGCGGCGGTCGAGGCGCAGGAGGTGGACGTGCTCAGGGCGGGCGCCGGGGGCGGGCGGGTCCTCTGCGGTGGCGCGGAGCATGGCGCGCCAGGCGTCGAGGCGGCCGGCGGCGCGGCGGCGCAGGGTGCGGCTCATCGCCTCGATGCGGCCGCGGGTGGTGGGGTCGAGGTCCTCGGCCTCGTCTTCCAGGCGGGCGACGAGGCGCTGCTGCAGGGTGCGCAGCGGCTCGGCGATGCGGCCGAGCGCACGCTCCAGGCGTTCGGCGGCGCGGGCGAGGGGCTCGGAGACGGGGTGCAGGTCGCACTCCGGGGCGAACAGGGCGGGGGCGCCGGCGCGGTCGGCGTCGGGGCCGCCGGCGATGCGGGCGAGGATCTGGCGGCGCAGCAGGCGCAGGAACGCCTCGGTCGGGTTGTCGGCGGGGGCGCCGGACAGCGCGGCGGGCTCGACGGCGGGCGGGGCGGGGACGGGGCCTGCGGCGGGTGCGTCCGGGGCGGGATCGTCCTCGGCGAGGCGGAGCGACCAGCCGGGGGCGGGCAGGGCCTTGGCGGCCAGCAGGGCGGCGTCGAGCGGGGCCTCCAGCGCGGGGCGGCCGGCGACCAGGTCGTCGAGGCGGCGCCGCAGGCCGCGGGCGCGCGAGCGGCCGCCTTCCGCGCCGAGCAGCCAGCGGCGCAGCTCCGCCGCCTCCAGGCCGCTCAGCTCTGCGGAGAACGCGCCGTCGGCGGCGGCGAAGACGTGGTGGCCCTCGTCGAACACGTAGCGGGTGGGCAGGGTCTCATCGCCCGTGTCACCCTGGCTGCCAGGAGTGCTCTGCGACGAGGCGGCGTAGGCCCAGGCGGCCTGCGACATGACCAGGGCGTGGTTGGCGACCACCAGGTCGGCGGTGCGGGCGCGGCGGATGGTGTGCTCGACGAAGCAGGTCTTGTAGTGCGGGCAGGCGCCGTGGATGCACTCGCCGCGGCGGTCGGCGAGGCCGGTGGCGGCACCCGGGCCGAACAGCTCGGCGAACCAGCCTGGCAGGTCGCCGCCGCCCAGGTCGCCGTCGTTGGTGGCCAGTGCCCAGCGCGACAGCAGGGCCAGCGGGATCGTGCCGGCGCCGTTGGGGCCGGCGAGGCCGCCGCCGGCGAGGCTGGCGTTGACGGCGTCCTCCATGTTGAGCAGGCACAGGTAGTTCTCGCGGCCCTTGCGCACCACGACGCGGCGGCGGCGCTCGGCTGCGTCGGGGTGCAGGCGGGCCAGCTCGGCGTCGATCTGGCGCTGCAGGTGGCGGGTGTAGGTGCTGATCCACACCGCGCCGCCGTTGCGCTCGGCCCACAGCGACGCGGGTGCCACGTAGCCCAGCGTCTTGCCGGTGCCGGTGCCGGCCTCCGCGAGCACGACGTGCGGGTCGCCGCGCACCTCGCGCGGGGCGAAGGCGGCGGAGACGGCGTCGGCGTAGTCGGCCTGACCGGGGCGCTGCTCGGCGTTTGGGCCGAGCATCTGGGCGAGGCGGGCGCGGCTGTCGGTGGGCGGCACCGGGCTGGAGCCCGGGGCCGGGCGGGGGGCGACGTCCTCCCACTCGGGCAGGCGCTTCCACACGCGCAGCGCGTCGGGGGCGGCGGGCGCGTCGCCGCCCAGCGCCTCGGCCACGGCCTGTGCCCAGGGCCAGCCGTGCTCGCCCATGCGCCGCGCCAGGCCGGCGGCCTCCTCGTTGATCGGCAGGCCGCGGCCGGCGGCGAGGCGGCCGAGCAGCGCCGAGGCGACGGCGGGCAGCAGGGCGACGGCCTGCTCCAGGTCATGGGGCGGGTCAAGGTCGAGGGCGAGGGCCAGGCCGCGCGGGGTGGGCGTGACCGGGCGGGCCGGCAGCACGAACGCCCACAGCTCCAGCAGGTCGAGGCAGCGCTGCGGGCGCAGGCCGAGGCGGCGCAGCGTGGCGGGGGCGTGCACCAGCAGCGGCGGCGCCATGCTCGGGCCGAAGCCGCGCAGGGTTGCGGCGGCCTCGTCGCAGGTGAGGGCCAGGAGCTCGCCGTCGGCGGTTAGGACGGCGGCGCGGCGGTGGCCGGCGACCACGGCGGCGGCGTCCTCGGCGGGGGTCATGGGTAGCCCAGGAGGAAGCAAGGCTGGGCTCTGCCCAGACCCGCCAGGGGGGAGGCCCCCCCTGGACCGGCCTTACTTAAGTAATGGATTCCAAAGGGCTCGCCCTTTGGCGGAGTTTGAGGCAGAGCCTCAACCTTGCCTGCTTCCCTGGTCAGGCCCGCCGGGCAGGCGGGGTTGGTGCTGTGCGGGTGCGGGGGCGTCATCCGCACTATATGGGTGCGGCGTGATTGACCAAGCCACCCCCCCTACCTAGCGTGCGCTGATGTCCGAGACCCAGCCTGCCCCCGCCCCAGCGATCCGCCGGGAGGCCCCGCCTGTGCGGCCGAACGCGGTGCCCAGGGCCTGGCCGTTCGAGGAGGCGGCACGCCTAGCCGAACGCCTGGCGGGAGATGGGCGGGAGGCGCTGTTCGAGACGGGGTACGGGCCGTCGGGGCTGCCGCACATCGGCACGTTCGGGGAGGTGGCGCGCACATCGTGGGTGCGCAGGGCGTACGAGGAGCTGACCGGGCGGCCGACGCGGCTGCTGGCGTTCAGCGACGACATGGACGGCCTGCGCAAGGTGCCGGACAACGTGCCGAACCGCGAGATGCTGGCGCAGCACCTGGGCCAGCCGCTGACGCGGGTGCCCGACCCGTTCGGCACGCACGAGAGCTTCGGGCACCACAACAACGCGCGCCTGCGGGCGTTCCTCGATGCGTTCGGGTTCGAGTACGAGTTCGCCTCCGCCAGCGAGTACTATGCGTCGGGGCGGTTCGACGCGGGGCTGCGCAGGGTGCTGGAGTGCCACAGCGAGATCGTGGCCGCGGTGGGGCCGACGCTGGGGGCTGAACGCCGCGCGACGTACTCGCCGGTGCTGCCGATCCATCCCGAGACCGGGCAGGTGATGCAGGTCGCGATCGAGGCGGTCGACGTGGACGCGGCCACGGTGGCGTGGTCGCACGAGGGGCGGCGGTTCGAGACGTCGGTGCTGGGCGGGGCTGCGAAGATGCAGTGGAAGGCGGACTGGGCGATGCGCTGGTTCGCGCTCGGCGTGGACTACGAGATGTCGGGCAAGGACCTGATCGACAGCGTGAAGCTGTCGGGGCGGATCTGCCGCATCCTCGGGCGCGAGCCGCCGGTGGGCTACACCTACGAGCTGTTCCTCGACGAGCACGCGCAGAAGATCAGCAAGAGCAGGGGCAACGGGCTGTCGGTCGAGGAGTGGCTGCGCTACGCGCCGGCGGAGAGCCTCGCGCAGTTCATGTTCAACACGCCGCAGCGGGCGAAGCGGCTGTATTTCGACGTGATTCCCCGCGCGGTGGACGACTACGTCGCCAATGTCGGCAAGGCGCGGGCCTTGGACGGGGCGAACACCGACGAGGCGCGCGACGCGCTGCTGGCCAACCCTGCGTGGCACATCCATGGCGGGCGGGTGGAGCGGGGAGCGGAGGCGCCGGTCGGCTTCGCCATGCTGCTGAACCTGGCGAGCGTGGTGAACGCGGACGAGCCGGCACTGCTGTGGGGGTTCCTCGGGCGCTACGGCGTCGAGGGTGGGGCGGAGCAGAATCCGTTCCTGGCGCGGCTGGTGGAGCACGCGGTCGCATACCACCGCGATTTCGTGCGGCCCGGGAAGCGCTATCGCGCGCCGGACGCCCGCGAGCGGGCGGCGCTGGCCGATTTGGCGGAGACGCTGCGCGGGCTGGAGCCGGGGGCGGATGCGGAGGCGATCCAGAACGTGGTGTTCGCAGTGGGCAAGCGGCACGAGTTCGCCGAGCTGCGGGCGTGGTTCGGGTGCCTGTACCAGGTGCTGCTGGGGCAGCAGGAGGGACCGCGCTTCGGGGTGTTCGCGGCGCTGTACGGCGTGGACGAGACGGTGGGGCTGATCGAGTCCGCGCTGATCCGGCCCGACCCGGCGGGCGCCGCTTCGCCCGCCCTCGTGGCGAAGGGTGGGGCGGCGGGTCCGGGAGCGAGGGGCTGAGCCGATGGTGCCCCGGCCTAGCGAGGCGCGCGCCGAGGGCAGCCTGGCCGGCGCTGCGGACGGCGTGCGCGGCGGGGCGGGCATGACGCCGGCGACGGCGGGGGTGGCGCTGCCCAAGGGCGGGGACGCGGCGTCGACAGGGGTGGTCGCGCCGGCGGGGATCGCGCCGTCGGGGCCGGGGCACGATCCGGGGCCGCCCGGCGCGTGGCGGCGCTGGCTGCGCAGGCTGCCGCCGCTGCTCGGCGTGCTGCTGCTCGCAGGGGCTGCCTACGTGGTGCAGAGCGAGTTCCGGCATCTGCGGATCGCCGACATCCGGCTGGCGCTGGCGGCGATCCCGGCGCGGGCGCTGTGGCTGGCGGCGATGTGGACGGTGCTGTCTTACGGGGTGCTGACGTTCTACGACCGGCTGGCGACGATCTATGCCGGGCACCGTGTCGCGTTCCGGCGCACGGCGTTCGCCTCGTTCTGCGCCTATGCGCTGGCGCACAACCTCGGTTTCGCGGCGCTGTCGGGGGCGGCGGTGCGCTATCGGCTGTACGCGCACTGGGGGCTGAGCCCGGTGCAGATCGCCAAGGTGGTGGCGTTCTGCTCGCTGACCTTCGGGCTGGGCGGGCTGGTGCTGGGCGGGACCATCGTGTTCGCCGAGCCGGAGATGGTGCCGCTGCTGGGCCGGCTGCTGCCGCACTGGGCGATGTGGGCGGCGGGCGCCCTGATGTGGGGCGTCGTCGGCGGCTACGTCGCCCTGGCAAAGGTGCTGGGCACGGTGCGGCTGCGCGGCCACGAGGTGGTGCTGCCGGGCGCGCGCATGGCGCTGGTGCAGGTGCTGCTGGCCACGCTCGACGTGGCGGTGACGGCGGCGATCTTCTACGTGCTGCTGCCCGAGGACGCGCGGCCCGGCTACCTGGCGTTCCTGGCGATCTACGTCTCGTCGTACACCGCGGGGCTGGTCGCGAACCTGCCGGGCGGCATCGGGGTGTTCGACACCGCGATCCTGCTCGGGCTGGCGCCGTACATGCCGGCCTCCGTGGCGCTGGGGGCGATCGTGGTGTTCCGGCTGTACTACTACGTGATCCCGCTGTTCCTGGCCGGCTCGATGTTCGCGGGCAACGAGCTGCTGCTGCGCGGCAGGGCGATCGTGGCGATCCGCGCGGGCGAGGCGCCGGCGGCAAGGGTCGTGGCGGAGAGGGGCGTGGCGGAGGGGGTCGTGGCGGAGGGGCTGGGCGTGTCCGCGGCGGGGCGCGCGGAGGCGCAAGCGCGCTGGAGCGAGCCGGACTTCGCCGCCGTCGCCGCGACCGGGGTGGTGGCGCTGTGCGGGGCGCTGCTGCTGGGGCTGGGCGTGATCGACAGCCGGGCGGAGTTCACCTGGATCGACCCGGATTTCGCCGGCCTGGCGTCGAGTGGCGGGCAGTACGTGCCGTCGCTGCTGGGGGCCGCCCTGCTGGTGCTGTCGCTGGCGCTGTCGCGCAGGGTCACGCTGGCCTGGGGCGGGGCGATCGTGCTGCTGCTGGCGGCGGCGGGGCTTACCGCGTCGCAGGGCGAGCCGCTCTGGGTGCCGGGGGTGCTGGTGCTGGCGGTGCTGCTGGTGGCGCCGTTCCGCGACGCCCACTACCGCCACGCCCGGGTGCTGGGCGGGGGGTGGCGCGGGGTGCGGGCGGGGGCCGCGTCGCTGGCGGCGGTGGTGGTGCCGGGGATGGTGCTGGCGGCGTGCGTCGCGGCGCTGGCGGCGCTGGAGCCGCAGGTGCGCTTCGTGGCGCAGAACGCTTGGTGGGAGATCGTGGCCTCGCCCGAGCTGGAGGGGCGGCTGCGCGTGGCGGTGGGGGCTGCGGTGGGGTGCGCGCTGCTGGCGGGGTGGGCGCTGCTGCGGCCGGGCGACGTGGGCTACCTGGCGTGGGACGAGGCGGCGCGCGCGCGGCTGCGGGCGCTGGGGGGTGCGGCGTCGGGCGAGGCGGACGGCGTGGTGCTGGGCGAGGCGGGGCGCTCGGCGGTGGCGTTCCGGCGCACCGGGCACGTGCTGCTGGCGCTGGGCGATCCGGCGGGGGCGGACAGCGACCGGGTCAGCGCGGTGTGGCGGCTGCGCGACTTGGCGCAGCAGGAGGGGCGCGACCTCGCGGTGTGGGACGCGGGGCCGGCGCTGCTGGCGGTGTACGGCGGGCTCGGGCTGGCGCCGCTGCCGCTGGGCGAGGACGGGAGTGTGTACGACGCGGCGCGGGTGGCGGGCGGCGGGGCGTGGCCGGGGCGGGCGCTGTACTGCGTGGCCGGGCGCGACCTTGACGAGCTGCTGCCGCTGCTGCCCGCGCTGGCCGGCGCGGCGCGGGCGGGCGGTAGGAGTGCGGATGGCGACGGTGCGGGGGGCGGCGGGGCGCCCGGTCGCGACACTGCCCGGAGAGGCGATGGCGTGACCAGGACGATGCACGGGCCTGTCGCGACGGGACCTGCCGGGTTGGAGCCCGGCGGGCTGGGCGTGGGCGGACCGGGCGTGAGCGGGCCGGGCGTGAACGGGAGGGGTGCGGGCGGGACGGGCGAAGCGGGGGCCGGGCGGGGCGTGTCGCCAGGGCGGGAAGGGGCGGAGCCGGCGATGGAGGGCGATGTGCGGGAGGCCGGGGTGCGCGGCGCGGCGGGGGCGGGCGGGCGCGGTCCTGGTGGGAGCGTGCCATGACCGTCGGACTGTCGGAGGGGTTGCCGCATCCGCTGGGGGCCACCTGGGACGGGCTCGGGGTAAATTTTGCGCTGTTCTCGGCCAACGCCACGCGGGTCGAGCTGTGCCTGTTCGACGAGTCCGGCGAGCGCGAGGTCGAGCGCATCGAGCTGCCCGAGTACACCGACGAGATCTGGCACGGCTACGTGCGCGACGCGCGGCCGGGCACGATCTACGGCTACCGGGTGCACGGGCCGTACGCGCCGGAGCTGGGGCACCGGTTCAACGCCCACAAGCTGCTGCTCGATCCATACGCGCGCGCCCATGTCGGCACGCTGCGCTGGTGCGACGAGCTGTACGGCTACCGCCGCGGGCATCCGGACGGCGACCTGAGCTTCGACGCGCGAGACAGCGCGCCGTTCGTGCCGAAGTGCCGCGTGGTCGATCCCGCGTTCACCTGGGGCGCGGACCGGCCGCCGCGGGTGCCGTGGGAGCGCACCATCGTCTACGAGACCCACGTGCGCGGCTTCACCAAGCTGCACCCCGCGCTGCCGGAGGCGAGCCGCGGCACCTTCGCGGGGCTGGCGCAGCGCGAGGTGGTCGCCTACCTCGGCAGCCTGGGCGTCACCGCGGTCGAGCTGCTGCCGGTGCACAGCTTCACCAGCGAGCCGCGGCTGCTGGAGTTGGGGCTCTCCAACTACTGGGGCTACAACACCATCGGGTTCTTCGCGCCGGAGCGCAGCTTCGCGCGGGTGCCGGACTTCGCGTTCTCCGAGTTCAAGGAGATGGTCGCGCGTCTGCACTCGGCCGGGATCGAGGTGATCCTGGACGTGGTGTACAACCACACCGCGGAGGGCTCGGAGCTGGGGCCGACGCTGTCGTTCCGCGGCATCGACAACGCCTCTTACTACCGGCTGGAGGAGGGGTGTCCACGGCGCTGCGTCAACGACACGGGGTGCGGCAACACCGTCAACCTCAACCACAGGCGGGTGAACCAGATGGTCACCGACAGCCTGCGCTACTGGGTCGAGGAGATGCACGTCGACGGGTTCCGCTTCGACCTCGCCGTCACGCTGGCGCGGGAGCCGCACGGCTTCGACGAGCAGAGCGGGTTCCTCGCGGCGTGCGGGCAGGACCCGGTGCTCTCGGGAGTCAAGCTGATCGCGGAGCCGTGGGACGTGGGGCCGGGGGGGTACCAACTTGGGAAATTCCCGCCGGGGTGGGCGGAGTGGAACGACCGGTTCCGCGACGACATCAGGCGGTGGTGGAACGGCGGGATGCGGCCGGCGCAGATCGCGCCCCGGCTGTGCGGCTCCGCCGACACCTTCGCGCAGCGCGGGCGCAGGCCGTGGTCGAGCGTGAACTTCATCACCGCGCACGACGGGTTCACGCTGGCCGACCTGGTCAGCTACGCGGCCAAGCACAACGAGGCGAACGGCGAGGGCGGGCGCGACGGCACCGACAACAACTGCTCGACGAACTGCGGGGTCGAGGGGCCGACCGACGACCAGGACGTGCTGGGCACGCGCAGGCGGCTGGTGCGGACCATGCTGGCGACGCTGCTGCTCAGCCAGGGCACGCCGATGCTGCTCGCCGGCGACGAGTTCGGGCGCAGCCAGGGCGGCAACAACAACGCCTACTGCCAGGACGGGCCGATCTCCTGGGTGGGCTGGGAGCACGACGCGGAGGACCGCGCGATGGTCGCGTTCGTGCGCAGGCTGACCGCGTTGCGCGCGGAGTACCCGATCCTGCGGCGCGGGCGGTTCATGACGGGCGCGTACGATTTGGCGCTGGGCGGGCGCGACGTCACCTGGGTGCATCCCAGCGGCACCGAGATGACGGGCGTGGACTGGGACGACGGGGCGCTGCGCTGCTTCGGGATGCTGATGGACGGGCGCGCGCAGGCCACCGGCATCCGCAGGCCGGCCACCGACGTCACGCTGCTCATGGTGCTCAACGCGGGCAAGGCGGCGGAGGGGTTCACGCTGCCGCCCTGCGCGGGCGGCGCGCGGTGGCGGCTGCTGTTCGACACGGCGCTGGCGGAGGTAGCGGCGGTGTACGGGATCGGGGAGCGCTACGAGGTCGAGGCGCTGTCGATGGTGCTGTTCAGGCTGAATGCGTGAGGAAGCAAGGTTGAGGCTCTGCCTCAAACTCCGCCAAAGGCAGGCCTTTGGAATCCACTACTTAAGTAAAGGGATCAAAGGGTCCTTTGGACCCTTTGCGGGTCTGGGCAGAGCCCAGCCTTGCCTTGGCTTGCTCGCGTACGGCTAGACTGGGCCGTCTTTGCACAGGAGCGGTCCCATGGCTCGACAGGACGCGGCGCTGTCCGGCACGTTCACGATCGGCGGCGACATGGCGGTGCGCCGCCTGGGCTTCGGGGCGATGCGGGTTACCGGGGCGGGGATCTGGGGCGAGCCGCCGAGCCTGGAGGCGGCGCGCGAGACGCTGCGGCGGGTACCGGCGCTGGGGATCACGCTGGTCGACACGGCGGACAGCTACGGGCCATACGTCAGCGAGGACCTGATCCGCGAGACGCTGCACCCGTATGGCGGCCTGGTGGTGGCGACCAAGGGCGGGCACACGCGGCACGGGCCGAACATCTGGCGGCCGGTGGGGCGGCCGGAGTACCTGCGGCAGTGCGTGCTGATGAGCCTGCGCCGGCTGGGGGTGGAGCGGATCGACCTGTGGCAGCTCCACCGCATCGACCCGAAGGTGGACCGCGAGGAGCAGTTCGGGGCGATCGCGGAGATGCAGAAGGAAGGGCTGATCCGCCACGCCGGGCTGAGCGAGGTCGGCGTGGAGGAAATCGAGGCGGCGGGGCGGCACTTCGCGGTGGCGACGGTGCAGAACCGCTACAACTTGGTGGACCGGGCGAGCGAGGCGGTGCTGGCACACTGCGAGGAGCAGGGCATCGGGTTCATCCCGTGGGCGCCGCTGGCGGCTGGGTCGCTGGCGCGGCCTGGCTCGGTGCTGTCCGGGATCGCGGGGCGGCTCGGCGTGTCGCCGGGGCAGGTGGCGCTGGCGTGGGTGCTCAGGCGCTCGCCGGTGATGCTGCCGATCCCGGGGACGGGGAGCGTCGCGCACCTGGAGGAGAACGTGGCGGCGGCGGCGATCGCGTTGGGGGAGGCGGAGTTTGCCGAGCTGGACCGGCAGGGGCGGGGGGCGGCGCAGTAGGCAAGGAAGATTGAGGCTCTGCCTCAAACTTTGCCAAAGGCAAGCCTTTGGAATCCAATACCTAAGTAAAGCCGGTCCAGGGGGGCCTCGCCTCTGGCGGGTCTGGGCAGAGCCCAGCCTTGCTTGTTGCCCTTGCGGCGGCAGATAGCGCAGGCACGGAGCCTGTTCATGACGATCGCCACGCGACTTGCCGACGCCGATGCCTGGCTGCTCGACCGGGTGTTCCAGCCGCTCAGCGACCGGCTGGACGGCTCGCCCTCGGCGTTCGACGTGGGGCTGAGCCTGCAGCTCGGCGCGGTGGTGCTGGAGCTGGCGTCGGACGCCGCCCTGTACGGCGCGGGGATGCTGAGCCTTGCCTACGGCGTGTACTGCGGGTTCAGCGCGGCGTGCGGGATGTGGTTCTACGTGTACGTGGGGCGGCTGCGCACGATGGTGGCGCCGGGACGGCTCAACCCGCTGCGGCCGATGTTCCAGGTGCTGCGGCTTCTCGGGCTGGGGTTCGCGGCGTGGAGCGTGTTCAGCAGCGCCACGTCGGACGCGGCGGCGGCGCTGGCCTACGGGCTCACGGCGGTGTCGAACCTGGCGTTCGTGGCGGGGATGTACCTGGTGTCGTGCCGCAGGCCGCCGCCAGGGGAGCGGCGCAGGGCGTGGGCGGGGTTCAGGCGCGAGGCGCCGGGGCTGGGGTGAAGAAGCCGGGGGTGGGATGAGGGAACGACGGGTGACGTCCAGGTGGTGACAGGACAGGGTTTCGTCGCGTCTCCAGGCTCCGTGCCGCTGCGCATTGCCGTGCTCGGCGCCGGGAAGATCGGCAGCGCGTTCGCGTTCCAGCTTGCGCGCACGGGGGGCCACGAAGTCACGACCGTCGCCCGACCCGGTTCCGTCCGGCTCGGACAGATCGAGCGGGACGGCGCGATCGTCGATGTCGGGGGCGAGCGGGCGGGCGTCCGGGTGGCCGACGCGCTGGATGAGCGGGTGGCCTACGACCTGGTGATCGTCACGCTGCTGGCGCACCAGGCGGACGCGGTGCTGCCGGCGCTGCGGCGCAGTGCGGCCGGGTGCATCCTTTTCATGTTTAACACTTTCCATCCGGAGCGGCTGCAGGCGGCGGTCGGCGCCGGGCGGTGCGGCTTCGGCATGGCGTTCGTCCAGGCCCGGCTGGACGCTGATGGGCGGCTCGGCGCCAGCATCGGGGCGGCCGGGCAGAGGACCCTGCTGGGCGAGCAGCGTTGGGTCGACGTGTTCAACGCGGCCGGGCTGCCGGCGGCCCTGGAACGCGACATGCCGCTCTGGCTCCGCTGCCACGTGCCGCTGTGCGTCGCGTTGGAGAGCGTCTCGGTCGCGGGGATGCGGCGCGGGGGCGGGGCGTCCTGGGGCGAGGCGCTCGTGCTGGCGCGCGGGGTCCGCGCGGGCTTCGGCCTCGTCAGGGCGCTGGGGCACGAGGTCCATCCCGCGACGAAGCGGTGCATCGCGGGCAGCCCGGTCGCGATGGTGGCGGCCGGTCTGTGGTTCATGTCGCGGATACGCTCGTTTCGGGAGCTGCTGGCGACGGGCGAGGCCGAGTGCTGCGCCCTGGCCGACGCGATAGCGGAGGCCGCGGCGCTCGCGGAACCATCCGCCGTGGCTGACATCCGGGCGATGAGGCCCTCGTAGCGGGCGGGGGCGCCAGGGCGAGGCAAGGAAGGCCAGGGGCTCTGCCCCCCATGCTTGAAGGCGGGAACCCCGCTCAAGGCTCGCCTTGAGAATCCCTTACTTAAGTCAAGGGATCAAAGGGCCTCCGGCCCTTTGCGGGTTTGGGCAGCGCCCAACCTTGCTTGCTACGCCTGGAGGAAGTCGAGGACGGAGAGGTATCGCTCGCCGGTGTCGTAGTTGAAGCCGAGGATGCGGCTGCCGCGCGGCAGCTCGGGCAGCTTGGCGGCGATGGCGGCGAGGGTGGCGCCCGAGGAGATGCCGACGAGCAGGCCCTCCTGGCGGGCGGATCTGCGGGCGTAGTCCTTGGCGTCGGCGCCGGAGACGGGGATGGCGCCGTCGAGCAGCTCGACGTCGAGGTTGCGCGGCAGGAAGCCGGTGCCGATGCCCTGGATCGGGTGCGGGCCTGGCTTGCCGCCGGAGATCACGGCGGAGACGTCGGGCTCGACGCCGAACACCTTGAGGTGCGGCCACTCCGCCTTGAGCACGCGGGCGCAGCCGGTGATGTGGCCGCCGGTGCCGACGCCGGTGATCATCACGTCCAGGCCGTCGGGGAAGTCGGCGAGGATCTCGCGCGCGGTGGTGGCCTCGTGGATCGCGGGGTTGGCGGGGTTCTCGAACTGGTTGGGAATCCAGGCGCCGGGGGTCTGCGCGCGCAGCTCCTCGGCGCGGGCGATGGCGGCCTTCATGCCGCCCTCCTTCGGCGTGAGGTCGAAGCTGGCGCCGTAGGCCTGGACGAGCAGGCGGCGCTCGATCGACATCGACTCCGGAATCACCAGGACGAGGCGGTAGCCCTTGACCGCAGCGGCCATGGCGAGGCCGACGCCGGTATTGCCGGAGGTAGGCTCGATGATGGTGCCGCCGGGCCTGAGGTCGCCTTGGCGCTCGGCTGCCTCGATCATGGCGATGCCGATGCGGTCCTTGATCGAGCCGCCGGGGTTGGAGCGCTCGGACTTCACCCAGACTTCGGCGTCAGGGAACAAGCGGGCGAGGCGGATGTGCGGGGTGTGGCCGATGGTGTCGAGGACGCTGGCGGCGATCATGGCGGTCTCCTATCGGGGCAATCCGGTGGCCAACGTGGCCGGGCGGGTCGCGTTTCCGGGGCGGGGTTCGGGAGCGGCACAGGAAGGTTAAGGCCCCTCCTTCAAGCATGGGCCTCAAACTCCGCCAAAGGCCGGGCCTTTGGAATGCCTTTCTTGAAGGAAGAGGTTTTCGTTGGCCTTGGCGGGCGCGGGCGCAGCCGCCCGTGTCCGGCGGCGTGTTGCGCTGTATGCTCGGGCTTTGCGGAGGGGCGCGCATGGACAACGTCGAGATGGCGCAGGAGAACCTGGAAAAGGCGCACGCGCACGGTGGCGAAGGCGGCACGGCGGCGCGGCGGGCGGCGGTTCTAGTGGCGGTGCTGGCCGCGCTGGCGGTGATCGTGGAGATGAGCGCCAACGACGCGCAGACCGCCTACCTGGCGCAGCACGTGGCGGCGAGCGACCTGTGGACGCAGTACCAGGCGAAGTCGGTGCGGCGCACCGTGCTGCTGCAGAGCGCGGGGGTGATGGATGGCCAGGCGGCGGCGGGCGCCGCGGTCTCCGAGCGCGTGGCGCGGGCGCAGGGCGAAGCGGCGCGGATGCAGTCCGAGCCGGGCGGGGACGGGATGGAGCAGCTCGCGGGGCGGGCGCACGAGGCCGAGCACGAGCGCGACCACGAGTTCCGGCGCTACCACGGGTTCGAGCGCGGGGTGCGGGGCCTGCAGATCGCGATCGTGCTGTCCGGGCTGTTCCTGGTGACGCGGCTGTGGTGGCTGCTGGCACTGGGGGTAGCGCTGGGCGGGGCAGGCGGGGCATACGCGCTGCTGGTGGGGCTGGGGCTGGCGTAAGACCGACGGTCCTTCGGAGTGAGCGGGTTAAGCAAGGTTGAGGCTCTGCCTCAAACTCCGCCAAAGGCAGGCCTTTGGAATCCATTTACTAAGTAAAGCCGGTCCAGGGGGGGCTTCCCCCCTGGCGGGTCTGGGCAGAGCCCAGCCTTGCTTTCTTCTTCGAGCCTGCGCGGCCGCTAGGCGGCGCGCACGCCCTGGACGAAGCCGCCGACCTCCCTGGACAGCCGCCCCGCCTGGCGCGACAGGTCGCCTGCGGATTCCAGCACCTCGCCGGCGATCGTCCCCGTGCTCTCCACCGCCTGCCTGACGCCATCGATGTTGATCGAGACCTCCTCCGTGCTGCGCGCCGTGAGCTGCACGCTGCGCGCGATCTCCGCCGCCGCGGCGCCCTGCTGCTCCACGGCGGCGGCGATCGCGACAGAGACGCCGCTCGCCTGCTCCACCCGGTTCACGATGCCCTCAATCGCGGCGACCGCCTCCTGGACCGCGGCCTGCACGTGGCCGATCTGCGCGCCGATCTCCTTGGTGGCCTTGGCCGTCTGGTTCGCCAGCGCCTTCACCTCGGAGGCGACCACCGCGAAGCCCTTGCCCGCCTCCCCGGCCCGCGCCGCCTCGATCGTGGCGTTGAGCGCCAGCAGGTTGGTCTGCCCGGCGATGTCGGAGATCAGCGACACCACCTGGCCGACCCTGCCGGTGCTCTCCGCCAGGTCGCGCACGATGCCGTCGGTGCGTCGCGCCACCTCGGCCGCCTCGCCGGTCATGCGGTTCTGCTCCTGCACCTGGCGGGTGATCTCGTGGATGCTGGCCGACAGCTCCTCGGCCGCGGCGGCCACCGTCTGCACGCTGGCCCTGGCGTCCTCCGCCGCACCGGCCATGGTGGCCGAGCGCGTGTCGGTCTGCCCGGCGGTGGCGCTCATCGACTGCGCCGAGCCCTCCAGCCTGACGGCCGATCCCGCCAGTTCCGCGACCATCGCGCCCACCTGGGCCTCGAAGCCTGCGACCAGGCCGCCAAGCTGCAGCACGCGCCGCTGGTCCGCGGCCTGCCCGGCAGCCTGCTCCGTGGCCAGGGCGTCGGCGCGGGCCAGACTGTCGCGGAACACCTCCATCGCCGCCACCATGGCGCCGATCTCGTCGCGCCGCCCGGCGCCGGGCATCGTCACGGCGAGGTCGTGCGCGGCCAGCCGGCGCATCGCCTCCGCGAGCGCGCGCAGCGGACGGACGATGGTGCGGGTGGTCAGGCCGCCGAGCACGCCCGCGACCACGAGGCCGAGCGCGAGCATCCCCAGCGACATGCCCTGCAGCCGGTCGAGGCGGGCGGCGAGTCCCTGCGAGTGATTGCGCTGCTGCGCCGCAGCCAGGCCGACGATGCCGCCGGCGGCGCCCGGCGTGCCGTCGCCAACCAGCGCCTCTCGCAACCGCGACACGCGGGGCAGGACCTCGGTGCGCATCATGCTGTGGGCGACGTTCCAGCCGTCCGAGCCGCGGATCGCGAACAGCGCGGCGGGGATCGGCTGGAACCGCGTCCAGGCGGCCTCGACCTGGTCCATCGCGGCCGCCTGGCTCCCGGTCAGCAGCGCGCGGTGCGCGACCAGGTAGTCGTGCCCGGCGCGGGTGCGGGCGAAGTAGGTGTCGAACGACGCCCTGCTGGCGGCGTCGCCGGTCGCCAGATGGGCGCGCATGTTGGAGCCGGCCAGGCCGAGCGGGCCGCGGAACTCGCCCATCTGGCGGATGAGCTGCTTGCGCTCCGGCGTCGCCTCCAGCCCGCCCTCCTCGTCCATCATCGCCGTGAGCTGCGAGCCCATGACGTTGAGCAGCGGGGTGACGTCGCGGCTGAGGATGGTGGCGGCAGGCTGCTCCTCCGGCGAGTTCGCGACCCGCTCCACGTCGTCCTCCGCGTGGCGGAGCGAGCCCAGCAGCGCCTGCACGCTCTGCCAGCGCGCGGCGATGTCGGAGCCGGGCTCGCTCGCCACCAGGCGGTCCATCGTCACCCGCGTCGCCTCCAGGCGGTCCCAGACCTGCGCGCGCGCCGCCTTGCTCGGCGCGCCGCCGTCGATCATCCAGCCGCGCAGGGCGGACAGGCTGTCGTTCACGTCGCCGCTGATCGCCGTGGCGGCCTGGGCGCGCGGTGCGTCGAGGTCGATCACCGCGCGCGCGTCGTGCCGCACGACGCCGACCTGCCAGCAGGTCATGCCGACCACGGTGCCGAACAGCAGCAACTGGCTCGTGAAAACGGCGGCAAGGCGTTGTCCAATCGTCATGGGGCTCTCGGTTGGTGGAGGTGGCGCGATCCTGCCAGCGCGGCGTTGCGGGAGGATTAATGCGGAAGGGCCGATCGGCGCGGCGGGGTCGCCGGCGGACAAGCAAGCAAGGCTGGGCTCCGCCCAGACCCGCCAAAGGCCAAGGCCTCTGGACACCGATTTACTTAAACAAGTGGATTCCAAAGGCCTGCCTTTGGCGGAGTTTGAGGCAGAGCCTCAACCTTGCCTGCTTCACCAGCGACGCGTGGGACGACGGCCCTCGTGCCGCTAGGGCGGGCGGCGCAGGTGCGGCAGCGGGCCCTCCTCGCGCAGGCCGTGCCAGGCGAGCAGGGTGTCGGCGATGAACGCGGCCAGCGCGCCCACGGTGAAGGTCAGCGCCAGGCCGAACAGCCCGAACAGCACCGCGGACGTGGCAGCCTCGCGCAGCACGCCGACGAACAGGGCAAAGGCGGCGGCGCAGGTGGTGGCGCCGCCCAGCGCCCCGAGGGCGATGGAGAGGTCGAGGGCGAGCACGCGCGCGCGCAGGCGGCGCAGGTGCCGCCGCAGCAGCGCGGCCTCGGCGCCGCCGGGGTTGGCGGCGAGGAGGTCCGAGGTGTGCTCGCTGTGGTCGGAGACCCGCGCGAGGCGGGTGTTGAACACGTTGAGCAGGGTGCCGATGCCGGACAGCAGGAACATCGGGGTCAGCGCCACCTGGATGACGTGGGCGATGGTGTCGACGGGCTGGGGAGTCAGTGGCAGCACGGTGCGGGGACCCTGGGCGGGAACGCGGGTCCGGGCAGGGGGCGGCCCTGCCCGCCGGGCGTCAGGAGGCGGCGAACAGCGCGTCGATCTGGGTGAGCAGGCGGGAGAAGTCGACCGGCTTGGCGTGGTAGTCGTCGCAGCCGGCCTCGATGGCCTTTTCCTTGTCGCCGGACATGGCGTGGGCGGTGAGGGCGATGATCGGGATGGCGCGGGTGTCCTCGGACGCCTTCAGGGTGCGGGCCACGGTCCAGCCGTCCATGAGCGGCAGGTTCATGTCGAGCAGCATCACGTCGGGCTTCTCCGTGCGCGCCTTGAGCAGGCCGGCCTCGCCGTCGGTGGCGACGCTGACCTCGTAGCCGCGCCGGGTCAGGCGGCGGGAGAGGAAGTCCCAGATCTCCTCGTGGTCCTCGACAAGCAGCAGGCGCATCGGGTCGGTCCTTCACACGGGCACGAGGCTCAAACCCCCGGCGGGTGGCAGGGTTCATCCCACGTCTGGCGTGGCGGCGGTATCGGGACGCGACCAGAATCGCTGGCGCAGTGGGCAGGACCGGGTCCTGCGCGGACCTGCCGGGGCAGATTCGAGGGTGGACTTGTCTGGGTAATGGATTCCAAAGGCGAGCCTTTGGCGGAGTTTGAGGCCCATGCTTGAAGGCGGGGCCTCAACCTTGCTTGCTTACCCAATGCGGCGCGGGCCGGATTCCTGGACGGGCAATGGCTGCCGCCAGGCGGATGTTACCCGGCTTCCTGCTCGATCTCGGCGAGGGACTCCACGCGCGAGGCGAGCAGGCTGCGCGCGAGGCCGAGGGCGGCGCGGCTGTAGCAGGTGGCGGCGTGCGGGCCCTCAAGGATCTTGGCGTGCGCGTCCAGGGTCTCGCGCAACGCCGGGATGCCGGACGGGTCGCGTTCGGCGACGTGGAGCAGCAGCGAGGCGGTCATGATCTGGCTGGCCATGGCGATGCCCAGGGCTTCGTCGAGGGCGAGCTGCTCGAACCGGGTCATCTGGCTGCCGCACCTCCGTATCGTGTCGCGGGCGTGACGACACGGCATGGAGGTGGCGCTGGCGCGGCGGAGCGCAAGCCTGGGGTGTGTCGCGGGCGTGGCCGCCTGGACGCCGCGGGGCAGCCTACCGTCGCGGACGGTGCCGGCGATGGCGCCGGACAGCTCGGGGTTATCGCCGATCGCCCGGGCGCGGCGGGTCGCCTCGGCCTAGTCCGCGCGGGGGCAGTGGCCGACACAGGCGGCGAGGGCAAGGGCTGCCGCGAATGCCAGGACAAGGCCGGGTGAGGGCACGGGCGCCCCGTGAAAGAGTCCGGAGGCCTGCCGATCTGCGGGGGATGGCGGACCCGACACGATTCGAACGTGCGACCTCTGCCTTCGGAGGGCAATATTTTCAGTTTGCGGCAGCTTGTTAGGTAGCAGATCGGACCGATAACCCACTGTTCATACTCATATCTTGTGTGTTCGTGTTTGCCTTTGATTGCGCGGATATGCGCGAATCTGCTACCTACCTGCTACCTAGCATCGGTCTAGGTAGCAGGTAGGAAGCATGGCGATGGCGGCGGAGCGGAAGCGAGTCGGGCTGCGGGAAGTGCGCGCGCTGGGTGAAGGCGAGGAAGTCTGGGACCTGACCGTGCCAGGCTTCGGCGCTCGCCGCCAGCGATCCGAAGCCGTCGCTTACGTGCTGCTGTTTCGCACTGCGGAAGGGCGCTCTCGTCGGTTCACCATCGGCCGGCACGGCGCCCCCTGGACCCCTGAGACCGCTCGTGAGGAAGCCCGCCGGCTGCTAGGCGAGGTGGCCCGCGGTGCCGACCCTGCCGCGGCCAAGCAAGCCAAGCGGTCCGCCGCGACTATGACGGAGTTGTGCGACCTCTACCTAGCCGACGCCGATGCAGGCCGGTTGCTGACCCGACGCGGTGGCACGAAGAAGCCCAGCACCATCAGCACCGACCGCAGCCGCATCTCTGCCCATATCAAACCGATCTTGGGCAAGATGAAAGTGCCAGCCGTCACGCGGGAGGATGTGGAAGCCTTTATGCACAAGGTTGCCGAAGGCACCACGAAGGCCAGGGTACCCACCGGCCGCAAAGGTGGCGTGTCCATCGTCCGTGGTGGCAAAGGGGCATCCAGCCGCACCGTGGGATTGCTGGGCGCCATTTTCACCTATGCCGTCCGCAAGCGGCTGCGGCCGGACAACCCGGTGCAAGGTGTGGTCCGCCACGCTGACGGGCGGCGGGAGCGGCGGCTGACGGATGCTGAATACGCGGCACTCGGCGCTGGGCTGATGGCGGCGATGATGCCACGTTCACGGGCAACGCCAATGAGACTGGGCGCACCGGAGCGGGCCGGTATGTGGCCTGCTGCCCTGGCCGCCGCCCGCTTTCTGGCCCTGACTGGATGGCGTCGCGGGGAAGCGCTGACACTGCGGTGGGAGCATCTGGACCTCGGCCGTCGCACTGCCCGGTTGCCGGATACCAAGACCGGCCTATCCGTTCGCCCGCTGTCCCATGCTGCCTGTGACGTGCTGCGGACCCTGACGCACGGCGAGCCGAATGCACTAGTGTTCCCGCCCACCCGCGGGGATGGTGTCATGTCTGGCTTCACCAGCCTGTTCCAGCGCATCACAAAAGCCGGCGGGCTGCCGCAGGACGTAACACCGCATGTACTGCGCCATAGCTTCGCCAGCTTGGCCGGGGACCTAGGATACTCGGAAACCACGATTGCCGCGCTGGTTGGTCACAAGGGGCAGAGCATCACGAGCCGGTATGTACACGCGGCCGATGCTGTCCTACTGGCAGCGGCGGATGCTGTGGCAGGACGGACGGCTGAGTTGATGGGGGAAGCGGCCATCTCGGGCAAGGTGGTGCCGCTGCACCGGCCTGGTGAAGCCGCCTAGAGGTAGCTGAACACAGAGGAATTGGCGCAGGCTGAACCCTGCCCGGCGAATCGCTGCAAGGCTCACCACCTTTGCTGTGCGCAAAGGTAGTGGTAGGTTAACCACTTCCGAGCACAGGCCAGCGGAGCCGCTCTGCCTCATCAGCGAACTGGCTACGTTACCCTGCGAGAAGCCATAACTCGCACGGCAACGAAGCGCACTCCCGATGCCCAAGTCCGGCGGTATCTGTTCATCGGATACCCTGGTGTTCCGTCTGAGACAGCGCCTTTCCGTCCGTTGCGCTGGAGTGACTTCCCCTCCGACCTTGACCCCTTCCTGTCGCCGGTCAACGCGACGGGCAAACGCCTGGACGCCTGGGTGGCTCTGAGAAGTGCCAGGGCAGAGCTCCGACATGCGTTCTCGGAAGGCATCCTCCAGGTGTCCTATCGAGATGCTGCTGGCTGTGTGTGCGACGTTCCGGCCTCTGACTGGCACAACCACAAGGGAAGCGGCCTGATTTCGACTGGCACGGTCGGCGGCTTTCCGGTTCGGGATGATCCGGCTTACGTGGCCGAAGCTCCGTTCATTGACTGGCTGTTCACCCGCCAACGTGGCGCTGCTGTTCCGGTGGAGGAGCCAAGTGCGCTACCCTCGGCGCTGACTTTGATACAGGTGGTCGCCTGGATCATGCTGCGCAATTCGGAAACGGTCGGTGATTCGGCGCTGAATTGCGCCAAGTTGAAGGCTATCTGGTCACGCGCCGGCCGTGGAGCCGATTTCGACGGCGCTTTGGAAGAGATGCTCGACCACTTGCGCGAACAAATCCTGCCGGCGTTTAGTCGATCCGGAAAAGATGAAAGGCCCGTGTCGGCGCGAAATTGGTGTTCCATGGTGCTGGTGCCGATATCAGATGGGCAGGCGATCGCTGGTGTGGAAGTACACGGCTTAGCTTGTGGGAGTGCAGGCACACCTCCGCACATTCTGATGCACCGGGACAAAGTGCTTAGCTTGTGGCCCCCAGCGATTGTGGATCGCGAGGTGCAAATTTCAATGCAGGCTGTTGCAAAGCGGTATGCCAGTCGGGATCAAGAAATGCCGGATCGTCTTGCGACTACTTGGATTCCTGCTGCGGCGGCCGTGTTTAGGTTGGCCTTTGGTGTACAAGGTGAACCCATACGGATGAGCCATGAGTGGGGCGTTCCCCCCGACCCATGGGCGGTGGACGCTCTGGCGGCTCGCGCTGCCATGCAGCCCTGGCGTCCAGCCGTATCACCTCCCCGTCCCGCCTACATTTACCGAGCGGCCGTTCGCAAACTGATGCGGGAGAGTGAGTGTACCAGACCTGGAGACGGCGATCCTTCAGTGCTGCTGCGTTTTGCCCACGAAGTCGCTTCTTATCATTCCGCATGGCAGGCAGCGGTAGTGAGTGCTGAGGATTATCTATCTGATGCAGTAAAAAACGGAAAGGTCCCTGCTTTCGGCATCAAATTAGATAGTGAAAATACTGGGCATAACACAAATGCGTTTGTGACTATATCCCCCGCGGTGCTCCAGAGCATGGGTCAGGTGATTAATTTAAGGGGTGAACTGGGCCGGCGTGAGAGCGGGCATCAGCATGGAACAGACAGCATCAGCAAACAGTTTGTAGGTGTGCACGTGGATGCGAACGCGCTCCGCCGCTGGCACCCTTCGATACCGTTGCCGCTTGCCACTGACATGAAGCCTTGGGACGCCATGGTATGGCGAGCCTTTGGCGCGGTGACTTGGCTGAATCTAGGATCACGGCCGGAACGTTTAAATGAGCCGCCATTTTTTGAGACACGAGACCAGCACGCCCTGCGCCTTGGTGTGTGGGCCGCCCTAGAGATTGCAGAGACGGAACTAAAAGCTTTGCTACGGACAGGGCAAGTGACTGCCTATGGGCGTCGTGAAGCGATTGACTCAGATGGTCAACCAGCCTTTCGGCCGGAGGGCTTTCACGTACCGATCCCCGCAGAGAATTTCTTGAACCGGAATTTGGCATTTGACCAAGGCGGCTGGTTGTACGAGAGGTTGATAGGAGACCGTATTACGGTCCAAAACGGCCGCCCTGTTCCACGACTGCTATATTATTTTGATCTGTGCCTAAAGAATTCAGAGATTATTGGGGTGTGGGGAGAAAACGTGAGTGCTCCATTATTAGCCCAAGAGCCTTCTGTTGAAGATGTTGACCTGGTAAGGCCCGCCTCGCCGCAGAGTTCCAAGAATGTTTGGTCTAAAGGCGCGCAGGCGGGCTGGTTCATACTTCGTGTGAGTGGATGGCCACGCGAAAGGGCCTATCCTAGTGAGGTGGAGGATTATACCGCGGCGTGTGCATGGTTCGGAGAGGTGCCACGCGATCCTTTCCGCAAGATTCGACGCGATAAGACCCCCCCAGAATGGCGGAAACCCGGGCCACGGCGCCCACGCAATTAGACCTTCTGGCGGCATCTTCGCGGGATTAGTTGCCGTTGCCTCCATGCCGTTAATCGGAAGCCATTGCAAACATGAGGAGGCAATGGCGTGCTCACTATCCCGAAACCGGATGACCTGCTGACCCGCAACACTGCTGCGGCGTCTTTGACCGCTGTTGGTTACATCACTGCGTCGGCCACGCTGGCGACAAAGGCCAGTCGTGGCGGTGGGCCGCTTTACCGCACCTACTCGGGCCGCGCTTTGTACCGCTGGGCTGATCTGCTGGACTGGGCTGAGAGTCGCACTGGCACGCTGCGGCGCAGCACTTCCGAGCCTTGCGCAAAGAACGCAGTCTAGAAACGAAAACCCTTCGATGCAGCGGGCACCGAAGGGCGGTTTCGTTTGAGTAAGAGAGCAGAAACGTCCGGGCGGACACCTCTGCATAGCACTCACCGAGACAGCCGTTCAATGCCCGTCCATCTCTATCCAGGAGATTGATGTTGTTCGTGTTGCCACTCCTTTCGACCATGGCTGGCCTGCGCCGGGCTTCCCACCCTGTGCCGATGGTTATCCCCTCCCAACCTGACGCAGCCCTTGCGATGGCTGCCACACTGAATCGGCAAGCAGACGTGCACCTCACGGAAGGACGGGCGGAACACGCGGACCGTCTTTCGCACCTAGCGCTGGAACTGCGGTGCAGAGCCCTGCGGGTGCGCGCGTGACGGCCGGTTTCGACTCTCTGACAGTCCTGCACGCGCCGGGTCGGCGCCTAGCGAAGCTGTTGCATCTTGACGGCCGAGCAGAGGGCTATGACCGGACCCGCATCCTGGATGCCTACACGGTACCGGCGGCGAACTTGGCGGGTGTCCTGGCCCTTCTGCAACGGGTGCTGGTGCAGCCGGAGTGCTGCATCATTCGTGGGAAGTTGCTGGCCGGCGACCGTGCGGCTGGCATCCGGCGCTTGCTCTACCCGGACAAGGACACCGGCGACCTGCCCACGTTCCGAGACGTGCCTCGCCGGTGGCTGGCGCTTGACATGGAAGGCGTAGCCCTGCCGCCGGGCCAGCCTGCTTCCGACTTGGCCGGCTGCGCCTGCGTCGCCCTGGCGACCCTGCCCGCGGCGTTCCATGCCGCTGCCTGCATCGTCCAGGCCAGCGCCAGCCACGGCTTGCGCCCTGATCTTCGCTTGCGGCTGTGGCTGTGGCTGGACCGCCCGGCCTGGGGACACGAGTTGAAGCGTTGGCTTCGGGACACCCCTGCCGACCCTAGCGTGTTCGGAGCGGTGCAGCCGATCTAGGTCGTGTCCCACCACGTGGTGTAGGAGCGCCAGCACCGGCGTCTGGGTGGGCTGGGCCGTGTGTCAGTTCGCCATGGGCAGGCTGACGGGCGCAGTATCGCCCAAGGGCGCGAGCGTCTCCAG
>JAABUV010001489.1_pt1 | contig 33894 bp, 38 predicted proteins | sample 5559971 | NCBI WGS metagenome assembly JAABUV01 (sample SAMN10711881, study PRJNA513362) | rock metagenome | isolation source: Antarctica rocks | place: Antarctica: Victoria Land, Knobhead nord | collected 2015-12-19
GCGCGCAGGCGCTGGCCGCGCTGGCGCCGCTGCACGCCGCGCACCGCGCGCTGGCCGGGCAGGGCATCCCGCGCGCGCGCTCGGGCAACCCGCTGGCGCCCAGCGCGCCCTGGAAGCGCGCCGACCTGCACCGCCTCGGCCAGGCCGACTGCGAGCGCCTGGGCGGCATCTTCTACTTCCGCATCCTCGGCTTCAACGTGCGGCCCTGCGCAACGCCCCCACGCACCCCCGGGGCCCCCCCACCCCCGTGACCAGCCAGGCAGTCCGGCTTCAACGTGCGGACCTGCGCCACGCCCCCACACCACCCCCGGCCCCCCCTTCGCCCCCGTATCCAGCCAGGCAGTCCGGGCAGAGCGCGCCGTGTACACCCAACATGGGGGCCCCTGAGCAAGCGCGAGGGCTCGCCAAGAAAAGGCCAACACGGAGGTTGTGCCTGCGGCGGGGCAGTGCGTGCAGATCAGCGACCCGTGGCTCACCGCGGCGGTGCGGCTAGCTATGACTCTCAGGATGGACTGCAATGAGACTGGAAATTATGTAAATACCTGCTGTCTACTTGTGCTCAGTCAGTGTGAAACTGCATGCCTGCATCATGCTGTAGGTCTTGCAACAGGGGTGCATGTGTGTCTTGCAAGCGCAGCGGCTCCCCCACTGTGTGTCTCCATGCATGTAACTCCTTGAGCGCCACCCGAAATAAGGCAACAAAGAACAACGCAACACGGGATGCAATTGTTTTCATACGTCCAAGCACGCGTCTGTCGACTCCTATGTGCCATGCACTGGCACAGTGCAGCGCCCATGACGGCCATACGCATTGTCCTGAAAATTGCATTTTCAGGCTGAAACTGACACGGCCATCCTCACAGGTACTCTTGGCACAGGGTCAGGGGCCCATACGGTGATACTGAACAGCTCGCATGCTGTCGCTGCTAAGAGTGTGGAACACCAAGAGCACAAGGCCCCAAGAAACACAGCACAGCTGTGCAGGCACTGGCAGTCGATGCCCCACAATAATGTCAGACCAAAATCCTAGGGGACTCCCACAAACACAGAAGAGAAGTACGGCGGATTGCAGTACATACGCCAGGGCCGCCGGATGCGTGCACGTCGAGGCCCTAAAAAGACGGCCTTGGCTCGCGCGCGCGGGACGGCGACCTGGGCCAGCTAGCAGGGGCGCGGGATGGCGTGCATGCTGAGGCCCTCGCTGGGTTGGACGGTCACGTAGTAGGCCTCCGCCCTGCGCACGCCCTCCGGCCCGCCCATCTGCGCGCAGCGACCCGGCGCCTCACCCCCGGGCACCGCCCCGCGCCATCCGCGCACCCTTGCGCCCGCACGCGCATGCACCGCCGCCTGCCTATGTAGAGCCCCAGTGAGCGACGGACAAAGAGCCACAGCGCGCGCACTTTTCAGCGCACCCTAACCCTAACCCTACCTGCAGTGCAGGCGCGGCGCGCGCGCACCTCGTCGGCCAGGCGGAACGTGAAGCGCGAGAGCAGCGCGGCGACGGTCGCGGCGGTCGTCATGCGCGCGAGCGACATGCCCACGCACTGGCGGCTGCCCTCCAGGAACGGCATGTAGCGGCGCACCTGCGGCGCGCCCGGGGCACCGGCTGGCTGGTCAGCACGCGCAGGAGCCCCGCCGCCTGCATGGCCGCGCCGACGGCGCGCCGGCCGCCAGCCCGCCTCAATCACCAGCAGTACCATCGACGCGCATGACGATTGTGTTGTGGTACAGTTCCTACATTGATCCTGCAGGATCATGCATGATCACTACATTCAAGCAGCAGTATACATGTTTTACACAAAGAATAGCAAGCATGCTTGCTTGCACCCGAGCGCTCAATGCCATGCACCGGGCAGCGCCACCGCTCGCGCCCTGCCCCAGCCCTGCGCGCGGCCGCGGAGCATGCGCCGCCGGCTCGCGCGGGCCACGCGCCTTTGCCGGCCCCGCGCGCTCACCCTCGAGCCCCGCCGCAGCGCCGCGCCCGCATCCATCCGCCCCCAGTGACGCCGTCGAGCAAGGGCCCCCGCAGCTGCACCCCCCTCGCCGCCCGCCCGCACGCTCGCCGCCTGCGCGTCCAGGCCCAACCAGCGGGGCGCCGTTGGCAGGCGCTGCTGGCGTGGGGGCCTCCCGCGCCTGCGCGCCGGCACCGCCGGCGCCGCCGGCGCGCGCGCGCAGGCTGATGACGGGCCGCGGCGCTGCGGCCGCGGCCTTGCCGGCCGGCTCCGCCGCGGCGGGCGCACCGCCGCTGCCGCAGCGGCGCGTGCTGGCCGCGCCCGCCGACTGCGGGCCCCCGAGCGCAGCGCTCTCAGCAGCGCGGCCGGCGCACACCCATGCGCCGTCCCGCTCACCCCAGCCTGCCGCCCCTGGCGTGCCCGCGGCGGCGGCGGCCGGGCTGTGCGCGCCGCAGGCAGCAGAGCGCGCGGCTTGTGCCGTCACTGCAGCGCCGCTGCTGGCGCCACGACAGGCGCCGGCGGCGTCTCCGCCGTTCGGGCCACAGCGCGCCGCCGTGCCCGCGGCGCCTGCCGGCGCAGCGCCGCCGGGCCGTGGCGCCTGGGCGGCCGCTGCGCCAAGGCCCTGGCAGGGAGCGCCCTGTGGCTGCGCCGCAGCGCCCGCGGCATCGCAGGCTGCGCCGCGCGGCGCGCCGGCGGCCCCGCCGCTGGGCAGCCGCCGCGCGTACTCGGCGTCGGGCTCCATCCAGCGCTCCTGCCGGGGCGCTCCCACTGTGGCCCTGAGGTAGAGAGGTCCCGACATTTTGCCCGCCGCGCGGCACGACACCATTTGTGTCACGCCCGGCGGCTGCAAGCGCGCATGCAGGCTTACACCCGCCCCAACTCGGACAGGCGGCGTGCCGCCGCACCAGCTCCGGGGCGACAGCTGGGCCAGTCACAGGAGGTGCGCCTCGGGAAGGGGGGAGGGTGGGGGGCGGCAGGCAACGCGCCGGCAGAAACTCGTCGGGGCGCTCCCAGTTGGCGGAGGTGGTGTGCATGGCAAAGATGTGCAGCAGCAGGCACGTGCCGGCCGGCACGCGGAAGCGGCCGACGCGCACGTCGCGCAGTGCCTTGCGCACCACGAGCGGCGCGACACTGTACAGCCGCTGCGCCTCCTGCGAGTTAGGGCTAGGGTTAGGCGGGCGCGCGCGGGTGGCGCGAGAGGGGAGGAGGCGGTGCGCTCCCGTGTCCGGGGCGGGCATGGCGGGCTGCCAGGCGCTGTGCGCGCGCGCCCGATCGCCTGCGCACGCTGCAGCCCTGCAAGCCTGTGCGGGCGCCTGGAACCCCAGCGCAGGCACACCCCGTCCGATAGGGCGCATCACCTGCGCTCGGCAGGCCCGGCCAGGATGCGGGCAGCGCGGCATGGCCCACGAGCGCCACTGCTTATGGATAGAGGACCAAGAGGCACACAACATGAGCGGCGGCGGCTCCTGTCGCCTCGACCAACCTGGTCCTAGCCCGCTGTGCCGACATTCTGCCGACGACCGGCGGCAGATAGTGCACGCCCTCGGCATGCACGGTAGGTAGCATTAACATGTGCGCGCGTGCGCGGCCGCGTGGCCGGAACGTACGACCCCGTCCTAGCAAAAATCCTGACCAGGCGCACAGGGCGGCCGCCCACCTTCAGCACGCACTGCAGGTAGGGCAGGCGGCCCAGGTCGGCGTGCGCGAGCGGCCGCGGCCGCAGCCGCGCGGGCGTGACCAGCAGCCCGGTCGCATCCAGCTCCGTCTCCAGCCGCGCCATGGCCGCCGGGTGCTGCGACACCAGGTACAGCGTCCAGCAGATGGTGTGGCCTGCGGGCAGGGCGGGGCGTCGAGGCGCCCGCTGCGCGCGCCGTGCGCCAGCAAAGGCGCACGCCGGCACCGGCCGGACGGCTGGCGCAGTCAGACTGGCTCATAGTTGTGCGCGCCCATGGTGGGCGCCCATGGCGGGTGACAGCCCTGGTCCTAATATTGCCGCCCAGCCTGCTTGTGGGCGCCGCGCGGCCCGCTCGTGGGCGCCGCTTGCATGGCCGACACGGGAGCGACAGGGCAGCACCCGAGAGCTGTCGCTCTTTCCCAACCCCAGCCCTCTGCCTGAGCGCATCGGCCTCGCCTCTGCGCCTGGCGGCCGCGAGCCGGCGCATGATGCGGCGCGGCGGGGTCGGGGCTGCGCACCAGACGTCGTCTCCATGCCCGCCTTGATCTGGGTTAGGGTTAGGCTTATGTTGAAGGTAAGCGCACCGGTCGTCTCCATGCCCGCCATGATCTGGATGGACAGCTCCGACCACAGCCGCGCGAAGGGCAGCGGCCGGCCCGCGGCGTCGCGCACGCGCATGAGGTGCCCCGCGATGCTGGGGTCCGCCGCTGGGCTGCTCGGGCCCCTGCGCAGCCGGGCCGGGCGTCGGCGCAGGCGAGCCGGCCTCGCGCTGCGGACATACGGACCTGGCTCTCCATGCACTACAGGCGAGCACGCCGCACCTACGGCCCGACTGCCACGCTATGTTGCGCACATGGAGGAAAAAAACATCCTTAGCGATAAGGCCGTGGCGCAGGTCAGGCAACATGTGGTCACGCTTTGTGAGCACGCGCTCAGCTTCAGGCCGACGAGACGGGGGGAGAGGGCGGCGGAGCTGCCGCACCGCGCATGCACCTCCGCCGCCAGGCGGCCCAGGACCGCCAGCAGCTGCACGATGCGCGCCGTGGTGCGCCGCCGGTGCGTCCACGCCTGCGCGCGCGCGCCCGGGCATCGCGCGCCGCATAGGCGCCAGTGGCCTCGCAGACGGCAAGTGCCAAACAGCATGATAGCGGCTGCATGTCATGAAGAGGCTACATCATGAGGGAGCGCGCAGGGCCACCGCCGGCTCATGAGGCAGCGGGCGCCTGCGCAGCCGCCCCACCAGCAAGCATCAATCGTGCCGCTGGCAGCAGCTGGCGGAGCCATCCGAGGCCAGAGGCAGCGGTGTGCGCGTGTGCTGCAGTGCGCCGTGGCACGACCGGGCACTGAAGGTGCACTGCCATAAGAAGTGCGCGCGCCCGTGCGAGGATGGGCCCTGGCATGGCATGGCGCCGCACCTCCGGCAAGAAGGGCAGGGAGCGCAGGACGGGCCGCAACGGGTTGCGCATGTCGTTCACGCCGATCGCGCACACTGCGACGCTCCGCTTGTGTGAGTGGTGCGCCCGGGTTCGCTAATGTCCGCATATTAGCCCATGCCTGCATCCTGTGATTAGCGACCCCCAATTGTCATAAGCCCAAGAGCGCCTGTAAAGAGTAAACATGATGCTGGCAAGTGGAGTACAGTAAGCGCATGTTATGCCACCTAGCGAAACCGCTCTAGGCTCACACGAGCTCCTCTGCTCATCAGGCGTTGATGCAACGCACCATCTTTGATGAGGCGGCACGTTGCCGCTCCCGGGCCCTCCAGGTCCAGGGTCGCCTGAAAGTCGTGGGAGAAGCCCACCTGCGCGCGAGCGCGTCACGCTCGGCGCCCGCCCGCATGGCATCGAAGCTATGTGCACGGGGCTCGCTGTTGCAGCCGGGGCCTGGGCGGCCGCCGCCCGCTGCATCGGGCCGTCACCTTGCCGATCACATCCAGCGCGTGGCACATCAGCGCGCCGTCCAAGTCAAGCGCCGCCGCGCTGCGCTCGTGCAGGCGCGCCACCAGCCGTGCGGTGACCTCCTCGACCGCGGCGAAGCTGCGCCTGCGGCGCCACGGCACCCTGCCTAACGCGCTCCGCTGCAGCGCTGCCGTGCAAGCGCAGCACCCGGCATCCAGGCCTGACTTGCTGGCCACACGGCTCGCGAGCGGAGCTCAGCTGGAAGACCACATATGGTTTCGCCTAGCAGCGACCTGGACACAACTTACTGCAACCGCCATCCGGTGAGAGACAGCAACCGCTCAGGCACGCCAGCCCAGGCAGAGCCCCGGCGCGTCCGGGGCGGCGCCTGATGTTGTCCGTGCTGAAGGCGGGCGCGACGCCGCGGCGGATGGCGCGCCACAGCGGGTCGCTGGCGCTGGCCGAGATCATGCTGGGCTGCGGCGGGTCGCTGGTGCCCTGCGCGCGCGCGCGCGGTGCTCACCGCAGGCACGCTCGTGCCCTGCATGCATGCGCGTGCGCGGCGCTTGCCGCAGGCACCCTTGGTCTTGAGTCCACAAAGTGCTGCCGGCGAAGCCGCTGGGTGCCCGCAGCAGGCACCAGACTGCAGCTGCCGCACCACTGACACGGCGGTGCTCCTGCGGCGCTCGCCGGAGCAGCGAGCCGGCCTTGCGCCCAGGTTGCACCGCAGGCAGGAGGGCAGGAACGCAAAGCATGCCGCCCCCGAGGGGCGCGCCCGGTCGAAGCAGTCGTAGATGGGCAGCGGGAAGCCGCGCGGTTTGTCCACCAGGTCCGGCCGCCGCGTGCCCAGCTCCTGGGCATGATGCGCGTGGCGCCGGCGGTCCAAAGAGCTACCAGCAGCAGGCGTGGTTGGAGCTCGCGTCCACATGTAAATGGTGTGCGGAACGCCCATGCATGGACACAGATTGGCGTGCTGTTGCGAAACCGGGGTCTTCAGCAAGCTCACCCCCACAAGAGAGGCGGCCGTCGCAGACAGAGCAAGCAGCAGGGCTCAAGCGCATGCGCGCACTACAGCAATTTTCTTTCAGCACAGTGCATGCAAGCAGAATTTGCTTCAGTACGGACGCGCGGGAAGAAGCCCGGCGCGCTGGCGCCCCACATGTGCGCAGACTGCGCTGCGCATGCGTCACTGCTGCATGGCCACCTGCTGATATAATGCAGCGTCCTGCGCCCCTCGCTGGCCTGCCGGCACATAACCACATCAGCGCGGCTGCCAAGACAGGCTGCTGCACACCCGGGCCCTTTCCTGCACCTGGGCAGCCTGTGGACATTGAGCCCTGCACCTGGGGAACCTAAACCCTACCCCATAGTAATTCTCGGGAGGGCCTGGAAGCGCCAGCGCCGCGCATGGGCCAACTTGCCGGCGCTGCAGCGACGTCAGGCCCATTGCAGCAGAGCGCGCGCCAAACCAGCTGGCGGCGGCTGCTCCCCAGGGTGCGCCGCCCCGGCCTGGCCGCCGGGCGCAAGCGCCGCACAGCCGCGCCGCAGGCGCGCGCGCGCCCGGCGGCTGGGGCCCCCCGGGTTGCGCAGCCTAGCCGCGTACCTCGGCACCCGCGCCAAACGAGCTGCGCCGCGATGAGGGGCGCGAGCGCTCGGCGACAAAGCCCCATGCGGCGGCCATGCCAAAGATTTGCGCCAGCCGCGCGCGCAGGCTCGGCACGTCGGCCTGCGGCACGCGCGCGGCCGCCCACACGGCCTCCCACTCCGCCCAGCGCACGTTGTAGTCGGCCTCAAAGTGGTGCCGGCGCGCGGCCGCGCCTGCGCGCGCGCCGTCGCATCAGCGCGCGCACGCGCTGCCGCTCCTGCTTAAAGATGGTCCTGGGCCCTGGCATGCAGACATAGAGCCCTCCGAGCGCATTTATTCACATTACTTCACATGCGACAAAGATGTAGCACAGTCCTGCTCATACACGCTTGTGTGAGCAGAAGGCCGCTTCTAAGCCGTTTTTCAAGCTTTTGAGAAATTTGTCTGTACACACACTTCGACGCCCCATGTCCCCTCTAAGACACTCTGGGCCAAGCACAGATCGACTCCAAGCAAGCCGATATCACAGGGCAAGCACATGGGCGGGGGGCGGGCTGAGGGCGGCGCGCCGGAGCTGTCCAGCGGCTCGCCGGGCGCAAGCGCGGCGGCGTCGGAGCGCCGCAGGCTCAGCCGCGGCCCCGCGCGCGGCCGCCCGGCCTGCTGGAACTCGCTGTACCAGGCCAGCGCGCGCTTCTCGTCGCGGCGCAGGCTGGCCGCGGTCGCCGCGTCGTCCACAAATCGCTCGATCGGGAAGCGCCAGGCGGAGTCTGCGCAAATGCAGTGTGTTTCAAGGGTTGAGCGCGCTGCTGAAGGCGCGCGCTGCCGAGGCACGCTGCCGTGCTGGCCTGCTCGTGTAGTTGCCGCTCCTGCGGCGCGACTGTGCGGGCGAGGGCGCGGGGCACTGCGGCAGGCGGCCGGCCGCAGGGTGTCTGAGCATGGCCAGCGTGCGCCGGGACATGCACGGGACTAGTGCGGCTGCACCCACAGGGGAAGGCGCGCCTGCGTCGTAAAAGGCGGTGGCCGGCACGATGATGTGCTCGGGCGGCGACTCGTCGGTGGCCGCGACGCCGAGCGCGTCGAAGAAGCCCTCGCTGTCGGAGCCGCCACTCTCCTCCGACGCCGCGCGGCCGCCCCTGCGCGCCGCGCGCCGCACGCTCAGCGCGCCCGGCGCCGCGCGCTGAGCGCGCTACGCGCCGCGCGCGCCTCTATGCGAGCTGCGAGGCGGCGCGGGCGCGGCCACCAGGAGGGTTGACATTCAAGCGTGTAATTGAATGCAATAAGTAAATAATTTTTTGTTTAATGTACATATGATCGGGCAATTTGGGCTGGTCGGCAGCGAGTCTGCCATTAGCGCGTTGCGGGCGCCTGCGCGCGCTGCTGCTGGGCGCAGGGTGCCGCCCAGGCCGACGCGGCCGGCGGGCGCGCACCGGCGGCCGGGGGTGCCGCCCCGCGCGCGCGCCGGCGACACGCCCGCCATGCCGCGCCCGCTGCTGCCCGGGCTGACCGAGCGGCTGGAGCCGCCCGACAGCCGGCCCAGCGCCGGCCGGCCCTCGGCCGCCGACGCCGCCGCCAGCGCCGCCGCCAGCTGCGCCGCCAGCGCCAAACATGTCAGCAGCGTGCACGCCCCCCTGTACTGATCACCAGGAGTCGCAGCAATCTCTCTCTATGAAAAGACATTGTGCGTGCGGTCGAACACGGCCTGGCTGTCCCTTGTATTGGGCAATGCCCCAAGACACTGCAGGCGCCTGCGTCGGCGCCTCAGCCGCTGCCGACCAAGCGCCGGCTGCAAACGCGGCACACTCACCCTGTGCTGAGTACACAGGACCCGCCTGCTGCCGCGTCACACAGCCACGGGCCGGGTTGCGGCACCTGGCGTGCGGACGGCGCGCCCGAGAACGCGCCGGGCTCGCCGATGGCGTCGCCGTCGTGGTCGCTGTCGGCGCCGCGCGGGCGCGGCCGCGCCGCGCCGCCCCAGCCATTGGCGCGCCGGCGGCCGCCGCGCACGGCCGCGCCGGCGCCGGCGCAGCCGCCGTCGCCGCCCGGCGCGGCGGCCGCGCCGGCGGGCTCCGGCGCGCCCGCCGCGCCGTCGACGGCCGCGGGACCGGGCCCGGGGCTGCCGCCGCGCTCGGAGCCGCCGCTGGAGCTGGCGGCGCCGCTGCTCGCGCCGCGGCCGCTGCCCAGCCACGACGCGCTGCGCGCGGCACAGGCGCGCGCGGTCTGCAACGAGCGCCGGCATTACCGGTGCCGCTGCGCAGGTCGCCGCCATCGACACCGGTTGAGTGGCGGTACTGGGGCGCGCGTGCCACGCCGGACACCGTTTTGGGCAGACACGCTCACAGGAGGGCGCAGTCCTGACGCTAACAGCGCCTGAAGCACATGTGTGCTGATTATCAGGGCAGAGCAGGGCATCATGCTGATCCAACGTCCTCCCAGCTACGTGTCTCTCTCCTAGGTGGTCAACAGACGTGGCGTCAGTGTGCTCTCAACCAAGTGTTGACGCTCCCACGGCTGCGCGCGCACCCGGACGCGCTGCTGCCGGCGCCGCGCAGCGCGCTGCCGGCGAGCCCGGCGGGCGTCGGCGGCGGCGGCGCGGGCGAGGCCGGGCGCGTCGGCGACGGCTGCCGCGACGCCCCGCGCGAGCCCGAGCTGCGCAGCGCCGGCGGCGCCCCGCTGAAGGGCGCCTGCGCGGACCCGCGCCCAGCGGCTCAGCCGCTGAGCCGCAGCCCACTTGCTCCCTGATGCGGTGGTCAGCGCGGCGCATTGGCAAGTCGCGAGGTGGCGGCACGGAATGCACTACACGGGCACGGCCGTGCAGCGCCAGCGGCGCCGCACAACAGGGCACCTGCGTGGCTCCCCGGCACAGCACACCACGGCGGCCGCTGACGCGGCTTACAGCGCGCACGCCCTGTGCCACTGGCAGCGGCAGGCGGCGCCAACAGCGCGCTCCCCCAGCTCTCCAGCCTCCCACCATCACGCTCTGCACTATCAGCCCACCCTGCTGGGCGCTTCGGGGCCACTGCCGCAAGCGCGCGCGGCACCTGCTATGTGCACAACACGCGCGCGACGCACTAACAGGGGCTTCCACGCGCGGCCACGCGGGCGCGCACCCTGAGCGCATCGAGCGCCTCAGCGCCGAGCCACGCCGCGGGCGCGCCCTCGGGCGGCGGCCCCCGCAGCGCCGCCGCGCCGCCGCGCGTGAGCAGCGCCTCGCGCACGCGCAGCCACCTGCCGCAACCCCGGCCGCCCCTCAGCATGCGAGCCCCGCGGCACTATCGCTGCCTTCCTCCCAAACACGCGGGGTTCAGGCACGCAATGGTCAGGCCGCGACGCCGGCTGCAACCGCCACCTCCCGGGCGCACACAGCACTCAGCAGGGACGGCACCCAGGCACAAACACACATGTACACCCTCGACACAAACCCACAAATACCCCCGACACACACCCACAAATACACAGGACACACTCACACATGAACACCCTCGGCCTCCCGGCCGCGGCCGGCGCGCGCGCGCGCGCAGGCCTGGCAGGACTGCACCGCGCGGGCGCGCGCGCGGGCGCGGGCCGGGCGCGGCCGCGCGCACCGCTCCACGACCTGCGGCAGGAAGAAGATCTGGAGGCGCAGCGCCTCGCAGACGGCCTCCTCGGCCATGCCGCCCAGGCCCGGCACGGCCACCGCCACGTCGCCCGCCAGGCTCGCGCGGCACCGGCCCGGCGCGCCCGGCTCCGCGTCCACCACCTGCCAAGAGCCCTGTAGGGTCAGCTGCCCTTATAAAAACCCTGCAAGGGTTTTGCAAATCACGCGATACGGTTGCCCCAGCCCCTCTTCCTGTACGAAATGCTGCATGTGCAGGCGGCGTCGTGGCGGGGTTGGCACAGCGACGAGGGCGCGCGGTCCCGGAGGACTGCACATGCTCTGGGGGCCGCTCAGGGTGGGAGAAGGCCTGCGAACGCATTGCTGAAAGCAGGCTCCGCACCGCCACACAGCGCTGTGAAACGCGCTCCCCAGCCGTGCACCGGGACAGGCGCGCCCGAGTTGTGCAGCTCCGCTGTGTGTACTCGTATGCCGCATGGCCGTCAACTAGCAACAAAGCTGGCGGGGCCCGTCACACAGTACCACATCAGCACGGGAAGTGGCAGCAGCGAGCTCTGAAGGCTCGCACCAGCAGCAGCTCAATGTGCGCGCAGTGGCAGAACAGCGGCGGCTGGCTGACGATCGTCACACGGTACGGCGGCCCCGGCTCGGCCTCTGCCGCCCCGGCCCCCGCCGCCCCGGCCCCCGTCGCCGCGCCGCCGTCGCCGTCGCCGGCGCCAGCGCCAGAGCCGCCGGCGCCGCCGCGCGCGTCCTCGAAGCGCAGCAGCTCGTAGTGCACGGCGAGGCTGCCCTCAGTGAGGCGCGCGGCCGCGCGCGGCAGCAGCGGCGCCAGGCCAGCCGCCTCCGGCACGCTGGCCAGCTTGACCACCTGCGCGCCCGGCTCCGCCCACGCCGCCTCGAACCGCTCCGTGCCCCGCTTCAGCACCTGCGGCGCGCGCCGGGCAAGTGTGTCGGCTGCCACGTTTGCTGCCTGCTATTACTCTCCAGTGCTCCTCGCACTGACCGGCAGCGCACCAGCTCTCTGACCAGTGCCGCTGACTGCTGCTCCTCGGGCAATAGCATAGGGCTGGCCAGCTGCTCACGGTTGCAGCTGTGCACAGGTGGCGCGCCCCTTGAGCCGTGCTACGCTGGTGGCCCGGAAGCAACAGGCAGTGCTCACAGCTTTACACGGCCCTCGCTTGCTCATGCCTTGACGTGCTGTGCTTCTGCAGTTTGTGCAAGGTGGCCGCCTCGTGACCATCTCAAGACAACACCCAAAGCGCAGCGCTGCGCGGCCAGCTCCCAGCACACTCTGCCCGCTGCGTGCACGGGCCTGCCGCAGTGTGCGCCGCAGCCGGGCAGAGTGCAGGGGAGGCTTGCGCTGGCTGAGCGGCTTTTGCAGCTTCACGGCGCGGGGGACGCACTCGGCTCAGCAGCGCCCGGAAGGCTGGCAGGTGCCGCTCCACATGGTACTCGCTCGCCGACATCGGCAGCACCGCCTCCACCTTGATGCGCACCATCGGGCTGCCCGCCCTCCGCCGGCGCGCGCGGCGGCAGCTTGGGCGCGACCGCGGGCGGGATGCGGCTCACGCGGGCTATGCCGAGAGGAGTAATAACTAGCTTCAGTCGTGGCATAGCCTCATACGGCGTCTGCGGGAGACTGCGCGTGCTTTGCACCAGCGACGAGGCACAAAACAGAGCAACTGGCGTGCACTGAGTGGCGCCTTCCGCTTACGGCACAGCCCAAACACTGAGTTTCTGTGCAGCCCACCAGTCGGAGGACTGCTGACTCCTCCTGAGAGGGTGAGGGGGGGGGGTATTTCTGATCCAGTGATTGATCCAATGTTGTGCCCCTCATGCCAGCAGTCCTACTCGCGTCAGACATGCCCACATAACTGATCTGCTTGCTCAATGTCAGAGACTCTCCCCTGCGACAACACGTGTCACGGTCAGGGCAGCGGAACCACGCAACAGACAGGCAGCCTCAGCGGCTCACACGGCGCGACTCGCACCCGCGCACCCCTGCCAGCAACGCCGGCTCACCCCTGGCGTCAGTCAGGTGGCACTGTCAGGAAGGTGCCCTGCCAGGCGGAGCCCGCGTGCTACTCGTGCTTGCTCGCGCGGCTCCTGTCGCTGGCGGGCGCCGCGGGCGCCGCGCCCGCCGCCCCGGGCGCGCCCGCCGCGACGCCGCATGCTCCGCCGGCACGCAAGCACAGCAGGCGGCCGGGCGGCGAGCGCGCCAGTGCGTCCAGCCAGCCGCCGTCGGACAGAGCCCGCAGTACCGCGGCCCACGCCGCGCCTGCCGCGGCGCCCAGCACCGCGCCCGCCGCCACCTGTCCACGCACGCCCCCTGCCTTGGGTGCATGCTGGGCTGGGGCTGAGTGGGGCTGCTGTGCAATGCTCTTCCAATACACAGCTCGGCCTTCCATTGCTGTGCTGTTTTCGCCGAGAGTGTTCTGCTTGCAAAATCCTGCCAAGGCTGCTGCGCGCCACCGCACGCATGCAAGCCTGGGGCTCATAGCGCGCACGCGGCACCTGCGCGTTCCGTCAGCGCAATGACATTATGAGCGCTTGGGGCTTCAGCATGCCTGGCTTGAAAAGCAAAGTGCCGACCTCTGACAAACGAAGCTCGCACAGGACTACTAACAAGCAGGCTAGGCCACTCCATGCAGCCGCACGCATACTTCCTGCCGCGCGCGCTCCCCTGTGCTGCCCTGCACGAGCACTGTAACTTGCGCTGCATGTGCAGCCCCGCTGCAAAATGCGCACGCGCGAGCCAAGAACGCGCGCCCACCAAGGACTAGCAGGCCGGGGCGGGCCCTGTCAGGCACGCCTGGACTGTGTCATGGTAGCCCAGGTAGGTGCGCGCATGGCACACGACGACCGCGAGCGCGCCCAGCAGCGCGCTCTCCGCCGCCTGCGGGCGCAGGGAGGATAGGGTTAGGGAAGGGTAGGGTAGGGTAGGTAGGTTAGTGGTAAAACAGGAGCCCGACGACCGCCAGCGCGCCCAGCAGCACGCTCTCCGCCGCCTGCAGCGCCCGCTGGTCGCGCAAGTCAGCGCTGCAGCTGCTGTGGGCTCTGCATGCGGAGCAGCGTGCTGCTCCACCAGCAGCTGCGTACAGGCACAAGCACCGGCTCAGACGCAGATTCTGGGGAAGCCCGTAGTAAGCAAACCCCCTTGTGCGGCTTGCAGCCATACAAATGCAATGGCGGCGCGACGTGCTGCTGCCCGTCCTGGGCACCTGCCAGAGCCAAGCTTGCTTGCCAAATGGACTTCAGCCGAGCGCCACCCGCCACTGTGGCAGAGCGCAGCACGAGGCGCGCCTGGCGCGCGGCTGCCCCGGGCGGGCGCGGGCCCGCGCGCCGCCGCGCCAGCAGCGCGCAGCCCAGGTGCAGCGCCCAGGCGAACGCCGCCGTCTGCGCGTGCGAGGACGGCCAGCCGAAGCTGCCGCAGTTGCCCAGCGCGCCGCAGCGCAGCGCCGGGCGCGGCTGCGCGACCAGGCGCTTGAGCGCCTTGCCGGCGGCCGCGTTGCCCACAAAGCCGCCCAGCGCGGCCCAGGCGCGCGCGTCGCGCTGCTGGTATGCGACCTGCGCAGCGTGCCGGAACCGTGTCAGAAGCTGGTTTACGCAGCCTTCAGGCGTTCTTGTCACCTTCTGCTGCACCCACGCTGCGTCTGTGTGGACTCATAAGGTGGAAGGTCTCCCTAGCAAACAAGATGTAAGCATTGTTATCAAGGTGCAAGCAGAGATGAGAGAGATGAGCGCGCTGGTGCGCGTGGGTACCCCAACTTCCAACAGGGCCCCCCACCAGCGCCTGAGAGTATATGATGAGGTACAGCGCGCCGGAGAGCAGGGCAAGCACGTGGCCAATGCCGTCCCCTGTGCTGAAGCGGGTGCAGTCTATGCAGGCCGTCTGCAGCTGACCCTGCATCCCTGACGCAGCGCTGCACAACACCCGGCACCTCAAGCCCACAAGCCAGGCCAATGCCTGATGATTCAATCAAAAACTCCAAGCTACTTATTGAGTCAGAGACACTGGTGCCAGCAGAGCTGAGACTGTCCTTTGGTATGAACTGACTCAGTGACAGGCCAAAAACGTCCTTGTGAGCGCTCCAGGGCCGAAAGACCCTAGCTCTAGAGCCTCCTCAGCACGTTGGCTTTGGCAGACTTGCGCGGCTGGAGCTACCGCTTGCCGCAGTTCCTGCCACCAGCTGAGGCGTCTGCTCTGAGCCGGTGGTAGCACCTGGCGGCGAGCGGCCCGCGGGCCTGCGCAGACAAGCGGCGCTGCCAGAGGCTGCTGTGCAGCGCGCAGCGCGCACGCGCGCGCTGTTCTGCCTGACCGGCGCTGCGTGCAGCGCCGGACTTTGGAGCTTCCGTCTAGGCGCGGAGGCGACCTGCGCGCGCGCACCGGAGCTGCTGAGGGGGAGCCGCAGCGGCTGTCTGAGGCGCAGCTAGCGGCGCCACCTCGCGTACGGCGGGTGCTTGGCGGTACAGAATGTCCGGTGCGCCCCCGCGCAACCCCAGGCTCCCGGAAACTGGCCGCTCGTTAGCAACCTGGGGGACAAGGGTGGGTGCGGGAGCCGGGATTTTACGGAAGGTCAGGCGAGACGAAGGGGAGGTTACTGCGCAAGGCTCTCATGCGCCGCGACGGTGTCTGGCGTAACCTATCCAGAGGCATCCAGAGGCGTGCGTGAGGCTGCGCTGCCCTTGCGGCCTGTGCGTGTGAGGCAGGAGAAAGCGGTGGTTTGGCGGCAGCTGGTGCTGGCTGCACCGTGCTCCGCACAGCACTGCTGCACAAGTTGCCCTCGATGGTGTGGGTTTTTAGATGATCACCTGGTGCGCGTGCTTGAAGAGGAAGCAGTGAAGAAAACTGAGCAGGGTTGAGACTCATGAGGCCAACTGGCACTGGCTTTGTAGTGCGTCAGGGTACTACCGTCTCAGTGCAGACACGCTGACACGGGCCGCTCGACGGGGGTGGAGGTCGGGAGGCAGGGCAGCGGCAGTAATCGTGATTGCGACCTGGGGAGCAGCAAGCTTTGTCTGCCTGAGGTGTTCAAGTGGCGGGCTATTACTTTGGTGACTTCGTTGCACAGGGCTGCCGTCCGAAGCTCTGTCGCGCGCGCAGGCCGCCCGGCGCCGCAGAAGCCGTGGGAGCGACAGGGCGGCGCCAGCACGAGCAGCGTGACGCCGCTGGGACCTAGCACCGCCGGCGACAGCGGGCGCAAGCCCTGGGAGGCGGGCGCAGGTTCGCGGACCCCAGCGTGCGGCCAGAAGTGTGCCTTATTCGCGTGCGCAGGCTGTTTTGCGACGAGAGCGCGGGGGCTTGCGGCACTTTCTCCCCGTATTTGTCCCCATTTTCACCTGAGTACCTTTGATGCAGGGTCACTGATCAACAGGCATATGGCTGCCGGATTCCATGCATTGCAGGATACTTATCAGCTCAGGGGTGTAATTACCCGCATACCCAATGTTACGGGTGCTTGCGCGGCTGCCAGGCTGCAGGCTCTAGCTGGCGTGCAGTTGTCGGATGCACCACCCCGGTGCCATTCTGCGCAGACCTCTTAAACATCTGACAGCGCGCGCAGCGGCAGGTGCCATCGGCGCCGCCGCCCCGCTCGGCGGCGCGCTGGCAAACCGCGCGCGGCCCTGGCAGGCGGGCGGAGGCGGCGCGTACGGCGGCGCGTACGGCGGCGCCTACGGCAGCAGCCCGTACGGCAGCAGCGCCCTGGGCAGCTCCTACGGCAGCTCCTACGGCGGCGGCGGCTACGGCGCGTATGGCGGCGGCGCGTATGGAGGCGCGCGCTTGGACGTTGCTGCAACCATGGGTTTCACGGGTCAAGCAATATATTTAACTCCTTTAGAAGCCTGGCCATGCCGCACCTGCTGCCTTATGTGTCATGCTGTTGTCTGACGGTCGACCTGTGTGCTGTACTTGTGTTGGCGCTTGTGCAGGCGGCAGCACGTACGGCAGCGCGTACGGGGCGGGCAGCAGCGCGTACGGGGGCGGCAGCATGTACGGCAGGCCCACGGGCGGCATGTATGGGGGCTCCTCATATGGCGGCGGGTATGGGTCGACGTACGGCGGCTATGGCGGCGGCTATGGCAGCGGCCTGGGCGGCTACGGCGGCGGCAGCGCGTACGGGCAGCCCTACGGCGGCGGCGCGATGACGCCATATGGCGGCATGGGGCCGAGTGCGCCGGCCCCTTTTCTTTTTCTGTGCACAGCACGCTGTGCATGGCGCACCCGTGTATTTGTTTGGGAGGAGCAGCAGCACAGCAAGTAAACACAAGCGGCTGTTGCGGGGAGGTTGCATTGGTCTTCGTGCGCTGTGTTCCCGGTCTTCGTGCGCTGTGTTCCCGGGGGTGCTCATGGGCCCAGTGTTGCATTGCTGTGGACGCCGGGCTGCCGCGAGGCACCACGGACCCTTAGTGTTGACAGCAGCGCCAGCCGAGTTTGGCAGCGCTGCACCCGCGCTGGCGGCCGGCGGACCATGCTGGCACCGCCGCGCGTGCTGCGCCGCGCTTGCCCACTCCCGCGCCGTCGCGGCGCTTACAGCCGCGCGTCTCCGCGTTTGCAGGCGGCGCTTTTGGCGGCGCGGAGGGCCCGCCCGCGCCGCCCAGCTCGTGGCAGGCGATGCTGCACATGATCGGCGGCGTAGTGCACTTCTTCGGCCGCCTGTCCTTCCTGGTGGACGAGAACGCGCACGCCGTGCACTTCTTCGTGCACGCGCTGCTGCAGCTGCTGGACAGGCGCGCGCGCGCCGCCCCTGGCACCCGCCGCCGCGGCGGAAGGATGCGTGCGCCCTTGGTGGCTGTGCAGAGGGCACACATTGATGTGCTGAAGTGCTTGGAGGCACTACTTTGCAGTTTGACTCGCCTGCGTGCACGTATGCGACATAGAAATGTGTTATAGTTCCTACAAAGAAAGTGAGTGTGGTTGAGGTCACTGCTGCACCAAGCAGGTGCCGGCCTTAATCCGCTCTCGTACTGGCACCGCCCCACTGTTAGGACTCACGCAGTCCGCACATGCAGGGCGGGGTCGCTGTACGGCGAGCTGGCGCGCTTCGTGCTGCGCCTGCTGGGGTACAAGGCGCCCGCGAAGGCCGCGCCGGCGGAGTGCGCGCCCGGGGAGGCGGCCCCAGCGCCGGGCGGGCTGCCGGGCGGGCTGCCGGGCGCTCCGGTGCGCGGCGCGCTGCCAGGCGCGCCTGCCGCGCCCGCGCCGGCCGTGCCCCGCAGCGTGCTGCCGGGCGCGCCTGCTGCGGGCGGCGGCGGCGCGCGGAGCTGGGACGGCGTGTGGGGGAAGCAGGAGTAGGGGCTGCCTGGCGCGGGAGGCGCTTCTGGCGGAGGGCGTGCGCCGGCCAGGCGGCCGCGTCCCCCGCGCAGGGCCGCCTGACGGCGGGCCTGCGAGCAGCGCGTTGCCAGACGCGCCGGCTGGGGACCTCTTCATGCGTGACGGTCCGCGCTGCGCACGGCGCGCCGGCAGCGCGGAGCGGTGGCGGTCGCCCGGCTGGGAGGCTGCGCCGGGAAGGTGCAGGGCGTCTGCGGCATGCTTCATGCAGGCTGAGCTGCCTATCGCGCCAGCTGCGGCTGCGGAAGTTTCTGCAGGAGCGAAGGCGGGCGCGCAGGCTGTCTAGATTAGTAGTAGGCGGCCGCCTTGGCCGGAGCGATATCGTGTGCCTGACGGGTTTTTGTCTAGGGCAGAGCTTTTGGTCGTGTGAGCGTTGCCTGCAAAGCAGCGAAGGCCGCTGGTCTGTGATTTGTACAGCATCCCGTCTGTTGCTGACGTTCAGAACAAGACTTGTGCCGTGTATCATGCAAAGCTATTGACATGCAGGGGCGTGCTTGATCAGACCATGTGATTCCTGCAACCTGAGGTTCAGGGTGGGCTCTGCTTCGCTTTTGAAGACCCAATCGCAGCTCCGCTAGGCTAGCTTCCGTGCGCAGCCGAGCTGCGGCAGCTCTACCTGTTACATTAGTGCTGATTGCGACGTAAAGGAAGGACTGTACACCTAACCAATGCACGCTGTCACCATGGTGCGGCCTCATCAAACACACTTGCCAGCACGGCCACCCACAGCTCTTATATGTTGCCGAAGCAGTTGCTACGGCAGCTGGCTTGTGACTGCCGTGCTATCTACTATCACAGCACTCAGGCACTGGCGTGTGTGCGCCACCCAGCTCCCGCTAATACAGGGCACAAGCTCAGGGTGTGGGGCGGCAGGGCCAGCCCGAGCCCTCAGGAGCCGGCGCTGGCGTGCACAGCCTTGCGCTCGGGGACAAGGCTGCCTGGTCGGCCAGCGCGCAGGCGCCTGACTTGCGCACGCACGGTGCGAGCTTGACAGGCGCTGCGAGCTGGCTGGGCCTGCAGCCTTGCGTCAAGCGCAGGCCGGGCCTGCCGCTATGAGACGTACTAGGCGCACCACTCCAAGCGTGATGAACGCAGTGCTGCTGCAGTGCAGTGCCCCCTTCCCGGTCACATAATGCTCCACTGTCACAAAGCAGATACAGCTCCGGCTGCCAGAGGCACGGAAGTAGTCTTCCACGAGTGCGTATATGGCGCAGCTGCAGCGCGGCCACTGTGTGCTCGGCGTGCAGGTGCGCCTCTGGTGCTCCCACACGGCGCCAGTGTGAAGGACACGCTGGGCTACGTCCCGCACGCCGCGCACCCCGCGCTGGACGCCGCGATGCGCGAGCTGCACGCGAGCATGCACACCAACCGGCCCAGGTCCAGCATGGTGCGCGACACCCACACTGTGGCGCGGCATGCAGGCACGGCTGGCGCGGACGTATTACCAAGCCATACAGACAGAGATTGACGGACGGGACATGTATGGTCTGTATAGCAGGTGGCATGCTGCGGAAAGGCAGACTGTGACGCTGCACGCAGGCGTGCAAAGGCACTGAATGCTATGACGCCGCTGCAAATAGGAGTGCACACACTGTGTGGTTGGCCGGGTGTAACGGTTTCAAGCACCTGTCCATAGCTGCCATCAGTAGACCGGCCAGAAATCGGACCGAGCCAGGCACCTGCGGCCCTCGCCGCTAGCGCGGCAGGCACCGCGGCGGGTGGCGCTGCAGCGCAGGGCGAGCACTCTCTTTCTGCAGGGCGCTGCGCGAGCCGTGCGCCAGCGCAGCGCAGGCCGCGCTGGCTGCTGACCGGGCCGGCGGCGCGGCAGGCGAGGCGCCGGCGACTGCCGCCCGGCCACCGCTCGGCGGCTCTCGACGCCCTGGCAAACCCGTGCGCCGGCATGGACGTGCAGCGGCCGGTGGACGGCAACGGCCACACGCCTGCGTTCCAAAAGTGCATGCCCTCTCCGTCTCCATTTAATAGACAACGGTGGTCGTTGCCTGAGAGTGCACGCACGCAATTTGCATCTCACATCAGGCTTGGATTGAAGGCGGAGCCAACAAGGATGCTGCGCACACACCTCTGCCGCTCGATCCGCCCGGGGCAATACAGCTCCCTCCGCGCGCGCCTGTGTGACGTCTGGTGGGGTGCTGGGGCTCGCACTGCCCCGCTGGCAGGTGCAAATATATCATCGCTGTCCCTGGGCCCCGTGCGGCAGGCTGCTGCGCAGGGTGCCCGGCGGCGCGGCGCTGGGCCAGCAGGCGCCGGCGTGGCCCTGGGCCGCGGCAGCAAGCGCGGAGGCGCGGGACGCAGGCATCAGTCTAGGTGCACCCCTGTCCCCCACGCGCCACCGTAAGGCGCTGGTCCCAGCACCAGGGGAAGCCCTGCAAGTGGCGGACAGATCCGTGCTGCGTTGCAACAGCGCAGCAGTACCCTAGCCCTACCCTGAGACCCTGAAGGCGCGCAGCCGAGCGCGCGCCACTGGTGACGGTGCGGCTGACGCCGCGCTCGGCCGCCGGCGCGCGCGCGGGCCTGGCCAAGGCCGAGGCCGGCGGCGCGCCCGGCCCCGACGCCGGCCCGCCGCGCGGCTGCCCGCCGTTCCCGCACCTGCCCGGGCCCGGGCGCGCCTGTCCGGCGCCGCACGGCGGCGCTCGCCCGGCGGCGCACGACGCTGCCGCAGCCTGCGCGCCGCCGCAGTCCGCCCGCGCGGACGTGCAGGCTCCTGGCCCGGGCGCCGCAGCGTCGCCCGCACCGGCGACCCAACCCTGCACCGCGCACTCGCCGGCTGGCGGCCAGAGGCCCAAGCGGAGGCAGACGTCTGCGGGTGCGGACGCGGTGCGGGGCGGCAGCGGGGCCGCGACGCCGCAGGGGCCGGCGCGCGCTTGGGCGTCGCCACGAGGGAGCGCAGACGCGGAGGTGAGCACCCTTGCTGGGCAACAGGGCATGGCGTGATCGTAAGCGCTGGGGCTGCGGGTGTGTTTTCAGGCATGTGCATGCAATGCCTCTGCGCCGGCCCATAGTGTGCTGGCAGTCGCACAGATCCGGTTCAGCGGCTGCATGCTGAGGGAGACCCAACACGCTCGACCTGAGCACCGCATCAGTGTTGCAAAGCAAGCAAATGCTAATATCTAAGCACCTAGGACTGCTGCCCTGTCCCTGGTGAGATGAAGGGAGCCAGGACGCGACATGGCAGGGCCTCGCTGGCGACCACGCGCGCGCCAGCCGCGGCGGCGGGCAGTGCGCGCCATCGCCGAGCGACTCTGAGCGGTGCGGCGCGGAACGTCCCCCTCTCGCTTGCTCTGACAGCGGGCACACGCAGGTCCACAAGTGCAAGAGTCCAGCCTAACAGGTGTACATGTGGGGACCTGACAGCAGACTGCATGCAATCGTGAGGCCGCAGGCCGCTGCTCCCATGTCCCCGCCACACTGATGACCGCCGCCGTATGTCCCAAAGATTCAAGGCGAAGCGCGCGCTTGCTGGCCGACCCGCGCCACGCAACGGCAGGGCGGCGCGGCGGGAGGAGCTGGCGCGCGAGGTGCGGCTGGAGGTGCTGCGGGAGGTGGCGCGTGACGGCGGGCCGCCGCCGGGCGGCGCGGCGCGCGGCGGCGGCGCGCTGCCGCCCGACGAGCAGCTGCACAAGACGCGCACGCGGTGCCTGCCCCCACCCCACCCCTCCCCGCCGCTCATAACTCATTCCACCAGCGGTGTTCAGGCGACCTCCCTCTGCCAGGGCCTGCTCGCGTGCGGGCCCTTGGCGGAAACCCTGGCATGGGACCCTAAACCCTATATGCACGCGCACGGCGCAGGCTGGCGGCGCGACGCAGCGCGGCGCAGCAGAAGGCGGAGGCGCTGCAGCGGCTGCGCGACGAGGTGGCCAACCTGCGCGCGCACAATCGCGAGCTCTCCGCGTCGCTCGGCGGGCTGCACGCGCGGGCGCGCGCACGCGCCAGCCGTCCCCGCCCCGCCCCTGTGCCCCGGTCCGTGCTGGGCCAAGTGCAGTTCGCGTCTGTCTGCACTGCTTCGGCTGCTAGCAGAGAAGGCTCATTGTATACGGCGTGCTGGGCCTGCTTGGGCAGCAGCGCAGGCGCTCTTACGTGGCTGCATCGCCGAACGTCTGGCTTGGCAGCCGCCACCCGGCGCGCCTGCGCTGCTCAGTGGCCCGATGCGGTGCTCGCAGCCGCCGCGCTTGCATCGGAGCCCGGGCTGCTTGCGCAGGCGCGTCGCGCCCGGGTTGTGCGCGGCTGCCGTCGCTGCAGTGCGCTGCACCGCCACAGAGCTCCGCATTGTTGAGCGGGGAGAGGGGCCCTACGCCCTGATGAGGACGGCGGGTGCGGGGGCCGCAGGCGCAGGAGGTCGGGCAGGAGAACGCCACGCTCTTGCAACTGCTGAGCTGCCTGCAGCTGCCGCCGGCGGCCGCAGCCGCGCAGCCCGGCCCGCTCTTCTCGCCGCTGCCGCCGCTCGCGCTCGCGCCGGGCGGCAGCGCCGGCCAGGCTGGCGCGGCGCCGCTGCCGGGCCCCGCGGCCGGCGCGCAGCCCTGCCGCCTGCGCCAGGCCGTCGCAGACAAGATTGCCGCCGGCTGAGGCGGCCGCGACATACGCGTGCCGGAGAGAGCTTGGGCTTAGCTGCAGCGAAGCGTGTTGTGCGCTCAGTGGGAGCAGCGGCGCCGGCCACAAGCGTACTGCGCATGCGGCGCGCGGCAGTGCGTGCAGCTTTGCTGCTTCCAATGAGCAGCCGCGCCAAACACCTTTTGCGAGTGTGCACGGAGGTGGCACGGCCGGCACATGCCCAGTGAGGCAGCTGCAGCCCGACATGGGTCATGCCAATCGGTCATGGAGGCAGTGTGAGTCAACTGGGTGTTTTGTACATTATAGCCATGTGGCAGCAAGGTAGGCAGCAACTGTCACCAGCATATTTGAATTTTCGACTTGCTACTTGCTTGGCGATGTCTTGGGATTGCCTTCCATTTCACACACGTACCTCACTGCAAGCTGTCACACTGCGTTCACTGTAGCATGCAGTCGCCTTCCTGCACTGTGCAGGCGCAGCTGCGCTGCCGCGCAGCACCCAGCACTGCTCGCTCGCGTTTGCCAACGCACACGTCCACCGGCCGCCTTCTCACAGCTGCACAGCCCACTGCTCTGCGGCCAGCGCAGGCCGCTAGGACGCTCCTTGTCGTCGCGCTGAGCCCAGCGACGCAGAGCCCACCGGCGTCCAACCAGTCTCCGTCAGAGCCGGGCCGGGACAGAAGCGGCGCTGGCCTGCGCGCTGTGGTGGTCGGCGCTGGCCCGGCCGGCTGCGTCACCGCCATGCTGCTCGCGCGACGGGGCTTCAGCGTGGATGTTCTGGAGCGGCGGCCGCGGCCGGCCGCCCCCCACCAGGAGCTCGGCAGGACGTACCTGATGATACTCAGCGGCAGGTGAGACCTTGCAACTGGCCCTTGGGCACTCACTACACGGCGATGACTGCACACTGCGCAGTGTGCATGGCCCATACCAGCAGATTGCTCTCGCCCGGCCGCCTTTCCTTAAATCGCCTGGCCGCACTGGCTGTAATGGTCGCTGGCGACGCCCTACAACCATGGAGTCCCAGCCTAGCATTGGACCGCCGCTTCCGGGCGCCGCAGGCGCTGGCTCCAGCGCCTGCGCAGCCCTTACGTCTTGCTGTGCTAGGGCGCAGGCGCTGGCGGCGGCCGGCGCCGACCCGCCGTGCTGCTCCGAGGGCGCGCCGCGCCGCAAGGGCCTCTATGACATGGCCACCGGACGCCTGTTCCCGCACCGCACCGGCCGCGCGCACATCGTGGACCGCCGCACGCTCGGCGCGGAGCTGGTCGCGGAGGCCGAGCGCCTGCACCCGCGCGCCATCACATTCCACTTTGACGCCAGCCTGAAGGCGCGTGGGTGGCAGTCGATGTCGTGCAGCAGCTCTCCTGCTGCTGGTATGTTTTGCACCTCTGATTTCGCCGCACTGGGGTGACACGGCCCTGCAGGCGGCACCACCGGGCGCGCCCCGCCTCCTGCACGTCGTGCCAGGCGCCCCCCAGGCCCTGCCTTGACAGGGTTACGGCAGGGTCGCGCATGCATGCGCCATCACGGGCCCAGCTTGGTCTAAATTTGCAGTGCGCCGGGCGCGCCACGTATCAAAGAAACAGGCTGATCGAAAAACACGTATGCAACATGGCGTCCAATCAGAAGCCGTTCAAATAATCTTGTGCGCTGACCATGGCCGCCTGCCCCAGGACGTCGACCTGGACGCGCGGCGCGTCGTGTGCGCGGCGCCGCCCGGCGGGCGCAGCGAGGCCCTCGCCTACGACCTGCTCGTCGGCGCGGACGGCGCGGGCAGCGCGGTCCGGCAGCTGCTCCAGGCGCGCGCGCGCGTGCCTGCCCGTGTGGCTGCCTGGCCGTCATAGGCACAGTGAAAACGTGCAAGTCGCACAGCCGCAACGTGGCATCCAGGTGCAGCAGCCTGCGCCAAGTGCTTGGTCAGGACAAGGGCTGCTGGTGCATGTCTGTTGCGATCGCACAGGGCTGCAGCGGGATGCTGGCCATCCTGGTCGGGCCGGGGAGCATGCAAGCACGCAAGCACTCCTCCAGGTCGCGCACGCGCGCCTGGTGCTCCTGCGCGCCCGGGGTCTCCGTGACGAGGGTCCGCGCCGGCTGGGCGCCCCTGCCTGTGCTGGCCGTCCAGCAGGCGGCCTTCCCCGGAGCCGCAGACCCGCGCCTGCAGCCAGGGCGGCCCACGGGCAGCGAGCACCCTCGTCCCCGCACGTCCTTGCCTCCACCCTGCAGCATGCTCGAGAGGTTGACCTGAGACAGGTTCAGACGCACGCGACCACTCTTTCCACAGCGCTGGGTGAGGCACAGCTGCTCCCTGCACGTGGGCCGGGGCGCGTCTTTGCGCGCGCCTGCGCCAGGCGCTCCTGCTCCTCCTCGGCGGCCGCCGCAGTGGCCACCACCTGCGCCTTGAGCCGCCTCAACTGCGCGGCCAGCCGCGCGACCTCGCCGACGCCGCCGCCTGCCGGCCGCCACACGTAACACCTGATGCGGCTTCAGCCTTGCGCGCCTGCCACCTGCCTGGGGCCCGGCCGGGTGCCCTCAGGTGCCGCGGCAACGCACACCAAGAGCTGCCTGCCCCACTGAGCGCGTGTGGCGGCAGCACGGGCAGGGAGGGTGACCTCCCTTGTTGGACCTGGGCAAGGCTGGGAGCGCTGTGGCGCGCAGCTGTCAAGTCTGAGGCGCGCACCAGGGTCGGGCGAGCCCGGCGCCGGGCCCGCGCCGGGCGCCCTCGGGCTGTGCAGCGGCACGTCCTCGAAGCTGCCGGCGGCGCTCGCCGCATCCGCCAGCGGCGCGCCCTGCCCGCCGCCCGGGGCAGCCGGGGCCACGTCGGGCGGCGCCGCGGGCGGCGCAGCGCCCGGGTCGCCGCGCGGCGGGTCCCCGGCGCCCACTGCCACCAGGTACAGGGCGCCGTTCGCCGCGGCGCCGCCGGCTGCGCGGGGCGCTGCGCGGCCAGGCACGGGCGGGTCGGCAGGGGCGCCACGTGCGATAGTGCGCCAAAGACCAGGTGCGCCGAGCGCGCAGCGCACCTGCCCGATCGGGCTCCGTATTCGCGCCGCGCGCCACCGCCGGCTGCTTCGCCCCGCTCCTGACGCCGGCCGCGCAGGGGCGTCAGCGCGAGGCGCCGCCGGGTGCCGCATTCGAAACGCAGCGGCCCGCAGCGGGCGCACCCAGAGCGAGCGCGCTCGGCAGCGATGCGGGAGCGCAGCGCGGCCAGGCGCGTCATCATCGCGTCGCCCTGCGGCGGCCCCGGCGCAGGCGCGGGTGCGGGCGCCGCGGCGGGCGCGTCCGGCGTGCGCTCCACCTGCTGCGACAGCTCCTCCGCGGTCTCCAGCACGTCGGCCGCAAACTCGGTGATGGAGTTGCGCAGGTTGCCCGCCACGTTGCCGAAGCGGCTGAAGAACTTGTGCGCGCTCTCCGCCATGGCGCCGCGCGGGCCGCAGGGCCCTTTGCCTTGTCTGCAGTCCTCACCTTTCGAGCTTGCCAAGCTGCTCGGTCGATTTTGGAGGGGCCTCCAACCCTGCCCCAAACCCTGCCAAAGTAATTCCACTCCGGGACTGAGTCCGGAAGTGACCGGGTGCCATCGTCGCACAGTAGGTCGGTGGACAGCACGCCAATATGGCAGGTTCTCGGACGGGCGTGGTGTCCGGGGCGGCGATCGCGGTGTTGGCGCTGCTGGCAGGTGCGTCAATTCTGGCATGCTGTGCGGGGGGGCGCAGTGCGATGTGATGCGGGTTGGTGGCTCGCTCACGGCCGGTCGCTGCTCCTCGGAGCGTACACGCTATGTGCCACGTTGGTTGGCGCCGGTGCCGGCCAGCTGCATCGGACGCCTGAGGACACGAAGGCTGGTTCGCCTTGAGCATCTGCGTGTACGGGGCACACTGGGCGTCTGTGTGCAAGCACGGCGGCCTGACCGCAACGCATGCTGCGCGCGCCAGGCCACTGTGCTGATGGCGCCTTCATCCGCGTGCGCAACGGCGCGTTCGTGGACGAGAACTGCACAGAGTTCACATTCTCCGGCTACAACACGTGGGAGGTGGGCGCCTGCTTGGGTGCAGCGCAGCTGCCGCGCGCGCCCAGCTGCGCGCCACCTTGCACCTGCGCGGCCGGGCCGCGGCGGCGCCGCGCCCGCCTGCGCCCGCGCCCGCTCGGGGCGCCGGCCCGCCCGCCCCGGAGGCGACGCGGCGCCCGCTCGGCGGCGGCTGACGCATGCGTGCGCGCGCGCAGCTGCTGGAGGCCGCGGCCAACTTTGTGGGCAGCCAGAGCGACGTGACCAGCCAGTTCCGCGCCGCGGTGGCGAGCAACATGACGGTCGTGCGCATGTTCGGGCACGGCGTCGCGACCGGCTTCCACCTGCAGGACCCGGCGGCGCCGGGCACGTACAGCGAGCGCGCGTTCCAGGCGTTCGACTACGTGCTGGACCAGGCGGCGCGCTTCGGGCTGAAGCTCGTCATCTCGCTGGCCAACAACTGGGACACCGACAGCAACTCGGACAACAAGTGCGCCGCGCCGCGGAGGTTTCGACATCGCAGCCAGCTTGCAGTGTCCGCCTGGGGTGTTGTCAACACCCCACCCGTCGAGTGCCCAGGGCGCCGGCCGCCCCGCGCACGGGGTTTGCCGGCAGGGCGCGGGGTTGCGCGCGAGGCCGACGCGGCGCCGCGGCGGCAGGTTTGCGTACACGGGCGGCGAGGCGAACCAGGACGCGTTCTACACCTCGGCGTCCGCGCGCAAGGCGTACATGGCGCACGTGCGCACGGTGCTGTCGCGCGTCAACACCATCAACAACAAGGCGCGCCCGCGGTCCTGCGCGCTGCATGTTTCAGGGGCGACGCGGCCGGCGAGCCAGTCCCAGCGCACAAGGCCTGCTCGTACGTGCGGCGCCCATGCCGCCTGTGTGCGCAGCGGGGCGGGACCGCCCGCGCCTCCTACCCGCCGCCCCGCACGTCCGCGCGGGAAGTGCGTTGCACGGCCAACGCGGGCCGCGCCTGCGCGCCGCAGACATACAGTAACGACGACGCGATCCTGTCCTGGGACCTGATCAACGAGCCGCGCTGCGAGCGGATCGGCTGCGACACCGAGATGCTGGCCTGGATTGAGGAGATGGCGCCGTACGTCAAGGCGCTGGACGGCAACCACCTGCTCACCGTCGGTGCGCGGACGGCAATGTCGCATGGGGTTTGGGTATATGGTAGGGCAGGGTCAGAGCCCCTAACCGTCATGCATGCGAGCTCGGGCGGCGCGCCGACGCGTGCGGGGCCGCGCGCCGGGGTGGCGCGCCGGCGGTGTCTGCTGCGTTGCCATAGGCTTGCGCTCGGCGGGCCGGCCGTGACGCCGTTGGGGCGCGGATGCAGGCATGCGTGGCAGACAGCCGACGAACAGGATGAGAGCCTGCCTCGCCTGACCCGGCGCGCGCCGCAGGCATGGACGGCTTTTACGACCGGCGCAACTGCGAGTCGTCCTTTGGCAACCCCAGCGGCTGGGCGGGCTACACCGGGCAGGACTTCATGCCGCAGCACGCCGTGCGCGCGATCGACTACGCGGGCATGCACCTGTGGCCCGACAACTGGAAGCGCCAGGACCTGGACTTTGGCAGCGGGTGGACGCGCAACCACAGCAGCGACGCGGCGGTGCTGGCCAAGCCGCTCGTGCTGGAGGAGTTTGGCAAGGCGCGCGGCGCCCCGCCCGCGACCCCATGCTCGCGGCCGGCGCGCCTGACACGGCCCTGCCCTGGCATGTGTGCATGTCAGCAAACAGGGGGCTGGCATGGTCTGGGGCCCTGCCGTCGCCTCTTTCCTTGCCCTTGCCAAAGGTTGCCGGCAGGTATTGTGAGCGGGGTGTGGAGGCATGGTCGGGGACGAGCACCCACATTGGCATGCGTTGCTGATGGCAGCACGTGGTGGCTGGTGCTGACGCGGCCTGCGCGGGCCGCGGCAGGGCGTGGGCGGCCCCAACGCGCAGGGCCAGACGGTGCAGCAGCAGCTGGACTGGTACAAGCTCATCTACGCGCTGGCCGAGGAGAACATCAACTCGGGCGGGCCGCTCAAGGTGCGGCCGCAACAGATACGGAACTCGGTGAAGGGTTTGTCGGTGTGAGCGGGCGCAGCACTGCTGGCACACCGCTGGGCGTCGCTCGGCGGGCGCGGCCGAATTCGCTGCATGCAGGGCCACATGCAGCGCGCGGGGCCCTGCACGCATCCGGCCGTGCACGTCCCCCGGCAGCATGCACCCAGGGCTGCGGTCCGGCGCGTGCGGGCCGAGCGGCGCGCGTGTGGCGCGGCAGGGCATCATGTTCTGGCGCTGGGACGCGGTCAACACGGTGAACCTGGGCGAGGGCGACAGCGCGCTCACGATCGGCATCAACAGCAACACGTTCCAGGCGCGCCTGTTTAGGACCCTGCCTGTGCCCTGCCATCCCTGCCAGCCCGGGGCACTACCTTTGCCGCTGTGCGAGCCGGCGCTCATTGTGGCGGCCTCCAGGCGCGCCGGCGCTGCGCAAGCGCAGCGGCGGGCCGCACGCGGGGTGGCGCGTGCAGGGCCGCGGTTGCACTGCCCTGCGGCGCTGTGTGGCTGTCCCTGCCGGCCATGCAGCGCATGAAACCCTGACAAGCTGAGGACCTGTCCTACTCAAAATGGTGACAAGCTGAAGACCTTGTCCCACACAAAATGGTGACAGGTATTGCTTGGGCGTGAGCATGCAGACATAGTACTTTGTTGATATCGATGTGCAGCGTGCACAGAGTGTCTAAGTTCTTGCTTGCACTTGTGCGGGGTGATCATGGTCGCTTGTGCCTGAAGGCGGGTCCCTTGCAAGGTCCCTTGTGAGTCGACATGTCCACACTCGCGCGCTCGCGCCTCCGGGCCAGCTGCGGCGCGCCGCCGCAGGCGCTGAGCCCCGCCGCGCCGGGGCGCGCAGAGCGTCATCCTGCCCTTCTCGCAGCGCCTGGCGCTGCGCCAGGCGAACAACGCGCGCACGGTGGCGCAGTGCGTGCCGCTGAACGGCACCGTCAGCGCGGCCTCGGTCGGCCTGCCGGCGAACAACCTGGCGGCCGAGCCGACGGCCGTCGGCCCCGGGCCGGACAACTTCACGACGCCCGACGCCGGCTCCTGCTGCGGCAGTGCGCGCCCAGGCCCGCGCGGCCTGCCTGCGAGAGGCCAGTCCCGCCTTGGTGTCTGGAGCCATGCCACCCCCAGTCGATGGAGCGTCGGAGCTTCCAACACTCTCCGCCTGCGGTGCACGCTCGCTGCGTGTGGCTGAGGTATGGCAGTTGGGACATTCACAGCTTGCCAGGCAGATGGAGCCTGGAGCACACGGCCGCGGCTGATGTGCACCGCCGCATGCTTCGGCCCACTGAGCCGACAAGTGCGCGCCCGCAGACACGTGCGGGACCATGTACGGGGAGCAGGACGGCGACATCATCGCGCAGGCGCCCGGCTTCGCCTCGGCCGCGCAGTGCTGCACGGCCTGCAAGGGCAACGCCAACTGCAACACCTGGAACTTCTGCTACTGCAACCGCGGCTGTGGCGCCTACCCCAAGGGCACCTGCCAGCTCAAGAACCAGACCAACCCGTTCTACCCCAGGCGCGCCCCGGCGCCCTGGCCAGCCGCGCGGGCGCGTGCCATGTCCCCAGCTGGCGGGAGGGCAAGCTTGGACGTGCATGGCAATGTCCCCAGCTGGCGGGGGTGCCAGCTTGTGCATGCGTGGCAGGTAAGTGCGGCGCGAGGGCCATACCTACCCGGCATGCGCTCCTCGCAGCGCACGCATCCTACGCGCGCTCGAAGCAAAGCCCATGCTGGTGCTGGAGCGTATGTGCGGCCAGTGGTGCCTATGAGTGGGGCGGCGCGCATGCCTCAGTCCGGCGGCGCCGACGCGCGAATCCTTAAGCGGGGCGTGGAGCGGCACCGTGACGCGCCGGATGCAGAGGCACGGGGGCGCATGAGTGCCGCCGATGTCGGGGTGCTGGGTCGACCACAATTCTGTGCTGGCTGGCGCAGGACGGAGATCGTGGGCGATGGCTCGGCCGGCTGGATCGGCGGCGTGCCCAACCAGGCCAACATCACGATGCCCTGGCGCTGCCAGCCGGTCGGCGGCGCCTGCACGCTGCAGAACGTGTCGTCGTGCACCGGGCGCCAGCTGGAGGCCTCGCTGTCCTGCCCCGACCGCAGCTGCAACGCTACGCACGTGCGGCCCCGCCCCGCTAGCCAGGCCCCTTGGTGCGCTCGTGCGTGGGGACGCAAGCTTCAGGCCTTGCTGTTGTGCGTGGACATAAGTTGCCGCGCCGTGCATGTGGGACCCTACTCGCTCGCTCGCTCCCACGGTCTGCACTGGGCAGTGTGAGCAACGCATGTCGCCAAGCCGCCAGCAAGGTATGAGCGCAGCAGCGACGCAGCGGGCGACTGCAGCGCGTGGGATGTGGGGACGATGAGGCGCTGAGGCACGCTGCAGCTGGCGCATGTCACGCCTCGGTCAGTGCGCTGGCCGGCGTGCCTGGCACGCATGCGGCCAGAGCGCTCCAGTCACGCAGAGGCCGCAGGACAGGCTGTGCCGCCTGTAAGGAGATGAGCAGCAAGGCTGCATGGAGCGCACCCAAGACATAAGCAGTCCGTGGTGCCGAGACAGTTTGGCGGGACGCCCGGCCGACACGAGCGTGCTCATGCGCAAGAGCGCCGCGCTTTCAGCTAGAGGCGCGGCCGGAAGCCAGCACCCTGACGCGGGCGTGCGCGGCGCTGCGCAGGCCAATGTGGGCGGCGACGTGCTCGTGTACGATGTCAACTCGCGCCAGCAGGCGCCGGGGCCGGTGTTCTCCGCGGCCGACTGCTGCGCGGCCTGCAAGTCGCAGCCGGCCTGCAACGTGTGGACCTTCTGCCCGCGCGTGGAGGGCTGCTCCAACGACTGCCCGGCCAATGTACAACAGTGCGCGCCCCGCTCCGCTGCGCCGGCGCGGCCGCCGGGGCGCGCCGCCGGCGTGCAGGCGCCTGGCGGGGGTGAGGTCATGGGGTGCGCGGGGTCAGTCGAGCACGGTAAGGGGGGGGGGCCATAGCAACGCGAAGCACGCGTGAAGCACCCTCGGCGAAGCCGCCCGGCGAAGGCCAGGCTCAGTGTGCTCAGGACGAGCCTTTGGTGGCGTCTTGCTGACCTGAGTGCACCCCCGGCTGAGCGGCCGCACCCGGCGCCCGCGCGCAGGCTGGCGCAGACGAACAAGCCCGGCTTTGGCCCGTACGGCGGGTGCCAGGGCCAGCGCTTCCCCTTCCGCCAGTGCCAGCTGAAGAACCAGACCGACCCGGCGCTGCTGCGCACCTACGAGGCGGGCGACCTGCAGCCCTACGTCTCGGGCCTCATCGGCACCGGCGGCGCGGCCTCGTGAGCGCGCCCTGCGCCCTGAGACCGGCCGGCGCCTGCGCGAGCGCGCGTGCTTGCCCGCTCGGCGGCGGCCGGTCTCAGGGCTGCTCGGCGGCGGAGCAGCCCCGCGCCGCGCGCCCCTTACGCGGCCCCGCTCTGAGCCGCGGGGGCGCCGGCACATGAGCGGTCCATGGCGGTCCGGCACGCGCTTGCACAGGACCTGGGCTTAGCTCTCGCGGTTTGGTTTTAGGCTGTGCTTGTTTTGTGAAGTTCGGGTCGGGGTTGGCTCGCCGGGTGGGGCTCCAGCGAGCTCCCGCACGTGCCCCTGTTTGCAAGGCTGCTATGCTAGACATACGCGCCCGGCAGCTGCCCCAGGCGCTGCAAGGGCGCCGGCCAGGTAGCGCATTGCATTTCATTCCAGGTGCTGCTTTGTCAGGCACCTGCTGTAGATCTGAGCCGGGAACAGCCGGCGGTCCGGCGAGGACCGCGCCCATAAACATGATGCCCCGAGGGTGCATTCTCAGACCTGCATGGGCGGAGCGCATCCGCCGTGGGGACTTGCACGCCGGGCGTCAGGGCAAGAAACCTGGCTGTTGTGGAACCGCGAGCGGTGCGAGCATAACAAACTGTAAAGCCACATCTCTTGCGCCCCTGCTGACGGCGTCGTTCCACGGTGCACATGAGGCTCACATATGGCTCACCGACGCGCTACGTGCAGTACCAAGTAACGGGTTTATCCGTTCGGAGCCGGCAGACCACCCACATGCGCGTAGGTGACACTCTCCCTGCACCATGCCTCGCGACAGTACACACTGTCGGACGCCCGCCCCTACTCTATATGCTCGGGGCCTGCATAGCAACAGGGATGTCCTGGCTCGCAGGCCCTCGATTCCACCGAATAAAAAAACCTTCGCTGAGCTTCCCCCAGCAACAGACGAGCCCCTCATCCTGCCGTGCCCCCACGGCCCTCGCCTCAGCGGGCCATGAGCAACAGAGCGTCCCTGGGCCGCAGCGCCCCCCGCCCGCCTGACGTGTCCCCACATCCGGGCCCCTGTTTGCAGACCCAACCCCGCGAGGCTGCGCCACCCAGCCATGTTTGCCACTGCACACCCTCTGCGCACACCCGACCGATCGGCACAACCCCAGCAACATGCCCTGCTCCCACCCCGCCAGCCAGGCGCCGCCTGCGCTCAGGTCACCCAGTGCACCCAGGCAGACGCGCGGCCTGAACAGAGCGGCCCCCGGCTGCACCAGAGCTGCCGCCCCGAACAACTGTCAATATCGCATTTACTTCCCAACCTGCACCCTCGCCCGAGTCTGATGCGGGCGCCCCTCCAGCACCAGCAGCACGCCAGGCGCAGCCGCAGCCCGCAGGGCCCCGCTTCCAGATCCGCGCGCACGCTGCTCCGCGCGGCGGCCGGGCAGGGCGCCGCGCCACACGAGCCTGGCATCAGGCACGCAGGCCCTGGCCGCTGGTGCCAAGCAGCGTAGGGGGCAGCAGCCGCCGCCCCGCGTCCGCACGCCCTGTGCCCGCCCGGCGCCGGCCGGCGCGCGGGAAAGTGTCCGCATGCACGCACCGCATGCGCAGCTGTCCCGCCCTGGGGCCGCGCAGCAGCCCCGCGCCCGGACGGCCACCCCGGGTCGCTGGGAGCGCGCCGCCCCGCGCCGCCGCCCCAGCTCCCGGCCACGCGCACGGCCGGCGCGCCGCCGGCCGGGCTGCGCGCGCCCCGATGCCGCGCGCGCCGCCGCGCACGGCCGGTCCCGCGCGCGCGCTCAGAGCGCGGGGAACTCCGTGTCCTGGCACAGCAGCTGCACGGCAACGGGCGCCGCGTCGTCGCCGGTCGCGCTTAGGCGCACGACCACCGTGTCGGCGTGCCCCAGCGCCAGCGGCTTCTGCGCCCGCGGCCCCCGGCCGCCGTGGCCGTTGGCCGCGGGCGCGCCGCCATTCGCCTCCTCCACCACGTCGACGCCGGACG
>JAABUV010001490.1_pt1 | contig 33890 bp, 23 predicted proteins | sample 5559971 | NCBI WGS metagenome assembly JAABUV01 (sample SAMN10711881, study PRJNA513362) | rock metagenome | isolation source: Antarctica rocks | place: Antarctica: Victoria Land, Knobhead nord | collected 2015-12-19
GAGGGCCTGAAGCAGGAGGCCGTGCGGAGCGTGTGTGCGGTGTGTGAGGATGCGGAGAGGCTCAAGACCATCTGCAACGCAGCCTATGTCAACCAAAAGGCATGAACTTTCCGGAAAGCGTATGAGTTCGGGGCATTAGGTCGGTTTTCGCTCGACACCACCCGACAGGAATCGCTCCGGCCGAAGGAAAACCGCTCGAACCGTTCACGAATCGGGAATCGAGTCTCACGAGATCACGCCAGCGACCGACCACGGGATGGAATCAACACGAGGGAATGATGCCGGCCTTCATCGTCGCCGACCAGGGGTCCATCGGCTCGCGGATCCGCGAAGTCCTGAGCTTCGGCGGCCATGACTGCCCGTCGTCGCACGTCCTGTCGACCGACGCCGCCGCGGCCCGGCTGGGGCGCGAACCGTCGATCGACCTGGTGGTCCTGGCCCTCTCGGCCAATCCCGAGCCGGGCCTGGGGCTGCTCCCGCACCTGAGCCGGCTGGCCCCGGGCAAGGTTCTGGCCCTGGGGCCGACCTCCGACGCCCGGGTCGTCCTCCGGGCCCTCCGGGGCGGCGCGGGCGACTACGTGGACGCGGCCGACCTCGAAGTCGAACTCGAATCGGCCATCCGGCGGATGGCCGAGGCCGAGCGCGGGCCGGCCGAGTCGGGCCGGCTGATCGCCGTCGTCTCGCCCAACGGCGGGGGCGGCTCCAGCACCCTGGCGGTCAACCTGGCCGCGGCGCTGGCCAAGCTGCACAAGTCGGTCGGGCTGGTCGACCTGAAGCTGGAGACGGGCGACCTCGCCTCGCTCCTGGACCTCAAGCCGACCTATACCCTGGCCGACCTCTGCCAGAACGCGGCGAGGCTGGACAAGGTGATGTTCGAGCGGTCGCTGGCCAAGCACGACTCGGGCGTGAGCCTGCTGGCCGCGCCGACCCACCTGGCCGACATCGGCCGGGTCAAGCCCGAGGGGGTCGCGCAGGCCGTGCTCCTGGCCCGCGCCGGCTTCCCCGCCGTGGTCGTTGATCTCGACCACTCGTTCCGCGAGGAGCAACTGGTCGTCCTCCGCCAGGCCGACATCATCCTGGTCGTCTTCCGGCTCGAATTCCCCTCGCTCCGGAACGTCCGGCGGACGCTGGAGCACCTCGCCGGGCTGGAGATCGGCGTCGAGAAGGTCCAGCTCGTCGTCAACCGCCACGGGCAGCCGCAGGAGGTCCCCGCGGCCAAGGCCGAGGAGGCGCTCGGGCGGAAGATCACGCACTACCTGCCCGAGGACCCCAAGGCGGTCAACCGGGCCAGCAACCACGGCATCCCCGTGGTCATCGAAGCCCCCTCGGCCAAGATTTCCAAGGCCATCCTCGCGATCGCCGCCGGCCTCGACCGCCGCCAGAAGACGTGACCTAGGCTTGGGGTGGACCGGCCTCGACCCTCCCCCCAAAAGATGGCTCTGACCGCGGTTTCCGGTAGCGCCTCCTCTCCGGCCCCCTCTCCCCTGGCGGTGGAGGGCCGGGGAGAGGGGGCCGGGACGCCCCGAATTCCCGTTGACTTCTGGAAAGGCTGGAGACTGGCGATGGGACCGGACTGGATCGACGACGCCCGGCGGAGACTCCTCGGGCTCCGGCGCGGGCCGGCGGCCTGGGGCTACCGCCCGGGGACCTCGCCGGCCGTCGAGCCCTCCGCCCTGGCCGGCCTGGCTTTCCTGGCGACCGACCGGTCCCCCGGGAGCCCGGGCCGGGCCGAAGCCCTGGGAGCGGCCCGGTGGCTGGCCTCGGTCCGAGGTCCCGACGGCTCGACCGGCGTGAGCGTCGACCTCGCCGAGCCGGGCTGGCCGACGCCGATGGCCCTGCTCCTCTGGGCCGCGATCGGCGGGTTCGAGTCCGAACGGGCCGCCGCCGCCCGATGGCTCCTGGCCACCCGGGGCCGGGCCATCGCCCGCTCCGAGCACGAGCCAATCGGCCACGACGGAACCCTCGTCGGCTGGCCCTGGGTCGCCGAGACCCACTCCTGGGTCGAGCCCACGGCGATGGCCTTGCTGGCCCTGAGCCGCCAGGGGATGGCCGGCCACCCCCGGGCCGTCGAGGGGGTCCGGGTCCTCCGCGACCGGGCGATCCCCGGAGGCGGCTGGAACCTGGGGAACCCGGTCGTCTTCGGGACGCCCCTCCGCCCGCTCCCGGGGCCGACCGGCCTGGCCCTGCTCGCCCTGGCGGCGGTCGACGGGCCCTCGGAGGCCGTCGGGCCGGCGGTCCGATATCTCGTCCAGGCCCTGGCCGAAACGCTGGCGCCGGCCTCGCTGGGCTGGGGGACGCTGGGCCTCCGGGCCTGGGGGGCGGCCCCGGACTGGCTCCCGAGCCGGCTGGACGCGGCCTATCAGCGGGCCCGGTCCCGCGACCCGAACGCGGTCGAGCTGGCCCTCTTGCTCCTGGCCGCCGGCGACCGATCGCCGGGAATTCTGGGGATCACCGCCCGAGCCGAGGAGCCCTCCCATGCCTGAGCCATCACCCGCCGGATCGACCCGCCGGGCCTTCCTCGCCGCCTCCGGCGCGGCCGCCGCCGGCGCCTCGGGCTGGGCGGCCTGGAAGGCGGATGAGGCCCGATGGCGGGCCGACGTGGTCGTCGCCCGGGCCGCCTCGTACGAGGTCGACCTGGCCGGGATCGTCCGCGAGGGCCTGGCCGAGCTGGGCCTGGGCCGGGCCTGGGCCCGGGGCAAGTCGGTCCTCCTCAAGCCCAACCTGGTCGAGCCCTCCCGGGCGGCCCCGCAGGTGAACACCCACCCGGCGCTGGTCCGGGCGGTGGCCGAGGTGTTCCGGTCGTGGGACGCCCGCGAGGTCTTCGTGGCCGAGGGGCAGGGCCACTGCCGCGACACCGGGTACGTCCTGGAGCAGTCGGGCCTGGGCCCGGTCCTGGAGGAATCGGGCCTGGAGTTCGTGGACCTCAATCATGACGACGTCTTCACCGTGCCCAACCGGCGGGGCTTCACCCGGCTCCGCTCGCTCCACCTGCCGGCCACGCTCCGGCGGGCCGACCTGGTGGTCTCGCTCCCCAAGATGAAGACGCACCACTGGGCGGGAGTCACCCTGGCGATGAAGAACCTCTTCGGGGTGATGCCCGGAGTGGCCTACGGCTGGCCCAAGAACGTCCTGCACCACGCGGGGATCCCCGGCTCGATCCTGGACATCAACGCGGCCGTCGGGCCGGCGCTGGCGATCATCGACGGGGTCGTCGGGATGGAGGGGGACGGGCCGATCATGGGAACCCCGGTGGCCTCCGGCGTGCTCGTGATGGGGGCCAACCTCGCCTCGGTCGACGCCACGGCCGCCCGGCTGATGGGCGTCGACCCCTGGCGGGTTCCCTACCTGGCGGGCGCCTCGGGGCGGCTCGGGCCGGTCGCCGAGGGCCACATCCGCCAGCGCGGCGAACCGATCGACCGGCTGGCCCGATCCTTCGCGATCCTGGACCACCCGAGCCTCGCGTTCCTGCGAGGCTGACCGACGATCAACGATCAACGATCAACGAATCTGGATCCTGGCTTCCCTGGATGGAAATGAGGGACGAGATGACCCGCCTGGGCGTACCGACGAACGGCTCGACGATCCCGGCCTCGGCCGAGGACCGGATGATGCGGATCAAGACCGAGCTGCACCAGAAGCTGATCTCCGAGATGGACCTCTCGGCGATGGGCACGATGGACGAGGACGAGCTGCGCGAGGAGGTCCGCCGGGGGGCCGAGCAGCTCTGCCTCCAGAGCAGCGACCTGCTGAGCCTCTCGGAGCGCGAGCGGCTGATCGGCGAGGTCCTGGACGAGACCTTCGGGATCGGGCCGCTGGAGGCCCTGATGCGCGACCCGACGGTCTCGGACATCCTGGTCAACGGCCCCAAGTGCGTCTATGTCGAGCGTCGGGGGCGGCTGAGCCGCTCGGAGATCGTCTTCAACGACGAGAAGCACCTCATCGAGATCGTCCGGCGGATCGTCGGCCGGGTCGGCCGGCGGGTCGACGAGACCTCGCCGCTCTGCGACGCCCGGCTCCCCGACGGCTCGCGCGTCAACGCGGTGATCCCGCCGCTGGCGCTGGATGGCACGCTCCTCTCGATCCGGCGAGCGTCCAAGACGCCGCTCCAGTTCAAGGACCTGGTCGATAAGCGGGCGATCACGCAGGAGATGGTCGACTTCCTCGCCGCGGCGACTCGGGCGAGGGTGAACATGGTGGTCTCCGGCGGGACCGGCTCGGGCAAGACGACGCTGATGAACGCCCTGTCCAAGTTCATCCCCGAGGACGAGCGGGTCGCGACCATCGAGGACGCCGCCGAGTTGAAGCTCCAGCAGCCGCACGTGGTCCGGATGGAGACCCGGCCGCCCAACATCGAGGGTAACGGGGCGATCATGACCCGCGACCTGGTCAAGAACGCGCTGCGGATGCGGCCCGACCGGATCATCGTCGGCGAGTGCCGGGGCGGCGAGACCCTGGACATGCTCCAGGCCATGAACACCGGCCACGACGGGTCGATGACCACGATCCACGCCAACGACACCCGCGACGCCATCGGCCGGATGGAGATGATGGTCGGGATGGCCGGCTTCGACCTGCCGATCTGGATCATCCGCCGCCAGATCGCCTCGGCCGTGCAGATCATCGTCCAGGCGTCCCGGCTCTCCGGCGGGGCCCGCAAGATCATCAAGATCTCGGAGATCGTCGGGATGGAGGAGGACGTGGTGAGCATGCAGGACATCTTTGTCTTCAAGCAGACCGGAGTCGACGAGGACCGGGTGGCGCAGGGCTACCACTACTGCACGGGGATCCGGCCGAAGTGCCTGGAATCGCTGGAGTCGGCCGGCGAGAAGCTGCCGATCGAGCTGTTCGAGCGGCGGATCCTCTCCGGATCGCACCAGGGGGAGTCCCCCCGATGAGCCCGGCGATGCTCTCGGCCCTGGCCGCGCTGACGGCGATCACCGGGATCCTGGCGGTGGGCCAGCTCGTCTCCGAGGTGTTCCTCCGCGACCGCTCGCGGGTCAGCGACCGGGTCGATGCCGAGTTCCTCAAGAAGAAGGCCGGGCTCACCAAGAAGGCCCCGCTGTTCAAGAACCTGGGCGCGATGGCCGCCGAACTGGGCAGCGATGTCCGCCCCTCGATCCGCCAGCGGTTCGAGCTGATGATCGAGCAGTCGGGCCTGGACACCACGCCGGGCCGGGTCCTGGGGACAGCCGCGGGGATGGCCGGGGCGGTCGGTCTGGTCGCCTTCGCGGTCCGCCGGAACCCGGTCGACGCGGCGATCGCGACGGTCGTCGCCGCGGCCCTGCCGGTCCTCCGGGTCAAGCGGGCCCGGGCCGCCCGGATGGAGAAGCTCCGCTCGCAGCTCGCCGACGCCTTCGAGCTGATGGCCCGCGTGATCCGTGCCGGGCAGACCCTGGGCCAGGCGCTGATGGCGGTGGGCGACGAGTTCCCGAGGCCGATCTCATCGGAATTCGCCTACTGCTATGAGCAGCAGAACATGGGCCTTTCGCCCGAGGTCACCTTCCGCGACATGACCCGGCGGACCGGCGTGATCGAGCTGAAGATCTTCGTCCTGGCCGTGCTGGTCCAGCAGCAGACCGGCGGCAACCTGGCCGAGCTGCTCACCAAGCTCGCCACGGTGGTCCGCGATCGGTACATCATCCGGGGGACGATCAAGACGCTCACGGCCGAGGGGCGGATGCAGGGCTGGATGCTGGCCGGCCTCCCCCCGCTGATGCTCCTGCTGCTGGTGGTCCTCAACCCCGCCTACGCCGCGGTCCACTTCCAGCACACAGACACCCTGATGGCCACCTTCGGGGTCGAGGCCCTGGGCGTGCTCTGGATCCGCAAGATCGTCAACTTCGACTTCTGAGGCCACGCCCGAGGTTCCTCGATGCCGGCGATGATTCATGGCAAATGGCCGATGGCTGATGGGTCGGGGATCGCGGGAGATTCCCCGTGGCCGCATCGATCCTCGCCACGCGCGATCGACCATCAACCCTCAACCATCAACCGTCTTCGATCCCGGATCGCCGCCGGGGGATCGCCGGGGGCCCCCAGTCCCGGGAGGGTTTGGCGATGAGTTCCGACGCGGCCTTGATGGCGGTCGTCTTCCTGATGGTCGTCTCGCTGGCCACGGTGGTCGGCCTGGTGGTGACTGGCCGGCGGGGCAAGCTGGAGGCCCGGATCGACGCGCTGGCCGGGCGCGATCGGCCCGAGGACCGGCCCGAGACGGTCGCGCAGATGGCCCGCACGGCGCTGCCCAAGGTGGGCAAGATCATCGTCCCCGAGGACGAGGCCGAGCGGACCAAGCTCCGGGCCCGGCTGGTCCACGCTGGGCTCTATCACCGCCAGGCGATGCACGTCTTCCTCGGCGTCAAGCTGATCCTGCTGACGCTGGCCACGGTGGTCGGGATCGGCCTGACCACCACCAAGGTCCTGCCGATGACCAAGGCCCTGCCGATCGCGCTGGTCCTCTTCTTCGTCGGGATGATCGGCCCGAGCTTCTGGCTGGACAAGCGCAAGAAGGCCCGGCAGACCGTGCTCCGCCGTGGCCTGCCCGACGCCCTGGACGTCCTGACGATCTGCCTGGAGGGGGGCCTGGGGCTCCAGGCCGGCCTGAAGCGGGTGGCCGACGAGCTCTCCTCGGCGCACCCGGCCCTGGGCGCCGAGCTGAAGATCGTCGACCGCGAGATCCAGCTCGGCCGGGGGCCCGGCGAGGCCCTGCTCCACTTCGCCCAGCGGACCGACCTGGAGGAGGCGCAGAGCCTGGCCTCGGTGATCGGCCAGTCCGAGCGGTTCGGGGCCAGCCTGGTCAAGAGCATCCGGAGCCACTCCGAGACGCTCCGGATCAAGCGGAGGCAGAAGGCCGAAGAGAAGGCGCAGAAGGCGTCGACGATGATCCTGATCCCGACCCTGCTGCTGATCTTCCCCGCCGTCTTCGTGATCCTGCTGGCCCCGGCGGTCTACCAGGTGATGAAGATCTTCGCCGAGCCCAAGTGACGCGGATCCCGCGACGAAACATTGCGATTCCGGATCCCGGGTCGCGGGCCTCGAATCGTTCCGCATCAAGGGCTTGAGATCCGAAATCCGCAATCCGTGGCGGCGGACTTTCCCGCCGGGGTCCGCATGAGCCTTGGGGCCGCCACGGGCCCGAGCGGGGCTGGAGAAACGGAGATGCGGCATTCTCCTTGGACGCCCGCGCAGTCCTGACCTAGGTTAGAACCGGAGGGCCTGCATGGCGCGATGTCGCCGGCCGGCCGATCGGGATCGCGGCTTGCGAGTCGCCAGGGAGAAACAACGATGAAAGCCGGTCGGAGAGCGAAGGCGCGGAAGGGGGCGATGGCGCTGGAATTCGCCCTGGTCGTCCCGATCCTGTTGTCGGTGGTCCTGGGCATCATCGATTTCGGCCGGACGATCATGGCCATGGACCTGTTGAACAACGTCGCCCGCCAGGGTGCCCGGATCGGTGCCCTGGCGGGGAAGACCGACTCGGACATCACCAAGGCCGTGGACAACGCGCTGAGTGCCGCGGCGCTGCCGGCCCGGGGTTCCTCCGCGACCGTCGTGACGATCACGGTCAATGATGCCTCGGTCGATGCGGGCACCGCAGTCACCGACGACCAGATCACGGTGAAGGTGGGTGCCCCCGTGGGGAGTCTCTCCTGGCTCCCCAGCCAGTGGATCCTGAGCCGGACCGCCGTCGTCCAGGGCGCCGTCACGATGCGACGGGAATGACACCCGCCATCTCGAGTCCTTCCGACCGATCCAGGGGCCTACGCCGGGGTGGAACGATGAAGCGACTGCGGACGAAGCGGGGGAAACGCCGGGGGACCGTGCTGGTCATGACGGCCGTCCTGCTGCCGGTCATGCTGGGCCTGGTAGCCCTGTCCGTCGACATGGGATACATCGTCGTGGTGCAGGGCCAGTTGCAGAACACGGCCGATGCGGCGGCCCTGGCCGGGGTCTCGGTGTTGCCGCGGTCGCAAGTGATGACCGTGGGGAACTCCGCCAACCTGGCCGCCAGCCAGAACGCCGCGATCCTGGCCGCCCGGGCCAAGGTCCGGCATTTCTCGGCGATCAATTTCGCCGGCGGGGTCAGCGTCACGATCCCGTCTAGCCGCGACTCCGACATCGTCGTCGGGTATCAGGCCAGGCCCGGCGGGTCGATCACGCCGACGAGCCCGCCCGACGCCAACTTTCCCAACGCGGTGCAGGTCACCGTCCGGCGCGACGGCAACGCGAACACCCCGCTGGCGCTGTTCTTCGCCCCGGCAATCGGGGCGGGGCCCTGGTCCGGCCAGGCAACGGCCACCGCGATGGTCCAGGGGGCCGTCAACAGCGTGCGGAGCATCCCCAATGTCAACGGCTTGTTCCTGCCGATCGCCATCGACTATGCCTCCTGGAACGCGTTCATGACCACCGGATTGTCCCCGGACGGCCTGAGGCACGACAACTATTCGGTCATCCCCCCGACCTCGACCTACACGGCCCCGGGCAACGTCACCGGCAATGCCGACCAGATCCCCGAGTTCGTCGACCCCAACTTCCCCGGCAAGACGGGGGCGCCGGGGGCCTTCGGCTGGATCAGCGTCGGGCAGTCAACCGGCGTCTCGGCCCTCAGCAATTACATCACCAATGGCGAGTCGGCATCCGACATCGCCTGGCTCTTGAGCAATGGCCTGCTCCCGCTCCCGGCCGGGGGGTGGCTTTCGGAGCCGGGCAACAATGGGGGTGCCACCGGGACTTTACCCTCGATCATCGGCCTGCCGCGCGAGATCATGCTCTACGACTCCATCACCAGCAACGGGAGTAATGCGTACTACCACATCGTCGGGTTCGCGGGGGTCACGCTGGTGAATGCTGGCAATGGCATCACGTTCCAGCCCACCGTCGTGATCGACCCGACCGCCGTCACCGGCCCCGGCGGGGGATCGTCGAGTTTCGTGTTCTCGCCGGTGAAGTTGACCCAATGAGGCGCGGCCCTCGGGTGATCCGGCGAGGAGCCCCGACGGATCACCGGGGTGGTCCGCCCGAGGTCCGGCCCACGGCGGGGTCGAGCTTGGGGACGGCCCCGCCGGAGGCGACCAGGGCCCGGGCGTCGGCCTTGCCGGCCAGGGCGACGGTCGCGGCCTTGAGGCCCTCGCGGGCGAGGGCCGAATCGGGCTTGGCCGCCAGGGCCAGCTTGTATTGCCGGCCGGCCTCCTCCAGGTGGCCTTCCAGGGCGAGGATCAGCCCGAGGTTGGCCCGGGCGTCGGCCGGGTCGGACCCGGCCCGGGCGAACTCGGCCAGGGCCCCCTCGGGGTCGCCCCGGCGGGCCAGGACCAGCCCGAGGTTGTTGTGGGCCCGGGCGTGGGCCGGGCTCAGGGCGATGGCCTTCCGGAGGCTCGACTCGGCGTCGGCCCAGCGGCGGCGGAGGTAGAGGCCGTAGCCGCGGTCGGAGAGCAGCTCGGGGTCCTTGGGGGCGAGCTTCAGCGCCCGGGCGAAGTGTCGGTCGGCCGCCGCCGGGTCCCCCTTGCGGTCCGAGAGGATCGCCAGCCGGGCCTCGGCGTCGGCCCGCTTCGGGTCGCGTCTCAGGGCCTCCTTGTAGGCGGCCTCGGCCTCGTCGGGCTTCCCCTGCTCCTCGTCCGACTGGCCCATCGCCACCTGGATGTCGGCCGCCTGGCGGGCGGTGACTTTCGGGCTCGCGCCGGAGTCCAGCAGCGCCGCCGAAGCGTGCTCCTTGGGCCGGGTCGGGGCCTGGCCGCAGCCGCCGAGCAGCCCGAGGGCCGCGATCGCCGCCAGCGCGGTCCTTCGTCGGGGGTCGTGTCGGGGCATGGGCGGCTCGCTCCTCGGGGGGGTCACGGGTTGATCCCGCCGTTGGCGGCGGCGGCCGAGCCGGAGGTCACGCCGCTGGGGCTGTTCACGCCGTTGCTGTTGATCGGGATCGGCGGCCCGTACTGCTGGGTCCGGCTCAGCGCGTTGCCGGCGACGACCTGGGCGTCGGGCCCGGACATCCCGTGGGCCGCCGGGACGCCCACGAGCACCCGGTCCGAGGCCACCGGGCGGGGCCCTTGGGCCAGGCGGGCCAGGACCGCAGACCGCCTGGACTCGGCCAGCGCGGGGTCGCCGGGCGTCCGCTCGACGAGCAGCGGGAACGGGGCGGCGGCCATCTGCGCCGAGAGCTTGGCGAGCTGGTCCAGCCCTCGGGGGCTCAGCTCGGCCGAGCCGGGGAGGAAGTCGTACTGGTAGAGGACCATCCGGGCCGCCGCCCCGTTGGCGACCATGACCCGGGCGTTGTCGTAGAGCGCCGCGCCCAGGACCCGGGGCTCGTACTCCTCGGGGTAGCCCCAGAGCTTCCCCTGGAGCCGCCGCCAGCGGTGCGACCTCGCCTTGCGGTCGACGTGCCCCGGCTCGTGCCGCTCCAGCGCGATCGGGTCGATCGGCCCGGGGGCCCAGGTCGAGCCGTAGCCCCCCGGCGGGACCGCCACGACCGGCGGTCTCGGCCGGATCACAGGCGAGGGCGCGACGGCCCTCACCACCGGGCCCTCCGGCAGCGGCGGGAGCGCCGGCGGGAGGCCCTGGGCACCCGTCGGGGCCGCCCGGCCCAGGATCAGGATCAGGATCAGGATCAGGCCGGCGACCCATCGCCCGCGTCGGATCAACGTCATCGCACCCTCCTCGCTCGCCGCGGTGGGATGGCCCGGCCCGGCGCCGGTCACCTGGAATAGCCCGAGGGGCCGATCAGATACTTCTTCTCGACGATCGAGTGGCGGATCAGGTGGAGCGGGTCGTCGTAGCTGGTGGTCGACCGCTTGTCGATCCCGGTCCGGCCCTCGATCCGGTTGAGCAGGAAGAACTCCAGGTCATTGGGCTCGCGAACCTCGTCGCCGGGCCCGGCGGGGACCTGCTCCGGCGCCATCGGCTCGATGATGTAGGGGGTGACCAGAACCACCAGCTCCTTCTCGATCCGCTGCCCGGTCGTGTTGCTGAAGAAGGTCCCGATGTAGGGTAAATCGCCCAGCAGGGGGATCTTCTGGGACTGGCCGTTGAGGGTCAGTTGCATCAGGCCGGCGATGGCCAGCGTCTCCCCCTGCTTCAGTTCAACGGTCGTGTGCGACTTCCGGACGCTCAGGCCCGGCACCGGCGAGCCCCCGGGGACCAGCGTGGTCGCCACCGAGTAGTCGATCGAGCTGACCTCGGGGTCGACCGTCAGGCGGATCGTGTCGTCGTCTTGAATGAGGGGGAGGAAGGCGAGCTGGACCCCGAAATTCTTGAACTGGGTGCTGGACGTCCCGCCGCCCGAGGTCGACCCCGAGCCCACGCCCGAGAAGGTCGGGACCGGGAATTCGCCTCCGGCCAGGAAGTTAGCCTGGAAGCCGTTGAGCGCGATCAGGTTGGGCTCGGCCAGGATCTTGAGGATATTATTGCGTCTCAAGGCGTTGATGACCGTGTTGAACCGGCCGCCGGAGAAGGTCCCGAATAGCGTGGCCTGCGACCCCAGCGCCAGGTTCCGGGCCGCCCCCCCCCCGATCCCGACCATGGCGGGGACGGCGCGTGCGCCGTTTAAAGCGGGGATTGCGGCTGTATTTAAGCCAGTCCTGAAGGGGAAGGCCGTGTTGCCGACGGTCCCGGTGAACCCGTTGCCGGCGATCTGCGAGCCGAAGAGGGTCGAGAACTGGGGGACCTCGGTTAGGAAGTCGGCCCCGATCTGGCGGAAGGCCGTCCGGTTCAGCTCGGCCACGCGGACCTTGAGCAGGACCTGCTGCGAGGTCGGGACCCGGATCAGGTTGATGACCGGAGATTGGTCGGTGGCGATCTGGTTGGCCGCGATCGCCCCGGCCGAGGGGAGGGCCGCGCCCGGGCCGGTGTCGACCCCGGTGAACCCCGTCGAGGCCGGGCCCTGGGCCCCCGGGAGCGGCGGGAGCGCCTGGCCCCCCTCGGCCGGCCGAGGGGGCGGCGGGGGCGCGTCGGGGTTGGCCGCCTGGACCACGTTGGCGAGGTTGCCGACCTGCCCGGCGACCTGGATCGACTGGGTCGACCGCAGGTAGCCGGCGATCATCTGGACGATCCGCGAGACCTGGGTGGCGTCGCGGGCCTGCCCCTCGACGACCACCCGCTCGCGGACCTGAGAGACCTGGAGCGAGGCGTCGGGGAAGGATTGCCGGAGCTGCGCCCGGAGCGTCTCCAGGTCGGCCACGACCCGGACCTCGAAATCATAAGTCCGGCCCGACCCGGCGGTGATCGAGAGGTCGGTGGTCCCCATCTTCTTGCCGATCAGGCGGAGCTGGCGGGGGCCGACCTGGAAGAAGTCGACCACGTTCGGGTCGCCCACCGCCAGGAAGGGCGCGGGGCGGCCAGGGACGGCCAGGTCCTCGCGGAGGGTCAGGAACCGCCCCTGGCCGACCTTGACCTCAATAGCCGAGGTGGGCGAGCCCACCCCCTCGGCGATCGAGGCGGCCGGGGCCCCGTCGGGGGCTTCGGGAACCAGGGGCAGGCGGGCCCCGAAGCCGCCGAAGGCTGGCGGCGGCGGTGTCAAGTCGATCGGCCCCTGCGCGGCCGAGGGGGAGGCCAATGCCAGGGCCCCGAGCAACCCGGCGGAGATCCGGCACCGGCCCCGGTGGGGCCCACCTGGAGCGGGTGATAACTTCATGGGCCGGGCCCCGTGGGAGGGTCAACCTCAAAATAAGCGACCACGAAGGTATCTATCGGCCGGATCGCGCCGATTCTGTACGTTATGGTGATCGTCGGGGTCGTGACGGGGCCGGACCCGGCCGCCCGCCGCCGGTTCGCGGGCGAGATGGAGCGGATCCTCTCGCGGTGGTCCGCCGCCCATGATGGTCTCCGGGTCGGCAACCGCTCGGAATCGCTCCCCGGGCGGAAAAATCGGCCGGTCCGATCGGCCTTCGAGGAGGTTGACCCCTTCTTCCGGAGGATCCGCGACGCCGCGAGGGAACTCTCCGCCGCAGGCGGTGATCCCGCCTCGTCGCTCGCCCAGCTCCTGGCGACCGAGGGGGACTCTCTCGACCGGATGGACCGGATCGTGGGTTTGGATAAAACCGAGACCCGGGCCCGGGTCGAGGCGATCCGGCGGACCAGCGGTTCCTCACCCGCCACACAGTCGAGCCCGAGCGGTGCACCCTTCGCGATCGGCAAGCGATGTTCGGCCAATCCCATCCGACGCCGCCCGGGCGCCGGGCCGAGGAATGATGGCACGATCACTCTTGGATCGGCCATTCTGACTAGATAACCGGAACCGCTGCTCAGCAACCCGGCAAGAGGCAGGGAGGGGCCGGCGGGATCACCGACCCATCCTCGGGCCCGAAGGTTTTTGACTCGCTGGGATTAAGGCGATCGAGACCGGTCCTCGATCGCGACGGCACGCGATTAGGAATAGCAGGGTTCGTCGTCATCGTGATCCGTGCCCCCGTTGGCCCAGGATGAACATCCGTGAATCCGACCGCCACCCTGATCGGATTGCCGGTCCTTGACCAGACGTCCCTCTCGACCCGGACGCATTGCCCGTACTGCGCCTTCCAGTGCGGGATGCTCATCCGGCCCGAGGACGAGGAGGAGGGCGGACCGCCGGAGATCCGCCCCGACCCGGACTTCCCGGTCAACGCCGGGCAGATGTGCATCAAGGGGTTCACGGCCGGGGCGCTGCTGGACCACCCCGACCGGCTCCTGACGCCCCTGATCCGCGACGACTCCGGCGAATTCCGCGCGGCCTCGTGGGAGGAAGCCTTCGACGAGATCGCGGCCCGGCTGATCTGGATCAAGGAGCGGCACGGGCCCGAGGCCCTGGCGGCCTTTGGCAGCGGCGGCCTGACCAATGAGAAGGCGTACCTGCTGGGCAAGTTCGCCCGGCTCGCCCTGGGGACGTCGAACATCGACTACAACGGCCGGTACTGCATGGGGTCGGCCGCCGCGGCGCAGAACAAGGCGTTCGGGCTCGACCGGGGGATGCCGTTCCCGGTGGCCGACATCGCCGAGGCCCGGACGGTCCTGCTCTGGGGGTCGAACTGCGCCGACACCCTCCCGCCGATCATGCAATGGTTCGACCGCCAGGCCGAGGCCGGCGGATCCCTGATCGTGGTCGACCCCCGCCGGACCGAGACCGCCCGCCGGGCTCGGCTTCACCTCCAACTCACCCCGGGGAGCGACCTGGCCCTGGCCAACGGCCTGCTCTACCTGGCGATCGAGGAGGGGCTGGTCGACGAGGGCTACGTGGCCGCCCGGACCTCGGGATTCGAGGAGGCCCGCCGGACGGCCTTGCAGTACCACCCGGCCCGGGTGGAGAAGCAGGCCGGGGTCTCGGTCGAGGCGATGCGTCGGGCCGTCCGGCTCCTGGCCTCCGAGGGGGGCACGATGCTCCTCTCGGGGCGAGGGCCGGAGCAGCAGTCCAAGGGGGTCGACTCGGTCCTGGCTCAGATTAACCTGATGCTGGCGCTGGGCAAGGTGGGCAAGCCGGCCAGCGGCTACGGCTGCCTGACCGGCCAGGGGAACGGCCAGGGGGGGCGTGAGCACGGCCAGAAGGCCGACCAGCTTCCCGGCTACCGCCTGATCACCGACCCCGCGGACCGCGAGGCCGTGGCCCGGGTCTGGGGCGTCGATCCCCAGAGCCTGCCCGGCAAGGGCAAGAGCGCCTTCGAGCTGCTCGACTCGATCGGCCCGGAGGGCGTCCGGGCGCTCCTGGTCTTTGGCTCGAACGTGGTCGTCGGCTCGCCCCAGACCGGCCGGATCGCGGAGAAGGTCGCCAGGCTCGACCTCCTGGTCGTCGCCGACGCCTTCCTGAACGAGACGGCGCGGCTGGCCCACGTCGTCCTCCCGATCACGCAATGGGCCGAGGAGGACGGGACGATGACCAACCTCGAAGGGCGGGTGATCCGCCGCCGACGGGCCGTTGATCCCCCCGAGGGCGTCAAGGGGGACATCGAGATCCTCTCCGAACTGGCCCTCCGGCTGGGGGCCGGGCGGCACTTCGGGTTCGGGTCGCCCGAGGAGGTCTTCGAGGAACTCCGGCGGGCCTCGGCCGGCGGCAAGGCTGATTATTCGGGGATCTCCTACGCCAGGATCGACGCCGCCGATGGCGTCTTCTGGCCCTGCCCCTCGCCCGGACACCCCGGGACACCCCGGCTCTTCGCCGACCGCTTCCACCACCCCGACGGCCGGGCCCGGTTCCACCCCGTGGACCATCGGCCGGCCGGCGAGGAGCCCGACGACGAGTTCCCGCTCTGGTTCATCACGGGGCGATACAAGGAACACTACAACTCCGGGGCCCAGACCCGCCGGGTCGAGAAGCTGGTTGACGCCCGACCCGAGCCCCGGCTCCAGGTCCACCCCCGGATGGCCGGGCGGCTCGGGATCCGCCAGGGCGAGGCCGTCCTGGTGGAGAGCCGGCGGGGCCGGGTCCGGTTCCTGGCCAGCCTCACCGGCGAGATCCGCGTCGACACCGTCTTCGCCCCGTTCCACTGGGGCGGGCGGGAGTCCGCCAACATCCTGACCAACCCCGCGCTCGACCCGACGAGCCGGATGCCCGAGTTCAAGCTTTGCGCCGTCCGGATCGCCCCGACGGGCCCCGCCTGACCAGACACCGCCCCCGGCAGGTCGAGCACGATGTCCGAACGATCGCATGACCACGACCGCCGGTCCCACGTCTCCCGCCAGACCGCCCCCGGCGAGCCGGCCTGGCCGATGCCCCGGGAGAAGCGCGAGCTGCTGGTCATCGGCAACGGGATGGCCGCCAGCCGGCTCCTGGACGACCTCCTCCAGCGCGGGGCGACGGATCGGTACGCCATCAAGGTCTTCGGCGAGGAGAGCGGCGGCGCCTACAACCGGGTCCAGCTCAGCAAGGTCCTGGCGGGGGAGGAGTCCCAGGCCATCATGATGAAGCCCTCGGCCTGGTACGCCGAGCGGGGGGTCGAATTCATCTCCGGGGTGGCCGTGACCCACCTCGACACCGGGGCCCACCTGGTCCACTCCGACGACGGCCGGGCCCACCACTACGACCTGGCGGTCCTGGCCACCGGGAGCGGCCCGTTCATCCCGCCGATCGCGGGGATCGACGGGCCCGATGGCCGGTGGAAGCCGGGCGTCTTCGCCTACCGGACGCTCGACGACTGCCTCGGGATCCGCTCCTTCGCCCACTCCGGCGACAACGCCATGGTCCTCGGCGGCGGCCTGCTCGGGCTGGAGGCGGCCAAGGCGCTCAGCGACCAGGGCCTGCACGTCACCGTGATCCACCAGGCCCCCAACCTGATGAACGTCCAGCTCGACGACCACGGCTCGGGGCTCCTCCGCCGCCAGATCGAGCGGTGCGGGATCTTCGTCCGGACCGGCCGCTCGATCACCGAGATCCGGGGGACCGGCCGGGTCGAGGCGGTGGTCCTCGACGACGGGACCTTCCTCTCGGCCCGGATGCTGGTCCTGGCCTGCGGGATCCGCCCCCGGATCGAGGTCGCCCGGAACTCGGGAATCCCGGTCAACCGGGGGATCCTGGTCAACGACACCCTGGCCACCCAGGTCCCCGGCGTCTACGCCGTCGGCGAGTGCGCCGAGCACGCCGGCAAGATCTACGGGATCGTCACCCCGATCTTCGAACAGGCCACCGTCCTGGCCGACGTCATCACCGGCGCCAGGCCCCGGGCCCGTTACCGGGGCTCGAAGCTCTATACCCGGTTGAAGGTGGCCGGAATCGAGGTCGCCGCGATGGGCCTGAGCGAGCCGACCATGGACTCCGACGAGGTCATCCAGGTCATCGAGGATCGGAAATCGAGCTACCGAAAGCTGATCGTCCGCGACGGTCGGCTCGTGGGCGCCGTGCTCGTCGGCGACGTCGAGGCGGCGGCGAACCTGGTCCAGCTCTTCGACCGCGGCGACCCCCTGCCCGCCAACCGGCTCGACGCCCTCTGCTCCCCCGAGGCCGGAGCGGGCGACCTCGGGGCCGACGACCGGACCATCTGCAACTGCAACAAGGTCAGCCAATCCGCCATCGTCGAATCCATCAAGGGAGGCAACGGCTCGATGGAGAAGCTGGCCACGTCCACCAAGGCCGGGACCGGATGCGGCTCCTGCAAGGGCCTGCTCGCCCAGCTCATCTTCCGGCACGGAGCCAACGCGGAGAAGGCCGAATCCCCCGCCAGGAATGGGACCCCCAAGCTCGTCGCCTCGGTCAACGGAGTCTGAGTGGGACGCATTGCTCAATCCTTGTGCGTCGATGCCGCCCCACTAAGCCGTAAGTCGATCGCGATCTCCGCCGACTGCCGTTTTCGTGGGCTCGGATGCCCGGATTCGACTCGACCCTCCCGGCCTTCGACCGCATGCCACGTCCCGGGGATTTTCGGGATCGCGAAAGAAGACCGGGATCTTGCCCCAGTTCGACTCCCCCGTCCGCAACGGATCATCGTCCGCCGGGGCCTTCCCTCGCGGTCGGCACGTACCCTGCAATTCCCGAGGTCCGGAGGTCGCGACGCCCGGGCCTCCGGACCCGCCTCGATCCCCGAAGGCCGCGACCGAGCGAGGTGGCCCTGATGTCGATGGATGACGGATTCAACCCCGACCAAAAAAACTTCCTCCAGGGCTTCGCCATGGGCGCTGACGTCGCCCGGGCGGTCCGGAGGCTCCCGATCCTCTCAGGGAGCGGGGCTTCCTCGGGGACGACCGTGGCCATCGGCCCGACCGCCCCGGCCGCCGCTCCCGGCCCGATGAGGCTGGATTCGCCGTACCCGCTCCAGGTCGAGGCCCAGGACCGGTTCCTCGCCCGGGGTCTGGCGATCACCCGGGAGGAGCAGGCCAAGCGGGAGAAGGACCCGTTCTCGATGTGGGACGAGATCGGCGCCAACGCCGCCGCCGGCGTCTACCCCAAGGGGACCGACGTCCTGCTCTACAAGTTCTCCGGGCTGTTCTACGTCGCCCCGGCGCAGGACTCGTTCATGTCCCGGCTCCGGATCCCCGGCGGGGCGATGCCGACCTGGCAGTTCCGGGGCGTGGCCGACCTGGCCCGGAAGTTCGGCCCCGGCCACCTCGACGTGACCACCCGCGCCAACCTCCAGATCCGCGAGATCCCGGCCGCCGGAGCCCGGGACTTCCTGATCGGCCTCGGCGAGATCGGGATCGTCAACAAGGGCTCTGGTGCCGACAACATCCGGAACGTCACCTGCGGGGCCACCGCCGGGATCGACTCCCAGGAACTCGTCGACTGCCTGCCGCTGGCCCGCCAGATGCATCATTACATCCTCAATCATCGCGAGATGTTCGGCCTCCCGCGCAAGTTCAACATCGCCTTCGAGGGGGGCGGCCGGGTCGCCAGCCTGGAGGACACCAACGACATCGGCTTCCGGGCCGTCCGGGTCTCCGAGGGCCGGGCCGACGACGCCCTCCCGGCCGGGGTCTACTTCCAGCTCACCCTGGGCGGGATCACCGGCCACAAGGACTTCGCCCGCGACACCGGCGTGATCCTCGGACCCGAACAGTGCGTCGAGGTCGCCGGCGCGATCGTCCGGGTCTACCTCCGCCACGGCGACCGGACCGACCGCAAGAAGGCCCGGCTGAAGTACGTCCTCGACGATTGGGGGTTCCCCAAGTTCGTCGCGGAGGTCGAGAAGGAATACGGCAAGCCGCTCCGGAGGGCCCCCCTGGACCGGTTCGACCCGTCCCCCCGCGACGATCGCTGGGCCCACGTCGGGTTCCACCCCCAGAAGCAGCCGGGCAAGGTTTACGTCGGGATCGTGCTTCCGGTCGGGCGTCTGACCTGCGAACAGGTCGAGGGACTGGCGGACATCGCCGACCTCCGTGGGAGCCGGTCGATCCGCCTGACGGTCTGGCAGAACCTCCTGATCCCCGACATCGACGAGCGCGACGTGGATTCGGTCAAGGCCGCCATCGAGTCGCTCGGGCTGCATTGGGACGCCTCGGGCGTCCGGGCCGGGCTGATTGCCTGCACGGGAAACGCCGGCTGCAAGTTCGCCGGGGCCGATACCAAGCGGCACGCGATGGAGATCGCCGCCTACCTCGAAGGGCGGGTGGCGCTGGACCGGCCCGTCAACATCCACGTCACCGGCTGCCCCAACTCCTGCGCCCAGCATTACATCGGCGACATCGGCCTCCAGGGAACCCAGGTCGAGGTCGAGGAGGAGATGGTCGAGGGCTACCACCTGGTCATCGGCGGCGGCTGGGGGGCCGAGCAGGGGTCCGGCCGGCCCCTCCTGGAGTCGATCCCGTTCGAGAAGATCCCGCCGATCATCGAGCGGCTGATCTCGGACTACCTCGCCCGGCGGTCCGGCCCCGACGAGTCCTTCGCCGCCTTCGCCCGCCGCCACGACATCGAGGACCTCCGAGCGGTGGTCGACGTCGAGCCGGCCTTCGCCTGATCCCACCCCTACCCTCCCCGAGCGTCGAAGCATGCCCCTCTCGATCATCCCCGATTCCGCCCCGTTCAACCCCGAGCAGCGGGCCTGGCTCAACGGCTTCCTGGCCGGCTGGCTCGGGCTCCAGGACGCCACCGGGGCCCCGGACCCCGGATCGGCCGCCCTCCTCGGGTCCGCCATGTCCCCCACGCCGGACTCGGCGACCGATGGGGCCCCCGGCGCGGCCCTTGAGGACGAGGATCATCCCTGGCACGATCCGGCCATCCCGATCGACGAGCGGATGAAGCTGGCCGAGGGCAAGCCCAAAGAATCCCGGCTGATGGCCGCGATGGCCCAGCTCGACTGCGGGACCTGCGGCTACCTCTGCCGGACCTACTCCGAGGCGATCGCCAGCGGCGCCGAGAAGTCGCTGACCCTCTGCTCGCCGGGCGGGTCCGAGACCTCCAGGATGATCAAGAAGCTCCTCAAGGAGCCCTCGACCAATGGCAATGGCAACGGCAGCGGCCACGCCATCAACGGGGCGGCCATCGGCAAGCCCTCGGCCGTCGGGGCCGCCGAGGCCGAGGCGGCCGGCTGGTCGCGGAAGAACCCGTACCACGCCCGGCTGATCCGGAGCGTGAACCTGAACAAGCCCGGATCCGACAAGGCGGTCCACCACGTCGAGATCGACCTGGGCCCCGACGGACCGGCCTACGAGGTGGGCGACTCGCTCGGCCTGTTCCCGACCAACTGCGGCGACCTGATCGGCGAGATCGTCGGGGCCCTCGGGGCCCGCGGCGATGAGCCGGTCGAGGCCCCCGACGGCGCCTCGACCACGCTGGGCGACGCCCTGGAGCGCCATTCCTGCCTGAGCGAGGTGGCCGAGGATCTGATCTCGCTCCTGGCCTCGGCCGCGACCGATCCCCGCGAGGCCGACGAGCTCCGGGGGCTGATCGACGACGACACGCCGATCGCCGGCTTCCACGTCCTCGACCTCCTCCGCCGGTTCCCCTCGGCCCGGCCCTCGCCCGACGACCTGGTCCGCGCACTGGCCGAGCTGAAGCCCCGGCTCTACTCGATCTCCAGCTCGCCGAAGCGGCACGCCGGGCAGGTCCATTTGACCGTCGGCAAGGTGGTCTACTCCACCAACGAGCGGGGCCGCAAGGGCGTGGCCTCGACGATGCTGGCCGACCGGGTCGGCGAGGGGGGCAAGCTCCGCGTCTTCATCCAGAAGTCGCACGGGTTCACCATCCCCGCCGACCCCGGCGCCCCGGCGATCATGATCGGCCCCGGGACCGGGATCGCCCCGTTCCGCGCCTTCCTCCACGAGCGCGACGCGATCGGCGCGAAGGGCCGGAACTGGCTGTTCTTCGGCGACCAGCGTGGGGCGTTCGACTTCCTCTATGAAGAGGAGCTGATGGACCTGAAGGCCCGGGGCGTCCTGACCCGGTTCGACACCGCCTTCAGCCGCGACCAGGCCCGGAAAGTCTACGTCCAGGACCGGATGCGCGAGTCCGGCGGCGAGCTGTGGGCCTGGCTCAAGGAGGGCGCCCACGTCTTCGTCTGCGGCGACGCCAAGCGGATGGCCGCCGACGTCGACCGGGCCCTCCGGGAGGTCGTCCGGGTCCACGGCGGGATGGCCGAGGACGAGGCCTCCGCCTACGTCGCCCGGCTCACGTCCGAAGGCCGCTACCGACGGGACGTCTACTGATCCCGGGGCCGACGCTTCGTCCAGACCAGCGCCCTGGAGACCCGTTGATCGCTCCGAGGCGATCCAGAGACATTTCCTTGACCCGGTAACGATTGATGAATAATCGTTGATGGGATGGAAATCCAGGAAGATTTCCCCGGCACCGGGATCGGCACCGGATGTCGTTCCGCTGATCGACCATCACTCATTGGCCATCAACCATTGTCGATCCCGGAGCGCCTCTCAGCAGGCGCCCTTGCCGGCGAGGACGACCCCGACCGTCTTGAGGAGGATCCGGAGGTCGGTGAGCGTCGACCAGTGGGTGACGTAGTCCAGGTCGAGCCGGAGCATGTCCTGGCTCCCCAGGTCGCTCCGGCCGGACACCTGCCAGGGCCCGGTGACGCCCGGGATCACCGTGAGCCGCCGGGCGTAGCCCGAGGGGTCCAGCGCCGCCAGCAATTCGCTGTCGCGGAGCTGGAGCGGCCGCGGGCCCACCAGGCTCATCGAACCGGTCAGCACGCACCAGAGTTGCGGCAACTCGTCCAGGCTCGTCCGCCTCAAAAGCCGGCCCAGCCGGGTGACTCGCGGGTCGTCCTTGATCTTGAAGAGCACGCCGCCGGCGACCTCGTTGCTTGCCTCCAGGTCCCGGAGCCGCTGTTCGGCGTCGGGGACCATGGTCCGGAACTTCAGGCACCAGAACTGCCGCTCCCCCAGCCCCATCCGCCGCTGGCGGAAGAGGATCGGCCCCCGCGACTCCAGCCGGACCAGCAACGCCACCAGGGCCAGAACCGGTGCCAGCAGGATCAGCCCGCCCAGCGCCCCGGCGACGTCCATGGCCCGCTTGGTCGCCGATCGAACGGCCCGCGTGGTGGCATCGGATCCGAGCCCGACGCCCTCGTCGAAGGCAGGGGCTCCCGAATCAGTCCGGCTCAGGAGCCGGAGGGGGGTGGGAAGCGTGCTCATCTTTGTCCAATCACTGGGGAAGGCGAGGATGCTCTGGGCACCAGCGGCGACCATCGGGTCGGCCAGGGTGAATGGGCTTCACCGGCACAATTCATAACGTACCTTCGGCCACGTTGTGACCTGAAGGAAATTCTTCGATGAATCGCGGCGGCGTTGATTCCCGGACAAATGTTGCCCGGTTTCAACGTCGCGCGTTCTCCGAAGGGCCCAATTCGCCACGACGCAGACGTTAATCACGCCAAAAGCCGCGCCGCCGGACAAAATGAACCCAAGCCGACCACACCACGTTCGGCGAGGCTGCGTCGGCGAAAATCTCCCCGCCGCGAGGTCACCCAGGTTTAGGCCGCGGAGCTCGGGCTTCAGAGGCGCGGACCGATCCGGACGAGCCCGATGTGGGATCGGGCCGGATCAGAGCTTGAGCCGGAAATGGGGTAGGATCCGCGATCCCGTTCGCCCGAGGGTCAGGTGAACTTCGTGACGCCGGGGATGGGGACGGGCCGATCGGGGGCGTCTCCCCAGGCGAAGGTCGAGGGGACGAGCGCCTCCTCGGACTTCATGGCCTGGTCCCAGGTGATGGCCTCGCCGGTGTAGGCGGCCATCCGGCCCATCAGGGCCAGGAGGGTGCTGGTGGCGGCCTTCTCGGCGTTGTTGATCGGCTTGCCCGCGCGGAGGGCGGCGAACATCTCGTTGTGCTCGGCCTGGTACATGTCCAGCGGGGCCGAGCCGTCGGCCGCCTTGAACCGCCACTTGTTGGGGCCGGAAATCTTCTTGCCGAAGACGTCGGCCTGGCCCTTGGTGCCCTGGATGAAGTCGGCGGTCCGGGCGGCGGTGTTGGCCCAGTGGCGGGACTGGTGGTAGCCCCGGACGTCGTCGGGATACTCGTAGACGATCGAGAAGTGGTCGTAGATGTTGCCGTACTTGGGCTCGGTCCGGACCTGCCGGCCGCCGACGCCCCAGCACCGCGTCGGGGGCGCGTCGTTCATGGCCCAGGCCATCGTGTCGAGCCCGTGCACGGCCTGCTCGACGATGTGGTCGCCGCTGATCCACGCATAATAATACCAGTTTCGCATCTGGTATTCCATGTCCGACTGGCACTGCTTGCGGGTCCGGCGGGGATCCCAGACCCCCAGCGAGTTGTAGGTCGTCTCGATCGAGGTGATCGGGCCGATCTCGCCGCCGTGGACGCGGGCCATCAGCTCGCGGCGGGGGGCGTAGTAGCGCCAGCAGAAGCCGTTGACCGCCGAGAGGTTCTTCGCTTTCGACTTCCGGGCCGCGTCTAAGAACATCCGGAACCCGGGGCCGTCGACGGCCATCGGCTTCTCGACGAAGGCGTGCTTGCCCTTCTCGACGGCGTGGGCGAAGTGGATCGGCCGGAAGCCGGGAGGGGTGCAGAGCAGGACGACGTCGACCTCGTCGATCAGTTGCTTGTAGGCATTGAACCCGACGAACCGGCGGGCGGGGGGGACGTCCACCCGGTCGCCCACGGCGGAGCCCTTGAGGGTCGAATAGCTCGACTCGATCTGGTCGCCGAAGACATCGGCCATGGCCACCAGCGCGTTCCCCCGGTCGGCCGTCAGCGCCTGCTCGGCGGCGCCGGTCCCCCGGCCCCCGCAGCCGACCAGACCGACCTTGAGCGAGTCGCCCGCGCCCGCGTAGGCGTTGTCGGCGATCTCGATCTTCGAGGCGGCCGTCGCCGCGGCGGCGGTGGTGGCCGCCTTGAACAGGAAAGTCCGTCGGGTCGAACTCGAGTCTTGCATCCGTATCTCTCTCCGACGAGGGGGTCCGGGCCGATCCGTCCGAGTTGTCACGCCGACCCGCCAGTCTGACAGGTCCGGCGTCGGAAAACAAACCTCGGCCCCGGATCGGGCTGCCGAACTGTTCTCGGTCCCGGTCGCCGCCTGGCTGGCGGGCCGGGCCAACCCCCTCGGGTGGCATCGGGGGTATCTAACGGAATCGAAACCTCGGGTCAATTCGGTTCGCGGTCGTCGGGAGATCGCCAGCGGCACTCCGGGGCCCATTCGATCGTCATCGGCCACCCGACCGTCCCGCTTGAGATTTGTCGGCCGGTCGATCGAGACGGTTCGAAGATCCCGGTCGTCATTTCCCCTTCAAGGACTCCAGGTAAGCCAGGATAGATGCGAGGTCGTGGGGGGTCAGGGGGTCCACGAGGCCCTGGGGCATGACGGACAGCTCGGACTTGCCCCGCTCCTCGATGTCCTTCTTGGAGAGGACGGTGACGGCCCCGGCGGAGTTCCGCATCTCGATCTCGTCGCCGGCCTCACGGACGACGAAGCCCTCGTAGACCTGGCCGGAGGATAGGGCGAGCTTCTGGGTCTCGAATCCCTGGGCGATCCGGAGGCTGGGCTTGAGGATCGACTCGGTCAACTCGGCCCGGCTGTAACGGTTGGTGATGTCGCCGAGGTAGGGCCCTTTCAGGGCCTCGCCCTTGGCCACGGAGTGGCAGTTGACGCAGCCCTGCTTCTCGAAGAGCTGGGCCCCGACCGAGGCGTCCCCCTTGTCCTTGAGGACGGCGGCGAGGATCTGGTCGTAGGGCGTGGCGGCGATCGGCTTGCCGGCCGGCCTGGGGGCTCCGGCGGACTTCGGGCCGATCCCGAGCCGGGCCGCGGCGGACTCGGCGGCGTGGCGGACCTCGCTCGGACCGCCGGCCAGGAGCGGCCCGACCTTGGGGGCGTAGCCCTTGGCCCGGGCGAGGCCGACGGCCCGGAGCAGACGCGTGGCGGATTCGGGTCGATCCCAGGCCCGTTCGATGGCCTTCCGGGCGTCGAGCCGGGAGGCTTCGGGGGCCTTGGCGTTCTGCTCGACCTGGATCAGGACGCCGTAGCCCAGGACGCCCTTGCCGGGGTCGGGCCCTTCGGCCAGCCTGGCGAAAGTCCCGACGTCCCGGTTGTGCCGGCCATCCCTGGCGTAGTCGAGCCAGGCGCCGGCGAGGTCGGCGCTGGGCTCGTCCTGCATCCCGATCGCGGCCAGGCCCCGGAGCCCGGCCTCGCGGGCCTCGGGCTGGTGGGCGTGGCGGAGCAGGCCCCGGAGCGCCTTGACCCGGCTCGGGGGCTCGGGGTCGGAGGTGGCGACCTTCTCCAGCAACGGGATCGCGTCGAACGGCAGGTCCTTCCGGCCGGCCATGAGGTCGACGATCGCCGAGCGGATGGCCGGGTCCTGCCCGGCGAACTTCAGGGCCAGCGCCGTGGTCTCCTCGAAGTCGAGCTTGTTCCGGAGGATCTCGGCCAGGAGCCAGCGAGCGGTGGCGTCGTCGGCCTGCTTCAGGGCGGCCCGGAGGGCCCGGCCGACCGGCTCGCTTCCCTCCCAGGTGACGGCGTTGTAGTACGGGCCGGAGGTGTCGGGACGGGTGGTCCACCACTTCCCCTCGTAGGGGGCCTCGCGGAAGTAGAGCCGGCAGAGGGCCTTCAACGCGGGCTTCCGGGCGGGTGAGTCCTTGGGGCCCTCGGATTTCCGGATCAGGCCGGCGACCACCCGCGACTCGTGGAGGGCCTGGAGCGCCCTCGACGCCCCCGGGGCGAGCTTCGGGTCGTCCAGGGCCTTGAGGCAGGCGTCGACGGCGTCGAGCGCCACCAGCGCCTTGACGGCGGCATGGGCCACCAGCGGGTCGGCGTCGGCGGTCAGGGGCAGGACCGAGGGGGCGGCCTGGGCCTGGCCGAGCCGGCCGAGGGCGATGGCGACCTGGAGCCGGACCCGGGGGTCGGGGTCGGCGGCGTGGGCCTCGACCTCGCGAGAGGCCTCCTGAGCCACGACCGGGGTGGCGTCGCCCGGGCTCTTGCCGGACAGGAAATCGCCCAGGGCCTTCACGGCGAACTCGCGGACTTCGGGCCTCGTCTTCGCGAGGCCAGTGAGCCAGGCGTCGGCAGAGGCCCCGAACCGACCCAGAATGTCGAAATTCGCCCGGGGGCCGATCCCCTGCCGCAGCGTGAAGATCGCCGCGACCCGGCCGGGCAGCGGCTTGCCCCGATCCGCGGCGAGCGTCTCCAGGCCCTTCAAGGTGGCGAGCGGGTCTCCCCGCCGGAGCAGCTCGCGCTGGGCGGCCAGCCGGAGGACCGCCGAGTCGCTCGCGACGTGGCCGATGAGCTGCTCGTCGGCGGCGGCCTTGAGGTCGGGGAAGGTCGGGGCGGCGTTGTCCTTGTGCTTGAGCCGGATCACGTAGCCGATCTCGGGCTTGGAGTAATTGAAGCCGCCGTCCTTCCAGCTCGACACGAAGATCCGGCCCCGGCCGTCGACGTCCATGTCGGTCGGGCGGGGCATCTGGACGAACATCTCCTGGCCCGCCTTGAACCCGGCGCCGGCGCGTTCGAGCGGGTGGCGGAAGATCCCCCCTCGACCCCACTCGCAGGTGTAGAGGGTGTCGCCGAACTCCTTGGGAAACCCGGGTTCCTGGAGGTAGAGCGAGCCGCAGGGGGAGCCGCCGCCGTAGTCGGCCAGAGGCGGGACGATCTCGTCGGGGAAGCGGACGAAGAGCGAGGGGTAGCCGTACTGGCCGGTCGGGATCACGTGGCTGAGCCGGACGTCCCAGCCGCCGCCGTCGTTGGTGTTGTCGCGGGTGAAGAGGTCCATGTAGGGGTCGATCGCCACGTCGTAGATGTTCCGCTGACCCCGCGAGACGACTTCCAGGCCCGACCCGTTGGTCCGGACCCGGACCACGCCGCCGCCCAGGAACGGCAGTGTCGTGCCGTCCTTGCCCTCGGCCTTGATGAACCCGTAGTCGCCCACCGCGACGTAGATGTAGCCGTCGATCCCCAGCCGGATCCCGTTGGTGGTGTGGTCGGCCCCGCGGAACTTGAGGTCGAAGCCGATCCCCTTGACCAGCGTCTCGGAGCGGTCGGACACGCCGTCGCCATCATCGTCGTGGTAGGCGGTCAGGTCGGGCGGGTGGAGGACGTAGAGCGTCCCGGCGTCCCAGATCACCCCCCGGGGGCTGTCCATGCTGGCGAAGACGGTGAATTTGTCGGCCTTGCCGTCGTCGTCGAGGTCGGCGCAGCGGACGACCCGGCCCCGACCCGCCTTGGCGTCGAGCGAGCCGTTCTCGTCGATACCGACGAAGACCTCGCCGGTGGGCGCGGCGGCCAGGCAGGTCGGGTATCGGACCTCGGGCGGCCCGGCGAAGGCGGTGACCTCGAACCCGGCGGGGGCCTTGATGTCCTTGAGGATGGCCTGGTCGTCGACCCGCTTCGGCCCGGCCCGGGCGACCACGGGAACCATCCGGGTCCCGAAGACCTGGAAGTCGGCGACGCTCGCCCAGAGGCCCTCGCCGGTCCCGGTGATGGTCAGCCGGACGAACCGGACGCCCTTGGCCCCGAACTTGAGGGGACGACCCGGCTCGGCGTCGTAGGCCCCGGTCCGGTCGACGAGGGTCGTCCAGGTCTTGCCATCGGCCGATCCCTCGACCTTGAACGCATAATGGGGCCCCTCGCGCTCCCAGGCGACCCGGCAGCCGGCCAGGTCTTCGGACTTGCCGAGGTCGACCTGCAACCACTGCGGGACCGAGCCGTCGGAGGCGCACCAGCGGGTCGCGGGCTCGCCGTCGAAGGCGGCCCCGGGTCTCAGATCGTCGGCCTGGGAGGTGGACGCGGTCGCGGGCTTGCCCCCGGCGAGTTCCTCCGGGGCCGTCGCCGGTTTCGCCTGGGGATCGGCCCGGAGGCCCGAGGCGGCCAGCAAGCAGGCCCCGAAGATCGTCGCCGCCCTCAACCGCCCGATCCGTCGTCTCATCGCGATGGCCCTTCTGTGGCGAGACCCGGCGCGATCGTCGGCCCTCGGAAGCGGGGGGAAGGCACCCATCATCGCCGAAGGGCCCGCCGCCCGGCAAGTCGGGATCGGGGAGGGGGTGGAGACTCCCGGCTTCGAGCTGGGACCGTCCCGCTCACCAAATCCGGAAACCGAACTGACGTCGGGCTTCCGTCGGAGACCTGAACCGACACCGGGTTACCCCCGACACCGGATTCCCCTTGACCGAAGGATATCAGCCGTTCATCGCCCCCGACCCCCCCAGGGCGATTGCACCGTAACCTATACACCAAATAGCACTTGCCGCAGATAGTCTATGTTCCATGCCGCCACGAGCCGCTTGTTCTTGATGCCAACCTTGTGCAACTCGGTGATCCAGGAGACCAGGCACCGCTCGAACGGCTCGGGCTTGAGCGCCCGGAAGATGGCGTTGAAGCGGTCGTGTGAAGGGATGCCGCTGGAGAGGTCGAGGAACTGACCGAGCCCGTCCCGCTTCTGGCGAGCCCAGTCGGCGATGGCGACGAAGTCATCGGCCCCGGCGATGGTGGCGCACAAGGCGATAGTGACGATGTTGATGAGCGGGTAGGTGAGCTTGCCCCGGCGGGGGTCGGTCAGGCTGGCGAAGTGCTGGTCGATGCGAGTGGAGAAGTCGCCGGCCATGAGGGGAAATGTCCAAGAAGTAACGACGGCTCGAAGGTCGGCACGATCGCCGAAATCGTCCGAGTCGCCACGACTTCATCTTCCCAGATTACCCAGCATGGCGCAATCGCCCTGAGATGGTTTCGCCCGCCGGTCGAGCTTCGAAGACCGGGGGAGGGAGGCAGGGCTACCGCACTACACTACGAAGTTGTTGTCGGCAAAGCACTTGTGGCAAGGAGGGGCTGGATTTCGCACCTCTCGCAGTTATAACCTGTTGTGCGATAACGACTTCCTGGTGCGGTAGCCCTGGGGAGGGAGGAAGACGGTAGGATCGCCGATACACTTACAGACTCTGACAAAACCTCTGGTGATGCCTGGCAAAATGGGGGCTGCCTGGGTTTTGTCAGAGCCTGTTATGATGAGCCGCCCGTGCCCATCGCGATTATCTTGGTCGGCGCTTCGGCGGGGGCACGGCCACGGCAGACGGGGGTACCCAGGCTTGCTTGCCCTTCAGCAATCCTGAAACGATCTCAACCCGGACAGCGTGTCCCACAAGTCCCATCGCTTTAAATCGTTCGGGCGAGCAGCAGACAGCCCTCACTCTGATGCGGGTGCCCACCGGAACCGTGACAACCTCCTTCGATGACAGCATTGGAGAGAGATTGGCGGTGTCAAACAGCTCCCAATCCCGCATAAGGCGATTGTAGGCCTGAGGAGTCGCGGACAGGTAGACTCTGGAATCCATCGTCCTGAAAGCATTTTCGATGAGGACGCCTTCTTGTCCTACGCCGAGAGGGAATGGTTGCGTCTCGACCAAGTTGTTGATGCTGAGGAAAAAGATTTCATCACGATAGGCGCCGTCAAGGGCTCGTACTTCCAGGATATCTTGACGGTGACTGGCTATGACAAGCACCCTCGTTCCTTCGGCAAGAATCGCTCCCCTACCGGAAGCGACTAATTCATCGATTCCCTTCTGGTCGCTCGCCAAGGCAGCCTTGCGACAATCGGCTTGGGCGGCTTCGCTTCGGGCGCCGAAGACCGGGCGTCCGGCAAGGGAGGAAACGTTCAAGTGCATGCCGGCTGAATACATCCACGTCGTGTTCCCGTAATCTTGGGGAACCTCGACCTCTTTCGCAACCTGACCCAGGGCAGGAAGGGGGCAAAGCGAGACGATAGCGGCCAGCGCGAGACAACGTAGCATGAGTGCGCTTCCTTTGTCGAACCGAGATAATCGGTGTCAATTCAGTTTTCCGGCGACCTGTTTGCCGCAAGGAGGGGAGATAATCGGGGAGCAATGGTGCCAATTCATTGAAAATAGCAGAACCCGAACAAGAGGACACCCCAATTTTTCGGGAGGCGGAAGTCAGCCCGATGGACTACCGCGTGGCGAGGCGGTCGGCCCGCTGTTACAGTGCTCGGTCGTCCGACGGGCCCCCGGCCCCCCTCCCGGCAGGGACGGGGAGGCGGAACGAGCCCGATCGAACGATTCCACCACCCCGGAACCCCACTCATGCCGTCCATGAAGACGCGATTACTCGCCCCGACGATCCTGCTGCTCGCCCCGGCGGGCCTGCTCGCCCAGGACGCCCCGAAGCCACCTCAGGGGGAGGTCACCAAGTACACCTTCGAGAACAGCAAGGTCTTCCCCGGGACCACCCGCGACTACTGGATCTACGTCCCCAAGCAGTACGACCCGTCCAGGCCCGCCTGCGTCCACGTCAACCAGGACGGGATCCAGAACAAGGCCCCCGAGGTCTTCGACGAGCTGATCGAGAAGAAGGAGATCCCGGTCCTGATCGGCGTCTTCGTCACTCCCGGCCGGGTCAAGGCGGTCGCCGAGGGGGCGCTCGACCGGATGAACCGGAGCTATGAGTACGACGGCCTTGGCGACGCCTACGCCAAGTTCCTCCTGGACGAACTTTTGCCCGAGGTCGAGAAGAAGATGACCGCCGACGGCCGGCCGATCAAGCTCTCGCACGACGGCAACGACCGCTCGATCGGCGGCTCCAGCAGCGGGGCCATCGCCGCCTTCACCGCCGCCTGGGAGCGGCCCGACGCCTTCCGCCGGGTCTTCAGCACGATCGGGACCTATGTCGGCCTCCGGGGCGGCAACGAGTACGCCACGCTGGTCCGGAAGGTCGAGCCCAAGCCGCTCCGGGTCTTTCTCCAGGACGGCTCGAACGACCTGAACAACGCCTTCGGCGACTGGTGGATGGCCAACCAGGAGATGGAGCGGGCCCTGGAGTTCGCCGGCTACGAGGTCGACCACGCCTGGGGCGAGGGCGGCCACGACGGCCGGCAGGCCGGCCAGGTCTTCCCCGCCGCCATGAAGTGGCTCTGGAAGGACCACCCGGCCCCCATCAAGCCGGGCGAGGGGTCGTCGCAGTTCCGGGAGATCGCGGTCCCGGGCGAGGGGTGGCAGCTCGTCGGCCAGGGGTACACCTTCACAGAAGGCCCGGCCGCCAACGCCAGGGGCGAGGTCTTCTTCAACGACATCCCCCAGAGCAAGACCTGGAAGGTCGGCCTCGACGGCGCGGTCAGCCCCTTCATCGAGGACTCGAAGAAGGCCAACGGCCAGATGTTCGGCCCCGACGGCCGGCTCTATTCGGTGGCCACCGGGACGCAGCAGGTTCTCGCCTATGACGCCGAACTCAAGCCCACCGTCCTCGCCGAGGGGATCCGCGGCAACGACCTCACCGTCCGCCACGATGGCGGCCTCTACGTGACCTTCCCGGGCGGGGCCGGCCCGGATTCGAGCCAACTGATCTACATCAGCCCCAAGGGGGAGAAGAAGATCGTCGACACCGGGCTGAGGTACGCCAACGGCGTGGCCGTCTCGCCCGACCAGTCGCTGCTCTACGCCACCGACATGCGGAGCCACTGGGTCTACAGCTACCAGATCCAGCCCGACGGGTCGCTCGCCCAGAAGCAAAAGTTCTACCGGCTCCACGTCCCCGACACCGCCGACGACAGCGGGGCCGACGGCCTCCGCGCCGACCGCGACGGCCGGCTCTACGTCGCCACCCGGATGGGCGTGCAGGTCTGCGACAAGGAGGGGCGAGTCAACGTGATTTTGCCCACGCCCAACGGCAAGTCGTCCAACCTCTGCTTCGGCGGCGAGAAGTTCGACACCCTCTTCGTCACCGCCGGCGACAAGGTCTACAAGCGGAAGATGAAGGTCCAGGGTGCCAACGCCTTCGAGGCCCCCATCAAGCCCGCCGCCCGCCGGCTCTGACCGGGGCCCGGCCGGCCGGGGCGGCCTCGAACCGCCCCGGCCGCGTCGGTCTTCCCGGGTCGCCGGCCCGACGGCCGCCCCCGGGACCGATCCGGCATTCCGGATCGCTCCTGATTTCCTCGGTGGTGGCCGGGGGGCCTCGTCTCGGGGGATCCGCCCGCCGGTCGGGGCTGGCGACGAGCCCTCCGTCGATGGACCTGGCCGGGGGGGTCGTCCCCCGGCCGGATCCGGGTCGCGGGGGGTCAGCCGGCCCGCTCGGCTTCGGGGGGCTGGTCCTCGGCCGGATAATCCTCGGGCTTGTAGCCGGCCTGGTCGCGGAGGCGGGCCATCCCGTCGGCGTAGCTCTTGCGCATGACGTCCATCTGGGTCTCGCTCCAGTAGGCGGCGAGCGAGCCGTTGGGGCCCATCAGGGCCTGGTAACTGACGGGGTCGCGGTGGTCGAGGGCCATCGCGTAGTAGGTGGCCTCGGGGAGGTCGGGCCTGACGGCGACTTCGCCGGGCCTGAGGGCGAACAGGGCGTCGATCAGGGCGGGGCCGGCCTCGGAGACCTGCGGGAGGTCGGTCAGGGTGGCCGGGCCCCGCTGGAACCGGAACTGGCCGGGGAACTGGGGGGGGATGGGCATCCCAGGTCGGAACTTGGTCGTCGAGGCGATCGCGATCACCGGGCGGCCGTCGACCACCAGATCCTTGATCTCGCCGCCGGCGGCCTTGAGCTTGGCGGCGTAGTCCTCGGCGGCCTTCCTGGCCAGGGGGCGGGCCTTCTCCAGCTTCCAGGCCCGGACGACCGGGGGGCGGACCTCATCCAGGGCGGGGGCGTGGTCGGCGACGTCGGCGATCTTGCGGGCGAGGAAACGGTCGCCCTGGAAGTCGGTCAGCTCGAACCCCTCGAAGAGCGCGGTCTTGGGGTCGAAGGCGACGGCCGCGAACTTCCGGGCGTCGGTCGCCTGGCCCGAGCCGGACCGGGCCAGCGAGATCCGGCCGTGCTGCTCGGCCTCGCGGCGGTCCAGGAGCGGGCTGACCTCGTGGGTCAGGTGATACTTCCTGGCCACGCCGGCGAGGTCCTCGGGCTTGGGGAGGACGTAGGAGTCGGTGGGGCGGCCTTCCTTCCGGGCCTCGGCGATGTCGGCGAGCATGTCCTGATACTTGTCGAGGAACTTGTCGACGATGTCGTCGCGGATGGCGCCGAAGGTCTCCTGGATCTCCTCGTTGGCCTTCTCGCGGGCCAGGGCGTCGGCCAGGGTGTCGCGGACCTCGGCGAAGGGGAGGAACCGGGGCGGGGTGAGCTTGGGCTCGCCGAGGAACAGGTCCGTGGGCAGCCCGCCGTCCATCGAGAAGTCGCCCTTGCGGGTCTCGTAGTACGACTTGAGCTCCTCTTCGGGGAGCTTCTCGCGGATCCGCTTGGCCACGGCCCTGGCGTCGACCGAGAGCGACTCGACCTTGATCCGGCGGGGGATCTTGAACCCGGGCGAGGGGCGAGCCGGGTCGGACAGGACGTCCCGGTACTTCTCGAAGAGTTCGCGGACCTCGGCCTCGCCGGGCTCGGCGACCTGGCCGACGAACGACTCGACCAGGAAGGGGACGACCTTGAACGAGGCCCGCTCGGCCTGGTCGCGGTAGCTCCGGAAGACGTCCAGCGGGGTCAGGACCGGCATGGCGACCTCCTGGCGGGCCAGGAGAATCCGGGCCTGGCCGGCGACGTCGATCAGGAGTTGCTCGCCGGCGATCTTGTTGTCGAACTGGCCGAGGATGAATTCGAACTTCTGGGGATTCATGGCGCCGAAGGTCTGGTTGTCGATCCACTTCTGGGCGAACTCGGCGTTGCCGGGAATCTCCAGCCGGTCGGCCTCGCGCTCCAGGATCAGGGCGTCGATCATCTCGGGGCGGGTGATCCCGCCGAAGAACTCGGGGTCGCGGCCGGGGTTGGTCATGGCCATGAAGCGGTTGGCCCGCTGGCGCCGCTCCCGCATCGCCGCGAGGTCGGACATGTGGATCTTCTTGCCGTGAAGCTCGGCGACCACGAGGTCGCGGTCGGAGACCCCGCCGCTATTCATCCAGCGGGGAAGGGAGTTCGAGAGGACGAACCCGATCATCGCCAGGATCGCGAAGAGGGCGAGCAACTTCCGCTGGTGTTGTCGAAAGACCGCGAACGGCATGGTGTTCCTCGATCATCGGTGCGGCATCGGCCGGGGGGGGGCGCACGACAGGGTTTGAAGTGACGGATGTTTATGCGGAGCGTCGGTAACGGCGATGGCCGCTGGCTTGGGCCTCGCGTTCGAGCCAGAAGCGGCTCATGGTCTCGGTCTCGCCCAGATCG
>JAABUV010001493.1_pt1 | contig 33836 bp, 49 predicted proteins | sample 5559971 | NCBI WGS metagenome assembly JAABUV01 (sample SAMN10711881, study PRJNA513362) | rock metagenome | isolation source: Antarctica rocks | place: Antarctica: Victoria Land, Knobhead nord | collected 2015-12-19
ACTGTGGCACCAGGCGCTGCGCCACTTGCAGGCCGCGCGCCGCAAGGCCGGTGCCGCCCGCGCGCCCCGGGCCCCTGGCCGCCCAGCTGCCCTTGCGCTGCGCTGCGCTGCGCAAGCCGCGGCGGGCCCTGCTCCCTGCAGATATTCCTGTGCTTCAGGCCCGCACAGAAGCCCGGGCCCTCCCGCGACATACGGGCCGCGCTGCTGTCGTCCTCCCGGTCCCCATGGCACATGCGTGCCATCTGCCTGCCCTCGAAAGCGCGCTGCAGGGCAAACCAAGTCCCGGCCAGGCGCCGCCAGCGGTGCGCGCGCCTGCCGCCACGCAGGCACGTCCGAGCCGGCGGCCGCGGCGGCGCTGGCGGGCCTGCGGCGCGAGGTGCAGGTCGTCATGGCCGAGCTGTGCACCATGGCGGCCGTTGCGCAGCCGCTGCAGCTGCTGCCGCAGGCGCTGGCCTGCCTGCAGGGTGGCCAGCTGCAGTTCATCTTCCAGCCGCAGGCGTGCCGGGGCCCGGGCCGGCACGTGCGGCCGCGGGCATGTTATGTCGTAACGCGCGGGCATCGTCCTGCTCGTGCGCGGCTGGCCAACTGAGCAGTGGGGGCGCAGCTTTTCTTGCACTTGGCCAGAGCTTGGACAGGTAGTGATCGGTCTGATGGGCTGTCAGTTCGCCATCCGCGGCGAGTCTCCGCCCACGATATAGCTGGCCGGGCTGTGTCGGCACCTGTATGCTCGCAGGCGTCAAGTCTGCATGAAGGCTAGGCACGCGTGCGCAGCCGTAAGCACTCTTACTGTGCAGCCTGGCGCAGCAGCCCGTCGCCCATGCCGCCGCCTGCACCATGCAAAGCCCATGCTGACTCCCAGCCTGGCGCCGCGCAGGCAGGCGCGCCTGCGCCGCCAGCGCTGGATGCAGTGGGCACCGCGGCCCTGGCAGCGGCGCCGGCGGGCCCCGTGCAGGGCCTCGGCATGCTGCCCACGCTGGCGCTGCAGCTCGCGCCCGCGCACGCGCCCGGCATGGCAGGCTTCCTCAACCCTGCAAACCCGGCGCTGACCCTGGCCGCACAAGCGGCCGCATCGGTCGAGGCGCCCGCCGCGCCGCCCAGCCAGGGCGGGCCGGTCCAGCTGCCGAGCCAGCTGGAGCTGAGCCTGAGCCAGCTGAGCCAGGCGGGCCTGAGCCAGTACCTGCTCAGCCAGCCGACGGGCGGCAGCCAGCCGCTGGGCGCGGCGCACGCATCCGCCTTTGCCCAGGTGCCGCGCCGGCGCCCTGGACAGTCATGCTTGTTACAATTAGTGTGGTGTGTGAAGGGTTGTGGCCTCCCAGGTCATGCAGCTCCTGCTCGCCCAGTCCAGGGGCCAGGAGGCAGACGCGCAACAGGCGGGCAGCTGACAGCTACCGCAGGCGCAGTGCCGTGCCAGAGCGTTGTAGCTGCTTTGCAGGTTGGCCCGAAGGCGCTGAGCGCGCCCGGCGCGGTCATGGGCGATCCGCCGGTGGCCGACCCGGCCGACGCGGCGGCCAACGGGGTCGACGGCCGCGCTGCGGGCGCGGGCGCGGGCGCGGCGGCCGCAGAACAGCAGAGGTGGGTGCAGGTCGACTTGTTCAGACCGGGTCATATGCAACGGACTGAGGCTAATACACATGCTCGTGTGCAGTCGGTGCTCGCGCTCCTGCTCTGCACAGGTGAAAGCTTGGGTCGCGTGCAAGTTGCCCATCAGAGTCGCAGCGCCCATCAGGCTCTGCTAGGGTACCAGGGAGGGGGAACGGCAGCGCAGAGCTTGCTGACGAAGCAGTCATGCTCCCAGGCCTGAGAGCCGGGACAGGGCGGGAGCGGCAGCGGCGGGCGCGCTCGACGCGCCGCCAGCGGCCGCGCCTGCGCATGAGGTCACCAAACCCCAGGTGCCCATGCTCTGACCCTTTTCCTGCCAGCCTTTCTTGCCGTGCCAGGGTTCCTGATGCACATCTGGCCCCCTATACCTGTCCAGCCACGCCTGCCTACTGGCTGCCAGTCCCCCCAGTATCCCCTGCTCTCCCCATCTACTCCGCTGGCTGTTTTGCCACTGTCTCTGCTGTTCTGCGACCCTTCCGGGGCATGCGCGGTACTTGCTTGACACGGCCCATGCTCGCCCATGTATAGAGTGGCTTGCTGGACAATCGAGTGGCTTGGGGGACAAAGCAGAACACTTGCCATGGCCGGTCAGCGTCCTTGCAGCAAATTTGCAATACAGCTGTGCACGACCTGCGCTGGATTGTTGTTTATTCCCAATCTGAGCTGTTTTGTTGCCCGACGCAGGCAGTACGCGTTATCCCGCAGCTGCACCCAGCGCTGGCCACAGCGAGTGCGGCGGCAGCCGCGGCGCCCTCAGCGTCCACAGAGTGCGCGCCTTGCTGCAGGGGCTGCTGTTGCTGCTGCTGCTGCTGCTGCTGCTGCTGCTGACATGGGATATGTAGCATGACCCTGCCCTATCTCAGAGGCTGGCTCCGTGGCAGGCGCAATAGCCAAACTTGCACCAGGCCCCCGCTGTGTGTTTCCTGCTCAGGCACGGCTGGTGCCCGCCGCTGACAGCCCTGCGGACCGCGCAGGCCGGAGCGCGGCGGGCAGGGCGCCGGGCCGGGCGGCGGCGGCGCGGCCATCCTGTTCCGGCCCAAGGCGGTGCCGGTCCGGGCGGTGGAGGGCGGCGGCGGCGGCGGCAGCGGCTTCCACTACAGCGGCGCGGAGCTGCGCTCGCAGGCGGCCGCGGGCGCGTTCCGGCCGCCCGGGCGCGCCGGGAGCCCCCCAGCGTAGCTCCACAGACAGCCCGGCGCGGGGCCACTCAACCGGGCTGGCGCAGCCGCGCACCCGCTCGCATGCGGGTGGAAGCGCGAGGCAGCCGCCGCGCGTGTGTGCCGGAGGTCGAGATTGCTTGTTGCGAGAAGAGGCATGTCGATATATTTATAGACCCGCTGAACGCTTTGTGGAATCCCCTGCTTACTGTGCCATGGCGCATCCAGCTTTTTGTTCGAGAGAGAGCGTCAATACACCTGGTGTTATGGTTTCAGTCCTGCCCGTGAGTCTGCGTGCCCTCTGTGCCACTGGTGGTGAGTCACGTGATTGTCAGGGCATTCGCTGGACTGGGGCGCTCACCAGGCGCTGCCGTTGCTCGCATGAGTCTGCCTTTGGAAAAATTGGCTGGCGCATTGCCTGAAACGATGCAGCGGCATGATGGCGGCTTGCCATGTGTTGTGCTTGGAGTCCGTTGTTTGCGGATAGGCGGCATCATGTCTGAGCCGAGACTGCTGCTGGCGCGTGCTTGCATGCGTGCCAGGCCCTGGCATGTGCATGGAGAGGTAAGCGAAGAGGTGAGGGCGCCCTTGCGCAGCTTGCACAGTGGGGCTCACATACTGACTCTCGCGGACATGACTGTAGCGGTCAGGTGTGGTGGTGCGCCCTGCAACTGTATCTGGCAGCCTCGGCCGTCCGGCACAAAGAGGAAGGTGTTCTGAGTCCTGCGGCCTCAAGCAGTGCTTGCGACCACAGAGTAGAAGTGGTAGAGCTCCTCGACAGCCTCGTACACGCCTGCACCCGGCACGCCACATCCTGCTTCACATCCTGCTTCTCTGAGTCCCGACATGGTGTTTCGATTGCGCGCCACACTTGCCCACAACGTACACAGGCTGCACAGCGCTCACAACGCGGCACCGGATGCACAGCCAGGTCCGTCCTGTCTGTGCAGGCGTATTCTCTGATTGTAGCAGCTTATTTCTGCACATGCGACTCGCCCGCAACGCACACAGGCTGCACAGCGCTCACAACACGGCACCGGATGCACAGCCAGGGCCTTTCTGTCTGTGCAGCTTGTAGTCCTGATTGTAGCAGCTTCCTTCTGCACATGTGACGGTTATCGGGCCTCAAAGCGTACCCAGATGTGTGCCGCATAGCTCGCACTCCACCGGGTGGAACAGCTCCGCCGGCGGCGCAACACTGGGCGCTGGTGCACTGGCCTGGTCGCGCCGCCGCTTGCCTCTGTTGCGCCCGCCCACAGCACGCGGCACGACCGTCTTGCCATAGTCGACCCTGCAGAGGCAGCCAGCGTTCATGAGCTGCCCTTCCAAACGGCGTGCTTGAACCAGCTTACCTGCTCAGTGCTCAGCGCCAAGCATATGGCAAGCCAGTGCAGGTTCCTGGCTGGCGATGCTGTTGGCCGCGCCTGCAGTTCCTGACGAACATGGCGCGGTAGTGCCCGTCGCGCTCCGCATGCTGCTGGCAGTCCAGGCAGACGCTGGTGAGGCACCCGGGGCAGCTCAGGATGGCGTCAGAGGTTCGCCCCTGGCGCCTCCTGCTCACCCAGTCTGCGTCCCTGCACCGTGCGACAGAGCGCTCAGCGCAGCAGTGACGCGCTCTCTGTCATGCTCAGAGCTGCCAGCACAACCATGCAGCCAGTTATCAGTCAGCAGACAAGTAGTCAGCAGACAAGTACGCGTGCAGTTGCACGACCCGTCAAGCAGGCTGCCACGGAGCTATCAGTGCCTGCACAAGGCTCGGGCGTGTTGCACCTGTCGTCCAGGTCCGGGTCATAGAACTCTGGCACGCCGTCCTTCGGTGCAGCCCCAGGCGCGTCCGGCGGCGCCTCGCTGTCGTCGGAGAGCCAGGCGGTGTCAGGCAGTGGCCTGTGCGACGCGCTCGCAGGAGGGGGATCCCGCGTTGCCGCTCCGCGTTCGCTCTGCTCTGCGTCTGATGTCTCGCTGTCACTGCTGCTAGTGACGTCCCCAGTGCGGGCGTGGGAGGCCGGCGCAACCATGTGCACTGCAGACTACATGCTTATGCGCTCAGAGACCTACTTAGTTCAGCACAGCTTACTGCTATCAGAGTGCAGCAGAGCTCACTCGGAGCTCATATAGCGATACAGCCATGCGCAACAGAAGTGTTTGGTGGGCAGGTGCACTGTATGCTTGCGAAGACTTGCACTGCACGTGCCCAACCCTTAAGGGTTGCTCTAGGGCGCAGGCTGACTCCTCTCGAGTCGAGTTTCAGCGCTCGCACATACAAGATCGTCAACAGCCTTGGCCTCACAATCTGACAGTTATCAGCTTAACACAGAGTAGAACCTGTGCGTCCAGGCACCTTTGCGCTGATGCCAGGCGAGAAAGCGTGCAGCGCGGAGCCTCTGCAATACTTGCCAGGCTTTGGTGCGCACACAGAGGAGCTCTCCACTATTGGAAGGGCAGTGTAAAGCAAGCACCTCTCATGTTCTTTGTGCAAAACGCGCAGGCAACGAGTTCTGCTCAGAGGCTCTCCCTGGGGCGCTGCCAGTGGGACAGAACAACCCGCAGGTCAGCCTGCTGCTTGTAAGTGTGTTGCAAGCGGTTCTATGTATCGCTTGGCGAGCTACGGCAAGTCGCGTATTCAGAGGCGCGGTGCGCGCGTCTGCAGGCCTGTCCGTATGGGTTGTATGCAGAGCAAGTATCCGGCACGGCGTTCACAGCTCCGCGAAGGTATGACGCAGCTGCTGGTCTCCTTTTAAGTTCACTGCGTTTGGAAGCAGCTGCCAGCTCAGTCCGCCACCCCTGCCGCAGGTGCAACCAGCGCAGCTGGCTGTACCGCATACGGCCCTCAGTCACGCACGAGCCGTTCCACCCGCTGGACTTTGCCTCGGAGGTGTTCAGCGGCGACTTTGAACGCGCGGTGATCACGCCCAACCAGCTGCGCTGGCGCCCGTTCTCGGTTCCGGATGAGCCGGTGGACTTTGTGCGCGGCCTCTTCACCATCTGCGGCGCTGGCAGGTGCGCTGCACAACTGTGCCACCGTGAGCTCCTGCCCAGCCCTGGTGAAGCGCGCAACCCAGCCGCTTGCGACTTTCCAGAGTGTGGGACGACCTGGTTGATGTCAGTGCGTCCTTGTGTATCTATCCTACCTGGAGCACAAGGTGTACTTTGTCAGAATATGTAAAGTGCGGTGCACTGTGTCACCTTGCCGCATGATCTGATGGCCAGCGCCCGCCTGTGCCAGTGCCGGAGAGCCTTGGTCTGCGTGGCGCCGAGCAGGGCCAGTGCTGAAGATCACGAGCTGCTAGCTGAACGTGCGCCGCAAGCCTGATGGGGTGGGGTCCGCTCGGCAGCCCCGAGCGCAAGGAGGGCTACGCCATCCACATCTACACGGCGAGCGCGTCCATGGACGCCTGCTGCCTGGGCAACGCGGACGGCGACCTGCTGATCGTGCCGCAGCAGGGTGCGCACCAGGGCCTGGTCAACGGTCTGACTGCTTGGCTCGTGCAGGTCGCTTCCATGCACGCATGTAACACGCAAAGCGGGCAGGCCCCGTGCTGAGGGCGGCGCCGGTGCGGCGCGGCCAGGCGCGCTGCGGGTGACCACGGAGTTCGGGCTCATGGACGTTGCGCCGGGCGAAGTGTGCGTGGTGCAGCGCGGCCTGCGCTTTGCCGTCGCGCTGGCGGGCGGCGCGGCGCGCGGGTACGTGCTCGAGGTGTTTGGCGGCCACTTTGTGCTGCCGGACTTGGGGCCCATTGGTGCGGTCCTGGGCCCTCGTTGATGCGGTCCGGGCGGCGCATATAAATACCCGTCTGTTGCTAACCGTGGCGTTCATAGGCCTCACTTGACCTTGCATGCTCGGCATAGCTTGTTTCGGGTACCTGGATGCGTACGTGTTTGACTTTGGTCCTGTTGGAGTGCCTAGTTGGTCCTGTTGGAGTGCCTAGTTCATCCTAAGTCCTTATGGTCCGTGCCTGGGTCATGGGGAGTCAATCAAGGCAATTATGAGCTATGTCTGTATTAAAAAAATGGTGCAGCTACATGGCGACAACCCCTGCATGCGTCTGCCCTGGGCCAACCTTGTTGTCAGGAGTTGGCTTGACAAGTTTGGAGTGCAAATGTTCGGGCAGGCGCAAATGGACTGGCTGCCGCGCGGGACTTCCAGACGCCCGTGGCGCGGTTCGAAGAACGCGAGTGCGACTATGTGGTCCTGCACAAGTTCAATGGGCAGCTGTTCCAGGCGCAGCAGGCGCGCGCGCGCCTGACTGGCCCATTGGTGTACGCTCGAGCAGTGCGCTCTCTCAACGGCCGCCCAGTGCGTCTGGTCGATGTGCAGTGCTGCAGGCGCTGCTGCTGTGTTGCCGGCGTACCACCAATCATGCGGGCTGGACCCAGGCCGTGTGGCGGCTCTTCCTTTCGTAGCACATGTGCTTGGTGCGTTTCGTAGCACATGTGCTTGTTGCGTTCCGACCTATTCTTTCAAGCATGCTGGCCGAAGGCAGGCTGTTGAGCGACTCGCAAGCCCAGGAGCTTCATGAGCCGCGCTGAGCCGCCTCGAGGCGCCGCAGGCGTTCTCGCCATTCAACGTGGTGGCCTGGCACGGCAACTATGCGCCATACAAGTACGACCTGGCGCGCTTCTGCCCGCTCAACGCGGTGGCATTCGACCACCCGGACCCCTCCGTCTTCACCGTGCTCACCTGCCCGTCCGCCGTCCCTGGCGCGCGCTCCGCCGAGCCTGCCACCCGCAGGCCAGCTGCGCGTGACCGTGCTGGATGCGGGGAAGTGCAGTGTCCGGGTCGGCCTGCTGCGCGCAGCATTGCTGGAAAGCAGATGTTTGTGCTGCGGCTAAACCCGTGGGTTACCATAGAGCAGCGCAAAAGCTCTTGGTGTACGCTGAGATGTTTGTCAATCTGTCATGTAATGCGCACACGCCTCTTGCCAGAGGCGCCAGTCATGCGCAGAAGTGGCCGTGCTGCATTGGCTTGGTTGATGTCCTGCCCAACAGTTCTTTGTTGTCGTTCACGAGCTTTGGCTCCGTGCTGCTGCGTGCAGGCGTGGCCACGGCCGACTTTGTCGTGTTCCCGCCGCGCTGGACCGTGGCGGAGCACACGTTCCGGCCGCCATACTACCACCGCAACACGATGAGCGAGTTCATGGGCCTGGTGCGAGGCGCGTACGAGGCCAAGCGCGACGGCTTCCTGCCGGGCGGTGCGCGGCGGCAGGGCTGCACCTGCACATGTGAGGACTGGACGTGTGTGTGCAGAGTATTGTCGTGCCCATGTGCTATGGCAGCATGCGCAACGGCTTACGGATGAATGATGTGTTTCTCATTTACCTGTGAGACACATTTAAGGCGAAGACTGCAAGTTGGGTGTGCCCGCAAAGTCAGTATTAAAGCGCCGAGGCACCGGCGAGGCAATGCTCAGCTGTGGAGCGCGCGCGACGCGGGAGGCGCTGTGCGCCGGAGCATGAGGCAGGAGTCATGCTCAGGCGCATTGTCAGGGGGTGCTGGTCAAGATGGCGCCCAGATGCCTGTTGGATAGAGCGGCTGCTGGGGCTCACGTGAGCTGCGCCCGCGGCAGGCGCCAGCCTGCACATGTGCATGACGCCGCACGGCCCCGACGCCGCAACATTCGAGCGCGCGGTCGCGGTCGATGGCTGCGCGCCCGAGCACCTGCCGCGCGACACGCTCGCGTTCATGTTTGAGGCGCGCCGACGCCCGCCTGCGCTGCATCCGCACAGCGCTTGTGTCATCTCTTGAGACACGCTCTACCGTCAGCTTGCGTTGACGGGTTTGACTGTAAACCCTCATAGGCGCGCGCATCCGACAGCGCCTTGCCCTGGCATGGACAAGGAGGGGCCCCAGTTACAGACCAGCGCCGCGCGGCCTGCGCCGGGCGGCGCAGGCCGCCCGTCAGCAAGCTGCTGACGCCGAGTGTGCCTGCAGGTGAGCTTCACGCCGCGCGTCATGCCAGCCGCGCTGGCGTCGCCGCACATCGACCGCGCGTACTACAAGTGCTGGACCGGCCTGCGCAGCCACTTCCAGCGCGACGCGCCGCACGCCGACGGCACCGCCAGCGGCGCTGCAGTGACAGCGAAGGGCAACACTGGTGTTGGGCTCGTGTTGCCTGCAGCTGGCTCAAGGCTGCCTGAAGAGGACAGCAAGGTCCTGGCCACTGCTGCGCAGGAGCGGTAGCAGACGGGGACCTGTGTGCCATGGTGTATAGAGTGTATCAAGAGCTTGTGTTGAAAGTGGCATAGATGTGTGTGGTGAGTTACTGCTGAAGCAAGTTGGCTCTGATCTGAGGTCAGTACAGGGCGTGCTCATGTATGCGAGAAGCGTATGTGTATCTGTGGACGTAGGCTAAGCGCAGACCTTGCATTGTACCCTGCATGCGGTGGCGCTCCACCTTTTGGCAAGCTGTAGCACTGGAGGCGTGTCCATGTGGTTGACTGTGAGGTTGCTAATGCAACCAGGCATATGTGGTGCTTTGTCTCATCAATGCATGCAATGATGTTGAGTGTAATGGATGTGAGCAGCTTTTCACACAGCCCTTGGCTTGGTAGCTTGCTACTGCAGACTACTGGCTACTGCAGACACACCAACAAGCAGGTAAAATGCTCTACTAACTAGCGACAATCCTTGACAGGTGCACAGCCAGAGTGCGCCTGGCTGTATGCAAGGACCAACAGCTGCAGCACTGCCCAAGCCTGGTGAGCTGCAGCAGGATGACTTTCGGACGCACTCGCACCAGCCGGGTCAGACACTGCGCCTGCTGCAGGTGCTCTCAGTCTGTAAACGGGCTTGCTTCTCTGGCTGCATGACACGTTCGGACAGCACACGGTTGCCAGAGGCGCACTTATTATGCTGGCCATCAGGCTCGTTGCTGAACTGAATTCAGTGCTAGCAATCGGCAAAGACTGTGTTGGCGATCGGCCAACACATAGATCGCCAACACATGCCTCACTAACTCATAGAAAGATCGCCAACACATGCCTCATTAACTCACAGAAAGCGAAGTCACAGAAAGCCTGGCAACAGCGCTTTGGTGACAGGCTATGGCTGGGAATGCGCCTCAGCAGGCGCCACGCCAGGTGCACACTGTGAGGTTGCTTGCTGTTACCAGTTCTGTGCTATGCTTCCCGGCTTCCTGCTCTATGTGCACGCTGTACCACTGGATGCGCAAGCGCACCAGCGCTTGCGATCAGGCACCGCGCCACGCCTGTGCTGAGGTCGCAGCATCATGCAGTGATAAGCTCAGAACGCGCGCAGATGGCGGAGACAACTTCCTGGGTCGACTTCGAAATCGACCATGTCAGGCCACTGAACAGCGCGGCTGACGACAGCCAGTCCGTGTGTTTCCAGCTCAAGAGCGTTCGACCTTTATGGCGCGTCCTGGCGCGGCTCTGATGGACTGGAACGACCAGTTGCATCCTCCTGAATCAGCGCGTTCGCCCCGGACTGGGCAGCTCAGCACCCAGACGTACACGATCTGAAGGTGCTGCAAGTCTTGTAGTCAAGATTCCTGTTTCCAGTGGGGCCTGTTCCAGAGTTAGGACAGGCTCCAACTGACTTAGTGGGCCAGGCAGCGGTGCTGGGTAGGCACGGCACTGTCGCGCACTTTCTGGCTTGTAAATAACAGCGGTGCATCGAGGGTCGCATTCCACTGCAAAAGATCATCCTTGCCAGGGCCGCCACAAACAGGAGCAGACCAACGCACGCGCACATGTGCAAAGCAAGTCCCTATACCTAGCACACTTGGAACGAGGCAAACCGTTTATAAATGGCATGCATTACGGGGTCACCATTTAATGGTTGATAACATGAGCACATCGCATGCAGCAACCCCTGCACATTGTCTGCTGTGGCATGGACTCTAGCGTGAGCACACACAGTGGTCACACTGCCATGAGATGCAGCACACAGGAGAAACGCGCGCCGCCTCGCCGCGCACGGCAGAGTCAGCACGGTGTGTCCCAGAACTCCGACTTGCATGGAGGGCAAACGCGCACCCCCACCTCTCTTTGTTCCCCCATATACGCACAGCGCCCCCTGATATACGCACAGTGCTCCCCATACGCACACAGCGCACCTGGAGGGCATGCATCCGCTGTGATAGGAATCACAGCACATGAGGAGGCAAGACGTGAATAAACTGTGATGAGTAGGCATGACCAGCACAGAGCCCAAGAGCCTGGTCCCTGCCCCCTCCAGGTCGTACGGCACAGACCAGACCCGACCGATGCTCTGCATGTGTGGCCATATGCATGGAAGCCTGGGCTGCTGGGCCTGGTCCGGCCCACACAATAAAAGGCTCTTGTAACTTACAAGTTGTAAGTACCCTGCCAGGCAGTGTTCCGCGTCTGGCAGCTGCGCCTGGGGCTGCAGTGCACCTTGCAAAGTATGATGGCGCGGACGGCGCCGCACGGGAACCGCAGCGCAGAAGGCACCGGCGCAGAGGATGCCGGTGTGGGCACGCAGTGATGAGGGTGACTCCGCTCGGTCTGACCAGATCTGTAGGGTTTGTGTGCGCCGGTGGTGTCCAGAGCATTTGCATGAGCATGGAAGCTTTCCTGCATGCAATACTGGCAGGACGCTGCGAAGCATGCTGAGAAGGTTTGTGGACTGAAGCTGGTGATGATTTCGCCGGCTCGTATATGGTGATGTATGAAACAAGCCGCAATCTGCTTCTTCGGCCCTTGCACGTGCAATGTCCATGTTGTTCGAGGGGTGTATATTTACATTGTTTGTGGGGCACATCTTCACAGCATGCTTGTACTCTCCCTCGCACATATGTAGTGCGCTGCTTGCTGTGTTCACCATTGACTCCTTACAAAGGCTCCCCTCAGCTTCTGTCGTCAATACGACCTCCTGGCTTTTATTCAAATAGGTTTGTTTATTTTGCAGAACATCTACCAGATATTCTTTATTTATTTCATTCCACTGCACTAGAGCGCATGCCTTTGTTCTGCTAAGAATGAGTAGTGGCATGGCATGGGAGGCATCCATTTCCAGCCTTCTAATCAAGGTGTCTATGTTCTGCCATCCCAAGCTGCCCGGGTGTAGCGGCTGAGGCTGTCTGTGTTATGCAAACCAGGTGGAAAAGGAATGGACAGGCTCTGAGTGCGCGCGCCCTTCGGCGCATCCAGGCGTGTTGGTTCAAAGCCTGTTTCAGCCAGCAAGGGCTGTTAAGGCACACGGGGGTGCCAGGCAATGCAAGTATTCACCCCATATCCACTTATGGGAGCTGGTGTCAGCCCATCAATCTGTTAAGCCTTGCATGTGGCAGCAACCCTAATACCCTGACTGCAATAGCTATGCATCTGGACTTGCAATTAGATTTAGCTCAACTACACACAGCTAGCATCCATATATCTCTGCCAGTGCTGCAGCTACTGCTGCTCTACGGCGCTCCGCTATTTTGCTCACGCTGTCAACCGCTGCTGCTGGAGCTCTCCGCCGCTACCCTCTCGCTTCAATTGAGGTCTGCCTTCCTAGCACGAGCTTGCAGCATACACATCTTACAGCTTGCATTTCCGCAATTCTAGCACTTCGTCTAGCTTGCAGCTTGTGGCCTGTACAGCACGCAGCTTGTGGCCTTCGCTTAGGCTGCTGCCTGCGGCATGCCCCGCCTCCTAGCGGCCTGCAGAGCTGTAGCACATGTTGTTGTGGCTTGCAGCTTCTGGCCTTTGCTTAGGCTGCTGCCTAGGCTGCTGCCTGCGGCATGCCCCGCCTCCTAGGAGCGTGCAGAGCTGTAGCATATGTTGCGGCTTGCGCCTTGTGGCCTGTGCAGCCTGGGGCTTGCGCTGTTGCTTGCTGTCGCCTGCCTGCGGCATGCTCCTGCATGTGTGTATCGGCCTGCTTATTTTACTTGTTTCCTCACTGAGCACAGCGGGTTGCGCCACAGGATGGCGCAGCCGGAAGAGCTCATTGACGACACGTTCCGCACCTTGATGGAGGTGCAGTCCCGCATTGCAGCCTGGCAGTTGCTCGTACAGCTGTAGTGCATTAGCTGCAGAGTTCTAAGCCGGTCTGTTCGGACTCTCATGTAGAACAGCATTGTAGCACGCAGCTGCGCCTGATGCTGTGTATCTGCATGAGCTTGTTATTGAGCTCGCCGCACACGCAGGGAGGAAAGAAGTTCCTCAATGGCGAGTGGAACGTGCTGCGCAAGGTGCAGTTGCGGCCAGCAGCTCGCATGCATGCGCTCCCACAGTGTACTGCCATGCTCTCTTATGCCTTGCACGTGCTTGCTCTGTCCCCGCAAGTGTCACAAGATGTTGCACTGTACATGCCGCGGTATCAGCTGGCATGTGCTGCGCTGACAAGCACCAGGAGCGCGCAGGCCGCCGCCAAGACCATCAGCAAGGAGAAAATGAGCAAGCTCTTGAAGGTGCACGACCAGTACCCCACCGCCTTGCTCCTTGTGTGCTATGCCACATATGGTCACGCCTTCCAGCTGCCTGCTCTGGCCCTGCATGCTGGCATGTGCTGTGCTGACCAGGCGCTGCATGCTGCTGTACCGGCCGGCATGCGCTCTGCTGACAAGGTTTCGAGAGCGCACAGGACAACCTCGACAGCTTCTACAGAGTCCACCAAGTGCTGAACAGCGTGCGCTCCCTGTAGATCTTGTATTGGCTCATTCAGATGCTGTGACCTGATCTGCTGTGCTCCCACCTGCTGTGGCCCCGCACCCAGGATGCCGCTCTGCATGCACGTTTGCATTCGCTACACGCCATGTTGACGATCGCACAACGTGTGCAGAAGCTCGTTTGCCGCCGTACGTTGTTGTTTGCCGCTGAGCTGAGGCGCTGCAGCGAAGTGGCTCGTGCTGACCTCGACTCGAGCACTGCCGAGGCTGCTGCAGCCGCGGAGGACATAGGTGATGTTGCCTGCGATGCACATGAATGCTCTGTGCAAGGGCTGCCACGCAGACAGGCGGTAAAGGTGCTGTGCACGCCTCGCAGACGCGCCCATAAGCGAGGTGGGCAATGCCGCCACTGCTGCCGCCGCGCAGAAGGTGAACACGCTGTCGCCAACATGCTCATGCTGGCTGTTGCAGCTTGAACCTGCGCTGAGCAGTGGCTGCACTCGTGTATGCAGCTACTGCTAGCATGCATGCGGGCATCCGTGCGCGCGTGCGGCGTCAACGCCGCGCCTCACTGGCAAGTATATTGCGCATGCAGATGGCGTGCGCATACTGCGACCTCGACAAGGAGCCTGCTGACTTCAAGAAAGCAGGCAACGGCAACCTCCGTGACAAGTGCAAGGCCTGCTGTAACGCGTACGAAAAGTTGAGCAAGCAGGACTTGGCCGCCAAGCGCGCATCGGCGCCGGACGAGCTCGAGCTTTGCCGGGCGTGCAGGGTGCCTAAGCCAGCAGCCAAGATGAGCTGGGGTTTGTTTACCGTACGCAAGTCATGCTACAATGCCGCCCAGCTGAGCGAGCTGGGCAAGTCCATTGTAAGTCGCCTTGCAAACCGCCTCGGCAGTGCATGCGCCGCCCAGGGGGCGACCAGAGCTGGGCCTGTGCGGGGGATGTTCGGCTGCAGTGTGAAGGAGCTGGTCGAGCGCTTTGTGGCACTGCAGTATGATGGCATGGAAATCGGCAGGGACTGGGCGGACGTACACATCGACCACATTAGGCCGTGCAGTGATTTCGACCTGCGCGACCCCAAGGAGCAGATGTGCTGCTTCAACCACAAGAACATGCAGGTCTTGTGGCCGCGTGACAATCTGCTCAAGGGGGACTCTGAGCATAACATCAGGAGTTTTAAGATGATCAACGATCGCGCGGTAATCGAGGTGCAGCTAGCGACCGCGTGCCGGATCACCGGCACCGTCGTGATCGAGGCGCCCGCCAGTAAAATGTGCACGTGCATTCTGGGCGCGTGCACAGTGCACCGCGCAGCCAAGTAGTACGGTGGGGCCGCAGGGGTGTCGTAGTTAGCATGCCAGGAGTAACGTCAGCAAGATCAAGTGCACACTGGACAGCAGCATGCCGTCCAGGGCTGGCTGAGCAGGCGTGGCACTGACCAGGAGCTTCGCCAGTGGCAAGTTATGGGGCAAGCTGGACATCATCATGCCACAAATCGAGCCCTAGCCCTATGATGCCAGGCGCATCTTTAGAACCACCCCTCAGCGCCGACTAGAAAAGTAAGTCTTCATTGGGCATGCTGGAGCTCATGCATGTTTGTTAACCCCTGCTAGAATGGCAAGCCCAGGCACCACACAGCACTTGTCATCTTGACACACGCACAGCCACACAGTGCTGCGCAAGGCCTCGCTGCTCCTTATAATGGCGCCGGCCGGACGGCCAGCTGGCTGCCCAAACGATCTGAGCTCATCTGATCTCATAGAAGCGCAGGTGAACGGACCTAAAAAGACAATCTCACTGCGGCCGTGCTGCATGGCCAAAGCCCGCCCCTCATGCATGCAAGGCCAGCAGCACACGCGCTGCTGCGCGGGCGTGTGCAGACCGGGCGTCCGGTCACCTAGCGTCTGGCTACGGTGCACCAGCAGCGCAGCAGTGGTGCAGCAGCAGCGCAGCAGTGGTGCAGCAGCAGCGCAGCAGCGGCGCAGCAGCGGCGCAGCGGCGGTGCAACAGCAGCACGCGGCTCGCGCCGACTGACACCGCTCGCGTGCACGACCTGCACGCAGGGGCGCCCCGCGCGCGCTTGCGGAAAAGCTGACCGCTGTAGCAGAGCGCGGGCACCTTGGTGGCACTGTATGTGAGATGCTCCACGACGTGTGCCACGCTGCGCCCATGCTCCTCCCCGCCACATACACAAGCGTACCTGCTGGCGCCGGACCGGCTGACCCAGTCCGCGGCCCTGCTGTCAGGCGTCGGCGCCCCTGTGCGCCGCGCTGGCGCATTGCTGACACTATTCGGCGCTCGGCTCAATAAGGCCTTCCTTAAGTCGTATGCGCGAACAGCACACGAGCAGTGCAGCCGCACCAGGGCTCGCAGCGGTGGGCGCACGCGGGCGCGGCAACGTCAGAAGCAGTGCGCGTTCACTAATGTGGGTTCGTGGACTGCGCTGGCTGCCTGTGCTCCGGCTAGCACGTTTCAAAACCACTGGTGGTCGAGACGGGCGCAGGAGCGCACCGCGAACGCAAGCGCTGCGACGCAGTCCGCCGGTGGTGCGCATCTTGCAACAGAGTACCTGCACGGCAACCAATCCTGCAGGCCCCTGTCGCAGTGCGTGGTGCCTATCAGGCTGCGTGCTGCAAGGGGCATGCCTTGTCCCGTTGATGGCCGTGGTGGTCAGCAAAGAGCGGCAGCAGCTGCGCTCAGTGTGGGTATGTAGTGACCAGGTCCAGCAGCCCCCTGAGGACTGCAGTGTTGGCCGCCATGGCCCGGTACCCAGCAGGACTAGCAGGTTCAAAGCAGGTGCTCCACTTGCTAAGGTGAATGAGAATATCAGTGAGCGATTTAAGCATATTTCCCATAAGCAAGCTGGGCTCGCAGGCCTAAATGATCCAACCGCCCAGTAGGAAACAGGAGAGCTTGATGAGGTTGCTTTCAGGGTTTCAGCAGAGCCAGAACAGGCTGATGCACGGCTTTGAATAAATGTAAGGAGATCGGCGCTGTGCATATACACCTGAGGCGTAGCTATGCTGCAGCGCCTGGACGACATATGGCAAAGCTAAGCGCTGATGTGGAAAGAGCGCTGGGCATCCACCGCAGAGTGACCAGAGCTGACAAGCCCATCAGGAGGCTCAAAGACATCATCATTGCAGCAGACGGTGTCATTGACACCACAGCGCTGTTTCTGCTCAGCAAGGCGGCCCTGCACCGCGGGGCGGAGATTGCGCTCTTTGAGCTGGGCAGTGACGACCCCAGCCATACAGCCTCCTCCGCCCAGGACGCGCTGCGGCCCCACTTTCTGGCGCCTGAGGCAAAGGACTTGATCGTGCTCGCTGGCAAGCTTGCTTGGCGCGGCGTAGTACGGGGCTCATTGCTCTGCGCGGTGTTCTACGTGGAGCTCGTGTTCCTCGTCGGTCAGCCGGACGCTGCGCTGAACCTTCCCTTTCTCCTCCAGCACCTAGTCGGGTGTGTGGAATGGAGAGACATGTTTGCAGACGTCATAGCCGACAGTGAGCCGGATACCTTCCTGGAGAAACTCCTGAAGGTGATGCACTGCCCCGGCAGGCGCCAGTGCTGCTGATGGGATGTCTCTTGACAGGCGCAAAAAGTTTGTGCGACTGTGCACGTATGCCCAAGCACAAGCTTTCCTTGCCCGCCTGACATATTGTGGCGTGCTCTGTGCTTAGAGCTCAGGTCACAGCAAGGTTGCAACCTATGCAGTGCAAGGCATGCTCATAACAGCGTGGGTTGCTTTGGCCAGTGCAGCACATCGTGCCACTTGCGCCGCCCAGGGTGCTGACTGCCGCCACTCTCGTGCTCTATGAGGCTATGCCCAGCCGCTCTTTGCTGCGTTCTTTGGCTGACGTGCCAGCTTTGCGCCCGCGCTCGAGTGCCGGGACACATGCGGCACCGTTGCCCGCGCTTGCAGCCTTTGCCTGCAGGTAGTGGGCACATAGGAGACATGCCGCGATGCATCCAGCCCTTGCCAGTGCTGCCTGCTGTGTCTTGAGAGTGCTTCACGGGCGCACAAAGGTCAACGGAGTGTCTGCCTGCATGGCGGCACGGCAAGGCTGCCGGCCTGGGCAGCCACCGGCTGGCTGACCAAGCTCTCAAAGCATCTGCACCTGGAGCTGTGCCGGGGGCGCGCGCGTCTGAGCAAGCCTCCAGCCCTGTCTGCCTCGCGCGCAGGACGCCCCCACCCCCGAGGGCGGCGAGCGGGGGGGCGACATACAGAAGAGGTTCCGGTCCGCCGCGGTGGCGAAGGGGGGCATCCTGCTGCGTGAGACGCGCGGTCAGCACTGGTCCCTGCCGCTCGCGCAGCTGCAGCTCAGGCAGCGCGGCCCGCTTGAGCCGGAACAGGTCCTCGCGCTGAATCAGAGCACGAGGACGCGGCTGCTCGCGCAGCACGACGCGCAGCGCCGTGCGCTGAGCGGCATCAGATGTGAGCTGACGAAGCAGTCGCAGCGCCGGCAGGCGCAGCCGCGGGTGCGCAGCGGCGCCCAGCCTTGGTGCTGCATGCAGCGTGGGGCAGTGACTTCCGGCCACTTGCAGTGAGGGAGTGCTCAATTAAGGGCGGGACCTGCCTCTTGTATGTGCTGCGGTCCCCTGTGTTGGAACGCCCGTACGAGAGGGTGGCTTGGGGTGTGGCATGCTCCCGAACATTGTCATGCACAACGCGGTAGCCAGCTCGTTCTGCGTGGCATTTGCCGGCGCCCTACCATCCGCAGCTCCTCCGCCTGCGCCGCGCGCGTCCTGTTGCGCCAGCGCGCGCGCACATTGCAGCACGTACTTCTGGCTGTGCAACTGGCTACGCGATGCAACGGGCTGGAGTACTCAGCCCGGCGCGTGCGCAGGCGCTGCAGCCCGCGGAGGAGCCGCCGCAGAAGCGCGGGTCGCGCGGCAAGAAGCAGGCCGCGCGCGCCGCTGTCAACCCGCCCGGCGAGGACATCAAGGAAAGCGAGGCGCGCCCCTGCCATTTTGGGGCGCGCGCTCTACTTAAGCACATGCTCACACCCGCTGACAAGCGTCTCCCGTGAAGGTAATGGAAGCACTGGAGGCCGCCGCCCCGGAGGGCGCCGAGGTGCGGCGACCACCAGTGTCCTGCGTGGCCCCTACGTGCATCATGTCATGCGAATGCGCTGTAGCACCTGAAGCGCTGCGGCCTCTCGGGCGGCGCTGGCTTGCCTGCCTGCGAGTACCATGACCAGCACCTGCCTCCGCGGAAGTGTCTGCCTGCTCTGCACCAGCAGCACACGCTATCTCACCGGGCTGGCGGCAAGTGCGGGGCGCCAGACTGGCGACGTGCGTAGGGCCGCTGGGCGGTCTGCCCAGACATGCGCCCGGCCGCGCAGGAGCGCGCTGAGTGGTTCCGCCTGCTGCAGCTGCCGCTGGCCGACATGGAGGCGGGGCTGCCGCACCGGCCCGGGTCGTGCAGCAAGCAGGAGTTGAGGTGCGGCGCGTACAGTGACATTGCACAATCACTCTGAACGCTTTGAACAACATGACGCTCCTGGGCGACCACAGAGTCACCATCCCTGCCCGCCCGAGCGCCGCTGTGGACCTGGCGCTGCGCACCAAGCTCGGCGGCTGCCTGCTTGCGCTGAAGCGTGCGCTGCCCAAGCCTTCTCTGCCTGCACAAACCTGGCAGCCCAGGAGAGGGTACCAGCGTTGCGCCCGCAGACCTAGAACGCAGGTGGCGCCGCACGGGGCCGTGCAGCATCGTGTGTCCATGTCATGCGCTGTTGCCGGCCGACACATGCAGTGCCTCCCACAGCATGCGCCAGGAAGCATTGGCTTCAGTTTGTGTCTCTTGACAGCGTACACGGGCCAGGCTCACGTTACAGTTCTGCAGCGCTGCATATACAGGTATGGTCTCTCGTCGCATGCGCGGGCTTGTCAGCCTGTACGAGTGTGCATGTGCAGAGTGCCAGAGGCGCGTTTGGTGTTGGAGCGGCAGTCAAGTGGTCGCGAGGAACTAACCTCGCGCATGGGAGCACGCCTTGGCGGTCAACACCTGGCTATGCGGACAAGCACACAGGCGGCCCATGGCAAGCAGAGCGCGCGCACGCTGCATGGAGCCCTGCAGAAAGCTGCCCGTGCGCATGCGCAGGCAAGTTCGCAGAGGCGGCGGGGGAGCAGCTGCTGGGGTCGGTGGAGGCGGAGAGCGAGCGCGAGAGCGCCAAGCGCCGCGAGAAGGCCAAGCGCAAGGCGGCCAAGGAGCGGCGCGCGGCCGAGCGCCGCGCCGAGGAGGCCGCGCGCAAGGGCGCCGAGGAGGCCGAGCGCGAGCGCGTACAGGAGGAGCAGGCGCAGGTGCCGCCGTCGGCCCTAGCTAGAGCTAGGGTCTGCAGGCGGAGGTGCAGCTGCCGCATCCAGCCGGCCCGGGTTACACCCGCGAGCCCGGCCGCCGAGCGCACCTCTGTGCTGGCGCTCGTGTGTGCTTGCAGGAGCGGCCTTGCCACTGCTTCCCACTGTCGTTGCCTGCTGTGCGCGCCTTGCAGGGGCACTCATGCCCATCGCATGTGCGCATTCCCGCCCTTGCGGCGCCGCAGGGCTCTGAGCAGCTTGAATCTCAACAGGCGCAGTGTACGGTATCCCTGCATGATCCAAGATATGTGCAGGGCCCTGACACAGACAGCGTGCATGCTCGCAGTTTGCAAGGCCGCAGAGGAGCGGGCGCGGCGCCGCCCAGGCCGGCGCATGACAGGACTGCCAAGGATGTGCATGCGTGCCATGACACGTTCTGGGCCCTGAGCCGGGCAGCGCGCGCCTGCAGCGCAAGCGCGAGGCCGAGGAGGAGCAGGAGCGGCGCCGCCAGGCGGAGGCCGCGCAGCGGGCCGCCGAGCTGCAGGCGCTCAAGGCGGAACTGGCCGCGCACCAGATTGGTTGCAAGTAGGCGCCCAGCCCAGTATTTGTGGATTTTTTTGGGAGGCCAGGCTGACTGTCGTGGAGCCTTGGTACCGCCAAGCACGCCAGTCCCGGCTGCTGGTTGTTGAGCCGCAAGCCGTGATTGGCGCGAACGTCTGTTTGTTGGTAAGGATCTCCAGCTAGCTTCTCAACAAGTATGACAAGCTGATGGACGCCCCGCTCGCCTGGGCGAGACGCTTCAGAGCGATGTAGAGCACACCTCTGCGCCGCCATGCCATATGGTGGTTGCAAGGCAGTCTCCAATGTGTGTTACTGCTCCTGCAGTCACATGCCAGCGCCCAGTTCCTAGGTCAGCAAACCCTACTTACCCTACTCTACCCTACCCTACACCCTAACTCTAGGTCAGTAAACAACGGGTGCGCTGTTGCCCTTGCGAGCAGGGCCGCGGATGCGCAGCAGGCGCCCAGGTCCGCCGCCGCGCCGCGGCCAGTGTCCAGCTGGGCGGCCGTGGTTGTGCGGGGCGCCGGCGCGCCCGCGCCCGCGCCCGCGCCCGCACACGCGCCCGCACCCGCGCCAGCTGACCAGGCTTGGCCTGCAACGGCAGCGGAGGCCGCGGCGCCTGCGACGCGGGGCGCAGAGGCCGGGCGCGGGCGCAGCGGGCCGAGCGCGCTCCCGCAGCCGGCGCAGCCCGGCGGCATGCTGGCCAAGCGAGCGGTCGATGGTGCGCAAGACTGGCACGGTCCGCGAGTGCATGGCATAGGCAGTGACGTCCTGCATGCAAGTAGCGGACCGTGCATGAACCTGACTGCATGTGGGCTCACCCTTTTGGCCGGCCGCGACGCTCACTTCTGATGCATACGGTGCCGGACGCCTGGCTGAGGCTGCCCGTGTCAGTATGCCATCAAGCCTGAGGGTCGGTGCCTGCAGCACCAACAACCTGGCGCCGATACACAGCCATGCGTCGGCACTTGGATGCTGGGCCCTGCCTGAGCCTTATTGCAAGCAGACCGTCTGCCGCTGTCCGCGCTGACGCCTGAAGCTTGCGGTGCGCGCAGCGGCCGCGCCAGCCCAGCAGCCGGCCCCGACGCAGGTCGCGCCGCCGCCCGCGTCGCGCGCCCCCGCGCGCGCCTGGGGCGCCGACGAGCCCGTGCAGCATGCGGCAGTCATGGCGCCGCTCAGGAGCGCCCCTGCAGGCGCCTGGGGCGCCGACGCGCCCGCGCGGCATGCAAGGGGGTCGGCGGCGGACGGCGGCACGCCTGCAGGCGCATGGGGCTCCGGCGCGCCCGCGCGGCTCCTGGCACCTTTGGCGGTGGATGGCCGCGCGCCTGCTGGCGTCTGGAACGCCGACGCTACGGCTGTACAGAGCAGCAGGCTTGTGGGCGCCTCGGGCGCTAGCGCGCCACCGCAGCATGCGGCGGCAATGGCGGAGGGCGGCCGCACGCCTGCAGGCGCCTGGGGCGCTGGCGCGCCCGCGCGGCACGCGGCGGCGCCGGCGCCAGACGGCCGCACGACCGCGCGCGCCTGGAGCGCTGACGCGCCCGCGCGGCTTTCGCTGACGACGGCTGCAGAGGGCGGCGCGCGTGCGCGCGCCTGGGGCGCAAGCGCGCGGCTGTGGCAGCCAGCGGCTGCGGCGGCGGAGGTGGGGGGGACCAGCGGCGGCGCGGGCGACGCTGAGGCGGTCACCGCCGACGAGGAGGCCGCCGCCGAGGAGGAGAAGCAGCTGCAGGCCGCCATCAAGGCATGGCCTCATAAGCTGACCGCCAGGGAGGGAGACCTTGCAGCAAGATGATTTTCCGACGAGCTTGCCGCCCTGCAGCGCGCATGATCCTGTGCAGCGCCCGCGTCAGAGACACATGTGCGTGTGTGGCGCGCTCTGCCGTGTGTACTTGCAGATGTTTTCATGCAGCTGTGCTGCAGAGCTCAGGCAAGCTGAACATGGGCCGCGCGCGCTGGGCGCAAAGCCGCGGGCGCCGCCACGGCCGCGCGCTTTTATCCTCATGGGCAGCCCGGCGCAACGATGCGCCAGGCGGGCAGGTCACGGCCTGAGCGCGGCGCCGTCGCGCGCCGCCGCAGGCGAGCCTGGCCGAGGTGAAGGCGCGGCCGCCCAAGCGCCACCCGCTGGGCGCGGGGCGCGCGCCGCCGCGCTCGCTGGAGCCCGGCGCTGCGCCCGCGGCCGCGCCGGGCCTGCAGAACGAGGCGGGCGAGTACAACTGCTTCCTGAACGTGGTCGTGCAGTGCCTGTGGCACTGCGCCGCGTTCCGGGAGGGCCTGCTGCGCCTGCCGCGCGACGCGCTGGCGGTGCGCCGCCCGGCCCGCCCGGCCAAGACCCGCCTGCAAGCGTGCCTTGTCTCTGCCGCGCTTCATGCTGCTCCTGTGACCGCAATCAGAGCAGTGTGACCTTTGCGGTCCTGCACAGTCAGCGGGTGATGCTGTGCGGCAAAAGCTGCACCTGCTTGCTCTTGCCGCCCGCAGCCGCAACAGCGGCTGTGCGTCCGGGCCAAGAAACAGAGCGCTTATCTCTTGGCTGCGTGGCCCCATACCTGGCGGGCCTCCTTGATCTGACACAGCCGTCTGTGGCCGCCCCGCGCACAGGGCAACGCGGTGACGGCGGGCCTGCTCGCGCTGTTCAACGCGTTTGCGCAGCAGGAGGCCGACCGCAGCGGCGGCGGCGGCGCGCAGCGCCAAGTCGTGGACCCTACGCAGCTGCGCGAGGCCCTGGCGGCGTTCAACGCCGCGTCCTTCAGCCAGGGCACGCCCTCCCCGGCCCCATGGGCTCTCACCGCACATTGCGTCGCGCCAAGCTGCTTCTGTGGCCCGCAGCGCAGTGGGGCGTGCCCGTCCGCCCTGCGCCTGCGCGGGCCTGCTCCCTTGACAGCTGGCCCCTCTCAGCTCAGCTGGCTGGATCGTGTGGGCGGACGCCAGGAACCCACGACAAGCAGCTTTGCAAGGCCTGTCCTTGAGGAGCAAAGCCTGTCCTTGAGGAGATCCTATCTTGTGCACCAGACGCCAGGCTCTTGTGTTCCCTGCGCCTGCGGGGCACCGCGCGGCAGCCATCGAGCGTACGCGGGGCGCGCAGGCGAGATGAGCGACGCCGTGGAGGTGCTCGGCGCCATCTACGACAGCCTGCGCACCGCGCCGGGCGGCGGCGCGCTGGTGGACGCCGTGTTCGGCCTGCACGTGGCCGAGCGCGTGCACTGCGCCGCCTGCGGCCGCGACACGCACGCGAGCGCCTACACACAGTACTTCTACAACGCGTCCGCGACCGCGCTGCGCCTGCAGGCGCGGCGCCCGTGCGGCCGCTCGCCCAGGCCGTTGATCTCTTGTGCTCCTCACCCTTTTCAGTCCTTCCCTGGCAGCCTGGCTGCCGTCTACCGCCCGCCCGTTCTGTTACCGGGCTGCGCCTCCCCAGAAGCCCATGCGGTGCCTGCATCTACCCAGCAGCATGTGCCAGCTCTGAGCCGTTTGCGGTGTACATTGTGGTCGCCCCTTCCCTGGGTAGAGTAGCGTCCTGCCAGCAGTGACGACAATTGAGCTTCAGGCAGCATACGTGTCGGCGCCGCAAGGGCGCGGTGCCACATCGCTCTCTGACCACCCCATCAGGCCATGGTGTTGCGCGCCCATGCCCCTGCCCCTGCCCCATCCCAGCGCGCGCGCCGCGCAGGCGATGGTGGCCGAGGGCGACGCGCCGACGCTGGGCCAGCTGCTGCGCGGCCTGGAGCAGCAGCACCGGAAGACGTGCGACGCGGACGCGGCTGGCTGCAACCGGCCGGCCGCCGTGCAGCACTTCCTGGACTTCGGCAGCCGCGGGCTGCCGGCCATGTTCGCGCTGCAGTTGGCCTGGGAGTCGCAGCGCGAGCGGCCCGAGGACATCCGCGCCACGCTCGCCGCCGTCCGCGAGGCGCGCCCCGCGCGCTCCCGGCGACGGCCTTCCCCGGGGACCCTGGACGGCTTTGCATAAGGCTGCTGTCTGCCAAGTGGCTGCCCAAGCAGCCTCACTACAGGCTTGGCGCACCACACCGTGCACAGCGGCCTGCAACGCCAGCCGCCCGCTGCCGGCCTTGTTGTTCGTTGTCCTCGCAGCTGTGCAAGCATTCCGCACGTGCGCCCGCCGGCAGCGCGCGCGCCGCCCCGCTGCTGCATGCACGTAGCTCAACACGCGTCCAGGAAAGGCGCCGACATTGTAGGCACATTCTGCGTGCTGACGTTCTGCCATCTTGCAGACCTCCTGCATGCTTCTATCCTGCCAACATGCAGCCCGGGTCGGCCTGTGCGCGCGCACAAGGTGGTGGACATGGCCCAGGAGGTCCAGGCGCCGAGGCCCAGGGGAAATCCTAACCCTCCGGGCGCGCGCAGGAGGTGGACATCGGGCAGGTGTTCCTGGGCCTGGAGGAGGGCCAGTTTGCGTACGCGCTGCACAGCATGGTCTGCCTCTACGGCGCGCACTACTTTGCGTTTGTGTGGAGCGCGGCGGCGGGCGCGTGGCTGCTGTTCGACGACGCGCACGTCAGCCGCGTCGGCGGCTGGGACGCGGTCGCGGGCAAGTGCTTCCTGGGGCGCATCCAGCCGAGCGTGCTGTTCTTCACGCGCGCGGGGACGCCATAGCGCGGGGCGGGGTCTGTGTGTGAGCGCGTTGCGAGCCTGTAAAAAGCATCTGGCTGCTGGTTGTACATGTGTGCCGAGCGCCGCGCTCGTGGGCGCCGCATGTCGGGGTGCGGGTGGGCAAGCGCTTGCCGGTGGGCGGAGCCCGAGCAGGCAGGGCTGTGGCGGCGGCATTGCGTCTGTGAGGCTGAGAGGTAAAAAGGGTTTTCCGCTGAGAGGGCTGTAGGTTGGTGGACCCGGGGGTGGATCATGAATGCAGCGCTGTGCTTGTGTAGCAATAGACTGTCCAAGCGGGCCTCCGCCCTGCGGCCTGTGCCGACCGCCTGTGTATAGGGTATGGTGAACGAAATAGGGTTAGGTCATGGCAGAACCATGGGAACTGAGTCAAACTTGGTTTTTTTGTTGTCCTGAGCAGACATAGAATCGGACGGTGTAAAGAAACTGTCGCATGCACTGAGATAGCCAAGGTCAAGGCTCTTTTACAGGATCTCTTCAAGCATATCCTCTAGCATCTAGCACCTGAAGGTCAGCATGGCGAAGTCCAGCTGCCATGCCTTGCATAGGCGCGCTGCATGTGCCATGACCGGATGGCACGCGCACTCGGAGCCTTCCTTCCTTCATTGCGTCCTCTCAGCTGCACGGCCGCTGCGCTCTGGCACGCCGGCAGCATGATAGAGGGCGCCCCACCCTAGGCCAGCAGCAGGGACTCTCTACCATAACCTGACAACCAGGTCCTGGCGTCTGCCCGGCCATTCACGCAGCCGCCAGCGCGCAGGCGGTGGGGCATGCAGCGGATGTGCTGCCGTTGATGAGCTTCATAGTGGGCATGAGGCGGCCGCGCCGGCCGCCAAGGCGCTGCGCTCGACGCTGGCCAGTTTGCTCGCGAGGGCGGACCAGCTGGGCTTCGCGCTGCGCGCAGGGTCCCGGGTGCGCCACGCCAACACATGCAGCGCGCCTGCGGGTGCGACGCTGCGCATGCATTGGGATGGCATGCTGTCATAGATGCATCGGCGCGCCTGCCTGTGACCTACACTGTATGGACGGCGGCATGACGCGCTCTACGGCTGGGTGCCCGGCCTGCTGCGACTTGCGAGCATCAAGAATGCGGCGAGCCCCCGGACGCCGGGTAGACGCTGCTGGCGGCGCTGCTGCCGTACGCGGCGGCGCACTCCTGCCGCCCGAGCGCGTGCGCGCTGGGCCTGCCGCTCCTTGTGCCCGCGGCCCACAGTGCCCATGGCGACCACGCGCCGACCTTCCTCGCCGACGAGGTGGTGCGCGCGCCGCAGCCCACAGCCCGGCCACTCGTGCAGCGGCCGAGCCGCGCGCGCCGCTGCGGACGGCGCGCATCGAAGGTATGGCAGGGTTTCACAGGGTACAGGTGCTCCCTGCGCGCGCAGAGCGGCATGGTCCGGCTGATGACCGTCTAGGGCCCGGCGGAGTGCAAGGCGCTGGTGGCGGCGGCCCTGGGCCTGTCGGCCTTTGTCGTCGCCGCGCTGCGCAGGCTGGCGGAGCCCTGTGCGAGCTCTCCTGGCGCACCCGTCCGCGCCCGACAGGCGGGGGACTCTGGCACGCTGCAGTGACAGGTGGGCGCATTGTTGTGAGCAGCAGGCGCAAATCGAGCGCGTGCGCACCTGAACGCGAGACGCTCCAGGCGCGTCTGCATGCCCGCCTGGGGTCACCTACAAGAGCATATCAGCACATAGATATGCGCGCACGCGCAGGCCCCCCCAGCTGGGGTGACAAATGCAGCACGCCGCGCACAGACGCAGCCCCGCCAGGCAGCCATGCCACAGGCAGCGGAGCGCCACGCCCAACGCCAAGCCCGCCGCCATTGGCCTGTTCACCCCCAAGCGGCTGCCGCCCTTCACGCCCGGTGCTGCAGCGGCCGCCGCAACCAATGAATGCCGCACAGACCCTGGACCGCAGCTCATGCAGACCGGCCTGGTGGACAGCCTGGCCAGCAGGCCTGCGGGCGGGGGGGGGCGCGCGCGTCGGCGGAGGAGCGTGTCTCGGCGGAGGAGCGTGCGTGGGGCGCGGCGGCGCGGAGCGCAATGATCCTGCGCACCATGGCAAGCGCGCCCGTGGGCAAAGGCGCGCCCTGCAAGCCCAGTAACACGAGGGAAGTGCACGGTAGCTTGCCTATGTAGTCTTGTGAATGAATTACAACCGTGTGTCGGCCGATAACTGGCCCCTTACGGCCAGTAAAGAGCGAGCTACACCACGCATGCAGCTGCTGGACATGTATATCTGGAAGGCGGTGTCTGTGACCGGGTCTGGTTGACTTATTCTGTACCAGGCAAATTGAGACGAAACTTGAGGCTTGTGGCATTTGTGATGTTGCTGGACACGGCGCATTGCATACTGTTGATGCCACCTGTTGATGCATGCAGTCTCCATTGCCACCGGGCAAGACCTTGCTTTGTGGTTACAGGCAAGGCTGGTGAGCTATGCACACCATCTGACTTGAGGGCACTTTCGCATGCAAACCCACCCTGGTCTGTTGCATACAAGGCTCCTGCACTTCCGGGCGCTTGATCAGCCTGACCTGTGCGCGCTGCGCACGCGCACAGAAGGTGAGAAGCGGGGCCCTAGCTGAGAACCAACGCAGTGCTGGCGCGCATTGCCCAGGCGCCAAACAATTGCGGCGCACACTTGGCCAGAGCACCTGTCAGGGCTGGCGTGCAAATCATAAGGCACGCCTCACTGCAAGCCGAGCGCGCCGGCGCGCTCTGCAGCAAGCTATATTAATGCAGCCTGCTGCAGAGCATTCAGCCTTTATTGATATTAAAGATCCAAGGGCGTGGAGGCGTAGCTGCTGTGCTGCAGCGCAACCAAGGAAGGAGACCTGCAGCAGTGGCAATACACGACTGCTACAATATTACAGCATGCATTTGATGCATATATGAATGAGAACAGCTGTGAATGGTACAAGTCGCGTGTAAGCTACAACGCTGTCAGCACCACACCTTTAGCTGCAAGGACGTGCATTTTTTTGCACCCAATCTTGTGTTTGCGTTGGTAATGCAGCAGTGCCAGTTCACGGGAGTTGTGATATCTGCGACACAGAAACTGTTAGGTCAGTTTTTTTCCTTCTGCGCACAGCATCCTGCAAGGAAAGCCCGTTGCTACCAGTGCATGAGGTCTTGCTTACTGATGAAATCGTCGCAGCCTCCAACTGCTAAGGTGGGGCTGCTGAGATGTCTTGCGCACCTCCTGCATGCCCCACATGTGCGTTTACCACTTTGGTGACCCTCGGAGGATCGAGGTGTGTAACCGATTTTGATAGAGAGCCTCGGCACCCTACGTACGTAGGGTGGCACAGCCAAGTGTACACTGATGTGAGTCTGAGACTTAGTCCCTGTGCAAGTCTAAGTGCTTCAAAGGTCCCTGGTTATTTCAGCACCGCGCATAGCCTGCAGATGGCTGATGCACAGTAAATTTCTTCTAGCAAGCTTTTGCCTCGTGCGTTCCTTTTGGTAATTGGTACCTGGAAGCAGGCACAATGCCGCAGCGAAGGTTCAAGAGGAGCAAGTCAAAGTTCCGCGGCATCGCGCAGCAAGAAAGCGGCAGGTGGAAAGCTCAAATATGGCTTAATGGCACAATGAAAAGCCTCGGCACGTTTGACAAAGAGGAAGACGCTGCGCGTGCGTATGACGCTGCTGCCATCATCCAGTACGAGAGGTGCGCGTCGTGAAACAGCTAACGCGCACAGTGCCTGTCAGGCCGAGTGCCGTGCAGCTTGCTCGCGCACGGCCTGCGTGAGCGCTGGACAGAGTGCTCGAGGCAAAAGTGTTTGCCTCAGGCTAGCCTTTGTTGCAGCCATCTGAAACTTTGTCTGCGCGACAGTGGCGCAATTGTCAACTTCCCACAGGCCGGCAGCAGCTCCACCGCGGACAAGGGTGAGCGCAAGGATGAGGATGAGGGCGGAGAAGCAGCAACAGGTGCGCAGGAGCAACCTTTGCCGAGTCGCTGGTATGCGTTGCATGCCGTCCAGCGCATACCTTGTGAGCTTCCTCGTGCTTCCTTAATAGAACGTTGACAAGGGTTGGCATGGAGCAGAGCTGCTCATTTACCAGAGTGCGTGCATATATCGGTGGCCAAAATGTCAGGCTTTAGAGTGTGTGAGGGCCTCAAGGATAGCGCGCATTGTGCATGACACCAGGCCTCCATGCCCTGCAGGTCTGCACCCTGACGCGGCATCTGACCTGCAAGCGCGGCTGGCCAACCCGGATGCAGAGCCAGGCACGCGCGTGCTCGGGTGCGAACCTGTCTCTCATTTCCATGCACTCTAAACACATGCAGCTTGATGTGCTTCCCAGACATCGCCTGGGCCTAGATGTACACAGTGTACAACAAGCATTGTGCACATAGCATGTGCATGCATTCTTGACAGGCATGTAGCCAGGCTCCTATTGCTTGGTCTCCCCCATGCAGCCTTAGCTGGCTGGAACAGGCTTACACGCCTGGCTGCGCCGAAGGGCACGCGCACTCAGAGCCTTCCTTCCGTCCTGCAGGCCGGACATGCGCCGCACAGATACAACGCCCTTTGGCTCATATGTGCAGCCGACCCCGTGTGGCAAGTGGAAGACAGTCTATGTCATTCGGACTGGAGATGGAAGCCGCAAGCGCGTCCCGCTGGGCTGCATGCACGCGACAGCGTTCGACGCAGCCCACGCTATAAGCGAGTGCGGTCCGTGCCGCTGTCCTGCGGCGCCAGTCTGTTGGCTCCAGTCAGCCATCTTACCTAAAAAAGCATGTGCTTGCGCAGGTACTACTACAAGACGGGCAAGGGAGCACCGCTAGTGCCCCTGAACGACGACGAGAAGCGCGAGCTCGATGGCCTCACCGTTGACGCCGTGCTTGCGAAATACGCGCCAAAAAAAAACTCGAAGCAGCACGGCGTCGGCCGCAACGGCCCGGAGGGAGGAGGAAGATGGCTTGTAACTGCAAAAGTTCTCAACGAGCGGCTGCAGCTCGGCACCTTCCGCGTGGAGGAGGCCGCCGGCAGGTGGCACGATAGCGTGGCCGTCGCGCAGGGCGGGTGCGCTCCCCAGTGAGGGGACAGCGTGCTTGCCAGAAGGTTTTATCGCAATTGGTGATCCTGCACAAGTCCCAGGCAGGGTGGTTCACACTTATGTTGCTCGTGCGGACGCGCTGGGGACCAGTCTGTATGACAGGAAGCCTGCGCGGCAGGCACGCACGAAACGGCAAGGACTCCGACTACGCGTCGGACTCTGACGAGGAGTACATGACTTCAAGCGAGTTCGAGGCCTTGGCCGCGGCTGTGGGGGACATGACCTCAAGCCAGTACGAGGCCATGGACTTGTAAGCAGTACAGGTACTGCTCTGCGTGCAGTACAGGTACTCCGCACTTGCTGGTGGCTGTCCTTCTGATTTACAGCAGCACCGGCTGTCGTGGCGCGCTCTGCCATGAAGTGCATGCCACTGAGGTGTGCCGTGTGCACACAGGGGTGCCAGAGCCGGGGCGGCGCTCGACTCTCAAGGGTTTGCGAGGCAACCCCACCATGCAAATTGTAATGTCCTGGCACATGTGGCGCAGTTTCTGCCTGGACCTGCCCAGTCCAGCGAGCACGTTGACCGGAACCCATAGAGCCCACAGTGGGTGGCCAAAGCACAGGTCCAGATACACACTCTCAGCCCGTCGGCCTGCTGGCTCTGGGACACGTTTACAGAGGCATTTCCGCCACGCACATGCAAAGCAACACTAGTATGTGAGCTCAATCAGAGTGAGCAGCAGTGATGCCCTTCAAGGTAACCCCAACCTCCCAGTGTGGCTGACAGAACTTTACCCATTTGACTGGCTAAACTTCTGCCCGCACGCAGAAACTTGGCAGATTTTATCTACCAGGGATGTGGCCATAAATGTGGCCCTAACCCTAGGCCATAAGACCCCCCATGCACTGACATTTCGGGGGGTAGGGACACATTTGGCACCACTCTGCCTTCTGCCAGCCTGTCAAAAAGGCCTGCCATTCTGCCAAGACCAACAACACGATGCCAGCCACACCGCGACCAGGAGTCCCAGCGAGGCTCCCGGAGCTGTAAACGCGACAGGGCAGCGTCGGGGTACGGCCTTGGGGACCAGCGGCGGCACGGCACGGAAAAGCACCGAATCGAGGGTGCCGAAACAGTACCGCATCCAATTAGCACCGCTCCGTCAGCCAGATGTGCGCCTGCCTGCCCGGCGCCCCTTGCACACGGTGCCTTGCCAGTGCCCATAGAGGCACCAGTGCTGCTGCGGCGTGAGGCGTCTGGCGCCAGCCCGGTGCTGGCGCCGGCCTGTCACTTCACAGGTGCCCAGAACATCGGTGCTGGCTTAGCAGTACCACGTGCAGGCGCTGCTGCGGCGCTGTACGTGCAGTCCAACGACCGCATAAGTGCTTTCCTGGTGTTGGGTGGCGCGCCGGGCAAGCGTGTGCTTACACCGTGCAGTGCAGTGGGGCAGCGGCCCTGCACTGGAACCTCACTCCCCGCTGACAAAAGCGCAGCGCCATTTGGCTTGCGTTGCAGGCTGTGACTTGCTACAAGTGCATATACCAAACCGCTGGTGGCGAATCACCAGCCGTTTAGAGCGTCAGCACAGAGATACAGGCGATTGCATACCGCCCTTGCCGCCGGGCGCACTCTCAAGACACGCAGATACTTGTTGCACACGCTTGCTTGTCCAGCTGCATAGCGTTTGCTCTCAAACCGTGCCTTGGTCATCGCCGAGCTCAGTAGCGAGTAGAAACAGCTGCGACAAGAATAGCAGGTGCGGAGCTGCAAACGGAAGGAGTAGCCTGCTGAGCTGGCCGCCCTTGCCGCCAGGAGGAAAGCGTTTGCCAGGCTGCTTAATGTATGGGTTAACGCCAGCAACGCGGGCCTGGCAGAGGCTCGGCGTGGGGAGTGCAAGATGTGCACTTAGGCGCAGCGCGGCAGGGTCCTAACAACAGGGTTCACCTCCACCTTGCGGCACGGTGCACTGCTGCCACTCAGTGACTGCACGCCTAGCCCGGGCTGTGTCTGAACGCAGTGGTGCTTTGCAGCACATGTCTGGACGATCAAGCACCGCGGTGGCCCTGCGGCGTGGCGCTGCAAGCTGTCGCGCAGTTTGAAATCATGTTGTTATGTACACGCAAACGCACACCAAGCTCACACACTGGCTTGCGCAGGAGAAAAGAGAGGGCGCCTCGCCCATATGCGTCCGTGGATGTGCTTGACGGGTACGCCAAAGCGCTGACCTGGTGCCTGAGCTGCCATGGGATGCACTGACCTTGAGGCCCAAGATACTAACAGCAGTTGGTGTGCGCAATGAACACGCAGGCTGCCTCACGGTGCCCAACCCGCTGCAGACCACCCACTGCGGTGTATGACCCTGGTGAGGTGCTGCCAACTGCGAAGCGCACGCGCAGCGCTGCTTTGTTAACAACCATGACGCGGAGTGCTCATATCGCGACTCCAGGCGACGTGGGTTTCACGCACAATAGCTTTCAAGCCTGCGCAGGGTAGCTGGTGCTGTGCTTCACCAAGCCCGCGGAGGAGCTGTAGGTCGCGCTTCTTCGCTTTCATTTGCGTTGCTTGTAAGAGGCAAGTGTGCAACACGAGCGGGCCTGCACTCTGGCATTGACGTCAGTCACTACCAGGCCAAGCAGCAAGAGCACAAGCGCAAACGCTGGCGCAGCGCACTGGAAGCATAAGCATTGGCCACGCGGTGTAAGGGCGGCACTACAAAGACGCTCACTCGGCAGCCTGCTGTGCGTGCGCCTGCTGGCGCAGTGCCTGTCTGTCACTCCATGTCACCGAGTACTGGCACAGCACCACCAGCACAGTGCCTTCCAGGCACTGGGCCCACAGTACCTTCACGGCACACTAAGGAGCAGCGGTGCTGGAAAGGTGCCGTGCCGGCGCGTGCCGTGGGAGTGCCGTAATAAATTAGTATCTTTTAAGGCACTGGCCAGAGCACCGTGACGGGACGCTGCCCTGTCGCGTTTACAGACCGCGTTTACAGACCGGCGTTTACAGACAGGTGGCACCAGTGGCACTGCTTGCTGGGAGGTAGCAGCCTCAAATACCCAGGGTTCTAGATATTTGCTTCAGCAGCTTAAGTTCAGCTTGCTTTATTAGCTTGCTTCAGCGGCTCGTGCTGTGCGCACGATTGATAGCTGTAAACAAGTGGGGCTGCATAGTCTGCGGAACAGGCCAAGTGTGCCTGCTGCTTGTTTGATGTGGTGACCTGGGGCTGCTGTTTTTTTTGCCAGGTCATGATAGTCAGAATAGGCATGGTGTGCTTCAGCGAGCTCGCATTGGCTGCGAGCGCAGCGCTCTTGCAGACACCGGTAACTATTACTGAGCACTCTGAACATGTGTCTACTTTGGAGCCAAAGCTTTTATATAATGTGATGAAGCTTGTTCCAAGTTGGAGCGCCGGGCAGGACGGAAGATTGCTCAGGCGCTCTCTCTGAACTACATCTTCCTCTGCGAGTTTGAGGAGCTGCGCTCGCCCAAGCGCAAGCCCGCCGACCAGGTGCTGCTTGAGGCTACCATGTGCTGTCTTCATGTCTTACCACTTTGGTGTGCTTGCCAGGTGAAGAAGGAGCAAGGTCTGCTTGCCTTGTGAGGTGTGTATGGTGTGCAGGGGGGAGGCGTGCACGGCAACGCACTCCTCACAAGGTTCGACGTGACCGACTGCCGGGCGGTGGAGCACAGGTAAGCCACAAACATACTCCTGATTGCTAGCAGCCACATACATAACATGCATGTACATTGGGGCACAAAGCGAGGAAAGCCAATTAGGACACACATATCGGCAAGGAAAACTGCACACAAGTGGGCCAACAACAACAAGTTATCAGGAAATGCATGTCGTGCTCTGCTCACCACCCCTCAGTATGCACGTTGTACTACACATGAGCCAGACATTGGCTACAGCACCCCTCTTCTGGTCTCTTTGCAAAAAGCAAGGGCAGTCAGGACGTCACATCAGCGTGCACTCTCGGCTGCCCGGGTCACCCGCTGCCGCGGCGGCGCGCCTGTTGAGCTCGGCCAGCT
>JAABUV010001495.1_pt1 | contig 33817 bp, 47 predicted proteins | sample 5559971 | NCBI WGS metagenome assembly JAABUV01 (sample SAMN10711881, study PRJNA513362) | rock metagenome | isolation source: Antarctica rocks | place: Antarctica: Victoria Land, Knobhead nord | collected 2015-12-19
CGGGCTGCTGGAGCTGGTGGACACGCTGGTGGACCGGCCCAGCGCGTACGCGCGGCTGGCGGAGAACCTGGGCCTGGTCCTGCGCAACGCGGCCTACCTGCTCAACCTGCTGCGCGCGCACCAGGCGCCCCCCCACACACAGCCCGGCTGCGGCCATGCACAAAATCGCTCCTCGATTTTGTTCGTGTTCCCTGTCTTGCCTGCCTGGCAGTGTCATGACAGTTGCATGACAACGCTTTCATGTGCTCTGCATGCTCGCACTGCGGCAGGACACAGGCTGTTCCGCAAACTTCAGCGAGTGCTGCTCAGCGGCTGCTGCGGGGCCGCTGAAGCGCAGCCGCCCTGCGGCAGGCGCGCGCCACGCTGGAGCACGTGCTGGAGGTGGAGCGCGACGACCGCCGCGCCGCGCTGCGCGAGCTGCGGTGCGCCGCCCGCCCTTCTCGCACCTTTCGCCGTCCGCTCAGCTAGTAGCGAGCAGGCCATGCATGCGGGGCGTGCGCGCGGGCAGGGACGCGCGCGCCGTGGCGAGCGCGCAGCTGGGCCAGCTGGCGGAGGAGCTGGCGGCGGCGTGCCCGGCACAGCCTGGCGTGCAGCCGCCTGTGTTATGAGCGCAGTGCTGAGCATTTGATGTACATGTACAATTATACAATATTTAGCAGGTTGTGCCGACACCCCCTGTGCACGCTGGGGCCCGATCTTGGGCGTCAATCTGTGTCATGGTGTCATGGTGAGTGGCGGCCCCATCAGGGCTGAGCTCCTCACGTCCCGCTGCAGCTTGTCAACAGCCAGCCGATATACACAAGCCCCGCGCAGCCACGGCAGGCCCTACAGCTTCTGCAGGTCGAGCTCCTGGTCGGCGAGATCGCACTCGCGCAGGCCGAGCGCGGCCAGCGGGTGGCGCAGCCAGAAGCGCAGCAGCTGCGCCAGCATCGCGCCCGCGCCCTCGTTCTGCGGCGGCGGGAAGGGCTGCGCAGGGACCTCCACGCCAAGAAACCTGGAGTGGCGCAGCTGCTGCCTGTGTCAGGAGCGCGCAGCTGGGGCGACAGACCATGGTCCGCACACGCCACCGGGCCAGCCAGGCACGCGACGCACCTGCAGAGGGGCTCCCAGCCGTCCTGCGGCCGCCACACCAGCAGCCGCGCCGGCAGAACTCGCTCCGTGACATAGGCGGTGTGCGCCTCAAACGCACCGACGCAGGCCTCCCTCGACAGATCGCCGCCGAACATTGTGCGCAGGTTCCAGGCGATGATTGCCGTGTAGCGCCGCCCCAGCTTGGTCACCCAGGCGAAAGGTACCAGCACATACCAGTACAGCCTCATGATGACCCCTCTCATGCTGTCGTACCACTTATCCGGCTCGCGCACTGTCAGTACCACCTGCACAGGTGAGCCTCTACCGCGTCAGTTTCGAGCAAAAATAAGTGAATGACAGGGGAGCTTGCAGCCAGAGCTTGCAGCGAGAGCTTGCGGCGAGCGCCATTTTGCTCTATACAAGCGGCTGCCGAAGAGCAGGTCAGAGCCTGGGCGCGCCTTGGCGTCCGGGTAGGCGTCCAGCAGCAGGGGGATCAGGGCGGCGGGGAGGTCCACCGCAGCCCTGTACCGCCGGAACACGTGCTGGGTCTGGAAGGCGCGCGTGCGGCCCGTGCAGTAGTCGTAGCACGCGTCGCGCAGCTCCGGCAGGTAGGGTATGAGGCGCGAGTGGAAGCAGGGCGCGTAGCCCAGCGCACACAGCGCCGCCTGCAGCGAGCTCGTGCCCGTCCGGCACCAGCCCGCGCCGATCACCTGGCAGCCGGGGGCGGGCATTGCACTCTGGACAGTGTCTGCACGTGGTGTGACACACTGACTCAAGGCGCTGGCCTTCTTTTCTTAGCCGATGTCAAGCAGGCCTAGCTAGGCGGTTATGCAAGGCAGGGTCCCTCGAGAGACCTCTGCTATCCTGGCCAGCTTTGGAGCCCGTTCCTGGGACCAGCAAGGCAGCGAGAGGCCACTGCACATCAGTCTTTTTCAGTGTCCAGGCACAACAAAGGAGTGTGTTTGTGGAAGCGCTCCTGATGAGGCCGCGGCCTGCCGGGCCACCTGTCATCAAACGTGTGCCACTCTTCCGCATTGCGTCGCAGGTGTGCCAGGTCTGACTGTGTCAAATTTCGCGTGTGTCTGTTGCTAAGTGCATACCATCAAGGGCTGCGCAGGCCGTTCCCAAGCCAGCTAGGAACTGAGACTCTGCCGACACACTGATTGGAGTAAGTCTTGCGACTTATTGTTCATGTGCTGCAGCTTTGCTGTATTGTTGTTTGTGTGCTGCATGTGTTCTGGAGGCCAATGCAGCGGCCTGCGTTACAAGGGCCTGCTCAGCAAGCACACGCAAGATGCTTGCAAGGTTGCCTGCAGGAGTCTTTGGACTCTCCCATCGACCGGCGCTCCGACTACTACCGCCAGCGCGCGCGCGAGGAGCGCTCGCCCGGCGCGCCCGGCGCACCGGCAGCGCCCACACTACAGCCTCTGCTGACGCCGCCGAATGCGCTGACGCTGCTCCGCATCGTGCTCGTCCCTGTCGTGGTGGGCCTCTGGTTTAGCACGCACCGGCTGGCGCCCCTGGCGGCCGCGGGCACGTTCGTCGGGGCGGCCGTGACTGACTGGGCGGATGGCTTTCTCGCTCGGAAGGCACGCCCCACTGGCTTGCACCTGCAGAGTGCATGCTTGCCTGCAGGCAGCTCCGTGCGCTTAGTGAAAGGAGCACTGAGCGCAAGAGGGCAGCAGGCGCACGGCTGACGCGTGGCAGCGTGTGCAGATGAAGCTGACGAGCGCGTTCGGCGCGTTCCTGGACCCGGTGGCGGATAAGCTTATGGTGGCGACCGTGCTCATCCTGCTGGCGGTGCGCGCTCAGGGCCCGCTGCCTTGCCCTGCCGACAGCGCAGCATGCGTCTCATGGTGCCGGCACATGTGCCTAGTCTGTCGGGAAGCGCGAGGGCCTGACAGCCTGTTTGCAAGCTCCTCCTTTTTAGTCGATACCACAGTCGAGGCAAGACTTGGACATGCAGAGCGGCCCAGAGAATACCTTATGTAGTAAGCAGGGGCGCTAAACCGGCAGGCCGCACGCGGCAGGTGCGACCGCCGGCGCCGCTTTCGCAGAAGGATGTGACCATCCCGGTGGTGATCATGATCGGGCGGGAGATCACGATGAGCGCGCTGCGGGAGTGGGCGGCCGCGTCGGGCAGCGCCGCCCACCGCGCCGTCAAAGTCAACACTCTTGGGAAGTACAAAACGGCGCTGCAGGTCCGCGCATGCACATTTCTCTGCCGCCCGCTTCAGACAACAGCGACGCACTGGACACACTGACCCGGCAAGAAGTTGGCACAGAAGGCCTAGCCACGCGCTGTGCAGGAGGGGCATATGCTTGGAGAGATGACGTGCAGGCACCAGCTGGTATCTTGCGAGGGCAGTCTGGTCACACACTCTGTGTGTGCTCAGCACACTATATACCGACAGACTTAGCTCATTGTGAAGAATCAGTCATGTGTATGCGCTACAATATTTCTATGTGCGCGTGTATGCCGCCCACATGGCCCACGGCTGCACTGGCACGCTGCATGCCGCTCGTAAATGGCTTGCACAGTGCATGCGGACGTGAGCGAATGGCGCTGCTGACGGCCACGCGCGCTTGCGCAGATGGTGGGCATCTCGGCGCTGCTGCTCATGCAGCGCGCTGAGATCCTGGTGGGCAGCACGCACGCGAGCCTGAAAGCAATACGCTGGGGCACGCACACGGCGCTGGGCGTGCTGTGGGCGGGCGCCTTCCTCGCCGTGTGGAGCCTGAGCAACTGTGCGCCCCGAGGAGCAGCACTTTTAAAAGCACAACCTGGGTCTTGCCCTGGGCAATGCATTCTTGCAGGAAACAGACACTTACCTGTTTGTGACGCTGCACATCACAGGTGCTTGCTTGTCGGTTTGAAAACGTAGGTATATCATATGGGCAGAAGGCCTCAGGTGCTCCATGCTGTGGATGCATTTGTGGACTGTCCCTTCCTGTACTGCCTAGCCTCGCACTCTTCACCATGTGCCATACATGCAGTCCTCTACTAGCCATGTGGCTGTACAAGGGGCCCCCGGCGCGCGCAGACATGGCGAACGTGTGGGCGTACTTCAGGCATCCCAGCGGCCCCGCGGCGCTTGGCCCTGACACGCCTATGCTAGACTCGCTGCATGAGAGCGTGGCGTCTGGGCCAGGCCTGCCGCTGCCGCGGAGGCGCAGCTCGCCGCTGCCCACTGCCGTATATACAAATGGCAGTGGCAGCAAAGGCAAACAGACATGACTTGGGTTGTGTTCATGCCATGCGGTGTGTTCCCTGTGCGGGTGGCTGCTTTGCATGTTTTTCAGTGCTGCCTGCTCTGCTTGTGCTGTCTTTCACTGCTGCTACGTAACAACATGTGTGCCAAAAGAGCCATGTTGGCCCAGGGCGTGTAAATGTATCCCTTTGTCCTTTGTTCGCCCTGCTGTGATCACCAACCCCTGATATTTGCTTACATGCTGTGGGTGAAGTGGCTTGGGCGGTGGACCAGACCTTGCCCACTGGCGCGCATTAACATGACAACGCCTATGCTCAATGGCAAGCATGCACCGCCTGACTGCGTCACCCGAGCGCCTGTTCATCCTGTAGGACGCTCTGCGCAAAGGCATGCAGCTGCGCGCCGTCCTGCAGCCGCACGCTCCCCAGGCGCTCCAGCAGGCGTTGGAAGTGCGCCTCCCGCGCGGCCTGCTCGCGGCTGACGAGCGGCGCCACTGCCTCGCCCGCCTGCTGCGCCTCCAGCACCTGGCCGGCCAGCAAGGCCTGTGAAGCGCTCACTGCTATATATTCAGAGGTGCAATCAGTGCATGTGGATGGCTCCGTACAACACCCCATCCATGACATGACATGGGCAAGTATGTTGGATGCTGACCAGGAGGCACCTGCGTGGCGCGCTTGACGACGCTCGGGTCGAGGCCGGCCAGCCGTGCGCAGTGCAAGCCAAAGCTGGATGCCGCACAGCCTGCACCAAATAGCTGCCCTCAACTACCCCAAAGGCCAGCAAGCGCTGACCTGGGCATGTAATGCAGCACCATGCGGTTAAAGAGGCATGGCGCAGCCAGGCCCTGCCTGGCACCATGCGGTACAGAAAGATGATGCCCTGGTCGCGCGCAGCGTCGGCCGGCGCCGCCTCCGTCAGCACGTTCATGGTCAGGAACGCCAGCTGGGGGCTCCTGCGGCGACCGCGCCCATGCATGCGGGCGCCAAACGCGACCGCTCAGCAGCGCACGCACGGCCAGGGACACATTGGCGCGCGCGCCTGCGCAGGTGCCCGCCGTGCATCATCTCGCTGAAGTGTGTGCAGGCGATGACCTTGGGCGGCAGCGGGCGCTGGTCCGCCAGGTGCTGCAGCGCCGCGCACAGCAGGCCGACGCCGTCCGACGCCAGCGTGCCCTTGCCGAACTCGTCGATGATGCACAGAGACCTGTCGCATCGCACGCAAGCCGCTGGACCGGCTGGTGGCGCGGCAGAGACAGCAACTCATAAACTTCTGTAGGTGCAACAGCAGCAGAGCAGCAAAGGATGCACATTTGATGACAAGTGAGGGTGCGCACTTTGGCGTGCTGTTGCGCAGCATGCTGGAGATCTGCGAGAGGTCGATGAGGAAGGCCGACTGCGGCACGGTCGCGGCTTCACGGCAGGCCACCTGCGCCGGCGCGCAACCGGTGCCATGGGCATGCGGGCAGCGTGCACAGGTTGGTCGCTCGCTTGCCATGCAGAGTGTGCATGCACCCGCGTGAAGATGCGGTCGGTCAGGCCGATGCGCGCGGCCCTGGCGGGGACGAAGGAGCCCACGTGAGCCAGAAACACGATGAGGGCGACCTGCTTGGCGCAGCAGCTCTTCCCTGGGCCAGCAGGCACCAGGTTGCGCGCTGCTGCTTTGGTGTTGTGAAAGCAGACGATATTGCCAATGTCCACAGGCACCTGAGAAGTTTGGACCGGTGATGACCTGCAACGCAGCACACCACTTTGGCACATGTTTCATGCGCCCCTTGCTGGCGAGCTGTCTGCGGCGCAAGCATGTGCGCGCCTGCACGCGGCCCTCATGCGGCGTCATGTCCGTGTCGTTGGGGATGTATGTGTCTGTCACCAGCTCTGTGAGCATGTGCCTCCCTGCAGAGTCATGCATGGAACTGCTGTCAGGACCACACAATCAAGTGGTTGCCAACTTGGCCCCATGCGATCCCCAGTGGGGATTCTGCACCTTGTGAAATGTGGAGCACGTTGTCAGCTGTCAGCACGGGCCGGCACCAAATGCGCTCGCGCGCAGCTGTCGCCAGGGCCACCAGGCAGTCGACCTCGCCTGCGGCTGCCATGGCGCGCACGAGTGCAGGCCGGTGCTTGGCCACCCGGCGCACCAACTCGCTGCAGATGCTGGCCTGCGCCCGCAGCACACCTTAAGCTTCTATGCATGCAGGAGGGCGCATATGCGCATGGCCCCTGACGTCAAGTGGCACATGCCTGGCAGTCGCAGTGTGACACAAATACGCATGCGTGCATCGTAAGCCGCTCGAAAACGACAGTCTATAGCTGCATCATGCAGCCTGCATGCTGCATCTGTTCTGCAACAACCACAAACGGCTGCGACGTGTGTGCGTGGCACGATGAGGCAGTGCAGGCGCGCATGCCTCCAGGTCCAGGATCTTGTGCAGCATGTCGCCGTACTCGTCGTTCAGCGCGCGCGTGCGGTCGCTGCGGTAGAACGTGCTGCCGTCCTCGTTACCCTCAAACGCCATTTCAAAGTCCGGAAAGACGTCCTCCAGGTCGGCCGTCAGCCGCCCGCCCTCCACGCGGATGGCAAAGCCCACCTGCAGGGTACGCAGGCATCAACACGATTGCACGCACATGGTGCAGGAATGCAACAACCTTTTGGCTTGACTGATCTTCATTAAACATGCATGCGAGGGCAGTGCAGGAAGCCTATTGTCCTGGTTCCATAGTGGCACGTACCAGGGACTGACCAGGTGAGGGCCATGCACTCTGAATCAAGGCAGGCGCGCTTGGCGCGCGCCTGCGGCAGGTAGACGCACGTCCACGTCTGCTGCGACAGGCTGTTGCTGAGCGCGCGGGGGATGCGCGCCAGCTCCGCCTCCACCACGCGCGTGAGCAGGCCGGGGAGCGCGTGGTACGTCGCCTTGAGCTCGTCCAGGCGCGGGCTGACCCCCGGCGCCACCAGGCTGCCCTCCTCCTGGCTCGTGTCGATAATGTCTGCGACCAGGCCATGGCCTGCCGAGCTTGCACACTCAGCACCAGGTTGCCTTGCAATGTTTTGCATGCACAAACAACTTATTCTGTGATTACTCTACTGAGGGAAGTGGCGCACAGTCCTGCACGGCACGGCCGATGCGCGAGATTGCCCGCTGCACAAGGCCGAGGCTGCACGCAGCAGCCTCGGTTGCACCGGCCTGGTTTGCTCCGCCGGGCCGCCGCTGCACGGGCTGTGCCATCTGCTCAAGGTGCATGACATGCGCACGCTGTGCTGCTGCACTTGCACGATGCGCATGCGATTACCTGGGACACGCTCAAGGTGCTGCTGCGCGTCCTGCCCCCCGTGTCGCCAGTGGGAAAGCTCTCGCTCATGAGGTCGCGAGCGACCTGACGATCACCTGCAGCAACTCCTACTGCGGACCGAGAGTTTTTATTACCAGCCAGAAGACAAATTGGTGGGAAACACTGGGCCAGACCAGGTGTCCCAGCCGGAGCAGCCAGCCCCGACGTTGCGAGCGCGCTGCGCAGCATCAGCAGGTTGGCCAGGCTGTCCGACAGCGCGCTGAAGTCCTTGGCATCGCGCACGCTCTGCGCCTGCAGCCGCTGCAGCTGGTGCGGCACGTCCTTGATGCGGCGCAGCAGGTTGCGCAGCGTCTTGCATGCGTCCGGCGCGCCAGCCAGAGCCTGCAGCCCTCGCAGCCGCGCCCTCGCGTGGATGGCCATGCGCAGGCGTGTCAGCATGTGGTCACAGCGGGCAACCACCTCAATGGCGTCCTGGCGCTCGGCGAGGGCGTCCAGGTCGGTGAGCGGGCGCATGAACCACAGGCGCAGCAGGCGCCGGCCCATGCTGGTGACGCACTTGTTGAGGACGCCAAACACGCTGAAGCCTTCCTTGTTGCTGCCGATACCCATGGCGCAGCCAGGGTGCTGCTCCTCCTGCGGTGCGCAAGCACGTCTTGGAATGGGGAGCTGCAGGCTGTGCAGGCCGCTGCGCAGGCTGGCTCCCGCGCCTGGAAGATGTTGAGCGCCCGCTGCGACACCTGGTCTATGTTGAGGAAGCCACTCAGAGACACCTGCGGTGCATGACATGTCAAGCCAGGCTACAGGCATGCATGACGCAGGCAAGCGTGAACCAGCACGCGTGCACGTGCCTCGGCCAAGCTCTCCACATGCAGTGCAGTTTCTTGCCGACCATCGAGGCTCATGGCGCTGCTGTCCGAGTCAGACACCGCGGACATGCTGAGCACGCCGTCGCGCTGCAGGATGGCAACCAGCGCCCCAGCGGCGCACGCCTGCTGGATTGCTGACAGGCTGATAACGGAGTTGAGCCTGCCGAGCCCACCGCAACCTCATGAGGTGCTCTCAGGCAAAGGCACATGCGCTTGCCTGCAGGCCGCACGCCACGGCGCACCAGTTGTAGTGCTCCTGGCTGTCCAGGAAGCGTGGCATGCCCGGGAGGTGCAGGAGCGACATGCACTGTAGCGCGGCGTCGTACATGAACAGCCTGCTCTTTTCCAGGCGCACGTCGGGGCCGCACGATGGGTCGTGCTCGTCGCGCTCCCGCAGGCAGTCTAGCAGGGCCTGGTCAGACACTGCGCTTGCATATATGACCTGGCGCAGGCTCGCCTCAGTCGTTGCCTGTCTGCGCATCTTCGTGTACAGCTTGCAGTGCACTGCACAGGCAAGGCACCGTTGGGGCTGCGTGGAGCCTGGCCAGCTTGAGCAGCTGAAAGGCAAAGGAGCCGAACGACTCCTCTTGCGCCTGCAGCACGTACAGCTGCAGCGGAGGCAAGCAAACGGTCTCAGCACAGACTTGCGGGGTTGAGGTGCATTCAGTGCTAGAAAGGAACGGCACGTCACCTCTGAGCAAATGCTGTCATACCAAGCAACGCCAAGAGTGCCCTTGCTCAACACCACTGCCATGTATGTTTGCGGGGCGTCCTGCTCTTGTGCAGCATCCTGAGACATCCTGCCAGTTAAGTGCTAGCAGGTGAAGCTGCACAGCAAAGCACATGTGCTCTGCGGCTTCTGTCCAGGATCTGTGCTGTGACCTGTTGCTCAGTTTGCCAATCAACTTGCTCACGCACTGTGTGCTCTGCATGTGCTCTGCATGTGCATGTAACCTAGCTACGGCATGATGTTTAATCATGCACATGCATTTGCATATAATGTCTATCTCAAGGGTGTGATGGAGGAGCAGCGAGACCGCTTCTGCAGTATACACTTGACCGAGCTGCTGGCACTTCACGAAGCTATCCCTGTGTCAGCGGTTCTGACAGCCACATTCTGCACTGGAAAGACCACATCCTGAAGCGTTGCTATATATTTTTGGGTGCACACAGAGGTCAATCCTGTCAGGCCACACGCTAGGTCCTGCAGCCGACACCAAGGCGGCTCTCCTCCGTCAGCGTGGGGTTGAGGCACCTGGCACGCGCATCCGCAGGGGTCAGCGCTGACACCTGTTCAGCTGCAAAGCCAGAAAGCTGTCAGACTGGGAGGTGGCTCACAGGCGCTTGGCGTCCTCGTTGCCGATCAGCGCATCCTCGAACACGCTCCCGGACAGGTTCGCCCCCTTGAAGGTGCTGCCTGTGATGACGGCGTTGACAAACTTGACGTTCGTCAAGTCGGCGCCGTCAAAGGACACGCGGTCCAGCACCGCGTTGGTCATGTCAGCGCCTGCAGCGCAAGGTCCCTGTCCTCAGCTTGTGTTGCAGCGGGAGTCTGATAGACGAGTACGCTGATCATGAACTTTGCAACAAAGACACTATGGCCACTCCCAGCATGTTCAGGTCGAGGCCGGCCGCACCTGAGAAGTTGGTGTTGACTGCGTAAGCCTGTAGACAAGGCAGCCCCACGTGAGCAGTCGTGAAACATATGAAAAGCAAAAAATGTGCACTTGTTGCAAGGCCTGGGGCCCGCCTTGCTGAACACGGCCTCCCTCAGGTTGCTGCCGGACAGGTCTGCGCCCAGCAACAGCGCGCCCGACAGCGTCTTGCCGCTGAGGTCGCTGCCCTGCAGCTTGCACTCGCGCAGGTCCAGCAGCTTGTCCGACACGGCATTGGCCTGTGGCAGCCAACATGTCAGCGCGTTTTCTGTTTCGACACGCGAAGCAAAGCGGGTACCAGTGAGAGGCCTGCCTGGCCGATGGTGTTGCCAGTGAAGGCGCGCTCACACCTCTGCGGGTCTGCACCAAGCACGCGAGCGTCAGCACGGATTGCACTGGTGCATTCCCCAAAACCTTGGGGCGGGGCAGCCGTTGCAGCGCACCGCGGTCGATCGGCGGGAGGCGCACGGCTGCTGCCTCCGCTGCCAGAGGGCCAGCCAGTGAGACAGCCGCAGCCAACAAGCCAGCGGCAATGCCTGCCTGCCAGTGCTGCTTGTTGAGCTGCGGGGCGGCTCCTGCGGGACCAGGGAGTCACGTTGGCCGCCTGTGCTGTGCAACAACCACCCGATGCTGGTTACGACTCAGCGTGGGACAGGCGTGGCCGAGGCTAGGCGCACCCGGCGCAGAGCAGCAGCACTTGAAAGGCAGGGGGCGCCGGTGTGCTGACGTGCGGCCAGTCAGCTGCTGGCTGTGACGGATTGGCCGTGTGTGAGAGGCGGCACTCTGGCAGAGCATCATGCCTGACGATCTGGCGTAGCAGTCACTTAAAGCTGGCTAGCGCTGTGTGTACCTGATCCTGGATGAGACTCAAGTTGTGACTGCATTGGCCAGATTTAGATGCTTTTGCTCTCCGGAGGACAGCAGCGGCCCCGCTTGTGACGTTACAGGTAACAGGAGTCACTCATCCCAGTCAGTGCCTGTCGACAGACAGGCGATCTTACAAAGTGCACAGTGATCGTCCCCGGCGCGCAAGCACATCAGCAAAGCTTGACAGCATGTCGCTCCAGGTACTTGCAGCCTCGCAATGCATGCCTGGGCGGCACGCTTTGCGTGATGCATTGATGTGCTTTCAATGCCTGGTGGTGCATCTGCCCGCTGTTAATTTGCAAGGCTGCAGCGTGCTGCATTGCATACCCTTTTTACTGGCAATAATGCTATCTCCTGTGTGTGTGCAAAGCCTGCCCTGGACGACTGCTCGCCTTCTGAACGCTGTGCTGGTCGCAGGCGGACTTTGACAAGGCCGCCCAGGTGAGCTGCACAACCGAGAACGCGTGCGCGTGCATGCGTCTGGCCTTTTACATCTTCACCTTGCTCGACTCTCACAGGTTTGCTGAGTCTCGCCGACGCTTTGCTTGCCTCGCACGCAGGACGCAAAGGACAGAGTCCCTGACAGGGCGAGCAACGACGACAAGCTTGCGCTGTATGGCCTGTTCAAGCAGGCCACGGTCGGCGACAACACAACGAGCAAGCCCGGCTTCCTGGACCAGAAAGGTGAGGACCTGAGTGTGCGCGCCGCCATATGGCCAACGCCGTAGGCGAGCTTCAGTGACTCTGTGCCCTCTGCAGGCCGCGCGAAGTGGGACGCGTGGACCAAGCAGAAGGGCAAGGACAAGGTAAGTTTCACTCTGGCCATGCATGCATGAGTGTTGCTGGTATACAGGGCCAGGAACTGATACACCATGTGCACCTATCCGTAGGAGACCGCGCAGAAGGAGTACGTCGCCTTGGTGGCTGAGCTGGTAGCCAAGTACTCCACCAGCTAGGTGGCGCAGCTGTGAGCGGGGAGTGTCGGGTGTGGGACGGTCATGCAGCGTGCGCTACTTTTACAGACAGCGTCAGCTGCGGCGCCTTGTCGCGCTTATTACACTTCAGCAATCATACTTTGGTACTTCAGCAGTGCTGCTCCGTGAGGCTTCTGTCCGTCAGAGCAAAAAAGAGGGCATCAGGGCACGAAGAAAAGTACATGTGGGGGCGTCTAGAGAGAGGGCGCGATGACTGCCGACCTGACGAGCGACACGGGCAGGACCGCTGCCAGGTAGTCGGCGTCGCTGACCTGTGACCCGCAGCGCAAGCGTGTGAGGTCCAGACACTTGTTGAGTGGTTACTTGACACAGTCACAAAGTGATCATACGTCAACTTCAGTGTGAAACCATGTACTCATCACAGCTGCAGATTTTCTCCACGTGTGCGCAAAAGGTGGCCGCAGTGGGGCGTGCGGTGAGCTCAGTGTTGTGACCACGGGGGCGTGCGCGCACCGTGACATCGTACACGGACCCCGGCTGCCATGCGACCGTGTCCAGCGACAGGCACCCCGGCTCGTTGTTGGGGTCGCTCTCCAGCACCCTGCACGCCGCCACCAAGCCACACCTGCATCACTGGCATCTGGGGAACCAAGCATGCATGCGGCATGCGGCCTGCATGGTGACTGGGCAGGTCGCTCAGCGCCTCATGCCTTGGGAGTCAAGCCCACCTGGGGCATGCGGTGTGGCGACGGCAGGGGCGTGCCTGCACCGCATGCTGCGTATGCAGGCTCCAGTTCAGCATTATGGACACAACACACAGCAAGAATGGCATGCCTGGCGCTCTTCTACCCGGAGAACTGCGGTGCCTGACCGGCACAGGCACAGACACTTACTGCAAGAGGCCCAGGCGCTTGCTCCTAGCACGCAGGTCAGTCCGGTCAGTGTGCAGAGCGAGCGGCCGCGGCGGCGCGGCGGCGCACCAGGCCAGGCGGCCGTCCTCATACACGGCCAGCGTGGCCTCCTGCAGCACGTTCTGCTTCACGCAGACCTGCACCAAGACCAGCGTGGCGTTCGCGCTCGCCGGCACGGCGTAGCGCCACAGCGCGCGCCCCGACGGCGCTGCGATCTGCCGCCACAACGCAGGGGCTTTAGGGCAAGCGAGCCTGAAAAGGCCTCAGCATCTTACCTGTTGGCAGAGGTCCAGAGTGTATTGTGACAGTGGTGCCCGTCCACATCATCGTGTGGAGAGGGATAACGTGCCAGAACGAAGCCGGCCCGCACCGGTGTCCTCGCGGTGTACGGGATCCCGGAGATGGCGATGGGCTGGTACGAGGAGCGATTGGCCGCATCGGTTGTAACAATGCCCTTGACGGCGTCTTGCGCAAAGCGCGTGCGGTTTGCAGCGCTGCTCAGCTTGACGGTCGCGTCAAAGCGCAGCAGGTTGCCGGGAATGCTCGCGTTGCCTGCGCGCCCATGTGCCACATGATTGTGCCATGTCGTGAGTGGCCAGGCGAGACCACTTGCTGCGCAGGCCTGCATGCGCATAGAGTGCTACACCACTGCATGCAGCATGCACCGTCATGTTAGGACTCATGAAAGCATTCGGGGCAACAGGCCTACATGTGCTGCCATGTGAGAAATTCAGTATGCGATGGGCATGCAATGCTTCTCAACTAGCATGTCATCTCTTGGTTTGTCAGCGCTTTGTTGGCACTTACAATCAAGCTCCAGCAGATCAAACAGCGGGTGCATTTGAGCGTGCCACCCGAGCTAGCGGCAAGCGCGCAGTGCGCATGCAGAGCATGTCTGCGGCGCACTGCGCGTGACGGTCAGCTGCTGCGGCGTGCTGTAGTTGAGCGCGCTGAAGTAGAGCGTCAGCGGGGAGAGCTTGATCACGCTGCCGGCGTCGACGCCGTTGCCGCCGATGGACGTGAGGCCCGCCGACGCCAGGATGGTCTCATTGGCGTCCGGCGGGTCGGTCAGGCTGCGCTCGGCGCACAGCACAGCTGAGCGCTGCTGCCCATTGAACGAAGACGATGAGCGCCTGACGGCAGGGCTGCTCCATGAGTTGGCCGTTCGTGAAGCTGGCTGGCACCTCGGCGCAGAGGGGCAGCAGCTTGACTTGTGACATGGTAGCAGCGCGTAGAACAGCTGTGACAAGGCGGCTGCCACCCATGGGTGCTGAGACGACGCCCACATCACCGCGCTGTTCCGTGCAGGGCTTGGTGCAAGCAGGCTCCCTGCGACGCCTCGGGGGGGTGCGCATGCGGCGCACAAGATGTTGATGACGCCGCTGGTGTCGTTGCCGGCCATGATCAGCGTGTCCGGCAGGAAGCCCAGGCCGGGGCCGGTCGCGTTGAGGCGCCGGCCCGGCACCGAGAGCACCGTGCTCGGGGCGCCCGCGCTGACGAGCGAGCTCTCGCCGCCGCCACCGATGCTCGCGCCGGAGTCCTGGCTGGCCGTCTGCGCGCGCGCGCCCCCCGATTTGCTGTTTGCCGCTGCATCTGGGCTGGCGCGGTGCATTTTCTCCGCCTCGCCCGACTCCATGCCTGCCATGGGCGGAGCCGCCACTGGTATATGTACAGGGAGCCTGGAGGCATGGCGTGCGCGGTCTGCGCCTGCAGCCTCGGCGCGGCGGGCTGCGCGGGCGCACCGGGTCGCCCGACGTCACCGTGAAGGCCGTTGTGGCCACCGCCGGGGCGCCCAGGTAGTTCTGCAGCCCGCGCGGCCACGCCTGTCCCGGGCACCCCAGGCGTCACTGCGACATGCAGTCACGCTCTGGTTGGGCAGTCTGCACGGGGCCTGCAGGCGCGCACGCGCACAGCAGGCGGGACAGGCTGGCTGGCGCGCGCAGCGCTCATGCATGCATCTCAAGCTCGTCGAAAACCAAGACAAGAGAACCGTGCATTCTGCCAAGAAATAACAAAGAAAAAACCAAGAAATAAAGTGCCCTGCCGCTTCGGTCGGGCGCGCACCGCGCTGAGGCGCCCAAAGTAGTCCGGGCGGCCGCCATTGGCGCAGGACGATGTGCCGGCCACGAGCACGCCGACGACCTGCTGCCGTGCGGCGTCAAGCAGGGGCGCGCCCAGCGAGCCCACGCGCGCGGTCGCGCCGCTGCTCCACACGACCTGCCGGGCAGCGCGCCGCTGCTGTCTCGACCGCAGCAGCAGGGGAGGTATATGCGGCTGCCCCGCCGGTTGAGCAGCTCCCAAGTAAACATGCCATGAATCGTTTTGCAAAGTCGCCGATTTGCTGTTGACAGCAGCAGAGCGCCCAGAGCAGTGTTGCATCCAGAGCCTGCTGTCGGCTGGGCGCGCCTGGAGCTGCATGGCCGATACGAGCGTGGCATTGGTGCCCGGCAGCGTGACTGGCGCAAAGCTGGCGGTGATGTTCTTCCTGCGCGCGCGGGCGCACGCTCGGACCTGCCAGCATGCCGCTCAGCAGCCGGGCCGTGCGGTGCCGAGGTGCCAGGGCTGCGGGCGCCGCGCGGCGTTGCGATAAGGGCACGCCGCTTGGGCAAAGGCGCCGGGCGCGCACGCTCCGCTCGCGATAGCGATGCGCTTGCCGCCGCCGCCCGGGTGCTGGATGCACGCGCCCGCGGCGGGCACGGCGCCCGCCGTCGCGTTGACGCCGGCCAGGTACACGTTGAAAGAGGACGGGATGCTGCCGGGCGCTTGCAGCAGCATGACGCCCGTGGTGTGGTCCTCGAACAGCAGCTTCACGCCCTGGCGGCAGCCGCGGCCCGTCAGTTCAGTGTCGGCCCCGTCGCGGCCAGAGCTCCGCGAGGCTGGTGTGACCCCCGCCGGGAGTGCTGCAACAGGCGGGAGCGGACATGCTGCCACCTGAGCGAGCGTTGCAGCGCCTGGCCACCGGCAAGCTCAATTCTTTGGCACTCCGGGGTAGGCACAGCGGCAGTAGGCCTGCCCTGCCGCTTTGACAGCCAGGCGATGATGGCAATGAGACGCCCTGGCACTGCAGCGCTGACGAGGCATGTGGCGCAGGGCGGGCGCCGGCGCGACCCGCATGTGGGAGAGACCAGGGCGAGGTAGTGTGAGCTTCGCCATGCGCCCGCATGCCCTGCACGCACGGCAGCACCAGGGCCAGCGGGGGCGCGGCGCGGGGCGCGCGCCTGCATCACCCGCGCGATGGGCGGCACGGGTGCGTCGGCGCCGCAGGGCGCCTGGCGCCCGAACACGAGCAGCCAGAACTGCAGCGCGTCCACCTGGCTCTTGTCCGTGAAGCAGCGGTCAGAGGTCAACAGGTACGGGGCGCCCGACGCGGACGCCACAAAGGTGCCTGCGCGCGAGCCGCGGCCTCAGCGCGCTGCCGAGCCAGGCTCGTGCGGCCGTTCTCGAGCTGCCGGCGCGTCCTGCTACGTCCGGCATCTGCGGTGCATGGGTGTCCCAATGTGCTGATACCGCTGCGCCTGCCCTGATGGTGCTCCAGGAGCATGACGAAAGACATACAGGTGTGGCTATGCGAGCCCAACGGCAGGCTGTTATAGGCCCTGCTGCTGATGGTTACGCGGGCCAGAGCGCCCGGCAGCGGCGCCCGCCCACCTGTGCACAGGCCCATGGAGACGGGCACGCCGGCGCGCGAGTTGATTGCATAGATGTCTACCACGGCCGCCGCCGGCAGGGCCCACGTCGAGTTGCACGCCACGCTGGGCGAGCAGCGCGCGGCGGCGACCACGCCGGCGCCGTTGGCGCTCGCCTCGATGGCGGCCATGTCGAACTGCGTGCCGTTGACGCGACGGGGCGCCGGGCGCGCGGCGCGCAGCCGCCGGCGCATCTGCGGCTGGCCCAGCAGCTCGCCAATGCCCTGCAAAACGTCCCAGGCATCAGTGCGTGTCCTCCCAAGTAGTCAGCTATCGCCGCCGCGCCGGCTGGGACCCTCATCATGTGTCTGCATGCAGCTACTGCACCATGGCCAGGTTGCGAACGGAGAAGTTGCAGGCGTGCGCAAGACGCTCAAGGTCCCGGGGGCGCATGTTCGCTGTGCTTACTTGCGCAAGCATGCGCGGCAGGAGGGCGCGGGGCGCGCGCCTGCATGACGCTGGCGACTCTGAGCACCGGGAACGCGTCCGGGCCGCCCACCGGCTGGCCGCGCTGCATGTACTCGAGCACCACGGTATCGCCTGCACAAAGCACAACCTCCTCTGCGCAACTTGCCGTTTGCGCCCTGACCAAACATGCTCGTCACAGCTGCACGCTGTCAGACCGGCGGCTCCATTCTCGCCGCACACAGGTATTGTTAAATGAGAGGTTCCAAGCTACCCTCGCACGCACACCTTCATGCAATACAGACGCACTCCTCAGACTCCAAGCCTCCAAGCTTCGCTGCAGGGCGCCGACAACACGCGCTGCACATCCAAGCAGCGACCACTGACTAGATCGCCCTTGTCGGTGGGACGCCGCGGAGTCTCACGCTGGCGCTCATGGCGGGAAGGCAGGGCCCCGGTATGGGCGCATCAGCGGCCGGGCCCCCGCCTGTCAGCGGCATGGTGGTCAGGCGATGCGTGGCCGGCACGCCCAGCGCGCTGACCAGCATGCAGCCCTCCGCGCAGCGCGTGCGGTTGGCCGTCGCCGCGGGCGCATAGATGGCCAGCTCGCCGCCGGCCGGGAGGCGGATGTCGCTGCGCGCAGTGCGCGGAGGTCAACCGAACGCCCTGCTCGACCTTCCTGCTGCGACATGAAACCATGTCCGGAGACCCGACAAGTCTTCCCATGCAAAGGTCTCTTCTGCTCTGGCGGAGACAGGGGTGGCGTGTCGAGGCGGCCGTCCGAGGCATGCAAGTGCGCGCAGTGCGTGGCCGCATGGGCCCAGCGGGCGCTCAAGCTGGTCTGCCGAGCCAGCATGCGCGGCCCTCGCACTTGCCTGTGCTTGGGCAGGCCAAGGCGGGTTGCGCTTAAACGCGCCTGAAGAGCAGCGCCAGGGAGGCCGCGCCCGGCGCGCGCAGCGCCAGGTGCCAGCGCGCGCCGCCCGGCAGCGCCTCCCACTCCCCAGAGTCCAGCGCCTCAAACTCCTGAAAGTCCTGCGCCGCGCGCGCCGGCCCATTGCGCGGCCCGCGCTCGCCGTGGCGGAGAGGTGCGCGCAGCTGAAACCAGCAGTGAGAGCCGATTGCCGCCCGGACAGGGCCAGTGGCAGCGTGTCACGTGCAGAGCACTGTGGAACTGGCACGGCCCAGGCACAGCAGAGCACCCGCCGCACCAGCAAGGCGTGCAAGTCGTGCTTTGCACTATGCGCCGCTGCAGGTGCGGACCTCGCGAGCGATGGCCGCCACGTTGGCCAGGTGCGGCCCATGCGCGGCGCTGTGGCGCTCGAGGAACGCGGCAGGGTCAGCGGCTGGCAGCACCAGCACAGGCGGCTCCGAACGGCCGCGCACGCTTGCCCACGTCCACGGCAGCGGGCCGGCTGCGCGCTTGAGCCAGTCCTGAGCCGCTGCGCAGGTACTGGCGCTAGAGTGAAGGTGCATGTTTACTCGTTGCTCAGCTGCACTCAATGCTAGCGTGAGCGTGAGTGCTTAGCATTGTGCGAAGAAGAGCAAAAGACTTGGGCGGACCAGGCTGCTCTGTTGCTGAGCTTAGCGCCGCGAGGGCCAGGCAGGCAGCGGCACGCATGCTGCCAGCGCCGCAGGGCCTTGGCGCCATAGCGCTCGCCGAGAGCCGTGCTGTAAGCGCTGCTCCTGGAGGACGCACAAGGTGTTGTTAGCACCCGCCAATACGTGCACGCAGCTATTCGCGCACATTCGCGGCCGCACAACAAACTTCACAGGTCAGTCTGTACCTGGGCGCCTGGACTCGCGGCGGCCTCTCTTTCAGGAGCTCCAAGGATAGTGTGCTGCGCAAGGAGCTTGGGCTTTTGGCCACGAAATCGCAATTGCGAGTTGCTGCAGCGATGTTGCCACGGGTCTTGCTTCTTCACACGATTCAGCGTTACCGATGGACGCTTTACAGTAGTCTGTGCAGGAGCAGCAGCCGGACTCGTAAGCTCGAGAGCTGGGGAGGTTATGAATTCAAGCGGCCGATAGGGTAGGGCAGGTTTCAAACGGATGCTCCAAAAATGCTGAAACCGAGCTCTACGACAGGCAGTAAGTATTCGTTGAGTGGAGGCCTTTGCGGTGACGTCCTTTCTCTGGTAGCCCGGCCAGTGCTGACCTTCTGCGCGCCCGATCAGACGCCGTATGGCACTGGCAGCCTGGCAAGCGGCGCCCGTGGCGCCACAACAGCACAGGTGCTGCACAGCCTGCAGCGCCCAGCGGAGGGTGCTCCAGCGCTGGCTGCGGCGGCCCCGCCGCGGCGCACGCTGCTCGATGGAGGTCCCCAGCGACAGCTTTGGCGGCCAGAGCCCGGAGCGCAAGGCGGCGACCGCGCTGCGCACGCTGTTCACCTTTTGCGCGGTCAAGTGCGCCAGTGCACAGCCGGCTGCGCCAGGGAGGGCGCCGCCGCCAGTGACTCACAGCAAGCGGGCGGCAGGATCGTGCTGAGCCAGCTGTCAGGCTCGGGGCGCGGGGGCCTGGCATCGTACAACTCGAAGCAGTATGACGCGCTGACCACCTTTTTGGAGGAGGAGCCGCTGCGCGACGGCGATGCCTGGCTCAAAGGGCTGCTGGCGCGGGACGAGATGCTGGGTGCGCCCATGCAGGCTGCCTGCTTTGGCTCGCGCGCGCCGTGCGGCGCTGCCGGCTGTGCCTGAGCGGGGCCGCCTGCGCCGGCAGCCTTGCGGGTGATGGAGGTGCGGCAGGCCTACGCCGCCGAGAGCTTCGAGTGGGACCAGCTGCAGCGGCTGGCGATAGGGACAGGCCAGGTGGGGGGCCCCAAGCATGCCAGCGCTCGCGCACCTTGCCCAGGCAGCGCTGCTGAGCTCACACAGGCCCGCACTGGTCTGGCAGGACGCCAATGTGAAGCTGCTGCGCGGCCGCGCCGAGGAGTCCTTCCTGCGCCAGGGCGCCGCGGACCAACGGAAGGGCGGCGCCTGACGTCTGTGTGCTTGCGCACGTGGTGCGGTGATTTAAGAGAGCGACCTTACCATGACTCTGTGCAGTTGGCAGAGTGCACTGCCACAAGTGCAACAAATTTGGCATGCCCGACAAAGAGCACTGTAAGCGCCAGCGGATTTCTCTTATAGCACACTTCAAAAAGGCTACAACCTGGTAAAACACATAGGAGTACGCCTGGGTGACGCAACTGCGCCTGCTTACTCGCAACTGCGCCTGCCCACTGGCTGCATATTTACGAAGTGCCTCAACGCCTGGCACGCGTGATCGTCTCTGCATGACCTCCGTACTAACAGTGCCGTTCAGTGCGTCTTGCCACTCGGTGCATCTAAACACCGTCGCTGGGCTCCCTGGTGACAGCTGCATCAATGCTGCATTGAGCAAAATGATAATAATGAAGCAAAACGTATGCCCGCGCCAGGTTTCGAACCTGGGACCCCTTGCGTGTTAGGCAAGTGCTCTAACCAACTGAGCTACGTGAGCAGACATGCTGCACGGCTGCATTTTCACACCACCTATGTCTACTTTCTTATTAAGTCTTTCTGCACTTCTCATCAGTCCCTTTGGCATAGCAGGTCTGTCACACACTCACAATAAGCGGGGATCCTGTGGTAGCTCGCGCACTGGCTGAGTACCCATCATGTCTTACTCGCGGTGCAGCAAGCAGCAAAGCATGCTAGGCCAGACATGTGGCCGATATGGCACGCTTGCTGCTAAGGGTGACTAACAAAGCACAGCAGAGTCGAGGCGGGAGTGCATGCACAAGCTGCTCCGCTGGGGGCGCCAGTAATGCACTATGGGCAAGCACGCAGTGGTATAAAGTACTGCGCTAAGTGAAAAGCAGCCTTGTCAAACCAAAGCTCGCCGGCCATGCTATCTGGACATGCAAAATACTGTACGCTCAAAAACGTTCACTGGAACATCAGCCTCCCAACATGGGCACCTACACTTGGACTCACAGGTGGACTCAGCTGGCCTCATATTTATACAACGCGATTGTCGCTCGGGACAAGCTTCTCGCACACAGTGACACAGAACAGGGGCAGCTGCCTTGACTGAATATGCAATGCACACAGGGGAAGGCCGTTTGCTGATAACTATCACATCTGTGCCAAGGCACACTGTGTAACGACGCGACACGCTGAAATGATGCAAGGCACCGAGCGTGCAGCGGCGCCCGCAACGGCGGTTCAGCGCACCACCAGTCGAGTCACTCACACACTCACCACGGGTGCTCCTACACCGGCGGCGGGCGCGGGCGCGCGCGTGCGCGCGGGCGGCAGCGGCGGCTGCGCGGCTCGCAGCGAGTCAGCCGCCGCGTCCACAATGGACGGCTGGCGCACGGCGGCCATGTCGAGCACGGCGGCAAACCAGTCGGCGTCGTGCACGGCGAGCACGCACTCGTCCGCCGCGCGCCAGTAGTTGCCGCGGATCAGCATGCAGTCCGCGTCGCCCACGCGCGTCAGATTATGGTCGTAGCCCTGGGTCCTGCGCGGCGCGCACGGCCATCAGGCAGCGCCCACATGCAGCGCTGCCGTGCATCATCAAGCTGTACGCAGCATTAAGCTGTCAGTGCTGCCGTGAGAGGCGCAGATCAGAGCACAATTGGCAGCACTGACAGCCCGAGCGCCATGCAGGGCGGGCCTAGCGTCTCAACAGCATCCGGCGCCATCAGCATCCACTGCCCAGCGCGCCGCCGCGCAGCAAGGGGCTTGCCTCGAGCATGCATGCAGGCTCAACAGCTTATGCCATGTGCTTGTCACAGTGCGCCTGGACCTCAGGTGCATGCTGAGGCAACAGAGTCATGCTGCCCCGGCGTCTGCCCTTGCCGCCCTGCAGCGGTCGCATGCGCTGCCGGCTGGCGGCGCGCGTGCAGCCGCAGCAGTAGCCGGGGCGGCCCGCGCACCAGGCGAGCCTGCCGGAGCGGTACATCGACACGGCCGCCTCCATCCACACGCCGCGCGCCAGGCACAGCAGCAGGTCGAAGGTGGTGTTGCGCGACGGCGCCGCGCGCCAGAGCGCCTTGCCCGAGCTGGCAGCCACCTGCTCGCCGCGAGCAGCCAGGCGTCGGCAGGGGGCTATGCAGAGGGCCTGCGGCCGGCCTAATCGTGCACAGGGTACGAGCGCGGGCGTGGGCTGCGCCTGACGGCGGGGGCGCGCCGGAGCGAGCGCGTGGTAGGGCAGCGCGGGCACTGCGACCGGGGGCGTCGCAAACACGTAATTAAAGCTCTGCTCCTGTGCGACTGCCGTCCAAAAGATGCCTTTCACGCTCACCACCTGCGGTTGCGGGCACACACGCGCACCGTCGCGCAGGCCGGCATCCGGACATCTTACCACGCCGCATCTGAAGGCGCTCCAAGAAGCGGCCCGGCGTGTCGGCCGCGCTTGCTCAAGGCGCTGACATGCACGGCCAGTTACACAGCTGCTCATGCCCATGCGACCTCTGACTGCGGGTGACCACGAGCAGCAGAGAGGGAGAACCGGTTGTCCTTGCAGACAGGCTGAGGCGTGGGCGGGCCGCGCACGGTTACGAAGCTGCGGTCCTCGCTGCTCGTGAGCTGCAGGACAACTAGGACACGCAGCAGGCCGTTGGGCGCGGGGGCGCCGTCTGCGCCCGTCCGCACGCGTTAGCCGCTACACTGTGTGTTGGGCCTCTGCGGGTCAGCGCGGCACGCATCTGGCAGCTGCGCCTCTGCGCTTGCTGGCAACCATGTTACGGACTGGCAGTTTCTCCGTTGCCAGACGCTTCCTGAGCGACTGACTGTGGTGGGACGCCTTCGTGCTAGGGCAGCGCGGGGCGCCAGCGGTGCGGGCAGCATAAGAGCAGCACCAGTGCCCAGCAGGGGCGGGCCTGCACGAATGCAGCGGGTCGTGCGCGCGAGACGCGCACCCGTGGGCCGCACAGTGAGCACCGCGCCAGCCGCGGCGGAGTAGTTGCCGGCGGAGAACAGCAGCTCTGCGGGGGTCACGGCGGCGGCAGCCGAGACGCGCGTGCCGTTGCCCGACTCGCGGAGCACGGCCGCGCGCAGGCGCATGACCTCGCCCGGCGCCGGCGCGTCGCTCAGCCTGGGCGCGCGGCCAACAAGCGCAGGGTGCCCCACAGCTCTGGAATATCACCCGACCAAGCCAGCATGTGCAGAGCCTGTAACTCGTGTTGCCAGCTGACGCCATAATAACTGCACATGACACCGCCCTTCTTTTAAAAAAAAGGGAAGAGAATGCTGGTGCAGATGCCGCAGCACCAAGGTCACACGGTGCAGAAAGCAGCCAATCACACTGCCTGCCCAAACACAGCTAAAACGCGCCGTGAAAGCCATGCGCAGCTGGGCATGCTGGAGCATGCAACGCAGAAGCTGTGCGGGCAGCCCGCCCATGGCATCCCCGGTCAGCGAGGCACCAAGAGGCTACGCCAGGGCCAGGGGCGCACCCGACGGCAAAGCCTAGCTCTTGCGGCTGCCCCGCAAAGGCGACGGCCACAGACGGCCACACCTCCAGCCCGGGGCGCTTGTACTCATACTCGCGCCCTGGCGCGGTATACCTGCAAGGGGCACACCGCCCGTACCGTTACTATTCTGCCCAGGCAGGGCCAGCAGCGGCTTTTTATGAAGGGCTCCGTGGACTGGATGCACTAGATAGACTAGATGCAGCGCATTTGGCAGCCTGATGCTAATAGGCGCAAAGCTTTAACTGTGGCGCGCGTGCGGTGGCACTCCGCCAGGACCCCGGGCACCACGCACGGCAGCGAGCCAGGAGACGCCCGCCGCATGCAGACCCCAGCCTCAAACAGGCGTGTCCAGAACGCAGAACGAGGCCCGGACAAGCTCATGCGCTCAGTGCATGGCAAGCTGTGCGCTCCTGGTCACCGAACGGGCGCAGCACGCCCACACAGGCCGGCCCCGCGCAAGCGCCGCGCAGGGCACCAGGCCAGGTCGCCTGCAGGCAGGCGGCGATGGGGAAAAGGATGCGCACGCGGACGCGTTGAAGCGCGCGCCCGAGCGCAGCGCGGTCTGCAGCTCGACCGCATAGCTGCCCGTCGCCGCGCCCGGCGCCGCGTCCAGGGCCGCCTGCCAGCTACCCGGCCCGGCATCGGCGAACAGCGGGTCGCCCGTCAGGTTGGCCGCGTCGTCCTGCGTCGGCGCTAGCGCCAGGAAAGCGGACAGCCCGTTGGCCCACGCCTGCGTGCGCCGCCGCCGCGTCACCAGGCGCCGCTGTGCAAACACGCGCGGCCGGCTCGCCGAGCCCGCTGCATGCGCCCGCCGCAGCGCAGCAAGCTCGAGTTGCCACCTGCCTGGGCCTCCAGGTGCATGCCCCGCGCCGTGCTTGCAGCGGGACATGCGTGGCGGCGGCGCGCACCATCATGAAAGTGAAGCCCGCCGGGGGCAGGGGCCAGGGCAGGGCGGGGGCGCCGGCGCGCCGTGGACAGCCGGCCGAAGTAGTCCGGCTGCGCGCGCGCGGCGCAGCTGGAGCCGCCGCCGGTGAGCACGCCGACCACGGCGCGCGAGGCCACGTCGACCAGCGCCGCGCCGCTGCTGCCGCCCTGCGTGGCGCCGTCCGTCCACACCACCTGCCGCCGCCGGCGCGCGCCGCCCCGCTCAAACCGCATTTGGCAGCACCGTGACCTGCAGCCGGGCGCGGCTGCCGCACGGCGCAGGCCGGGTCAGGCAAGGAGGCCTGGCCGCCACGTCACGTGCCCACACATGCGCACTTGTTCCGGAGCGAGCGCGGCGAAGCTGCCCGCCGGCCGCAGCAAGGCGGCGCGGGCGCACCCGGATGTGCGTGGCGTCCGTCGGCTTGAGCGCGCTGTCGGTGAAGGCCACGTCGTCGGGGAAGCTGCCGCTCACGCTGCGCGCGCCCGGAGCGCCTGCCCGCTGAGCAGGCGTGCCTCTAGGTGTTGAGGGTTGGGGTTCAGGGTTCGAGGTTGAGACCGTGAAGGTGCTGGCGCAGCCAGCTGGGAGCGTCCGCACCTTCCGTTCGCAAAGGACACGAGCTTGGCGGAGCCGCCGGGGTGGTGGAGCGCCAGTGCGTTGGCGGGCGTAAAGGCCGGGTCGGCGTTGTAGCCTGGCGGTGCGAGCCAGGCGCGCTCAGGCGCGGCATGGTGGCCCATGCAGGAGCGAGCCAGTGCATGAGTAATCGCATTGCGGGATAAGTCGCTGCAGGCGATCCAGACGGCGCCAGGCCGCATGGACGGCGCTCGCCTCCGGAAAGCACGGGCGAGCGCATGGCCGCAGCGGGCAGGGCGGGCACGGGCGCAGGTGCGAGGCGGGCGCACCCATAAAGTACGGCCGGAAGGCGCGGGGGATGTCCGACAGCTGCTGCAGCAGCAGCAGGTCGGAGTCGTCGTCGAAGAACACCAGCCGCACGCCCTGCCCGGCGCAGCGGTGCCATGGGTTTACTCGACCGCCCTCCTGCAGGGCTGCATGCTGGCCAGCCGCCCTGCCCACTCCACGTCCCATTCTTTACTGCATTAGGAGTACAGGGGTGAGATAGGGTGACGCTTGCTGCCGCAAGCTCCTTGCAACAGGAGCGTGCGTTCCACGATCTACAATTGCAGCGCAGCCTACCGACCCACCCGCATGCCCGCGCTCGCCATGCGCAGATGTCGGCGCCATCAGGCGAGGCGGGGCGCGGCAGCGAGCAGCAGCAGCCCCGACTGCGCCTGGCGCGCAGGCGCGCCTGCACGGTGTGCGACATGCTGGGCGCGGCCTGGCGGCGGCTGCAGGGCGCGTCATAGCCGAAGACCAGCACCCAGTACTGCAGGTTGTCCGGGAGCCCGCTGGTGAAGCTGCGCGCCCACCGCGCGTCAGTAAGAAATAAACACGGGCCAGGGGGCCGTCCGGGCAGGCGGCGCGCAGGCTGCCGCGTGGCTGCGGCCGGCCTGGGCCGAGTCAACGGGCTGCATCACGCATGTTTTGAGTGCGGGGCCGGGGCCGGGCGCACCAGTGGTTGGCGGTGATCACGTAGCGCGCCTCGCCCAGCACTCCCGACGTGGTCACGAACGTGCCTGCGCCGCGCGCGCCGGCACCTCGCTACCCGCTCATGGCAGCCTTTGCAGCAGCGCATCGATGGCCCGCCGAGCGCGCGGCGAGCTTGACACAGGCCGGCGGGCGGCGCCCGACGTGCCCGGCGCGCAGGCGGTCGGGCAGGCGGCGCAACGCTGGGCCGCGGCGCGCGGGGCCGCACCGGTGCAGCGCCCCACGGAGCCCAGGCGCAGGTCCACGGCCACGATGGCCACCACGGCGGACGCCTCCTGCGCCAAGCCCGGGAAGCAGCCGGCGGCGCGCGTGCAGCGCGCGGTCACGTCCGGCGGCCGCGCAAAGCCGGCCACGTCGAACTGCGAGCTCTTCTCCGTGGCCGCGGCGGCCGGCGCCTGCGCCAAGCGCCGCCGCGCGGCCGGCGCGCCGGCCTGCAGGTCCGCCAGGTAGCCGCCAAACCCCTGCGCGGCGCGCCGCGGCGTAATGTGGTCGGCGCGCCCGCACCCGCCGACCGGCGGCCAGATGCAGGCCTGGCGGCGCCTGTGCAACGAAAGCGCGCCAAGCCTTGGCTGCGGTGCACCCGATGGTGCGCTGAGACCATTTGGGCGCTGTGGCTGGGCGGGGAGGCGTCAGAGCGCGCCTGCATGACGTGCAGGATGCGCAGCACTGGCGCGCCCTGGGCCCCTTCCGACTGCCGCGCGTCGCGGTACTCCAGCACGACCTCCGGGCCTGCACGCGATGCAGCGCGCTCGCGCCATGCTTGCCAGACCCTGACCCTATGTAAGGTTTGCACGTCACAAGATTGGGAGAAGACAGGTCGGGCAGGCAAGCCTGCATGCAGGCTTGCCTGCTGAACAAGGGGCAGTGATGGGCTGCATATGGCCGGGGGCAATGGCCGGGCGCCCGCACCGTCAAACTCGGGGCTGGTGTACACGCCGCTGCGGGGCGCGCTCGCGGCCGTCAGCTGCGCGCAGCCGCGGCCGGCGCACGCGCCCGCGCGCAACACGCCCGGCGCGTACAGCCACAGGTGCCCGCCGGCCGGGATGCGCAGCTCGCTGCCGCGCGCGCGCGCCGCCCGCTCAGCACAACCGCTGCACACACAATGCCATCCTGGGCCGGGACAGAGTCCATACGAGCAAAGGTCTGGTTCTGGCATAGCAGGGTTAGGGCAGGGTCAGGGCTTCCAGCGAAGCGCCCGCGCCTGAAGACCAGCGTCTGGGACGCGGCGCCCGCGGACCGCACCCGCAGCGCCAGGCGGCGCCCCAACGCGCTCGCGGTCCAGCGCCCGGCGCTTGACGCGTCCGTCGGCCTGAAGCCCTGCGCTGGCCGACGCGCTCAGGGCCCAGGATCCCGGACAAAAGACACGCTCGGTGAGCCCTGCCGGCTCTGGGGCGAGGAGGCTCGCGGGGCGGCCGGCAGCGCCCCCGCTTGCAGCCTACAAATGGAACACTGCAGCACAGCGCTACCTGTGTCGCTGTGCCCGAGCGCACCGGGGCGGCGACCGCAAACACGTTGCGCGCGTGCGGCCCCAGCTGCTGCCTGTTGTCGCGCAGGAAGGCGCGCGGGTCGCCCGGCGCCACATCCAGCACCGGTATGGCGTCGCTCTCCGCGGCGCCCTCCTGGGCCGGCGCGCTCCGAGCCAGCGGCGCGGCGCCTGCACCATAAAGACGGCCGTGGTGGGCGAGCGAGCCCCACAGCTGTGAGGCTCTGCAGCGGAGACGGGCGGGCCCAGCGGCACACCTGCGGCGTAGCAGGCGAGGCAGACATGCACGGCGAGGGCCGCTGCGGCGGCTGCCGTGTTCAGGCGCGCCATCCTGCAGCTGGGTTGCGGCACCAGCCGCGCAGCGGTGCGCCGCCCACCTAGCCACGGTGATCTTGAACCATACACAGGCACCTCGGCCGCTCACTTTGTGCTTAGCTGCAGCGTTGCACCCCGGCACCCCACTGCGCTTGCTGCTAAACCAAGAGCTAGCCGCTGGCGCGCATGCCCGGTCCCGCACCTTGTGAGGGTCGGCTGTTCAGTACATACTGAGCTTGCCACTGTCACAGCAACCACTGCAGGCTGCTGCGATGCTTACAGCAGCAGCAGTCCGGCAAATAGATGCAAGACCCAACGCAGCCAGCGCTCAACCTCACGACGCCGACTTTGTGCGCCGAACAAGTGCTTCGTTTTCGCAGGATTATCGGGCAGCCAGGAGGTCGTTTTCAGCGAGAAACGTACCGAGCTTCTCGGAGAGTTTTGAAGCGGCCCTACCCCTTTGTCCCGCCCCAATTTTTCAAGGTGGTGTCATCCATGAACCGCAGACCAAGTTGCATCTAAGGCTTGTTTACACTCGCTTCGGCCAACCACACTCTGCCACGTCCCTGCCGTCTCTCAGACTGCGGCCAGCGCTCCGCCAGCCCCGCCGTGCCGCTCACGCCGCCCCGGGCTTGGGGAACACGTCGCCGACCAGCTTGGCCTTGTCCTCGTCGCCGTCCGCGAGCGCCTTGATGCCGTACGCCACCTTGAGCGGCACCTGCTTGATGCTGACCGCCACCCGTGTGGGCACCTGCGCGCCGCCGCCGCCCGCGCTCGGCGCCAGCCCGCCGCCACGCGCCTGCCTGGCAGAATGCCGCACAGTGCGCGCATGCGCGCGAGCGCCGGACTCCATCGCCACGCACTGCGGCTATGGTAGGGACAGCCTTGCAGGCTGGCAAACTAATGTTAGCCATATAACAAAGTACAAGGATGAATGCGAAAAGTGACATTTCTCGAGCCTACCCTCCATCTAAACAGACCGCGTCCGCGCGGTCCACCGAGAGCGAGCCGGGCCGCGCGCCTTCTTGATCATGTACGCGATCGTGGCCATCAGCTCCTTCTTGGACGGCAGGTTCTCAATGCGGCGCACGCTGGGGTCGTCCAGGAACTTGCCCTCCATGACGCCCGCTGCGGGGGCGTACGAAAGACAGGCGTCAGCCTCTTTGTGGCGGCGCCTCGCGCGGCCTGCCTGACTCTCAACACCTCCGCCTGATGGTACGGTAGCATGGCATGGCACATGGCATATGACATGGTGCCAGCGAGTCCCGCACTGGGTCCGTTGTGAGCCACAACCCAGTGAAACGCCTCCTGACCTGCCACAGCACCGTGCGCGCCCCAGGGGCGCCGTGTTACGCCCTTCGCTTTCGGCAAGCCCGATGGGATGCAAGAGAGTCAGTGCTTCACCGCTGCATGCATGCGCGTCCCCGGGCGCGCGCCCGTGATCTCGGTGAGCTTGGTGTTGGCGCGGTCGGCCTTGGGGATGGGCTCCAGCAGCTTCTTCTCGAACGCGAGGAAGGCCTTGACGCTGCCCTTCATTACGTCCTCGTTGGCAAACACCCACGCATTCTCCAGCTTGATGTCCTTCTGCAGGTCCGACCAGCCCGGCACGCGATCGGCCGCCAGGCCCAGCAGCGTGTTCTTGCTGACGATCAGGCGCGCGCCCTCCGGCAGGCTGCGCCGGAAGGCCTCAAAGTTCTTCACCTGCGCGCCACGCGCGGCGCTGGGCCTGGGGCGGGGCTCTTCGATTGCGCGCTGCCGCGCAGCGCTCTGCTTGGTAGTCGACGCGCGCGCCACAGCGCGCGACGCCGCTTGCCCTACTGGCAGGGTAGGGCTGGCGACCCCAGCAGCTTGCAGGCGACACCAGAGTGCAGCTGTGCGGACGCGGTGTTGTCGCAATGCTCGACACTCAGCGTGCGGCACGCGGGAGCACAGGCCGAGCTCTTGCGCCGCGCACGCGCGCTGCACGATGCAGCAAGGGCCAGTCGAGCGCCGGGCCTGGAAGGAAGAGGGGGCGCGCACCGAGATCTTGTTATACCGCAGCCCGAACACCACCGTGCTCTGCTCCAGCGCCTCGGTCAGCTGCGCGAGCCGCTTCTCCTTCGTGGCGCGGTTGATGGCGTTCTCCACCTGCGCGGCGCGGTCGCTGAGCATGCCACGGCCCTGCGCCGGGTCGCCCCGGTGTGCCGCAGGTTCTCCCCCAAACTCGCCTGCGGACCCGCTTTGCAACGCAGTTGCACTGTGGCAGGCTGCGCGCGCTGCAGCCGCCCAGTGGCACGCCACCGCGTGAAGTGTCCTGCACGTCTAGTCCTCGCCCAGGGGGCGCGCCGTCAGGGCTGCCGTGCGGCGAGGCGCGCCGCGGCAGGGCAGCCGGTGGCAGAATGCGGTCGCGCTGCCGACGTGCGAGCGAAAGCTGAGCGCATTTGCAGCGCTGGCATGCCTGCGCGGCGGCACGGCGTTGCACGCACAGATATACACCGCTGTAGCACGTTGTCGAGGGAGGAGGCATGCTCCAAGCCACGCGGAAACCAGCCACAGGGCGGACAAGCGCGCCTGTTCATGCAGCCCCAGTGGCCAGGCATGCTGCCCATGGGCAACGCCACGGAGCACGGGCCACTGGCTGTGCACGCCAAGCGCGGTACACGCCTTGCGCCCCCACTCGCTTTGCTGGCGCGGCTGCTGGGCCCTGCACTACTATGACCCACACAAGCGAGGACACAGGTGGTGGGTTGCCAACACTTCCGCTGCGGCCACCGCAGCCGAGCCTGCTTATCGAGGGTCTAGGGTTGGCACCTGCAGGGTAAGTCTGTGAGAACGCCTGACGGGCGGTGAGGTTGGGAAGGAGCGAGCCAGCCGACAAAGAGGAGTGTGTCGTAGTACGCAGTTGAGGTGCAACAGGAATGCGCGCTTTCAGACGGCGGATGGGTGCTGATTATCCGCCTGTCCGCCTTGCGTCTTTGTGAGGGTGAGTGGGCCTCGACTGTAGCAACCTCGGCAGAATTTGCTGTGCACACGCGCGCCATCAACATGCAGGCCAGTGGATCAATTTGGGCTGTGTGTGTACAGTTTGGACGTCTTGCTTTGTGGTAGTAGACTTTGTTTTCAAAAACTGGCACGTTCCGGCAGTGTTGCGTCTGTGTATGCTCGCAGATCTGTCTAGACGGGGTAATGATCCGCACTGCAATTTCGAGCGCCCGGCAGGCCAACCCTTGTACCCCCCTGCAGCGCTGCTGTGTCTCAGGCTACAAGCAAGCGGCACGCCAGGGCTGTCCTTGCCCTGTGGGCTGGGCTCATCCCTGGCAGCGCACGCCGCGCCAAAAAACAGGCGCCTGTGGCACTGCAGGCGTGGAGCTGCCAACAATGCCGGAGCATCGGCGGCGCGCGTGACGCCTGCGCAGTCCTCGGGATGCACGGCACCGCGCTGCACTCGGGCGCGGCGCTGGCCGGCGGCCGCTGCGGAGCGGGCGCCGCGCTCGCCGGGGCCGCCGCCTGCCACGCGCCGCCGCAGGCGCCCGCGATGGCCAACGGCGGCGGCGGCGCGGCCGGCGCGGCCGCGCGCGCCGCAGGCGGCGCGGCGGAGCAGGACGCGCGCCAGGCGCCCGCGCCGCGTCGGACGGCGATGGACACACTCGTGCAGCGGGTGGAGGCGCGCGACGCGGCGGTCGCGGCCGCCCAGGACGCCGAGCGCGGCGTCGCCGCAGCCCAGGCCCGCCCCTCCGCCTTCCCCTGTCGGCACGCCGCCCCCCAGAGCGCTGCCCTGCGTGCGTCACCCCAGCGCTAGCGCGCGGCCGCGGCGAGCTGAGGCACGGCCCGGCGGCCCTGCGACGCGCGCGATGCACAAGACGCGGGGCCTCGGCCGACCGGGCGCGCCGGCGGCAGGCGGAGCTGCGCGCGGCGACCCGCGCCTTTCGGGTGGAGGCCGCGGCGGATGCGGGCGCCTGGTTCTACGCCGACGCGGCCGCGCCGGGCGGCTGGAGCGGGCCGCACGCGGCGGCGGCGCTGGCGGTCGCGCTGCTGCGCTCGTGCTCCAGCAGCCACGCGCACTGCGCCGCCGGTGCGCCGCCCGCCCGTGCGCTCCCGCCTGCGCGTGCTTGGCCGCGCCTGCGCCGCCTTGAAGCGCGTCGCACGGTCGCGCGGCCGGTGGTGCGCGCTTCTGTTCGCGAGGCCCCGCGGCGGGGAAGCTGGCAGCAGGCAGCATGAGTGTGGGCTTGCTCCCAGCTAGCTGGCCCACAAGCGGGGTGCATGCGTGGTTAGCCGGGGCAGCCCCCGCGCTGCAGCGGCGAGCTGGGCCCCCATGTATGCCGGCGCCCCGCCTGTGCAGCGCGTCGGGCCGGCCGCCGCGCGGCGGCGAGCGTGCCGCAGGCGCCCCTGCAGCGGCCCGTGGTTTGCAGCCGCTGCCGCGCCGCGCGCAGGCCCGGCGCGTGTGAGCGAGGACACGCTGCTGCACACCGCGCGCGGCGGGCCGGGCGTGCCGTCGCGCGTCGCGCTGGCGGGACACCGCGCGGTCGCGCGCGCCGTCTGGACCAGCTTCCGCGCGGACCTGGCCGTGCAGGGCGCGCTCGCGGCGCGCCGGCGCTGCCACGCCGAGGCGCGCGCCCGCCCCGCCCACCGCCGCGCGCTTCCCTGTTGAAGTCTGAATGTAAGCATTAGTGCATCTGCTCTGCCTCATGCTGGGCGGCAGGGGCGCGCGAGCGCCCGATCTGGCAGCGCCGCGGCCGGGCGGTGCTCGCCCACCGCTGGCCGCGCGAGGCTCCGCACCCACTCCTTGAGCGCCGGCCATGCGCACAGCCCCGCCTCTTGAAGGGCTGGGCGGGCGCGGCGACGGCAGAGGCCGTCTTGAGCTGCACGTAGAGCCGGAAGCGGTGCTCTAGGCACCCGGGCATGCTGCAAACGCCGCGGGCGCGCAGGTGGACCGGCTCAGCCCGGAGTGGCACTCCAGGCACCCAGGCATCCTTAACCTACCCTACCCTATACCCATGCGACGAGCGCTGCGGGCGCGCAGGTGGACCGGCTCAGCCAGGAGGTGGCGGCCGCCAAGGCGGCTGCCAAGGCGGCCGCTCAGGCGGCGCCGAAGGTCGCGGCGGCACCGCGCGCGCCGCCGCGCGCCGCCGCAGGGCCCGCCCCGCCCGGCGCCCGCAGCGCGACCGCCGCGCAGCGGCCGCCTGCCGCGCCTGCCGGCCAGGCGCATGCCGTGGGAGGAGCGGGACGGAGCGTGCGGCCGCCCGGGGAGGCGCGGCCGCAGGCGGCGGGCGCGGCTCGGGGCCCCGCAAGCGGCGCGGAGCCCTGCGCCGCAGGGGCCGGCGATCTGCAGCGCTCCCCCCTCGGCTCGCCGGTGCGGAAGCGCTCGCGCTCGGAGTCGACCGCATGTTCGCCGCCGCGCTCGCCGAAGCGGTCGCGTGCGGGGGGGCCGCCGGGCGGCGAGGCGCGCAGCCGCGACGAGCAGGGCGCCGCGCCTGGGGCGTGCGCGGCTGTGGTGGCCGCCGCGCTGCCGCTCGGGCCGGCGCGATCGCCCTCGGCGGCTGGGCGGCAGGCGGGTGCGGGCGCGCGCCCGCTGCCCTGCGGCGGCGGCGGCCACGACAACGCAGGCGGCTCCACTCCGCGCGGTTGGCAGGCCGGGCAGCTGCCCTGCGCAATTAGCCCGGCGGGCGGCGTGAAGGTGTCGGTGACTGCTGCTGCGGCGGGCCCGCCCGATCCGCGCAGGGGAGCCCGCGGCGGGCCTGAGGCCGCGCCTGCGGCAGCGGTCTCGAGCGCCGCCGCCGTGGCTGACGACGAGCACCCTGGCGGCGATGCGGGGCAGGGCGCCGCCGCAGCGGCGCCCGCGGCGGCGGCCGGCGCGGCCGCGGCAGCAGCGCCGCCGGGCGCGCGCGGCGGCGGCGGCGGGGGCCGCGGGGCGGATCGGGGGGACCGCGTGCCCACGGAGCTGCTGCGGCTGCTGGACGCGGGGGGTCAGGGGGGCCCCGAGGGCGGCCGCCGCCGGACCGTGCGCCCGGCGGTGCTGGACCCGTCGCAGCCCGCCCCGAGCGCCCGGGGCAGCAGCCGCGGCCGCGCGCCCGGCGCCGGCCGCGGCCGCGGCCGCGGCCGCCCGCCCAAGCCCAAGCTGGGCTCGCTGGCGGAGCTCGCGAAGGGGCCCCGCGTCGCGGCCGCGCCGGGCGCGGCGG
>JAABUV010001496.1_pt1 | contig 33808 bp, 39 predicted proteins | sample 5559971 | NCBI WGS metagenome assembly JAABUV01 (sample SAMN10711881, study PRJNA513362) | rock metagenome | isolation source: Antarctica rocks | place: Antarctica: Victoria Land, Knobhead nord | collected 2015-12-19
CCTCTGATGCGTTGGGGGCGGGCAGACACGCGGACGGCCCACGGTGGAGCTTCAACACCGCAGACCGTCCGCACCCTCCAGCCTACCACCGCCTGCGCCGCCTCGCCTGCGCGCGTGGGGATGCTACGACGCGCCGGCCAGCGGGATGGGATGCGTCCCTGCCTCGCCTGCGCGCGTGGGGATGCTACCTCTACGCCGCCTGCCTCGACCGCATGCAGGGCGCCTCGCCTGCGCGCGTGGGGATGCTGCTGCCTGCCGCGCGCTGCTGTGCTGTGCGCCTGCGCCTCGCCTGCGCGCGTGGGGATGCTACTGGCTCGTCTCTTCCACCTCCTCTTCATGGCGCAGGGTCCAGGGCGGCACGCCCGGCCATGGGGGGGCCGCGTCGGTCCGGCCAACGGGCCGGCGTGGGGGGAGCACGACGCCTCCCCCTGACCCGCGGAGCGCTACCATACACAGCGGAGCGATGCTAGCGGATAGCGCGATCGTTGACCTACGAGGCGTCGTGTGTCTTACTCCTCACTGACGGTCCAATCCAGGGATGCTGCTCTTGTCGTCGGGGCCGCTATGGTCACCCGCGCCCGCGCTTCCCTGGACAATGTCCACCTCGCCCCATGTTCCGTCAGGGCTGTGCGCGAGGAGCTGATCGGCGCTCGGGGCGTCTTGGTCGATCATGCCACCAATGTTGTTGATCAGGGGCTTGGTCAAGCCGGGCTTGCTGGTCTCGTCGTCGTGCGCGTTTGACATGACATCCTCCTGTGTCCTCATCTGCCGGCCAGCTCACGCATGACGGGCGGTTGGTGGCGTCGCCGGCTGTCTAGCTACGACACACACTGTCGCCGTGCATGATCGCTATGTCTATAGTGCCACGTTCAGGGTGGATAACGCTAGGGACAAACGGCGCGCGCCAGGGCAATCGCATTTAAATTATAGCATAATTATGGCGTTGGGAGGTGTAAGCCGTCACGTTCGGTGGGCCGTTCGTCAGGATAGCTGGGCCACAATTGTCACGCTCGGTGGGCCATCTCACAGGCGACACCTCTCAGGGCTGCGCGCTGCATCGCTTCGCGGTGAAAACACCGACGCGCCGCCGTCGTGGCGAGAGAACAGCGCCCACGCGGCGCACGGATTGGCCCACCTTCCGTGACGAAAAACGCGGATCGGCCCACCTACCGTGACGAAAGTGGCCTACAGAGCGCGACGAAACGCCCCCCCTCCAGGCGTCCATCCCGCCCATGTATCCTGAAAACTTACACCCACGGCCACCAGGGGCAGCTAGGGACCACCCGCACCCGCCGCCCTGGCCATCCACGCGCACGCGTTGACACACGCGACCCTACGGGTGTACACTCTTGTTGATAAATACTTGACGCGAAGTAAAAGAAGTGATAAGGAGACAGCCCCGTGACCACCGACGACCTCTCCCTCCTCGTGGCCGAGACCCGCTGTGAGCACGGCCACCTGATCCTGGACGACGCCGAGCGCGCCGGCCACGCGTGGACCGTCTACCTCCACGACGCCGCGCAGCCCTGCACCTTTCGGGTCCCTGACTACCACGCCTTCCAAACCCACGCCCCGGCCCTCCCCCCCGCCTGGATGGTCCTCCAGACGCGCGCCGAGCGCGCCGGCCATGACTATGACGCCGACGCCGGCGCCCTCACCCTGCCCGAGATTGCCCAGCTCCTCGCCGCCGAGCAGGACGCCGCCGACGTCACCTGGCTGATGCACGCCATCCACCGCGTCGGCCGCGGGCCAACAGGCACCGCTGGGGGCGTCGCCTACCTCATCGAGTTGGCCGATCCCGCCACCGGCGAGGTCCGCACCGTCCCCACCCTCGCCGCCTACCAGCAGCTCCGCCACGACGACGCGGCCACACCCGTCGCCTGACCGTCCCCACCGGCCGGCGGCCGACCCCGGCCCGTCGTCGCGTCACCCCAAGGACAGAAAGGACATAGGAGAGAGACTCATGACGTATCTCATCCTCGCCGCGCTCGTGCTCTTTTGCCTCGCCCTCGTCGCCCTGTTCGTCGTTCTCGTCGGCCACGTCTGCGCCCAGGACGAGGGTTGATCCCGCACGCATCCTTTGGTATACCTCCTGCGTGACGCCATCCACGGGAACCCCCGACGCCGTGTCGCGCGCGTGACGGGGCCGCTGGGCACCGATGGGAGATCGTGCCCGTTGTGGAGTTGTGACGTTGCGGAAAGGACGCCAATGAATGCCGACGAGACCGACGCGCAGGGAACCTTGCTGAGCCTGAGGGACGCCGCCACCGCCCTCGGCCTGCGCCCCGCTACCGTCAAGCAGTACATCCTCCGCGGCCAGCTCGCCGCCGTCCGCGTTCCCTGCGGCCACGCCACTCGCCTCTTCGTCGCCCCCGCCGAACTGGAGCGCTACCGCCGCGCCTCCCTCGGCGGCCAGGGCTGGGACAAGCGCAGGGGACCTGCGCCGCGGGTACCAACCGACGCGTCCCGATCGCGCTGACCGCGCCGCCACCGGGACCGTTGATACAGGCGCGTCCGCCATAGCCTCGCGTCGCGCGTGGAGCCGGCGCGTGACAGGCAGGGAGTGCCCCCGATGCCCAGCGCGGCATCACCACGGCGCGCGTCGCGCCCAACGCCGCCAGGAGCCCTCTCAGCGTCCAGGAACCGTTAGGGGCCGCGTTTGTCTCGCGCCTTTTGTACACAGCCGACGCGGGCGGCGACGCGCCTTGGAGCGTCCGCCGACCAGCCGCCGGACACGCGACGCATCTGCCGAGAGCGGGGGCTGCTGCCCATGCGCCTGGCATGAGGTGTGCCATAGACTGGTGGTCATGAGGCACCGGGTGCCAGCGCGGTCTGCGCCGCGGCGCGCTGGCGACACCAACACAGGGGGAGGGCAGACCATGGCAGCCACCACGAACACGTTGCAGCAACTCCTCGACCAGGGTCAGAGCCCCTGGCTCGACTACATCACGCGCGACCTGATCAAGAGCGGCAAGCTCCAGGCGTTGATCGACCAGGGGATCGTGGGCATGACCAGCAACCCCACGATCTTCCAGAAGGCCATCAGCGAAGGCGAGGCTGACTACGACGCGGACCTGCGCACGATGGTCCGCGACGGCAAGAGCGTCGCCGACATCTACGACGGGCTGGTGCTCGACGACATCCGCCACGCCGCCGGCGTGCTACGGCCCGTCTACGACCGCACTGACGGGCGCGACGGCTACGTGAGCATCGAGGAGCCGCCCGACATGGCCGACGACACCGCGCGCTCACGGGACGAGGCGCGCCGCCTGTTCCACTATCTGGACCTCCCCAACGTGATGATCAAAATCCCTGGCACACCCGCGGGTATCCCCGCCGTCCAGCACGCCATTCGTGAGGGGATTAACGTCAACGTGACGCTCGTCTTCGCCCTCGACGCCTACCGGCAGGTGGCCGCGGCATACATCGCCGGCCTGGAGCAGCGCGCCGCCGCCGGCCAGCCCCTCGACCGGATCGCCTCGGTGGCCTCGTTTTTCGTCAGCCGCGTCGATACGGCGGTGGATAAGAAGCTCGACGCGCTTATTGCCGAGGCGAATGACGAGAGCAAGAAAAGGGGGCTCGCCGCGCTGCGCGGCACGGCGGCCCTCGCCAACGCGACGCTCGCCTACGCCGCCTATCAGGAGATTTTCTCCGGCCCGCGCTGGGAGGCGCTGGCGCGCCAGGGGGCCAGGACGCAGCGGTGCCTATGGGCCAGCACGAGCACCAAGAACCCCGCGTACCGGGACATCCTCTACGCCGAGCAGTTGATCGGCTCCGAGACCGTGGACACGATGACGCCGGCGACCATCGACGCCTTCCTCGACCACGGCCAGGTCGCCCGCACGGTGGATCGGGATGTGGCGGGGGCGCGGCGCGCGTTCGCCGCGCTCGAGCGGGCGGGCATCTCCCTGGACGCGGTAACGGAGCAGTTGCAGCGGGACGGCGTGCGGCAGTTCGCCGACTCCTTCGACGCTCTGACCACGACGATCACCGCCAAGCGTGCGGAGATGCTGGCCCAGGCCCGGTGAGGGAACAACGCTCACCACAGGTAGGAGTTCTGCCCCGGTGTCACATGGCGGCAGGCAAGAAACGAAGAAACGAGGAGGAGACCGATGGTGACGCACCACACCCAATCCCCGGACAGTCCACAACGTCCCGATCAGCCCGCTCTGCCCGGTCAACCGTCCTATCCCTATCCAGAAACGCCAATCCCCGGCCAGCCTCCGGGTACCGCGATCCCCGGTCAGCCGCCGCTGCCGGGCACGCCCGATCTCCCAGGGCGGCCGCCCGTCCCGGAGACGCCGCTTCCCGGCCAGCCCCCACTCCCCGGCACCTCCCCGCTGCCAGGAGAAGGTGACGGGCCGGAGCCCCTGGTCCGCGCCGTGGTCGCGCGCGGTGGCGATGACGGTCACCGCGCTGCGGCGGGTCACGGCCCCGTGTGACGGTCACCAGGACCGGCTAGGGCACGACCGGCGCTGAGGGGTGCTGCTTGTTGTCCGTGGCCAGTTCCTCCTCCGCTCCCTTCTGCTTCTCCTGCGCCACCACAGCCTGCACGACGGCCTGCGCATCGCCGCCGCGCAGTTCGCGCCAGGCCGCCGTGCCGACGGCCTGGAGCACGCCCGCCAGGGGCGCGCCGAAGAGCGCGCCCCACAAGCCGAACAACTCGCTGCCGGCGACCAGCGCGAGCAACGCCGTCGCCGGATGAATCCCCACCGCCTTGCCCATGATGCGCGGCCCCACCACATCGCCCTCGATCACATGCACGACGGCGAAGTAGACCAGGACCAGCAGCGCCACCACCGGGCCTTGAAAGAGGGCGATCAGGACGCACACCGTGCCGGAGATAAGCACCCCGATGATGGGGATGAACTCCATGAAGAACGCGAGCACGCCCAGCAGCACGGCATAGGGGACGTGCAGGACGAGCATGCCGCCGCCCACGAGCACCCCGACGAGCGCCGCCAGCGTCAGCGTGCCCCGGATGTAGCCGCCGACCACCTGGTTCACGATCGCGATCAGCAGGCCGGTGCGCCAGCGTTGGGCGCCGGGGGTCTCGCGGCGCAGCCGCCGGGCGATCGTCGGCCCATTCGCGGTCAGGTACACGCTCAGGATCAGGATCAGCACGAGGTCGATCAGCGTGGCCACGATCCCCGAGACGAGGCCGAGCGATTCCGTCGCCGCCGTCGTGCCCACCCCCCGGACGGAGCCGATGGCCTGCTGCTGCGCGGAGTGGAGCGTGCCCGGCGTGACCCCGAACGGCCGCAGGAGGGGGAGGAGCCGCGGTTCGAGGTGCTGGGCCTGCCGCGCATAGCGGGGGAGGTTGTCGACCAGGCTGGTGACCTGTGTGGCCGCAGTGACGACGAGGAAGGCGATCAGGCCGAGCGCCAGCGCGAAGCCGAGCACGTACGCCACGGCGATGGCCACGCTGCGGGGCAGCCAGCGCCCGAGCAGGGACACTAGCGGGGTGAGCGCGAAGGCCACGATGCCGCTCAAGAGCAGCGTCAGCAGGGCCTTGGCGACGTGCGCCAGGAGCCAGCCCCCGACCAGAACGATGGACAGCCACGCGAGGATGATCAGGGGCAGATAGAGCGCGCGCTGCCAGGACGTGGGCAGCTGACCCGCTGTCCGCGGGGTGCGTGAAACCATGACAGCCTCCTTTTTCACATGTGACATCACCGATCCATGCGATGGTTCATGATCGCATCGCGTTGACCGTCAAGGCAACGGACGGCTTAGCGCGGGCCGCGCGCCCTACGGCGTCGGGTGGGCTATAACGCCCCCTGGCGGTGGGTTGTCCACCGCTGTCGCGTGCTCCTCCCCATGGTCCACGCGCGGACGGGGCACCCCTATCAGGGGTGCCCCGTCCGCGCGGTGCCGTGCCCCACTTACAGCCTATCCGGAAAATCGTTAGAGAGGTTTATGCAGCCGTTGAGCGCGTGTTTAGGCACTTTCCGGATAGGCTGTTAGGCGGCGACACCCGTGGCGTGTGTGTCGCGTGCCGCGTGGCGCATGCCGAGGGTCCCGCCCACCGCGGCCGCCACCAGGCCCACGACCAGCCCGATCAGGGTGCCCCAGGCCGTGGTCTTCGCCGTGTCGACGGCCTGCTGCGCCTGCGCCGGCGTCAGATTCTTGGCCGCCCCGGTGGCGGTGTTGCTGAGTTGGCCCAGGTTGACGCCGAGCCCGCTGGCGATGTGGCTCGCGTTGCCGATGAGGGCGCCCAGGCCCTGCGTCGCCAACCACAGCAGGAGGGGTAGGGCCAGCAGGAAGACGAGTGCGCCGTTGAGGGCGGCCCAGCCGCGCTCGTGAACCGCCGCCGTGCGCCCGGCCACGTAGCCGCCGATGAGGAAGGCGATGATCGCGCTAATCCCGGCCCAGATCGCTGAGTACGACCCGGCGTTTTGGTTGCCGGTGCCCTGGACGGCCGCCCCCGTGTTCACGGTCGAGGCACCGATGGCGAGCCCCAGGAGGCTCAATACCAGCAGCGCGAAGAACGCGCTGAGTAAGCCAGCCCAGATTGGCCCCCAGCGGACCTGGTCGGTCGGCATGGTCATGACCTGCGACACGTCGCGCACGCTGGTCTCCCGCACCGGTCGGCCGGTGGCCGCCGTCACAGGGGCCTCGGGTGATCGGTCGCCGCGTCCGACGCGGCCCTGATTGTCTGCGGTGCTCGCCATGGAATATCTCCTTCGTTTCCTAATCTCTGTGTGGCCGCCGGCCACGGCCCTCGTCAAGCCTGCAAGATATATCGCGACCTATCGCGATATATCGCAAGCGGCGTGCCAGGAGATGCGATCACGCCTGACGACGGTGCGGCGCGCGGGGCGGCGCCGCTTCTGCCCCCGCCCGCTACCAGATCTCTCCGCCGCCCACCAGGATATACAAGATGGGACCGATCCCCCAGATGATGCTCACCACACCCCAGATGATCTTCATGCCCGCGGTGAGATCGGACCGCCCCGCGATATTGACCCAGGCCAACACCATCGCGATCGGGTGCAGCACGATGGACACGACGACCTCTAGTAGTAGCTTCATGACATTCCTCTCTGGTCCACGACAAGGCTGATCGCGCGCCGCTAGCGAGTGCGGCGCAGCGGGTCGAGCAGGACAGACAGCGTGGCCCCGCCCTCGATCACGGCGCCAATGTACCAGCCGGCCAGGGCGCACAACACGACCACCGCCGCCCACCCGATCCCGATGGTGGCCCAGATGATCCCGAAGACGGCGCCCAGCACCGCCAGCATGACCCGTAGCGACATCCTCACCCTCCTCCCGTCCTTGATCCATGCGTTAGCGCACCTGCCGGCGTGTCCGCTCCTCCTGCACCACCGTCCGCACGCGCACGACGTGCACTGGCAGCCCCGTGACCCGCTCCAGGTGCGCCGCGATCGCGCGTTCGAGCTGCGGCCCCGCCTGGGCCAGGTCGATGAAGGGGCTGACCAGGGCGCGGCAGCGCACCTCCAGCCCCCCCCGGCGCGGCTCGACCCGCGCCCGCAGGCGCTCCACCCCGCTCACGTCGTGGGCGCCGTACGCGGCCAGGTCGTCCAGTGTCTTGTAGGACACTTCGGTGTAGCCCGGCGCGTCGCCGCGCAGCACCAGCGTCCGGGCGCGGCGGGGGGGCGGCGTCACCTCGCGGACGAGGCCCAGCAGGGCCAGTAGCCCCACCACGACCGCGCCGCCCACGACGTAGGCCCCCACCCGTTGGCCCTGATACACCCGGCCGTTGAGGTCGGCGGCGTCGCGGGCGATGGCCCGCACGGGCGCGTAGGGCCAGACCTGATGCACCGTGCCCACCGGCAGCAGCCCGCTCACCAACCCCAGCGTCAGCAGCGCGACGGCAAGCAGCGCGAGGAGCAGGAGCAGCGCCAGCACGCGATTGAGCACCCTCATCCTCTCGCCTCCTCCGTCTCAGCGTCCCCCTCCGCGCGCAGGTCATCTACCCACACGTCCACGGCCGCCACCGCGCCACCCGCCCCCGCCACCGTCGTCGCGATGGCGGCGCGGATCGCGTCGGCCAGCGGTGGGATGGGCACGAGCCACACCACCACATGCACCGCGACGCGCAGCCCGTCGTCGCCGTGCGTCAGTTGCACCCCCTCGACGGTCTCCCCGCCCAGGCCAAAGGTCCGGGCGATGGCGTAGCGGCCCCAGCTGATGCCCGCCACACCGGGAACGGCGCGCGCCGCGCCCAGGACCGCACGCGCCAGCGTCACATCGTCGGGGGGCGTGTCGGGGGGACGCTCCCGCGCATCCCGCACGTCGTTCACGTCCGTCACGGCCTAGCGCACCGCGGGCGGCTGCGGCGGCGGCGGCGGCTGGTCTTGGTCAGGGAAGTAGAGGTCGGCCACGTTGATGTTGACCTCCTTGGTGCGCAACCCCGTCATGGCCTCGATACGACCGCTCACATTGCGGCGGATCGCCTCGGCCACCTGGGGAATGCTGGCCTGGTAGTCGACGACGAGGTTGAGATCGACGATGCACTCCACCTCGCCCACCTGCACGGCCACGCCGCGATCCATCTGGTCCTGGCCGGTGACGCGCCCGGTCAATCCGCCGAACGCCTGCCCCAAGCCGGTGGACGTCATGTCGTGGACGCCGGGGACTTCGCGGGCGGCGAGGCCGGCGATGCGCGCCACCACCGAGTCCGCGATCTTGGTCACGCCGCCGACACCGCTACTGCCCGAGGTGCGGACGGGCGTCGTGCTACTGGTGGTGGACATCGCCGTGGGTGTGACCGTCGTGCGTTCCTGTGTCATACGTGTCTCCTCCTCCTGTCCAGCAGCGGGCCGCCACCCCGCGGGGATCTCCCCAACGATGGTCGGTGGCGGCCCCGTTGGCCGTATGGCGTGCCGCTTAGTGGTTGCCGCCGAGCAGCTTCTCGGCGCCCTCTTTCACGTTGCCCACGCCTTCCTTGGCTTTGCCCGTGCCCTGCTGGGTCGTCCCCTCCGCTTGGAGGTCTTGGTTGCCGGTCACGTTGCCGACCTTCTCTTTGAGCCCACCGACGACCTGATCGCCCTGACCAGCCGTCTTCTCCTGACCACCCGTGCGGCCCAGCGCGTTGTGCACGCCCTGCTGCACGCCGCCGGCGCCTTCCTGCGCGGAGCCTTCGGCCTGGTTGGCGCGGCCCTCAGCCACCTGCCCCTGGTCGCCCGTGAGGTTGCCCAGCGCGTCCTTCGCCTTGCCCATGATCCCCTTGGTTTTGCCTTCGGCTTGATTCTCGTTCATCGTACCCTCTCCTGTGTCCTGTGCACGACCAGCCGCCACTGGGGGCGGCGTGGGGGCGGATCGCCTGTCCACTAAGCTAAACGTCAGAGAGGCCGAAAAAGTGCCGCGGCCACCCCCGGCGCGCCACCATCATGGGATGGGGCCACCCCGCGGCACTTTTCGGGGCCGGGGCGCGTTTGGCTAGATAGAGAGTAAGGAGGAGAGAGGGGCGGTGCAGGGAGGAGAGGGCAGTCCCCGGCGCGCGGAAGCGTCGCCCGCGCTCGTCGCGCAGGCCCGCACGGATCACGCCGCCTTCGGGCAGCTCTACGACCTCTACGTGCGCCGCGTCTACGCCTTCTGTGCGCTGGGGGGGCGCTCACGCGAGGAGGCGGAGGACTTGACCGCGCAGACCTTCGAGCGGGCGCTGCGCCCTTCTCGGCCTGGTTGCTGCGCATCGCGGCCCACGTCGTTGCCGACCGCGCCCGTCATGCCGAGCCGCTGGACGCCGCCGCTCCCCTCGTCGACGACGATGGGGCCGCCGCGGACGCGGCGCCGGACTGGGCGGAGGAGTGGGCGCTGGCGACCTGGCTGCGTGGGCACCTCGCGGCGCTGCCGGAGGACCAACGGCGCGTGGTACACCTGCGCTACTACGAGGATCGGAGCTTTGGCGATGTGGCAGCCCGAATGGACCGGAGTGAGAACGCGGTCAAGCAGCTTCTCCGGCGCGCCCTGGCTGCCTTACGTGCGCGGGTACACGAGGAGGCCGTGGACGATGGGTGAGGATGAACAACCCCCGCAGCCCCGGCAGCCCGACCTGTCCTCGGACGAGGCCCTGGACCGGCTGCTGTGGCGGCTGGGACCGCTGCTGCGCTGGCAGGAGCACGAAGAAACGGGCGCGCCGGAGGAGGGCGTCCCTCAGCCGGACCCGGCCTTCGCGCGCCGCCTGCGCGCGCGTCTGACCGCGGGGGAGGAGGCGGAGGAGGTGGAGCAGGCCGCGGCTCCGGCGCCCCCCCTGCGCCGAGGGCGGCGGCTGGCGCCGGGAGGGGCCGCCCTGCGGGTCGGGCTGGCCGCGGCGGCGCTGGCGCTGGTGATCCTGGTGGCCGTGACGGTCGTAGAAGTCGGGGTGGTCGCGGCCCTCACCACCGCGCTGGCGCTGGCGGTCGTGGCGGTGGTGCTCGTCGTGCGCGCCCGCCTGGGGCAGTGACGACGGCGGGACGGCGCGGATCACAACAGGGAGTAGGCAGGGGATGGAGCTACGGGCGGTCGTGGAGCGCGATGTGGATGTTGTGCCGTGCGAGGCAACGCTGGCCGAGGCCGTGGCCCGGCAGCGGGCGCGCGGCCGCGCGCCCGCTGCCGGGCTGCGCCGGGGGGCGGGTGGTCGGCCTGCTCGACGGCCACGCCCTCGCGGAGCGCCTGGCGGCGGGCGACCTTGACGTGCGGACGGCCCGCGTGCATGACCTCCACCTGCCGGATCTGATCTGCGGCTGGGAGGACGAGGACGTGACGGACGCCCTGGCTCTGCTGCGGGCGCGGAACCTCGCCGCGTTGCTCGTGCTGGACCGCGAGGGCGGGGTCGTTGGATGGGTGACGGTGGAGGCTCTTAGCGGTCACGGTGGGTGACGGTTCACTGTCGGGATACGGGCCAGCCTCCCACGCCCCCCAGTGCCCACCTACGGCCCCGTCAGCCCCTCAGACGACGCACAGACGACACAAAGGTGAGTTTTGTATCATGCGCGCGCGCGTCCGTCCCCGCTATCCTGCGGGTGAATAGGGGGTGGACGCGCCGTTGTGGGGACGCCGGCGCGGCCACCCCTTATGCGTGCCCGCGCGTCCCTACCGACGACAGGCCACCACCGGCGGCCGACGAGGGCAGACCGGAGGGCTGCGCCACGGGGCGGGCATGGAGCGCACGGCCCGCCGCGCCCATCAGCCAAGACACCGCCGGCCGGCCCGGCCCACCCCGTGTCCCCTCATCTATACCGCCGCCACATGAACGCTCCGTGACAACGCGCGCCTGGTGGCCCCATCGGCGCCGTCCTGTCCTGTCGCCGCGCGCCGGCGCGTTCAGGGTCACCAGGAGCCCCGCTGGGGCCACAGGGGCATATAGGTGCTTCCCACGCCCCCAACGTCCGCTAGCGGTCACGTCAGCCCCCCGGACGACGCGAGGAGCGCCCATTGAGGGACTATGAGGGGTAGTGTGACGGAAGCTGTCATGAGCCGCAATGTGTCGGCGCAGCACGTCCTGCGCGCTAGTAGGTGAATATCTTTGGCTCAACAGGGGAAACGTTGAGAAACGGGCCGCAGTTGGTCATCCGCTCGGCCCATCCACCCGTGGGCTGAGGGGAGGAGGCACCAGGAGGTGTAAGCAGCGCATGGTGTACCACCACACAGGTGATCCCCACGGCGGGATTGTGACCCCACTCCAGCGAGAAATAGGCCGCGTCGCCATGGTTCAGGCGCACGACGCGCACGGGGGCAGGGGGCGTGAGGTATCCGGCGCCATGGTGGACGACGATCGCTACCGCGCGGTAGCGCGCATCGAGCAACCGGACCTGGGGGTAGCCACGGAGCGTACAGATGGCTGTGGAGTGGTTACGCCAGCGGAACACTTCGCGCACGCTGCCCCCCGCAGCGCCCTCGGTCGCGGAGGAGAGGGTCAACTGAGCAGGGCGGCAAGTCGGGACAGGTCGAGGAGCATCGCTTGAACGCTGTGCCCCTGCTACAGCAGGGGATAGTGCGAGGAGGAGAGTACCACCGAGGCCGGCGCCTCCGGACGCTCTTTTCATCGCTCGCATCACCGTACCTATTCGCCACGTCGTCGCTTCCACAGTACCCCCCGCGCATGAGTAGTCGTTAGATATAACGACTCGGATACTCCCCAGGGTACACGCGCTCTACCCTCTACCCTCTACCCTCTACCCTACGCTCTCTGGTGCCGGATCGCGCTGTGAGATCGGCATATGACCAGATAGAACCTTGAGCTCATGCCCGCGCTATGCTCCTCGCACCCTCAGGAGTACCTTCTCCCGCACTTCTCGGCACTCCGGTTACGTCGCCAGATTGCGGCTCATGACAGCTTCCGTAACACTACCCCTATGAGGGACTAGGGGCGACGCCAGGGCGGCACGGACCGCACCAGGACCAGCGGATGGAGAGGGCGAACAGTTGCTTAGGGACGCCGAAAAACTAACGTATCCCGTAAAGCGGATACTATCCCCACGAGGGGTGCCTGACGCACCAACACGCGGGGAGGGAGCAATGGAACTGACGGACGAACTCAAGGTGTTCTTGGGCGAAACGGCGCGCACGCTCAAGGGCAGCGCGCGGCGCGTGTTCATGGCGCGGGCGGTGCGTGACCTGGGCGAGGGCGGGCAGCGGCGGGCCGAGCGAGAGTTGGGCTGGAGCCGGGTGCTGGTGCGCAAAGGGCGGCACGAATTGGATAGCGGGATCACCTGCGTCGACGGCTTCGCCCTGCGCGCGCGCAAGAAGGCCGAGGATCATCTGCCGCAGCTGCTTCCGGACATCAGGGCCATCGTCGATAGTCAAAGCCAAGCCGACCCGCAGTTCCGCACGCGCCGGCTGTACACGCGCCTGACCGCCGGGGAAGTACGCCGCCAGTTGATCGCCCAGAAAGGATACACCGACGCGGCGTTGCCGTGCGAGCGGACGATCGCGACCAAGTTGAACAGGATGGGCTACACCCTCACGAAGGTGGCGAAGAGCCAACCCCAAAAAAAGTCCCCCAAACCGACGCGATCTTCGACGAGGTGACGCGGGTGAACGCGCAGGCCGATGCGGCGCCGGACATGCTGCGGGTGTCGATGGACGCCAAGGCGACGGTCAAGATCGGTCCCTTCGCCCGTGGCGGCAAGGGCCGCGTGGCCGTCACGGCGGCGGACCACGACTTTCGGGCCGAGGCGACCGTGACGCCAGTCGGGCTCTTCCTGCCCCAGACCGACGACCTGTTCATCTACCACGTCACCTCCAAGGTGACCAGTGATTGCCTCGTCGATTGCCTGGAGCGGTGGTGGGACACGGCGCGGGACCGCTTCGTCCACGTCACCACGCTGGTACTCAATCTGGACAACGGCCCCGAGAGTCACAGCCATCGCACCCAGTTCATGGCCCGGTTGGTCGCCTTCGTCCAGCGCCATCGGGTCAGCGTGCGCCTGGCCTATTACCCGCCCTACCATATTCCCTACTGTCCCTGCGGTGACTGGGATATGTAACTGCTTCCGCGTCCCTTAGACGGGGTGTAGGGTGTAGCATGAGCCCACAGGTGAGTGACGGAGGGGCGTACCGCCGACACAGAGGGGACGGGGCTATGGATAGGGACGAGCGCCAAGACCAGGGCCAGGAGGGGGCGCGGGACCAGGAACGGCTCCTACGGCTCGCGCTTGTACAGCGCTGGTCCGGTGGACTCTCTGTCGGTGTGGCTCGCGTGGGCACGCAGGGGGACAGGTTTCGCGGCGACACCGGCGATTGAGTATGCCCTGAGCGCGTCGGCCGACGAAGCGGCTGCGGCAGGCGAGGACGCGCGGGACTGGCAGGCGCGGCAAGCGGCCGGGGTCAACGGCGGGCCGTGCGACGCCGACCTGCCCCACGCCGACGCGCCCGATCGGCTCGCGCAAGCCCTCGCCAACCTCCGCGATGTCGGCCTCTGGCCCTGGGTGGACGACGGCGCCACGGACGAGGCGCGCTATGCCCAGGTGCTCGCTCCCGTGCGCGCCCTCCTGCGCGATCCCACCGTGCCGCCCGCGCGGATCGGCCAGGAAGCCGTGCGCACCGTCTACCCGGTCCTGCGCAGCGCCGGCCGCCGCGCCTACCACACGCACGGCCGCGGCGTCGTCCTCGTCGATCTGCGTCCCGAGGCTGAGACCGCCGTGAGCTACATCCCCGGCACGCTCCTGGCCGCCTCCGACACCCTCCTCCCGCCCTACATCGCCGTCCAGGTGATGATCGAGGCGTACGACCCGGCGCGGGCCGTCCTCGTCGTGGTCCACACCACGCCCCTCTTCATGGTCTACCGCCTTGATCGCACCTCCGGCGCGCCCCCACCCGACGCCCCCCTCATCGACTTTGATCAATAGCGTCAGCGCACAGGGGGAGCAGGGGGGGCTACACCGCCCACAGGCGCGTGCTCCGGCCTGTGGACCATTAGGCTATGGACACCCCCGGCCCCATCGCCCACACTACATGTGTAGGCGTCAATCGGCGCGTGCACCGGCTAGCCCAAGGAGACCACGCATGCTCATGCCCCCTCAGACCCTCGCGGCGACCCTCGCGCTGTTCAATGGCGACGCCGACGAAGCCACCGTCGTCGCGCGCATCGTGGCGCTGCGTCAGGACCCCGACTGGCGGGTGGCCCTCCATCATGGAAACAAGCGCTGCGCGATCGCCCTCACGCACCGCCCCACGGACCACCTGTACCGCGTGTACCTACAGCGGGTCACGTGCGCCGCAGGCGTCGTCTGGCGGCGAGCCGCCTAGCCGCGTTCCTCGCACAGGCCCTCAAGCCCCCAGCACCCCCCTCCCCGGCCACGTCAGCCCCCCAGAGGGACGCCCGCTGCCGCGCGTGCCCCCCCGTGTCCGGCGTAGGTTCGCTCGCCTTGCGGCCCACCCGACACGCCCCTCATCGACGTCGATCAATAGCGCCACCACTACCAGGACGCGCAGCCGTCATGGTCCAGGGGATACACGAGGAGAGCGGACCTGATAGGGGGAGAGGCAGCGGGAGAGCGCCGGCCGCCGCGCCGGCCGCCCCCGCCGCCGGCGCGCGGCCCGTGCAGCGGCCGGCGGCAGGCGAGACAACACCCCCCGCACAAATGCACCGTAAGGTTTCTTCCTTTCGCATCTCTATAGTAGTAGGAGAGTCGCATCTCTATAGTAGTAGGAGAGGTCTACGCGTGCGACACGGTACGCCCCCTCACCGTCCCCGGAGGTACTCATGAGCATGACCACCACGACACTCGACCCCCGGCCTAGCCCCGCCCAGGTGCGGGCCTGGCTCGCCACCGACCTCTCCGACGCCGCCTTACGCGCGCTCGTCGCCGTCTTGGGCACCGACCCCAACTGGCGCCTGCGCGCCAGCCCTGGCCCCACGACCTGGGACGCGGACCTGCTCTATTCGCCCCAGGGCCTGCGGGCTCACGTCCATCTGGTCCGCCGCCCGCCGACCCCCCCCACCCTTGCCAGCCTCTGGCATCGCGTGCACCTGCGCCTGCGCCCCCGGTCGCACCCGACCCGGCTACGGCCCGCTCTCGCCTTGCCCACGCCCCGACGAGGCGGCCCGCACCCGCGACATGATGCTATGCTGGAACAGCACACGTAACACCTGAGAGTGGAAGGAGCCCCGCGCATGCAGTAGCGCGGGACACGCGGTCACGGGATGTGGACCGCATGCCCGGCGAGGGTCAGCAGGATCAGGGCCGCCACCGGCGCGGTGAGCAGCAGGCCCAGGGCGACGAGGCCATAGCGCACCGGGCGCTGATAGAGCTGTAAGCGCCACTTTTGAGGATGCTGCTGGCGAACCCTTTGTCACACGTTTCAGGCGCATCAACCTATGTGTGGTTACATGTGCCATCGACCCGCCAACTGAACTCCGTTAAGGTTCGCCAGCAGCATCATTTGATCTGGCTCTTGGGCACTTTTGATACCGATGGCGAAGTCGCCCCTGGCTCGCAAGAGCCCCGATGCTCGTCGGTCAACAAGGGACGCAGCCGCTATTTCTTCTGCTGGTTGACCTTCATAAACCGAATGTCAAAAGGGTTTCTGGACTTCGCCATCGGTATCACTTTTGATGATGCCGATGTTGTGTCGATGTGCGGCGGTAACGACGAGAAGTCATGGGGTTGGTCGTTGGCTGACGTCGTATCGACATGGCACATGAACAACAGGAATAGGAGCAATGCGGTTCTCGCAGTTCGCGACCACTCGTTTTGTTGCCGGGCTTCGTCGCCGAATGCCATGGTCGGGATAGTGCAAGGCTGGTCGACCGTTTCGGCTGCCTACCCGACAGCCACCGTCATTCGTGGAGACAAGCGTTCTGGTTCTTATCCCTATGGTGCGAGCTTCCCTCTCGAATAGCATCATCAAAAGCGCCCAACAGCCCAGGTGCTGGCTACCACGCGAGATTTAGCCCGCTTCTTTGACGTGGAAGTATTTGGCGTGTTCTTTGTCTTCATTGACCCTAGCTCCGACGATGCTACGTGCCACCTCAACGAGTGGCCCTATCGGGTATTAGGGCGGCTAATAGAAAAGGCCGCCCGCGTAATACGCGGGCGGCCCTTATTAGAGATACCCCGCCCGCGTAAGTACAACGCATTGTGATGCGCGAACCATACGCGGAGCTGGGGTTATGGAAGACCACTGCTCCGGGGATCTCAGTCTACCTTAGTCCCCAAGGTATGACAGCCCTATTATTTTTCCATGTAATTACGACTGTAGAGGATGCTGCTGGCGAACCCTGCGTCACGAGTTTCAGGCGCGTCAAACTGCGTGTAGTCACGCGTGCCATCGACCTGCCGCCGAGGCTCCATTGAGGTTCGCCAGCAGCATCTGTAGAGGAGCGTCAGGATAGCTCTACATCTTACCTACGTTAGCACATCCGTACTATATAAGTCAAGCCCTTATCCACTCACTCTAGTTAATGCTCGCTTGTATAGCTTTCTGAGTGTCCCGAAAGCTACTAATGATGCCTTGAAAAGGATCGAGGTCAAGAGGTATGCTGCCCACATCGCTTACAAGGCCCGCAGAGCGACGAATACTTAATATGCTGACAAAAATAACCAGTACGGCTACTAATCCGACAATAAATGGTGTCCATTCCCAGTGAAAATTATGTCTCACAATCTCCTTGACTACGAACATAATCTGACGGATTACTAGAAACAATACTCCAGCGATAAAGCTTAGCGCGACTAGGGCTCCGGTAAGTGCCCTCATCTGGGTATCCACCCTGCTGGCCTTACTACCGATCAGTTTGTAGTTCGGGTCTTTATCGTTGAAGTTACGCCCTGATGTCAAAGCTATGCGACGGAGCTTGTCGGAGTCGTAGAAATCTCCGTCCACATGAACATCCGCATCAGTTCGACCTGTATGGATGACCTGCATGACAACACCTCTTTTAGCTCGGAGGTGAGCAAGGGTAATAGTTGCGGTCTTATCATCGCATTGCTTCACGTCGAATCCATTGGCCGGGTCCGTATTCTGTAAGGGGATCACGTCGAGGAGGCGATAGCCATGCAGGATAGTTAACGTGAGAGGCTCGTTCGGCATGAACTCACTTTGACGCATATCGAGGCTCCCGGCGTTCCAAAGTGACACGTTAGTCCGGCTTAGTTGAGATATACTTTGCCCTTTGTATTGGTACACCACCTCTAAGCCCTTGATGCGAGAGACATACCTCGTCAATTCATTGAGCGTCGCGGTGAACCATGTCGGCTGCCTACGACGGTCAGACTTCCAGCCTTGGTACCACGCGACTGCTGACGTAACGATGGCTAAGGCCTTTTTCTACAAGTTAAGGATTTTAAGCCGTTGTCAAGGCCATTTTTGCAGCTTTTAAGCCAACCTGATAGCTGCCATGTTGCACAAACGCATGAGGCGCATGGCGTAGCGACAGCCGTGTGTGGGAGCAAAAGGCTCGTGGAAGTACGGCGTATATGCTGCTACGCTCCCTTTGCCACCCCGAGCGGCGGAAATGCGGGTACTTGACATGTGGCTCAGAACCTTAACTTGTAGGCAATAGGCTAAGGCTACAGCGATAGCTGTACTGATCCAAAACTCACGGGACACCTATAGCTCTCCTTTTTCGTCTGCATGGCTACGTGACCACCATAGCGTCCCCGCGCGCCTCGATTCACGCGGGCAATATGGCGCGATGCCGGCATTATTGTTACTCTAGTGATAAGTTACCGCATCGGTACGCGAGCGCGCGATCACCGATCGCCGATCGCAGACCATGAGGCCCCATGACCACCGAAGCCGATACCTGCCGCAAGTACGTCGTGCCCAAGCTCGACGCCGCGGGCTGGGATACGCCCCCGCACTCCTACACCGAGCAGCGCACGTTCACTGACGGGCGCATCGTCGTGGCGGGGTCCAAGGTGCGCCGCCGCCCCGCGAAGCGCGCCGACTACCTGCTGCGCTACACCCGCGACACGATGATCGCCGTGGTCGAGGCCAAGCCCGCGTACCGGCTGCCGGGCGATGGGCTCCAACAGGCCAAAGACTACGCCGAGATTCTGGGCCTTCAGTTCGCCTACGCCACTAACGGCCACGGCATCGTCGAGTTCGATTACACGACGGGGGAGGAGCGCGAGCTCGACGCCTTTCCGTCGCCCGAGGAGCTATGGGCGCGCCTACGCCGGTCGCAGGGGCTCACGGACGACCAGGCCGCGCGGGTGCTCGCGCCCGCGCACTACGACGCGGGGAAAAGACCGCGCTACTACCAGGAGATCGCCATCAACCGGGCGGTGCGGGCCATCGTGCAGGGCAATCGCCGCGTGCTGCTCACGCTGGCCACCGGCACGGGCAAGACGGAGATCGCCTTCCAGATTTGCTGGAAGCTCTGGGGCACGGGCTGGAGCCGCGCGGGGACCCGCCAGAAGCCCCGCATCCTGTACCTCGCCGACCGCAACGTGCTGGTGGATGACCCCAAGGATAAGACCTTCCTGCCCTTTGGCGACGCCCGCTGGAAGATCGAGGGCGGCGTGGCCAACAAGGGCCGCGAGATGTACTTCGCCACCTACCAGTCCCTGGCCGAGGACGCGTCCCGCCCCGGCCTCTACCGCGCCTACGCGCCCGACTTCTTCGACCTCGTGATCGTGGACGAGGCCCACCGGGGCAGCGCCCGCGACGAGAGCAAGTGGCGCGCGATCCTCGACCATTTCCACGGCGCGGCCCAACTCGGCCTGACGGCGACGCCGCTCAATGAGGAGAGCCGCAACACCTACGTCTACTTCGGCAAGCCCCTCTACCAGTACAGCCTACGCCAGGGCATCGCCGACGGCTTCCTCGCCCCCTACCGCGTCCACCGCGTCGTGAGCGTGCTCGACGCGGCGGGGTGGCGGCCCAGCACGGGAGACCTCGACCGCTACGGACGGCCCATCCCCGACGACGAGTACCAGACCAAGGACTTCGAGCGCGTGGTGGCCCTGCGCGCCCGCACGCAGGCCATCGCCCGCCACCTGACCGACTTCATGAAAGGCACCGACCGCTTCGCCAAGACCATCGTGTTCTGCGTCGATCAGGAGCACGCCGACGAGATGCGCCGGGCGCTCGTCAATCTCAACAGCGACCTCGTGCGGCGGCACCCCGACTACGCGTGCCGCGTGACAGCGAGCGAGGGCGAGATCGGCCGCGGGCACCTGAGCCGCTTCCAGGAAGTGGAGAGCCGGACGCCCACCATCCTCACGACCAGCCAGTTGCTCACGACCGGCGTGGACGCGCCGACCTGCGCGAACGTGGTCCTGGCCCGCGTCGTCGGCTCGATGGTCGAATTCAAGCAGATCATCGGGCGCGGGACCCGCGTGCGCGAGGACTACGGCAAGCTGTCCTTCAACATCCTCGACTACACCGGCTCGGCCACGCGCCTCTTCGCCGACCCGGCCTTCGACGGCGAGCCGGTCGTCGTGATCGACGGCGGCATGGACGAAGAGGGCAAAGCGACCGACGAGCGCATCGTCGAGAGCCACGAGGGGGACGAGGAGGACGCGGGGCCGTGGGATGTGCCCACGGAGGGCGGTTCCGTCGTCGGTGTTGATCCCGGACCGGGGGACACCTGGCCGCGCAAGTACTACGTGGACGGCGGCCGGGTCGAGATCGCGGCGCACCTCGTCTACGAGCTCGACGCCGACGGCAAGCAGCTACGCGTGGTGCAGTTCACCGACTACGCCGGCGAGAAGGTGCGCACGCTCTACGCGTCGGCCGCCGACCTGCGCGCGCGGTGGGCCGCCCCCGACCAGCGCGCCGGGATCATCGCCGCCTTAGAGGAGCGTGGGATCAACTTCGACGAGCTGGCGGCGGCCAGCGGGCACGGCGACGCCGACCCGTTCGACCTGCTCTGCCACCTCGCCTTCAATGCGCCGCTGCGCACGCGCCGCGAGCGCGCCGACCTGTTGCGTCGGGAGAAGACCGATTTCTTCGACCGCTACGGCCCCCAAGCGCGGGCCGTGCTCGACGACCTCCTGGACAAGTACACGGCGCATGGCACGGCGCAGTTTATAATGCCGGATGCGCTCAAGGTGCCGCCCCTCTCGGACTACGGCAACGTGCGCGAGATCGCGGGCCTCTTCGGTGGGTTCGAGCGCCTGCGCGAGGCGGTCGACCAGTTGCAATCGTTGCTCTACGCGGCCTAGTAGCGGGGAGGAGAGGTCGAGTGGAGCAGCGCCCGGTGAGCGTCAAGCTGTTCCTGCGGGAGGGGCTTCCTAAGGGGATGCGGACGGCGGAGATCGTCGGCTGGACCGGCATGGCCCTGATCTGCCCGCGCTCCCGCCTGGAGAGCTTCGGGCGGTTTCCGCGCTCCGATAACGCCGCCGTCTACCTCCTGCTCGGCGAGGATGAAGGCGGCAATCCAACCGTCTACGTCGGCCAGACGGGCTCCATTGGTGACCGTCTCCGGGCGCATCTGCGGGACCGAGACAAGGATTTCTTCGACGACGTGATCGCCGTCGTCAGCAAAGACGAGAACCTGACAACGGCGCACGTCACCTATCTCGAAGCGCGGCTCCTCCAGATGGCCAAACAGGCAGGGCAAGCGCGCATCAGCAACCCGAACCAGAATCTCGTCGCCCGCGGGCTGCCGGAGTCGGACGTGGCCGACATGGACAACTTCGTCGCCAACATCGCCACGCTGCTCCTCGCGCTCGGCGTCGGCATCCTGGATGTCGTCGCCGTCCCCCTGGCGCAAGGCGCGGCGGCTGTGTTCGAACTGCACTCCTCGGGCGTCCGGGCCACGGCGACCGAGGCCGTGGGAGAGTTCATCGTCCTGGAGGGCTCGCTCTCGCGGGGCCACGTCGGCACGCAGGACTCGTATAGAGGGCAGCGCGACAAGCTCATCGCCAATGGAGTGCTGAAACGGGATCAGGGCGACGGCGACGGCACGCCCTATGTCTTCACGCGGGACTACCCATTCAAGAGCCCCAGCGCGGCCTCGGCGGTCGTCCTGGGCCGCAACGACAACGGGCGCACCTCGTGGAAGGTGCGGGGGACGAACCAAACCTACGCCCAATGGGAGGCGAGTAAAATTAACACGACGACGGAGAGGAGCGGCTAGATGGCGCGAACGAGGGCGGGGCAACTGTCCCTGATACCGGCGCAGACGACGGCGCAACAGTTGGGCAGCATCGTCAAGTCCGCGCGCGACATCATGCGCAAAGACAAGGGCCTCAACGGCGACCTCGACCGCCTGCCCATGCTCACCTGGGTCATGTTCCTCAAGTTCCTCGACGACAAGGAGCAGCTCGACGCGGAGGAGGCGGCCTTCGCGGGCGAGCGATACCGACCCGCGATCGAGGAGCCCTATCGTTGGCGCGATTGGGCCGCCCGGGAAGACGGCTTCACGGGCGATGCGCTCATCTCCTTCGTCAACAACGACGAAGCGACCCGTCCCGGCGGCACCCGTGGCCCCGGCCTCTTCGCCTATCTGCGCTCCTTGCAGGGGGTCGAGGGCGGCGACCGGCGCGATGTGATCGCCGCGGTGTTCCGGGGCATCACCAACCGCATGATCAACGGCTACCTGCTGCGCGACGTGATCGACAAGGTTGACGGCATCCACTTCACCTCGTCGGACGAGATCCACACGCTCGGCGCGCTCTACGAGTCGCTATTGCGCGAGATGCGCGACGCGGCGGGCGACTCCGGCGAGTTCTACACGCCGCGCGCCGTCGTCCGCTTCATGGTCGAGGTGGTCGATCCCCGGCTCGGTGAGACCCTGCTCGATCCCACATCCGGGACATGCGGCTTCCTGGTCGAGGGGTACCGGCACCTGGAGAAGCAATGCACGACGATCGGGGACCGGCGTCGGCTCCAGGAGGGCAGCATCCTGGGCGGCGAGGCCAAGCCGCTGCCGTACCTGCTCGGGCAGATGAACCTGCTGCTGCACGGGCTAGAGTCGCCGCGGATCGACTACGGCAACGGGCTACGTCGCCCGCTCAACGAGATCGGCGACAAGGACCGCGTGGACGTAATCCTGACCAACCCGCCGTTCGGGGGCGAGGAGGAGCGCGGCATCCAGGGCAACTTCCCCGCCGACATGCGGACGAGCGAGACGACGCTGCTCTTCCTGCAACTCATCATGCGCAAACTGCGGCGCTATCCCACGCCCGGCCGCGCCGGCGTCGTCGTGCCCAACGGCGCACTCTTTGGGGAGGGTGTCGCCGCGCGCATCAAGGAAACGCTGCTCCGGGAGTTCAACCTGCATACGGTCGTGCGCCTGCCGAACGGGGTATTCGCGCCCTACACGAGCATCCCGACCAACCTGCTCTTCTTCGACCGCTCAGGGCCGACGCGGGAGGTCTGGTACTACGAGCAGCCGTTACCGGAGGGGCGCAATACCTACAGCAAGACCAAGCCGCTCCAATACGAGGAGTTCGCCGATTGCCTGGCGTGGTGGACCAACCGGGAGGAGAACGAGCGCGCCTGGCGCGTACCGGTCGCCGATATCCTGGCCAACGGTTGCAACCTCGATCTCAAGAACCCCAATGGGAAGCAGGACGTGAAGCACATGCCACCCGAGCAACTGGCCGACGACATCTTGCACAAGGAGCAGCGCATCGCGGAGATCATGGGCGAGATTAAGCAAGCTCTAGCGGTGGTCTTATCGTGAGCGCGATCAAGCTGTTGAACAACGGCAAATGGAACAAGCCTCCTGTGCTGACTGCCGCACGTAAGATTATGATGGAGGGCTTAGCTGACCGCTGGCCTCGCAAACCCTTGGGCAGCCTAGCGACCTTCGTCAACGGCACCAGTTACGACTTTGGTGCTTTGACTGAAAGCGGCACGCCCATCATCCGTATCAGCAACGTCACTGATCCCCAGTCAGACTTCCTGATGACGCAGGAAACTTTCGGCGAGAAGTATATAGTCCGGCCAGGAGACTTGCTTGTTTCGTGGTCGGCGTCGTTTAAGTCGGTTATCTGGCCGGGTCCGGAAGGAGTGCTTAACCAGCACATCTTTAAGGTGACGGAGCAACCAGGCAACTGCCGCGCTTATATCCGACACGCTATCGAGGCGGCGTTCGACGAGATGCAGCAGAAGGTCGTTGGCATTGGCATGATGCATTTGCGGCGCAGCGACTTCTTAGGGCACGAAGTGCCTATTCCAAGCGCATCAATGCAGGAGGCAGTGGCTAACTTTCTGGACTGGGTTGAGTGTCCGCATGAGCAACCAGAACCACCTCTACCTCCGCAGTTATCAGAGCAGCGGCGCACCGTGGCGCGGATCGAGGAACTGACGGCCAAGATCGAGGAGGCGCGAGGGCTGCGGCGGCAATCCAGTTCTGAGGCCCAGCAGTTATTCATGGCAACTGCTGATGCCGAAATGAATCGTCTTGCGAAGGATTATCCGACTGCTAAGGTTAGCGATATTGAGGATCTTGTGACGAGTGGGCCGCGCAACTTCGGATCGCGGTACACGCAGTCGGGTCCGCGCTTCTATCGTGCTCAAGATATATCGCCCAGTGGGCGTGTGACAGATGATAACATCGTCCAGGTTGAGATCCCGGAAGGTATGAGCACTAGGGCCGTTGTGCGAGAAGGCGACGTGTTGGTTGTTATTACCGGGGCGACGATAGGTAGAAGTGCCGTGATCACACCACATCTTCCGGCAGGGCTCGTAAGCCAGCACGTCGGACTTATCAGAGTAGACAGGGCCAAAGTTGAACCACAGTTTCTTCAGTATGCTATGCTATCGCCTGCATGGGCTGGGGGCCAACTGGATGAGGTCAAGTATGGCCAAGGTAAGCCAGGACTCAATCTCAACAACCTGCGAAGCTTGGCGTTCCCATTACCACCTCTATATGAGCAGCAACAGGTTGTAACTCACCTTAACGACCTACAAGCACGGGTAGATGTTCTCACTCAGTTGCAGGTCGAGACCGCCGCTGAACTCGATGCCCTGCTGCCGTCGGTCCTCGACAGGGCGTTCAGCGGGGAGCTGTGATGGATAGCGTCCGGGTCTCCCGGTGGCGATGACGTGACCGTACACGCGTTAGGCGTCCCATAAATTTCCTCTATCGCCGCTCATCGGCGCGACTCTCGCACGCCCTGGACTTCTCGGGCTCGGGGCCACGGTCGGGCGTCACCTGCCGGTCCTGCTCCCGCTGGGCCTGTAGCGCATCGTTCCAATCCTTGGCCCCGGCCGGGGACCGCTCATGCATGCTGGCCTCGGCACGCGGGTACGCCTCTACCTACTACCAGAGCTTCGCGTCGCCTCCGCCGCTGTTGAACTAGAAGCTCAATGAGAACGTCCCCACCACATCAGTCACCTCCGCATCCACGTCGATCCCATACGTCCCCAGCCACGCGTTGCCGAACGCCTCGGCCGTCGCCGCCGTGTCCCCATCTTCGAGCGCGTCGAGCGCGTCGATCAACCCCTCGTTCGCCTCATCGATATGTTGTGGCCCGATGTTGCGCGGCCGCGCGCGATCCTCATTGTACACCAGGACCATCACCCGACATGGCCCCACGTCCAGCCCCTGTTCCTGCACCTGTTCCCGGAAGGATCGGACGTTCGCTTGCCGCTGCTGCGCCGTGGCGATCCCCCGCACGCTGATGCGCAGCCCCGGCGTCGAGCGCGCCACCGACCGCGCCTCCCCGCCCTCCTTCTGCCATCGCTGCACCGTCCGCACACTGATCCCGAGTTGGCCGGCTAAGTGCTTGTTGCCCGCGGCGACCTGGGCACGCCCCTCGCCGCCCCCGAGTTCCCGCACCACGGCGCGGATCGCCGCCGGCGTCAACTCCACGTCGGCCGCCGCCACCCGCGCCTCGTAGGCCCGCGCCAGGTCCTCGCCCAAGTCCGACATGCTACGCCGCCCCCTGGTCCACCGACGCGTCTGGACGCGCGCGACATGATCCGCGCTGCTCCCCACGAGGAGAGGGGTAGCCCACCTGGGCTATTGCCGCTAGCCCAGGTGGGGGATTATTCTGCCTCACACGCACCTCCAGCCCCCGACGCGCCGTGTCGCTGTCGGCGGGCGCGGGGGACCAGGCGTCGCACATCCACCCCGCACGAAAGGAGCATCCCATGTCCACCTCCCTGTCTCTTTCCGCTCCCCTGCCCCCGCGCGTCGCCGTCCTCGACGACGATCAGGCGATCCTCATCCTGCTGCGCCAGGTCCTGACCGACGCCGGGTACGCCACCCGCACCCTCCGCGTCGGCACCGGGGCGCACGATGTGCTGCGCCTCCTCGCCCCCGCCGCCCTCATCCTCGACCTCCCCGCCACCGCTGACGACGACATCCGGGCGTGGCACCTCCTCGCCCTCCTCGCGCGGGACGACCATCTGCGGCGCATCCCGCTCATCGCCTGCGTCCCCGACGACGGCCACGCCTCCGATCGCGTCACCGCCCTGCGCCATCCGCGGTCTACCCTCGTCTGCAAGCCCTGGACGCTGGATGCCCTCCTTGCCCCCCTGGAGCGGCTGTGGAGCGGGGACGCGGGCGCACACGCGCCACACGACGCGACGTGACCCCCTACGTGACCCCCGCAGGCATCCGCTCCGCTGTCGGCGTGCGCAGCGGCTTCAAGAGCTTGAGCAGCGTGCCGATCCCGCCGCGCGTCCCGTCGAACGCCGGCAGCACCTCCCTCAACAGCACCGCGGCGTCCTGCACCTTGAAATGCCCCAGGCCCGTCCCGAGCGTGACCGAGGGCGGGCACGCCGCCACCGGGTCCGGCTCATCGCTCACCAGGTACACCGCGTCCTTGTGGACGGCCACAGGTGTATAGCCGGCCATGTCCATCTTGTGCAGCGCCCGCGACAGGTTGGCGTTGGCCTGCGCGATGATGAGGTGCCGCCAGTCGGGCCGGTACAGCGGGCTCCGCTTGTCGCGGTGCCACGCGCTGTTGAAGCCGCTGATCGTGAGCGCGTAGGTGAACTTGAGCGCGCCCAAGGCCAGCCGCCCCGCCGGCGTCGTGTCGGCGTAGAGCGCCGTCCGCGCCGTGCGCAGCCGCTCGTACCAGGTCTCCATGGCCCGGCTGTGCTTGGTCCACACGTACGCCTCGGTGATCGTGACGGCGTGGCCGCGTTCCAGCGCCCACGCCACCGTCGGCGTGCAGGCCCACCGCTCCTCCGCGCCGGCGATTTTGGCTAACCAGTAGCCCGGCATCTTCTTATCGAACGACACCTTACCGACAGGGTCGTGCCGCTCCTCGATGCCGGACAGGCCTAGTTCCACGACGCCGGCCGCGCTCAACCATTGCGCGTTCTTATCGTAGGAGTGCAAGTACGCCTTGCCCCGCTCGTCCGGCGAGAGCGTGCGCAGCCAACTCACCTCTGTCACTGTGTCGGCTTGCCCCGCCGGTGCCGGCAGCCGCTCGGGATACTCGCGCTGAGAGCCCGCCCCGCGCTTGCCCAACTCCTGCAGAAGGTCTATCCCCGTACGGCCTGGGCTACGGTAGTAGGGCGCGCCCACGGCTTGGGCGTAGGCCACGAGTGCCTCCAACAGTGTCGCGCCGTCGGTGTCGAGGCCCCACACGGCGTGCTCGTCGTACAACGGGAACACGATGGACACGCCTGATCCTGCCTCGCCTTTCTTGCGCAGGTCGAGCCAGGGCGTGAGCGCCGTGGGGAAGGCGTGCAGGTCGTCCAGGCCATCGCTCACGAACGCGTGGCGCAGCTCGCGGAACTGCCCGGATACGGCGAGGGTGTCGGGCAGACCGGCCGCGCGCACCCACGCATCGGTCAGCCAGAGTTGCGTCAGCCGGTGCCGGCGTGCGCCATTGTAGAGGTCGCCGACGTGCCGGATTGCACCTTTGATGGGAGCAAGGGGCGTGTCGGGCAGGTGCACGCCGTCGACGTCGAGCACGCCGATCACCGACGAGAGTGCGTCCGTTCGTGACATCGTTGTCCGTCCTTTCTTCCGTCACACATACGGCGGTGCCGCCGACGCCCTACGCGCCGGCGTCGGCGTCCCGCTCGTCCGCGTCCTCGTCCGTCAGCGGGAGCGGTGCGGTGGTCCCGCGCAGCGGGGGGTGCGCCCCCCACAACTCCTCGCCTGGGTACCCACTATTCGTCGTATACGCCGCGATGTACGGGTCGGTGACCAAGCGGTAGCGCACGTACGCCTCCCGCTCCCCCCGCCCCGCCGGCCCCGCCCCGCGCAGCCCCGCCGTCACCAGCGCTACCACCAGCGCCGCGTGCTCCCCCCGCAGCCCCGCCACCACCGCCGCCCCGTCCTCCGGCGGCCGCACCAGTAGGTGCGAAGAGGCCCCCAGCACCCGCAGCGTCGCGATCAGGCTCTCCTCCAGCCCCACCACCCGCGGGTCCGCCACCAGCCCCGCATGCTCCTCCCCACGCAGCCCATAGCGCAGCGCCGCCACCAACCGCTGCGCGACGATCAACACCCGGAGAAACGAGAGTTCCGCGCGCGCCGGGTGCGCGTAGAACAGGATGGGGTGCGTCGTGTGCGCCTCCGTCAGCGCCATGAGCTGCGTCGCCAACTCGCGGCAGCGCTGCGCTAGCGGCTCCGTCGCCCCTACCGCCAGGTAGCGCCGCACCAGCGGCACCGCGTCCACCTGCCCGTCGGTCTCCTCGTTGAGCGTCCGCGCCAGCACGCGCGCCTGCGGCAACACCGGGAAGACGGCGAGCACGTAGGTGATGGCCACCCCGACCACCAGCAGGCCCGACAGCCCTTCGGCCACCGCCGCCGCGCGCGGGAGTCCGGCGCGTGGGGCGAGATCGCCAAACCCAATCGAGGTCAGGCATACGCCACTGAAGTAGAGCGCGTCGCCCCAGGGCGACGCCTCCGCTCCCGCCCCCGCCGGCCGGGCGAAAGCGTGTGGGCTGGCCAGGCTAGGCGCGTAGAGCAGCGCAAAGCCCACCAGCAAGGCGCACAGCCAGGAGAGCACCAGGCCCGCTACGCTCAACGGCAGCGTCCAGCCGAGCAGGGCGTACCGCGCCCGCGGGGGCAGGGGTTGCGCCGCGCGCCGCACCACGACCCAGACCGCGCGGTGGAAACGCGCGGAGATGTGGCTCTCCGCGGCGGGGTGCAGCGCCGTGACGGCCACGTCGAGCAGCGCGGCCACGATCACGACAACGCCGAGCACCACGCTGCCGAGCGCCTCCAGCGATCCCATCAACGACCCTCCTCGCGCCCTATCAACGGCCCGTGTCGCCACGCGCCGTGAGGCACGCCGCCGTGCCGGGTCGCGCCCCGCATGGGGATGGGGGCGAGGCGCCTATTCATCAGGTGCAGGCCGTCCATGTCGATGACGCCGATCGTGGGCGTCATGAAATCTTTTGTTGCCATCTTGGCCTCTCCGTCGCCCTGGGGCGTCATGTGTTGTGCGCGGGGCACTCCCACCCATAGCGGTCGCGCGCCACCCACCCCTTGGGTGCAGACCACTTGCCATCTGACCCTTTGTGCAGGCGGCATGTCGCCTGGCAGCGCCGCTTTCCCAGGCGACACGGAACGACGAGTGCCGCCATCTCCTCATCTGTTGCCTCAGGGATGCTCGCTAACCAATCACGGTCGTCCATTCAATGACTCCTCTCGTCCCCAGTGAGTTCCCATCCGACCGCGCATCGCGGGCGTCGATAGGGGAGGCATGGACGCGGCGCGCGGCGACGATGACACCCGCCTCTGTGCCACGATCATGGCGTCACCCTCCCGGCCGCCCGCTCCCGCGCCCGCCGTTCCTTACGGGGGCAGCGACAGGGCGCGAAGAGACAGTGGCCGCAGCGTGCGATGGTCGCGGGCGACGCTCTGGATACAGGGACGGTGGGACGCGGGACAATGGGCGGCCCCGTCGCCACCGGCGCATCCCTCTCCACACAGGTGCAGTTCGCCTTGCGCCGGCCGCACCCCGCGCACTCGATCAAGTGCCCGTACTTCCCGCCGAAGTAGTCGATGGGGGCGGCCGGCTCCTCCTCGGGTGGCCGTTCCCGCCGGATCTTGTCCAACTCGACGCGCACCGTGTTGATGGTGATGGTGCGGAAGTCGGCTGCGCCGCGCAGGGCCTCGATCAGCAGGTCCTCGCCGACGGCGGGATCGATGGCCAGGCTGTGGAGTTGTTTGTTCAGCCGATCGGCCGGCTCCGCGCCCATCAACTCGCGGTAGACGCCCCGCCAACGGCGATCCTCGGCGGCCATGTCTGCGCGGTCGATCATGGTCATGACCGGGGCCGCCCCCTTCCGGGCCGCGCGCCGGCGCATCTGCGGCGTCCCCACGTCGTAGATGTTGGGCAGGCCCCGCCCCTGGGGTGTGCTGCGCACGTAACCAGCCCCCTCCAGCTCGCGCAGGTAGTTGTAGGCGCTCTTGTAGCACCCGCCGACGTAGCCGGCGATCCGCGCCACCGTGCGGATGCAGCGCCCCTGCGTATTGGCGTGGTGCGCCACCATGACGTAGGCTCGCTTCGCCCCCTGGCTCAGATCGGGATCGCCGAGCACGGCGTTCGGGACCGTCGCGTAGCCGGTCTCGTCGTCCCGCGCCGGCGCGGCGGCGAAGTGATAGACGTTGGCGTGGCCGCGGCCACCGCGTGTGACCGTGACGAGCGCGGCCCGGCGCAGGTCGGCCGTCCGGCGCTTGACCGTGCGCGTCGAGCAGCCCAGCTCCGCGGCGAGATCGCCCTGGTAGGGGTGGCACTCATCCGCGTCCCAGGCGTAGGAGATCAGCAGCACATGGGCGAGCCGGTCGTTGTCCAGCGGCGCGGCGTCCAGGAACGGGCGCGGGATCTGCGTCCAGCCCGCGCGCGGCACCGGGATGGGCGTGGTACCCGCCTGCTCCACCGTCGCTGTCGTGCGCGCGCTCACCAGGCGCTCCCCGCCCGCAGGGCGCGCAGCCGCCAGTAGCGGTACTCGTCCCACTCCCGCGCGGAGGTCGCGGCCAGGGCGCGCCGGCGGCCCGCGTCGCGCCGCGCGCGCTCCTCGTCGTCATCGCCCCGGCGGTGGCCGGCCAGGTCCGCGCGCGCGCGATCGAGCACGCGGGCCAGGCGGGTGTCATGGGGCAGGGCGGCCGCGATCCGCGCGCGGCTGTTGAGGGCCGTGGTGTGGTCGGCGCGGCCCAACGCGTGGGCCGTCGCGCTGTTGGTCAGGTGGTAGTCCTCGGCGAGCAGGTAGGCGCAGAGGTGCCGCGCCCGCACCACGGCGGGCGTGCGGCCCGGCCCCAGGATCGTGGCGGGGGTCACGTCGTCCGCGAGGCAGTACACGCCGTTATAGGCGCGGGCCACGGCTGCGATGAGGGACCGCGCATCGACCGTCCCGGCGCGTGTCCACGCGTGGGGTGGGTCAACCTGTTGACACGCGCGCGTGTCCGCGCTATCCTGTCGGGAGAACATGGGTGTGCTTTGAAGCATAAAAGCCTCCTGTGCAGGTCCGCAACCCGGTTCGGAGCTGGTAACTCCTCGGAGCTGCGGCCTACGTTTGGTGGCTCTGGTGGTTGCTTTCGTGGGCAGGTACACCAGCGCCGGTCACTATTAAAATAGGTTAGGGCTGCAAGAGACTCACCGGTTGGTTGCCGGTGGGTCTCTTGCATTGTGGCCGCTACAGCCACGCATTTGTGCTACATAACGCACTCCTTCATGATGAGCATTGTAGCCCACGTACGCCCCCCGCGTAAAGGCGACGCGCGCACGCACGCCCTGTCCCGCCCTACACGGCGCTATCCGGCGTCTCATGTGTGCGATCATGGCAGGCCCGTCCAGTCGTAGGCCGTGCCGTGCTTCACGGGGGCCGTCGGCAGCCGTGCCGGCCTCGCTGTGGACGCTACCGCCGTCGGGGTCGGGTCCGTCGCCGTCGCCAGCGTGGAGGCCGTAGGTGGGGATGTCGCGGGGGTCGGCGTCGCCCGCACACGCACTGGCGCGTTAGGCGTCCTGACGGGTGCGGCTCCGCGCGCCGCGTCAGGCACGACCACCACCTGTGCGCTCTTAGGCGTGGGTGTCTGTGCCGCCGCGACGGCCGCCGGCGGGGGCGTGGAGGGGGCGGGGGCTTCGAGGCACGCGCTGGGCACCGGGCGCTTCATTAACCGGCGCATGGCCGGCACGGACCACATGGGCCGCGTGCGCAGGTCCATCGGCCGCGCCTCGCGCGCGATGGCGACGACGCGCCGCCGCGACGAGGCCGCCAGGTCGTCGGGGAACAGGAGAGGGACGCCGGTCTCGCTCACCGACTGGCTGCCCCGATCGGGACTGCGGCCGAACAGCCCAGCCGTCCGCGACTCGCCTTCGCCGTGGGCCAGCACGGTGCGGTTGCCCAGCGCGTCGCTCGCCCACTTCGCATCGTCCCCGCGCGTCCCGCCCAGCCAGCCGAGCACGTTGCACGAGTCGATGATGGCCTTGGCCCCCAATTCCCCGTAGTCGTCGACCAACTGACTGAAGGACTGGAAGCTGATGACGCGGGAGATGCGCGGCTGCCGGCAGATGTTGAACCACTTGGGCGCGTTGGGGATCGCCCCCATCGTGCCGAATTCGTCCAGCAGCATCCGCACCTCGTGCGCCAACTCCCCGTTGGGCAGCGTGCGCGCGCGGTCCAGCAACACGGTGAACATCGTCGTGAAGAGCGCCGCGACGAGCGGGCGCAGCGTGTCGTTTCCGGCCGGGATCACGATGTAGAGCGCCACCGGCCGCCGCCCCGTGCGCCCGAGGCGGTCGAGGTCGAGCGTGCCCTGGCCGCCGACGACGGCCTTGATGGCGGGGTCGGCGAGCGCGGAGAGGCGTGGGGCCAGCCCCGAGGGGATGGAGGAGCGCAGGTCGCGGTGCTCGGCGATGAGCCCGAGGAACTGCGCCGCCGGCCCCGTCTCCGCGCCCGATGGCCCGTTCTTGAGCGCCTTCTCGATGGCCTCCACGTTCGGCTGTAGCAGCAGGGCCAGCAGCTCGTCGAGCGTGCCGGAGGGCCGGCCGGCCGCGGCGGCAACGGCGTGGACGTGCATCACGCCCGCCGCCATGAGCAAGAGGACGGCCTGCTCAAAGTAGGGCTGCGGCGGGGCGCTGTCGGTGGGCTTGGAGTTGTGCAGCCAGGCGCGTGCCCAATCCTCCGCCTTCGCCGGTGTGCGCACCAGGGCGAGCGGCGCCCACGTCACACTGTTAGCCGGGTTCTGCATGTCCAGGCGGTAGCAGTCGTGCGTGCGGGAGAGGGCGGCGGCCGTCTGTGTCCAGCCGTCGCCCTTGTTGTCCGTGGCGACGTAATCCACCCCTGGGTCGGGCTCTAACAGTTGCGTCTTAAAGAAAGCGTTCGACTTGCCCAGGCCGGTCGGCGCGTCGATGGCGACCCCTTCGAGCAGCAGCGCCGCTGGCACGCCGACGGTGATGCGCTTGAGGCCGCGCCGCGCCGTGCCCAGCACCATGTCGCCCGGCCGGGCACGTCGCCGCCGCAGCTCGTCCCAGGTCTGCCAGCGCGACCCACCGTAGGTGTTGGCCCGCGTGGGGTCGAGGGCGCGCTTGCGCCGGCCAATGAGGATGAACACGGCGAACAGGGCCAGGAACCCGAGGACGCCGCCCAGCTCCAGGGGGAGCGCCGCCCGCACGGGCGCCCCGCTCGGGCTATGGAGGGTGGCGTAGCGCCAGGCCGCGCCGTGGCGCATCCAGAACGCCCATGTGCTTGTGTGGATCGCCGGGGCGAGCCCATGGTAGCCGTGACGCGCCCACGCCTGCGTCGCGCGTAAGGCAACCACCCCATTAGCCGCCGGCCAGGCCACCGCATCGTAGGCCGTCTGATACCAGAGCGTCACCGCTGCGGCTGCGTGGTGATAAAGGGCCGTGGCCTGAACGGCGATCCACCGCGCGCCGGCGAGCGGCCCGAGCCAGAGGCCCAGCGCGATAAGCAGGCCAGCGATGAGACCGGACCACCCGCGTAACAGCCAGAGCAGGCGGGTGAGCAACCGGCGTCCGGCGTGCAGCAGGGCGCGCACGAGCAAGCGCGCTCCCCGCGCCAGGCGGCGTGCAGCGAGGCCAACGCGCGCCCAGGGGCGGGCGGTCAGGGGCGGGCTAGCAGGTGTGCTCATGCTCTCTCCTCATCTCTAGACATCGAGAGCCGGTGTCAGATCCCGATCGAGGTCCACTGCAGGGGCAGGCTCCTGGGAGGGGACCGCCGCTGCCTCGTAGTAGTCGACCGGATTGGCGATTTCGACTGCTCCCTGCGTGGGGTGCGCCTCCTCATAGGCGGCGATCACGACTGGATCGGTGATCTCGTAGAGCTGGCCGTCGCCCACGGCGGGGCCGGTCTGCTCCCAGGCGTACACCGTCGGTCCCTCGTCGGCGGGGGTCAGCCGGTCGGGGTCGAGCGCGGCCGGCGTCTGATCCACCCACACCTCGTAGGGCGGGTCGCTGCCCCGCGCCAGCGCGCCTTCGATCGTGGCGATCTCGGCCGGGTCGGTGATCGCCTGCCAGCGATAGTCGTCCGGGCCGAAGCCGTCCGGCTCGCGCGTGTAGTACGTCACCGCCAGGTCCCCAAT
>JAABUV010001497.1_pt1 | contig 33807 bp, 36 predicted proteins | sample 5559971 | NCBI WGS metagenome assembly JAABUV01 (sample SAMN10711881, study PRJNA513362) | rock metagenome | isolation source: Antarctica rocks | place: Antarctica: Victoria Land, Knobhead nord | collected 2015-12-19
TCGCCCTGCTGCTCGCCGCGCCGTCCGCCGCCAACCCGCCCGCCGTGCCCCTGCACCTCCCCGGCGTGCCGCCGCAGGAGGCGGTCGACCGGCTGCTCAGCGCCGACGAGGCGCTCGTCCGCGTCGATGTCGCCCTCCCGGAGGTGGCGTCATGAGCGACGGCCTCGCCACCCTCCTCGCGCAGCGGCAACTCGCGCAGGCGGCGACGGTGCTCCCCGCGTGGCTCGACCGCGCCGCGCACGAGAGCCTCGGCTACGCCGACTTCCTCCAGGGGCTGCTCGAGGAAGCGCTGGCCGCGCGTACCGCCGCCGCGACCCAGCGCCGCCTGCGCGACGCCGCTTTCCCTTTCGCCGCGACCATCGAGCAGTTCGACTTCCGCTTCCGCCCGGATCTCAAGCGCCAGGTCGTGCTGCGCTACCTCGACCCGACCTTCGTCGCGCAGGCGGGCACGCTCACGCTCATCGGGCCGCCGGGGCTGGGCAAGACGATGCTGGCGATCTGCGTGGCCACCAAGCAGGTGCAGCTCGGCCACACCGCCCGCTTCGTCACCGCCCAGACCCTCGCCGCCCAGCTCGGGCGCACCGGTACCGTCGTCGGCCGGCAGCGCCTCCGCACGCCGCTGCTGACCTGCGACGTGCTCGTGCTCGACGAGCTCGGCTACCTGCCGACCGAGCCGGCCTTCGGGCCGGCCCTCTACGAGGTCATCGCCGGGCGCTACGAGCGCCGCCCGACGATCCTCACCTCCAACAAGCGCCTCACCGCGTGGGCGAGCATCGTCCAGGACGTCTCGCTGGCGGCCGCGCTCGTCGACCGGCTGATGCACCACGGCCAGGTCTTCTATCTGAAGGGGCCCTCGTGGCGGACACGCGGGCAGACGGTGGGCCAGCCACCGACACCGGAGGCGGCGGGCTGAGTGGCGCACTTTTATTTCGCCAACGCGACTACCCCTGGTGCGCTTGCAAATCGCCGCCTACAACCGGAACGTGCGATAGCCGAGGACGGTACGCCGTCGCTGCTCGGTGGTCGTGGTCGCGGCACAGTGGGGGCAGGGCATGCGTATCTCCTTCACGCTGCGGCCAACGCCCCTCCGTTACCAGAGCAAACTCGGTCCTACCAGCCCACGTCCGAGTTCTGACGCAACCCGTCAAGCCTGCAAACGCTCCATGCGCCATTCCGGCACCTCAGCGCGGCGTGCTCGCGGCCAGGACGCGGCGCCCGAACTGGCCGGGCTGCACCTCGTAAGGCGTCCCCGTGTGCTCGGGATGCAGCTCGAGGCGGGCGCGCTCGAAGTATTGGACCTGATACGCTTGTCCATCTTCCAACGTCTCCGTGAACAGCTCGGTCAGCGGATAGCCGAACTGCGCGAGGCCGCCGTTGGCTTGCCAGTAGGCCACGAAGCGCGGGCCGACGTTGTGGCCGGTCGCGGGGAAATACGTGTAGCCGGGCGCGGACGGGTCGCGGGTGCTCGGCGCGGCGGGGATGCCCGCCAGGACACGCCGCCCGAGCTGGCCGAGGAGGACCTCGGTGGCGGGCGGGTTCTCCGGGTGGTACTCCAGCCGCGTGCGCTCGAAGTACTGCACGGTGTAGATCTGCCCATCCTCCAGCCGCTCCAGGAGCGGGTCGCTGAGCGGGTACCCGTTGACCGCCAGGCCCCCGTGCGCCGTCCAGTAGGTGAGGAAGCGGACTCCGACGCAGTAGCCGGTGGCCGGGAAGCAGCGCCGCTCGGCGGGGGCCTGCGGCGAGGGGAGCCCGATCCCGTACACCGGCAGCGCCTGGGGGCCACCCGGGTCGTCGCTGTACACAAGGAACCGCCCGCTGTAGGCGTCGCCGATCGCCGGGGCGAAGGCCACGCCGAAGGCGCAGGCCACGCCGGCGGGCAGAGCCGGTGCCCCCTCCCCCGTATAGCCCTGGCAGGGGCGCTCGGGCGGGCTCCAGAGCTCGAAGCCGGTCGGCACGACGAAGCGCGCCAGATGCAACGGAGTGTCCCCGGTGTTGCGCAGGGTGATGGTGAGCAGCGTGCGCTGCGCACTAGCCGCTGGCCATTCGCCGAAGTCCGCCTCCACGGGCGCGAAGGCGAGGGCGGGCGCGGCAGCACGGGCCTGGGGCGGTGCCCACAGGAGCAAGGCGAGCAGTACCCCGACAATCGTGCGCCAGCAAACTCCCATACGCGGTCCCTTTGCCCTCCGTCGTCGAGTTCTGACCCGTGGGTCACGATGCCATCCGCATGCTACGGGGGGATCCCCCCATACGAGCAACCGCAGAAATGCCCCGAACGGCGGCTCGATGTGCGTATCGACGTGCGATGCTTCCGTGCTCCCGTCTGCGATATGGCCGGGTAGTCTTGCTGAGCGACAAGGCGCGACCAGCCCCCGCCCCCGGGGTCGGGGAGCGGTCCCGGGGGCTATGGGCATCAATGAGCACACAGGGATTGTCACGGATTTTCCTCCTCCACTGGAAGAAGCAGCGCACATGGAAGGTGAACGCCCCTCTGGGCCTGCGATGTCGCTGGCGTGTCTTCGTCGACAGGAAAAGTCACTGCCCCGGAATCTTCGTCGGCCCAACGCGCCAAGCCCTCATCGTGTATGCGCCATCGCCCGTCCGGGACGGCAGGGGACGACGCTAGGACGGCGGGCGGCTATCGCGCGCGAAGTGGTCGCGCAGTGCCGCGACCGCAGCGATGTAGGCCCGCGTCTCCGGATACAGCCCCTCGCGCGCGACGCTCCCTTGCCCTTGCACGTAGTACGCCAGCGCCAGTTCGTCATCGCCGGTCTGTGCGCGCAGCCAGGCGAACAGCACCGCGCCGGCCTCGGCGTTGTCGGCGGCACTGTCAGCCACGTCGAGCGGTGCGCCGACCAGGTCGCTAGCGATCCACTCCCCGGTCGCGGGGAGGAGTTGCAGGAGGCCGACCGCGCCGACCGGGCTGACGGCGTCTTGCCGCCAGCCGCTCTCCTGCCACGCGATCGCCTGCAGGAGCGCCGGGTCGAGACCGTGGCGGCGGGCGGCCTGACGCAGGAGCGCGGCGACGGGCGACGCGCTCGCCGGGAGACGGAGGGTCGCCCCGGCACCGACCAGATCGGGATCGGCGATCGCCGGGTTCGCCGCGAGGAGCGCGGGCACGGTCGTGCCGAAACGTTCGGCGATCGCTCCCAGCGTATCCCCCGACCGGACCACATACACCGCATCCGATGCGGGTGGGAGTCCCCCAGCCCCCCCAGGCAGCATCAACACCGCGCCGGCCGCGATAACGTCCGGATCGGCGATGTCGTTGTCCGCCGCCAGAGCGGCGGTGGACACGCCGTGGGCCTCGGCGATCGCCCCGAGCGTATCGCCCGGTTGGATGACATAGGTCGCGGCCATGGCGATCTGGGGGGCCAACCCGACTACGAGCGCCACACCGAGCACCGCACGACGGAAACCAACGCCAACGATCATGTTCTCTCTGCTCCCGCGAGGCCACGGAACGTACCCGCTTACAGGTACCGTCGCACGCGCGCTCGGTACGAGCTGAGGATGGCACCCACAACCTTGTACGTACATGTTACGGGATAGTGTAGCGGCATCGCTTGACTTGTCAATGCTCGGGGCGCATCGCACCGTAGGCCACGGGCAATAAGCGGATACTGCGACCGCGGCGATTGGCGCGGCCCGAGCGCGGGGTTACGGCCACGGTCGGCGGATAGTCGTGTACGGTGTGGCCAACGGGAAGGGACGGGGGCGCCGCGTGTGGGTCAAGAAGAGCAGGAAGATAGCGTGGCGCTGCTCGCACGTACCAGTTGGGAGGGAGATGTGACAGGGTTCACGGCCACTTCCGCCAGGTAGACAGGATGGATCGCGGATCCAAATCGAAGAACCGGGCACCGTGGGCTGTAGCTTTACGGGTTGCGTCTGATATGGGGCGAGGGGTGTTCCCGAGGGGTGCCCAGGACAGCATGAACGTGGCTTGCTCGCTGGTCAGGCGGCGGCCAGTTCGGCCATGATGGTGGTCCAGCGCTCCCGGAATAGCCGCCGTCGTGCTGCCAGCGAGACGCGCTCGCCCGACCGGGTCGCGGCGCGGAAGTACCGGCGCTGCGCCGCGAAGCCGACGCAGCAGCGCGCGGCCGAGGCGAACGAACCGCAGCCGCGCATGGGAGAGTACCGTTGCTTGACACCGCGATGGTCCTGCGCGATCCGGTTGTTCTTGTAGCGACTCGTGCGATGCCGTACCGCTGGCCCCAGCGTCTCGCGGATGGCCCGTGGGTAGGCGTCATGACCGTCCGTCGTCACCCGCTCGGGCGCGTCCCCGGCGACGGCGAGCGCTTGGCGGAAGAAGCGCTGCGCCGCATCCATGTCGCGCGTCGGGCTGCGCCGCGCGTCGACCAGATTCCCGTCCCGGTCGAGCGCGCGGTACAGGTAGCACCATTGGCCATTCACCTTGACATACGTTTCATCCATATACCACTTGGCACCTGCGGTACCGCGGCGCTTGGCCCGCAGGCGCTCCGCCAGTAGGGGCGCGAAGCGCGCTTCCCAGTCCCGCACCGCCTCGTGGGTGAAGACGAAGCCTCGCTCCAGGAACATCTCGGCCAGGTCGCGCAGGCTCAGCTTGTAGCGCAGCCGCCAGAGGGCCACGAGGACGACGCGGTCGGTCGGGTACTGCAGGTGGTTGTAGGGCGTGCCCGTGCGCTCGTTGAAGATCCGGCGGCAGTGGTCGCACCGGAACGTGCGATAGCCGAGCGCGGTGCGCCGGGGCTGCGCGGTTGTCGCGGTCGCGGCACAGCACGGGCAGGGCACAGGCAGCTCCTTCACGCAACGGTCAACACCGTCACGTTATCAGAGCGCGGCTGTTCCCACCAGCCTTCGTCTGATTCCTGACGCAACCCCTTTCACCAACACAAACTTGACTAATTGGATAATAAAAATATACAATCATCCCATGGCGTTTTTTCTAAGCCAGAGTGTCGTATGAGCGGGGTGCCTGCCGCATGAGGCTATGCGATCGACCAGAGGAAGGAACCGTGTAATGTCCTCGCAGGTTCGCCAGATTTCCATCCGTATATATCCGATGCTCCTCGTGATCACGCTCCTGCTTGCGGGATGTGGCGGCGCAACAAACGGAGCCGCAAGCGCTCAGGCGACGACCGTGACCACGGGTGCAGTACCAGCGGGCGCGACCCCGACGACGATCGAGAAGGTGTCGCTCATCTACCCGGGACCGGGGAATTTTATCTTCCTCCCCTTCGAGGTGGCCCGGCTTAAGGGTTTCTATACGGACGAGGGGCTTGCGGTCGATTCCACCTATGGCAAGACCGGACCTGCCGGGGTGACGGCGTTGAATAGTGGCAACGCCGACTTCGCGGGCACCACGATCGATCTCGCCCTGACGAGCGCCCAGCAGGGCCAGACGATCACCGGTGTCGCCTCGCTCACGCGACTGCCCGGATTCGGGGTGGTCACCTCGCCGGGGAGTGCCGCGACACTCACGACCATGGCGGACCTGGCGGGCAAGAGCGTCGGCATTTCGAGCCCCAATGCGGGCGACGATGTCATCTTGCACTATCTCCTGAAAAAGGCTGGGGTCGATGTGACGAAGGTCGACTTCACCCCCCTGGGGAATGACGAGGCGAAGGTGAATGCGGCGCAGGCCGATCGCGTCGCGGCCGTCATCCTCTCCGAACCGGCCTTGAGTCGGGTTCAGAAGGATGGCGGGCGCATCCTGGTCAATCTCTTCGACGGCGCGCAGGCCGGGCAATACTTCCCCAATGGGTATCAATTCACCGGCCTCTTCGCCCGACCGGATACGATCCAGAAGCGACCGGAGGCCGTGGCTCGGATGGCGCGTGCAATCGTTCGCGCCGATCAATTCATCGCCGCGACGCCCGGCACCACCCTCGTCGCCCTCCTCTCCGACGATCTGATCCCCGGCGGCGACCGAGCGGCCTACGCCGCGCTGATCGATACGTACAAGGCCGCGATAATCTCGCCGGACGGTCTCTTCGTCCCGGACGCGGTGGCCGAGGTGGCGCGGGCACAGACCATCTCCGGCATCGGTGGCACCCCGCCGAGCGACCTGCAACCCTACTACACGAATCGCTTCATCACCGGGTCGGGACGATGAACGCACGCGCGTACCGCACCGCGCCGTCAACCGGCGTCGAGACGAGCGGAGCACCGCAAGAGGTGGTCCTCGCCAATATCGACAAGGGTTTCTGGGAGCGCGGCGGTACCTGGCGCCCGGTGCTGTCCGATATCACGCTCCGCTTCCCGCCCGGCTCGTTCACCGCGCTGGTGGGCCCCTCGGGCTGCGGCAAATCGACGCTCCTCTCCCTGATCGCCGGGCTGGATGCGGTCGATTCGGGGGCAATCACGATCGATGGCCTGGCCGTCGAGGGCGCGCAGCGCGGCACCGGTTTCCTGTTCCAACGGGATGCGCTCCTGCCCTGGCGTACGGTCCTCGACAATGTTGCCTTCGGCCTCCAACTCCAGGGTTGGGCGAAGCGCGAGCGTCTGGATTACGCCCGTTCGTGGATCGCCCGGGTCGGTCTCGCCGGCTTCGAGCGGCACTATCCCTTCCAATTGTCCGGCGGTATGCGCAAGCGTGTCGCACTCGCGCAGGTACTCGCCCCCGGCCCGCGCCTGCTGCTCATGGACGAGCCCTATTCGGCATTGGATGTCCAGACGCGTGCGCTCCTGGAGAACGACCTGTTGTCGCTGGTGGAAGGGGAACAGGGGATGACGGTGCTCTTCGTCACCCATGACCTGGAAGAAGCGATCGCGTTGTCGGATCGCGTGGTACTGCTAGGCGCGGGCCCGGGAGCCCGCGTCAGGGCCGACCATGCGGTGCCACTCCCGCGCCCGCGCGACGTGGGGGCGATCCGGAGCCACCCCGCCTTCGGCGAGATCTACGGCGCACTCTGGGAGGGCCTGCGCACCGAGGTGTCGGCGACCTTCGCGCCGTCCGCCACAGCACCGGAGTACGCGATTTGAAGACATCAACCGCCCTCACACCTGGCCACTCGACGAGGATCGCCGCCCCGTCGACTGCGGCACGTCCCCGCCCGCGACGTGCCGCAGGCGTCGTCCTCCTCGTGCGTGGCCTCTTGATCCTCGCCCTCCTCGGAACGTGGGAGGGTCTCGTGCGCGGCGGGGTGGCGAACGCCCATTTCGTCAGTTCGCCCAGCCTGATCGTCGCGAAACTCCTCTTCTGGTTCGGGAATGGGATCCTATGGCCGCACATCTGGCGGACCCTCCACGAGGTGGTCCTGGGCTTCGGCCTGGGCCTTGTCGCCGCGCTCGTCGTCGGATTCACGCTGGGGCGGCGACCATTTCTGGGCGCGGTGGTGATCCCGGTCCTGGTGGCGCTGAACGCGATCCCCCGCATCGTCCTCGGCCCGCTCTTCATCATCTGGTTCGGCCTCGGCATCGCCTCGAAAGTCGTCTTGGCGTTCCTGCTGGTCTTCTTCATCATCGTCTTCGCGGTCGTGGACGGTATTCGCGAGATCGATCCCCTCCTGGTGGCAAACGCGCGGCTCCTCGGGGCCAGCGAGCGGCAGCTCGATGGCTTCGTCTACCTCCCCGCCGCGCTGGTCTGGATCTTTGGTAGCCTGCGCCTCGCGATCGGGTTCGCCTTCACCGCCGCCGTGGTCGGGGAGATGCTCCAGTCGAATCGTGGTTTCGGCTACCTGCTCAACGTCGCGCAGAACGCCTTCGATACGACCGGCATGCTCGCCGCGCTCACCGTCCTCGTGGCGATCATCACCCTCTTCAACGCCGTCGCGGGTCTGATCGAGCGGCGGACATCCGCCTGGAAGACGCGCTGATGAGATAGGTGACGCCTCGATCCCGCGATGTTGCGGCCGGTTATCGGCATGGTGCAGCGAGCTTGAATGGCATGCAGCATCCCGGTTTCCGGATGGGTTCGAGGGCGTGCTCAAGAATGCAGCATGTGCATCGGTTCTTCGTTGTGGCGACGTTGACATCCACCCGCGTTTCAGTGCATTCTGGCCGACGTTGTGTCGAGGCGGATCGCCCGACAGGCTGCAGCAGGTGCCGCCTTCACCAGTTGCCGCATGCGCGCCGTGCCTCCAGCGCCCCCGCCGAGAGCGCGCCTCGGCGATGACGGCCACAGAATTCATATGGAGCGCGGCAGGCGATGATACCCCCCTGCCGCGTCTGCTCGGAGCGTATACCACTGCGTGTAGAGAGTATGGAGAATCACGATGCTCAAGGACTTCCTGGCCAAGCTGACGGCAGACGAGGCGAAAGCACAAACGAAAATCGACGTCACTGAAACGAAACGTCGGCTGGATAGCGGCGCATCGATCCTGATCGATGTGCGCGAATCGGAGGAGTGGCGGGATGGTCACATCCCCGGCTCGGTGCACATTCCCCTGGGCCAGCTCGACGAGCGGCTGTCCGAAATACCACGCGAGCGCGATATCCTGCTGTTTTGTCGCAGCGGCAATCGCAGTGGGAGGGCAACTGCCGCATTGCGTTCGATCGGTTTTACCCGCGTGACGAATGTCGAGGGCGGTATCCTCGCCTGGACTGAGCAAGGCCTACCGCTCGAACGGGATCAGGACTGATAGGCACAACCCTACCGCGGCGGCAGTGCGATGAACTCCAGTCATTCTTACCGCCGGAGCCGCGCCATGATACCTCAAGAGCGAAGGCGAGTGTCGCCGAGAGATAAGGCGATGGGAAGCGCAGGCGACAGCCGTGCGCCTCGATCGGTCGTAGCTCGACGGTACGTACCCGCGACGATCGGACGCGACTGGCGCTCGCCAACTGGTTCCGCTGCTGCGGCTACCACTCGCCAGGCCAACCAGTAGAGTCTATGCACAATAAGCGGCCCTGGCGGCCTGCCAGCGCGCGATTTGGGCGTTGACGAGGCCGCAGATGGTGCCCATGATCGGAGTGTAGCGGTCGTGGGCACAGCGGAAGCGCGTCGCCAGGACCGCCCAGTGCTTGAGCCAGCCGAGGCAGTGCTCGACGCGGATACGGATCGCCCCCAGTTGGCGGTTGAAGGCGCGCTGCGCGGCGGTCAGCTCCCCGCCGCGCGGCTGCTTGTGCGGCGTCCGCGCGGCCAGGCGCGGGCGCTGCCGCTCCTCGCGAGTCGTCCCATCGCACACCGCGATCGTTGCGACCTGGGCCGTGAGTCCCTGGTCGCCCTTATCGGCGTCGGCCTCGATCCCGTCCGGCAAGCGGTCCACGGTGTGCAGGGCATCGCAGCGCGGCTGGTCGTGCGTCGCCCCCGGCACCGCCGCGCTGATCGCGAGGATATGGTGGTCGCCGTCGGTCACGATCTGGGTCTTCAGCGTGTGTGCCTGCTTCTTGCCCGCGTAGTAGCGCCGCTGCGTCGCGTCGTCGCCGGGGCGGGACACCCGCTGCTCGGTCGCGTCGATCAGCGCCCGCCCGTCGGCCAGCTGGTCCCCCGCCAGCATGGCCTCGGCGGGGGAGACTGTCACGTAAAGTCTTGCCGTCACCGTGTGCGATACTCGGCGCATGGAAGATGAAGTAGCGCGCGCCAACTATGCCCGGCACCGCTTCCCGCCGGCGATCATCGCCCACGCCGTCTGGCTGTACTTCCGGTTCGCGCTCAGCTACCGGGACGTGGAGGAGCTGCTCGCCGAGCGCGGCGTGGTGCTGACCTACGAGACCGTGCGCCGGTGGTGCCAGAAGTTCGGCCAGACCGACGCGAACGCGTTACGCCGCCGGCGGCCGCGACCTGGCGACAAGTGGCATCTTGATGCGGTGTTCATCGGCATCAATGGCGTGCGGCATTACCTGTGGCGGGCCGTGGATCGGGACGGCACCGTCCTCGATATCCTGGGGCAGTGCCGTCGCGATCGGGCCGCCGCGAAGAAGTTCTTCCGCCGATTGCTCAAGGGCCTCGCGTATGTGCCCCGCGTGATCATCACTGACAAGCTCGCCAGCGACGCGGCAGCCAAGCGCGAGGTCCTGCCGCGCGTCGAGCATCGGCAACACCAGCGGCTCAACAACCGGGCGGAGAACGCGCACCAGCCCACCAGGGAGCGGGAGCGCCGGATGCGGCGGTTCAAATCGGCGGGCCAGGCGCAGCGCTTCCTCGCCGCGTATGGCCCGATCGCCAGTCACTTCCGCCCGCACCGCCACCGCCTGACCACCGCCAATTACCGCGAGACCCGCCACGAACGCTTCGCCACCTGGCGCGCCGTCACCGGCATCCCGGCGATGGCCTGAGCGGTGGGCATTCCATGCCCCACCATGCCTCAGAGCGCCAGCGAGTCGCCCGGCCCGACTTTACCTGACAATACCATCTCGCGGATCAGGGCGATCGTCTCGGGCGCGAGGGGCGGGCGGTGCGCCGGGGCCGCGGCGCGGGAGCGCTGCCGCCAGGACCAGCGGAATAGCTGCCGATGCCAGCGCAGCAACGTGTCCGGCTGGACAACGAGGAGTGCCGACCGCCAGGCACGGACGCGGTTGGCCAGGAGCACCAGCAGCGCGCGGTCGGCGCGCGTGCAGCGGGGCCGCTTAACACTGCGGCGGAGGATGGCGAGCTGGTGGCGGAGGAGCGCGTTCTCGGCCGCGAGCGCGGGCTTGCTCCGCGCCAAGTCGGCGAGCGCGCCGACGGCAAGCGGCGCGCTCACCGGGCGGGTGGCGGCCAGGAGGCGCTGGCGGAGGCTGTGCGCGGCAGCGCGGCCGATCGCGATCAGGCGGTGCAGCAGGCGGATCGGCATGGACGATTCCCTCCTTCGTGGACGGCATCGTGCAGGGCGGAAGGGATTGTAGCCGCGGGCCTGTGCCGCGAATAGAACGCCGCATCGCCAGGAACGCTGACACAGGATGTCAGTCTGACTGCTCGGACGGACTTCTCGGCCAGGACAGCGGCTGGTGGCCTGCGCCATGTCAGACAAATAATCCTGTAAGCAACTGTAGCCCGAGCCCGAGGGCCACCGTGAGCGCCAGGGCGATGGCCCCGACGAGCGATAGTGGTCGCCGCCCTGCGGAGAGCAGCGCCGTTGCCCGATACAGCGGCACGATGATCCGTAGGTAGACCGCGAGCGACAGCACGCTGTTGAGGATCGCCACCACGGCCAGCCAGCCGTAGCCCGCGTCGAGCGCCGCGCCGAAGAGCAGCAACTTGCCGCCGAAGCCCGCCAGCGGCGGCACGCCAACAAGCGAGAGGAGGAAGACGACGAGGGCCGCGCCCGCCCAAGGGGCCGATCGCCCGAAGCCGCTCAGGGCGGCGAGATCGCGCCCGGCGCGCGCGACGATCGCGAACGCCCCGAGGTTCATCGCGGCGTAGGCGGCGGCGAAGACGACCAGGGACTGGAGGGCTAAGGGGCTTCGCCCTATTGCGACGACGCCGAGCAGGAAATAGCCCGCCTGCGCGACTGCGGAGTAGGCCAGGAGTCGCACGACATTCCGCTGCGGCAGCGCGGCCAGGTTGCCCCAGATCATCGAGGTCGTCGCGAGGATCGCGACGATCGGTCGCCAGTCGAGCGGTGTCGGCGGCAGGCTCCGCGCCACCTGGGCCAGCGCGAAAATCGCCCCGATCTTCGGCACGACCGAGAGGAAGGCCGCCACCGCCAGCGGCCCGCCATCGTAGGCGTCCGGTGCCCAGAAGTGGAACGGCGCGAGCGCGGCCTTGTAGCCGAGACCGACGAGCGCGGCAAGCAGGCCGACGACCGCGAGCGGGACGCTCGTCAGGCGACCGAGATCCGCCAGGAGCGTCGAGCCGGTTGCGCCGTACCAGAAGGTCAGGCCGTAGATCATCGCGGCGCTCGCCACCGACCCGAAGACCAGGTATTTCAGCGCCGCCTCGGTCGCGCGATCGTCGCGCGGGTAGGCCACCAGCGCGAAGGAGCCGAGGCTGGACAGGAGAACGCCGAGCACGAGGAACATGGTATCCCCCGCCCCGGCCAGCACGAGCGCGCCGAGGGCGGTGAACGACAGCAGGCTGTAGACCGTCCCCTCGCGGTCGGTCCCGCCGACCTCGGGCGCGGCGAGGAGGGCGCAGAGGGCGGTCGCGGGGGCGAGGATGATCATCGCCCAGAGGCTCAGATCGTCGATCCGGTAGGTGCCCATGAAGACGGTCGTCCGCGTCCCGAGCAGCGACATGGCGAGGGCGGCGGCGAGGAGCAGCCCACCTATCGTGAGCACCAGCGCCCAGCGGGGGCGCCGCAGCATCTCCGCGACGAGCGCGGCCACCGCCGTCAGGAGGACGGCGATCTGGGGGAGGAGGAGTCCCAGGTCGCGCCCCATCTGCATCCCGCCGTTCATCGGCCCAGCACCTCCGTCGCGCGGTGGATCAGGCCCAGCAACGCCCCAGGGCCGACGCCGAGCGCGACCGTGAGGACGAGCAGCGGGGCGATCGCGCCGATCTCGCGCGCGTCGAGGTCGCGCAGGCCGCGCCAGCGCTCCGACACCTCGCCCATGAACGCGGCCTGGATGGCGCGCAGGTACAGCCCGGCGGTGACGACGATCCCGAGGACGACGATCGCGGCCGCCCAGGGCCAGACCCGGAAGGCCCCGAGGAAGATCTGGAACTCGGCGGGGAAGTGTGCCAGGCCGGGTAGCCCCAGCGAGGCAAACGCGGCCAGGACGAAGGACCAGCCGAGGAGGGGGAGGGGGCGGAGCAGGCCACCGAACGCCGCGATCTCGCGCGTCCGCGTCCGGTCTTGCAACGCCCCGACCAGGAGGAAGAGGACGCCCGTGACGATCCCGTGGCTGACCATCTGGAGCGTCGCCCCGTCGAGCGCCAGCGCCCGCACCCCTTGGTCGGTCGTGGCCGCCGCCGCCGCGACGCCGAGGACGACGTAGCCCATGTGGTTGACGCTGGTGTAGGCGACCAGCCGCTTCAGGTCGGACTGCGCCAGCGCCGCCAAGGCCCCGTAGAGGGCCGAGAAGACGGCGAGCGCGGCCACCCACGGCGCGGCGGCGCGGAAGGCGTCGGGGGTCATCTGGAGGGCGAAACGGATGAAACCATAGGTGCCGAGTTTGAGGAGCACCCCCGCCAGGACGACGCTCCCCGCCGCCGGGGTCTCGACGTGGGCGAGCGGCAGCCAGGTGTGGAGCGGGAAGAGCGGCGTCTTGACCGCGAAGGTGACGAGCATCGCGACGAAGGTCAGCCCCGCCACCGCGCCGGTCAGCGGCGGCGCGGCGATGATCGCGCGCATGTCGAAGGTGCGCGGCTCGCCCCCGAGGTAGAGCGCCAGGATCGCCAGCAGCAGCGGCAGGCTACCCAGCAGGGTGTAGAGGAAGAAGGTCAGCGCGGCGCGCTGCCGCCCCTCGTGACCCCAAACCGCGATGATAAAGTACATCCCCACGAGCGTCACCTCGAAGAAGACGTAGAAGAGGAGCAGGTCAAGCGCGACGAAGACGCCGAGGCAGGCCGTCTCCATCAGCAGGAAGAGGGCGACGTAGGCGACCGCGCGGTCGGTGACCTTGGTCGAGAAGATCAGCGCGGCGAAGAAGAGGACCGCCGTGAGCAGCACCAGCGGCAAACTGATCCCATCCACGCCGACGCGGTACGCCGCGCCGAGCGAGGGGATCCACGGCATCTCCTCGACCTGGGCGAAGCCCGCGCCCGCCCCGCGCGCCCACATCCCGAACGCGCCGAGCAGCGTCAGCCCGGCGGTGATCAGGCCGACGGCGTGCGCCGCACGAGGCTGCACCGGACGCCAGACGACGAGGAGGAGTGCCCCGAGGAGGGGCACGAAGAGGACGAGCGAGACGAGCGGCATCGGCGTGTGACCTTTCACGAACTCGGAACGGCGACTCTTTCAGCGGCTCCCCCGCACGACCGCCGATCAGACGCGGGCGAGCAGATAGCCCAGCAGCAGCAGCACCAGCAAGACGGCCGCACCGCCGGTGGCGAGCGTCAGCTCGCGGTGGACGAGGCCGGATTGCAGGCGACGAGCCTGCCCCGCGAGGTCGCGCGTACCGCGCACCAGGCCCGCGATCAGGCCGTCGATGCCGCGCTCGTCCGTCTGCCGGGAGCGCGCCGCCAGCGCCAGCGCCCCCCGTCCGAGCCCCTCGACCGCCGCGTGGTCGCGCCGGTCGGTCGCGCGCACCACGCCCGCGACGGCGAGGGCCGTGTGGCCGATGCGCTGCACACCGGCGGCGATACGGCGGTCGAGCGTCTCGACCGCGCGGGCGAGCGCGAGGGTAGGGCGCACCACCAGCCCGACGAAGCCACCGCTGATGCGGAAGCCGACCGCCGCCCACCCCCGGGCCGGGCCGAAGAGGCGTTCGGTGGGGACGGCCCAGCCGACCGCGAGACCACCGAGCGCCGCGACGAGCCCCGCGAGTGTCGCGCCGAGTTCCTCGGGGATCGCGACCGCCAGGAGCGCGCCGAGGGGCCGCACGGCGAGGCCGAGCGCCGCCGCCAGCGCCGCCAGCGCCGCCAGACCCGACCCCATCCAGTCGAGCCCGGCGACCTGTTCCCCCGCTTCTTTCTCTTCGCCACGCCAGAGGAGCCGCAGCGCCCGCGCGACGTAGCCCCCGGTCAGCATGGTGCCGAGGAGGGCGAGAGGCGCGAGGATGGCGGCGTACGGGGAGACGAACGTCGCCGCGAGGATCGTGTCCTTCGTCCAGAAGCCCGCCAGGGGCGGCACGCCGGCAAGCGCCAGACCGGCGAGGGCGAAGCCGGCGTAGATGCGCGGGTGCCGCCGCCCGACACCGCCGAGATCGGCGAAGGCGGTGGAGTCGCGCGCGTGCTGGAAGACGCCCGCGCCGAGGAAGAGGGCGCTCTTCATCGCGGCATGGGCGACGAGGTGGGCGACCGCCGCACCCGGCGACCCCGCCCCGAGCGCGAGGAGCATGAAGCCGAGCTGGCTCGATGTCGAGGCGGCGAGGAGGCGTTTCAGGTCGCCCTGCGCCAGCGCCGTCAGCCCGGTGAGCAGGGCGGTGAGCCCGCCCGCGAGGCCGATCGCCAGCAGGACCGGGCCGGTCAGCATGGGTGCGGCGCGGATCAGCAGGATCGCCCCCGCCGCCACCAGGGTTGCCGAGTGCAGGAGCGCGGAGACCGGCGTCGGTCCGGCCATCGCGTCCTGCAACCAGCCGTGGAACGGCACCTGCCCGGCCTTGCCGAGCGCCGCCAGCGTCAGGAGCAAGCCCGCGATGGTCGCGGTCATGCCACCGACCGCCAGCGTCGGCGCGATCGCGCTCGTGCCGGTCGCGCCGATCAGGGTGAAGACGCCCAAATAGAGCCCGAGATCGGCCGCGCGGGTGGTCAGGAAAGCCAGTGTGGCCGCACTTGGTATCCCCTCCCGCGCGAACCAGAAGCCGATCAGCAGATAGGAAGCGCACCCGATCAACTCCCAGGAGGCGAGGAAGAGGAGCCAGTCGCCCGCGAGGACCAGCGTCGCCATAGCGCCCGCGAAGCACGACATCCCGGCATAGAACCGCCCCTGTCCCTCCTCGTCGGCCATGTAGCCGACCGCATAGACGAGGACCAGCAGCGCCACAACCGCCACGACCGTGACCAACACGGCGGCGAGCGGGTCCACGGTGAGCCGCAGCGGCAGACCCGGCAGGCCGGGGAGCGTCGCCGCGTCGCGCACGCCACTGACGGCGCGCGCCAGCGTGGCGCGCGCCGCGATAGCCGCAACGACCGACCCGCTGAGGGCGATTCCCGCCGCGCCGCGCCGGAGGACGAGGATCAGGGCCGCCGCCACGAGCGGCCCGAGGATGACGAGCGCGGCGACCGTCATCCCTTGAGCTCCGCCGCCTCTTCCATCTCGACCGAGCCCTTCGCGCGGAAGCGGGCGGTGGCGACGCCGAAGCCGACCGCCATCTCCAGCGCCATCACCGTCATCACGATCAGGAAGAACATCTGCCCGGCGTACACGTCGGGGTGCAGGAAGCGCCAGAAGGCGACGAGGTTGACGAGCGCGGCGGCGAGCATCAGTTCCACCCCCATCATGATCATCACCAGGTTCGTCTGGCTGAGCGCCCCGTAGAGCCCGATGCCGAAGAGCGCGGCCCCGACGAGCAGCGCGACGACAAGGGTGATCACGCGCGCCTCCGGATCGCGACCGCTGTCGCCGCGATCATCGCCACCAGGATGGTGATCCCGGCGGTCTCGAAGATCAGCATCGAGCGTTCCATCATTTCGATGCCCAGATCGTGGTTCTGCTTGACCGGATCGGGCGCGGCGGCGACGATCGCCCCCCAGCCGCCACCACTGGCGAGGCCGATCGCCAGCGCCGCCGCCGCCAGGCCCGCGACGATGCCCGCGCCGAGAGCGGCGCGCTTCTGATGGGTCATGTCCATCTGCCCCAGCCCGCCGGGATCCATCATGTACATGATCATGAAGATCGCCATGATCGCCATCTCGGTCGCCATCATCATCAGTTGCAGCACGCCGAGGAACTCCGCCTCCAGCGCCAGGAACAGCCCGCCGAGCGCCGCCATCGCGAAGAGGAGGGCGAGCGCCGAGCGCATCATCGAGTGCGTGCGGAAGACCGCGACGCCGAACCAGACGGCGATCAGGCCGAACACGGCCACCGCCAGGAGTTGCCAGAAGGATATGCCGTCCATCATCGTCCTTATCCCAGCAGCAGCAGGGTGATCCCTACCCACAGGATGTTCGTCAGCGCCAGCGGGATGCCGAGCTTCCAGCCCCAGGCGAGCACCTGCTCGTCGCGCAGGCGCGGGACGACACGTCCGCCCGCGAACATCAGGGTCGCCACGACGACCGTCTTCAGCACCGTCCACACCGGGGGCGGCAGGACCGGCCCGAGCCAGCCGCCGAGGAAGAAGACGGTCGTCGCCAGCGCGAGGGTCAGCACGAGCGCGAGCCGCGCCAGCCGCAGGGTCGCCAGCCGCGCCCCGGTGTACTCCCCCATGACCCCGCCCGCCAGCTCGTCGGCGATCGGCAGGTCGAAGGGCGGCAGGAAGCAGACCGCCAGCGCCGCCAGCCAGAAGAGCACGAAGCCGAGCGGTTGGGCGAGCGCGTTGGGCAGCGCCGCCTGCGACCCGACGATAGCGGAGACGTCGAGCGACGCGGCGCGCATCGCCACCGCCGTGATCGGCATGACGATCAGCATCGAGTAGGCGACCAACTGCCCGAGGAAGCGCCAGCCACCGATCATGGCGTAGGCCCCATCCGGCCCCCAGCCGGCCATGAGAAGCGCGACCATGACATAGGCGAGCGCCGCGTTGACGAAGAGCGCCCCGGTCGCCAGATCGACCGCGACCAGACCCGGAGCCAGCGGCAGGGCGGCGGCGGCGAGGAGCGCGGCGACCAGCAGGAGCGGCGGCGCGGCCTCGTAGAGGAGGCGATCGGGCTTGCGCGGCACGATCCCCTCGCGCCCGATCAGTGCCAGCCCCACGAACAGCGGAGCGAGCGGACGGAAGCGCCCGGTCGCGGACCAGCCCTCGACGACGGCGACGACGTAGACGCCGACGCCGAAGAGCATGATGCCACCAAGCACGGAAAGGGCGTCCATCATCGCTCGATCTCCCACGGCGAGAGATCGAGCGAGGCGATGCCCACCAGCGCATCCGCCACCTCGCGCCCCTCGGCCACCGGCTTCAGGAAGGCGAGGTGGGTCACGGAGGGAGTATCGAGGGCGGCTTCTTGCACCATGCCTGCGGCGATGGTGAGGCGCAGGGTGGCCGCGCCTCGCGGCGTCTCGACGATCGCGTGCCCCGAGCCGTCACCTGCGGGCGCAGTCCAGGCCGGGAGCGCGACCGCCCCGGCGGCGATGACCAGATCGACGCTCTGATCGAGCTCGGCCAGACGCACCGCCAGTCGCGCCCAGGCGTCGGCCCCAGAACGCACCACCGGCACGAAACCGAGCGCGCGATAGGCCTGATCGTCCGCGCGGGCATCCTCCGCTGCCCCGGCACTCCGCGCGACGGGGCCTCCCCACGGCGGGGCAGCGGTCGTGCCCAGCGCGCCGACGCCCCGCAGTCGGCGCGCGAGCAGCGGACGGCGCAGCACCCGGCGCACGAAAGCCGTCACGCCGGGGCGATGGCGCGCGATCGCCGCGCTGTCCTGCCCGGTCAGGAGCGCACGCTGGAGCCCGGCGGCCTCGAGCGCCAACGCCCGATCGCCCAGGAATTCCAGGAACGCCGCCAGCCAGTTGAGATGGCTCGCCGCGCGCTCGCGTTCCAGCGCGCCGATCCGCGCCCGCACCGTCGCCTCGTCCGGTGTGACGGATGTCGTCGCCCCCACCGCGCGCTGCGCGAGCAGGCGGTAGGCGAGCGGGGCGAGCGGGTCGAGGCGGGCGAATCGCTCCGGCAGGGTGGCGACCGGCCCCGGCCAGGTGGCGTCGAGGCCACGCGCCATCACGCCGCGCGTCACGCTCGCCTCGGCCACCGTGTCCCCATCGAGCGAGAATGTGAGCGCGAGGCCACCGGGGAGGCCGGGGAAGAGCGGTCCGAATGGGACGTCGAGCCATTCCATCGGCAACCCATCGGCGCTCCGCACCAAATCTTGCGTCATCATCACCATCGACATGAAGCCATCGCCCATGTCCATCCCGCCCATGTCGCCCTCAGGATGCCCGCCATGTTCATCACCGTGGTCCATGCCGCCCATGTTGTGCTCGCCATGAGCCATATCGCCCTCGCCGCCCGTCTCTTCGGCGGCGGACTCCTGCCGCTCGCCGGAAGCGCCAGGCGCGCTCTGGTCGTCATGCCCCTGGTGCCCGGCGTGTGGGTGAACATCCGTCGCGGCCATCCCACCAGGCTCGGCCTGCCGATCCGGAGCCTCACCGCTGCCATGGTCGCCGTTGTCCGCGTCATGGTCCGCGTTGGCTGCTTCACGCGGGATCAGGTCCATGCCGCAGCGAGGGCAGGAGCCGGGCTGCTCCCGCTCGATCTCAGGGTGCATCGGGCAGGTGTACGCACTCACCTCACCCTCTACCACGTCACCCCCCGCCGCTCCTCCCTCGTTGGTATTTTCGTCGCGCGGCACCAGATCCATGCCGCAGATCGGACACGAGCCAGGCCCCGCTTGCACGACCTCCGCGTGCATCGGGCAGGTATACATCCGCTCCCCTTCGTCCTGTTCCCCGTGATCGGCGTCCTGCTGCTCCGTGCCCCGTTCGTCGTGCCCCTCCTCCGCGCGATCCTCGCCCCCACCCACCTCCTCGCGCGGAACGAGGTCCATGCCGCAGATGGGACAATTGCCTTGCTCGTCGCGTACGATCTCGGGGTGCATCGGGCAGGTATACGTGGTCTCGGTGCGTACCGCCGCGACGTCGAAGTCCGCCACGTCCTGGCCGAACGCCTCGTCAGCGACACGCCGACGTATTTCGGCCACCGCGCCAACCAGCGCCTCTTGCCCCAAGGGGGCCGCGACGTCGGCACCGGGGAGCGGGTCGAGCGCCCCCGCGCCGAGCGCCAGGATGGCGCGCGGGCGCGGCATCTGCGCCCACGCCACCGCCGCCGCCCGGCGCAACCCCGTCGGCAACTCGCCGACCACGATGAGGCCAGTCGCATGACGTGGCGTGGCGACTGGGCGTAGCCCCGCAGCCGCCAGGTCGAGCCCGTGTGCCCGCGCGATCTCCGCACCCGGCACGACGAAGACCGTCAGGTCGCGCGCCGCCGCCCGCGCCGTGAGGCGGCGCAGCCAATTCCACTCCCCCGCCCGCGCACCGCTGAGCACCGTCATTGCCGCCTCAGCGCCCCCTGACTCCAGCCGTAGAGGAGCCCGAGGAAGAGGATCGCCAGGAAGACGCCCATGTCGAGCAGGGCGGTCAGCCCCAGTTCCCGATAGACGACCGCCCAGGGATACATGAAGGCCATCTCCATGTCGAAGGCGAGGAAGAGGAGCGCGAAGCCGTAGTAGTGGACGTGGTAGCGCACCCAGGCCGGTTTCGGGGCGAGGGTGCCCCCGCTGAACGGCACATCCTTGCCCGGTTCCGCACACGGCGGGCCGAGCGCGCGGGCGAGCCGGTAGAGCAGCCCGACGAGGCCGAGCGTGGCGACGATCATGCCGAGCAGGAGCCCGTATTGCTGCAGCGGTGACATTGCCCCTCCCTCCGTCTGCCGTCCCTTGGCCACCGTGCCTCGTCGCGCGACCGCCCATCCTGCGCCGCACCGGGGCGTGATGACGATCATGTTCCCCGGTGCGCCGTCGAACCTTGGCCACGCGAGCGTGATCACCGGCGCACCGGCGGACCCATGCAGCGGGCCCCTGCCCGCTACCCGCCGATCGTCCTGGCAGCGAAGGGCGGTGCCCCGGGCGGTATTGCTCCGCACCGGGGCACCAATCTGGTCGCGCGGGTCGGCGTTACTTCGCCTGCTGGCCGACGTAGCGCTCGGGCTCTCGGTCGAACTTCCGCTTACAACCCGGCGAGCAGAAGCAGAAGGTCCGGCCCTGGTCCTCGCTGGTCAACCCGCGTGCGATCGCATCCTGTTCGTTGACGTCCATCCCACAGACGACATCGTGTGCCATCGGGGCCATCCTCCCGCGGGGCCGTCGGCCCGTTGTGCCGAATCGTACCTACTTCTGGACGGGGTAGCCTTCCTCGTCCAGCGTCGCCTCGATCTGGGCCAGCGAGACCCGGGCCGGGTCGTACTCGACCTGGATTTGCTTCGTCTGGTCGCTCGTCGCGACTTTGCTGACGCCATCCAGGCCGCCGACGGCCTTGTTGATTGTCGCCACACAATGCTCGCAGGAGATGTCCGGCGCGGTCAGCGTCGCCCGCTCGATGGTGCTGCTCATGACTCTGTCCTCCTCTGTATTTGCCCGGCCCCTGCCGGGATGCTTGTTATCTGTCCCGCCCACGTGCCACATCCGGCGCGCGGGAGTGGAACCATTGTTGTGGAGTCTCAGCGCACCTGCACCACGAATGGGCCGGTGGCGACCGTGCTGAAGAACCCGATCGCGGCGGCGTCGCCGCGCGTCAACGGGCATTGATCAAGCACCGTGCGTCCATGGCGCTGAAAACTCATCGTAGCGGAACATCCATGCCAGCCATGCCGCGCGCGCTGAACCAGAGGGCGCCCGCGCCGAGCGCCAGGGCCAGGAGGGCGATGCCGATGAGGTAGCTCCACTCGGTGACGCGCCGCCGCAGGCCGGGGTGGAGGATCTCCCGCACCGTCGTCGGCGGGGTCCAGCCGCGCAGCCGCAGGCTGTTGGTCACGACGCTGACGCTGCTCATCGCCATCGCCGCCGCCGCCAGCATCGGGTTCAGCAGGACGCCGAACGCCGGGAAGAGCGCGCCCATCGCCACCGGGATCAGGACCACGTTGTAGCCGAAGGCCCAGAAGAGGTTCTGCCGGATCGTGGCGATGGTGCGGCGCGAGAGGGCGATGCCGTTGACCACCCCGCGCAGGTCGCCGCCGATGAGGGTGATGTCGCTCGCCTCCACCGCCACGTCCGCGCCGGTGCCGATCGCGACGCCGAGATCGGCGGTCACCAGCGCGGGGGCGTCGTTGACGCCGTCGCCCACCATCGCCACCGTCTTGCCCCGGTGCTGGAGCGTCGCGATCTGCGCCGCCTTCTCGCCGGGCAGCACCTCGGCCAGGACGAATTCCGGCGCGATGCCGACCTGCGCGGCGATCGCCGCCGCCGTGGCGCGGTTGTCGCCGGTGAGCATCCAGACCTCCAGGCCCAGGGCCTTGAGGCTGGCGATCGCCGCGCGCGACTCCGCCTTGACGGTGTCCGCGACCGCGATGAGGCCCGCCGCCGCGCCATCGACCGCGACGTACATGGGGGTCTTGCCGGCCCGGGCCAGCGCCCCCGCCTGCTCCTCCAGGTCGTCCGCCCGGACGGCCCAGTCGCGGAGCCGCGCTCCGCCGCCGCGGCCAGCGCGAGCAGGTCGTCGCGGGAGCCGCCGAAGCCGTCGGCCAGGACGATGTCGGTGACGGCGGGCTTGCCGCGCGTGATCGTGCCGGTCTTGTCGAGGACGATGGTGTCGACCTTGCGCGCCCCCTCCAGCGCCTCGCCGCCCCGGATCAGGATCCCGGCCTCGGCCCCCTTGCCGGTGCCGACCATGATCGCGGTCGGGGTGGCCAGGCCGAGGGCGCAGGGGCAGGCGATGACGAGGACCGCGATGAAGGCCTGCAAGGCGAGGGTGAAGCGCGGGTCCGGCCCGAGGACGAACCAGCCGAGGAACGTGAGCGCGGACACGCCCAAGACGACCGGGACGAAGTAGCTGGAGATCACGTCGGCCAGGCGCTGGATCGGTGCCTTCGAGCCCTGCGCCTGCTCGACGAGGCGGACGATCCGCGCCAGCGCGGTGTCCCGGCCCACCTTCGTGGCGCGGAACGTGAACGAGCCCGTCCTGTTCAGGGTGCCCCCGATCGCCGTGTCGCCCGGCCCTTTCTCCACCGGCAGGCTCTCGCCGGTCAGCATCGACTCGTCGACCGCCGAGCGCCCCGCAGTCACCACGCCATCCACCGGCACCTTGTCGCCGGGCCGGACGCGCAGCAGGTCGCCCGCGGCCACCTGTTCCAGGGGGAGATCCAGTTCCACGCCGCCACGGATGACGCGCGCGGTCTTCGGCGCGAGGCCGAGGAGTTTGGTGATCGCCGCGCCGGTCTGCCCCTTGGCCCGGGCCTCCAGCCAGCGCCCCAGCAGGATCAGCGCGATGATCGTCACCGACGAGTCGAAGTACACCTCCGGCTGCAACCCGGCGCGCGCGATGACCTGCGGGAAGAAGGTGACGAAGACGCTATAGCCGTAGGCCGCGCTCGTCCCGACCGCGACGAGGGTGTTCATGTTGGTGCTGCCGTGGCGCCCGGCGGCCCAGGCGGCCCGATAGAAGGGTCGCCCGGCCCAGAACTGGATCGGCGTCGCCAGCAGGAACATCGCCACGAAGAGCCACTGCCGCCCGAAAGGGAGCGCGGACGCGGGCACGAACATCGCCGCCATGATCGCCAGGCCGACCGCGAGGCTGAGGGTGAACTTGTGCCGGAGGCTCGCGATCTCGCGGGCGCGCTCCTCGGCGACGTGATCCGTCGCGTCGCCCGCATCAGTCGCCGCCGGGGCCACGCCATAACCGGCCCGCTCGACCGCCGCGCGCAGGTCGGCGACGCTGGCCACGCCGGGGTAGAAGTCGACCGTCGCGCGCTCGGTGGCGAGGTTGACCGCCACCGACTCGACACCCGGCACCTTCGCCAAGGCGCGCTCGACGCGCCGGACACAGGAGGCACAGGTCATCCCGGTGACCGGCAGGCTGACCTCCTCGCGGCGAACGCCATAGCCGGCCCGCTCGACGGCCGTCTCCAGGTCGGCGAGCCGCACGGCGGTCGGATCGTAGGTGACGGTCGCCTGCTCGGTCGCCAGATTGACGCTGGCCGCAGCGACACCCGGTACCTTACCGAGCGTCCGCTCGACGCGGCGCACGCAGGAGGCGCAGGTCATGCCGGTGATCGGCAGGCTGATGTCGCGTGTCGCCCCGCCGGTCGCGGGAGCTGCGGGCGGGGTTGCTGTGGGGCGCGTGTCGATCGCCATGCTGGTTACCTTCCTATTGCGGTTGCGAAAAGTGTTCGGTACCGATTATCGTGCGCACATGCGATCCACCTTGTGCCATCTCGGGGCCGAAATACCGTTCGCCTAAGCATGTGTTCATAAGTTCGGCACGCTTGTCTGGCGCAGATTTCCAGCAGCAGAGCCAGAATCAACCGGGAAAGTGTGCCAGACTTATGACTACGTGCTTAGCGTCGGGCGAGCGTGAACAACTCGCCGAGTTCGTTCAGGACCGCCTCGTCGCGTCCCTCGCGGATGCCCTCGGGGACGCAGTGATTGATGTGATCGCGCAGGAGCACCTGCTCGAACTTCTCGATCGCGCGCTGCACCGCGTAGGTCTGCTTGAGGATGTCGACGCAGTAGGTGTCGTCCTCGACCATCTTGCGGATGCCCTTGAGATGACCCTCGATGTAGCTGAGCCGCTTGAGCGCGTCGTCCTTCGCCGTCTTCATCGTTTCCCCTCCCTCACTCCTACCCCCCCGGGTGGGGTACCGCCTCGCTAATTCTACGACGCCCGTGAGGGGCTGTCAATACCCTGCGGGGATGGCGATCTGCAGGAGTTCGCTATCACCCCACACCTCTGCCACTGCGGACGCATAGTCGAGAGCGGTCCTGTGAGGTGGCTCCCATTGCCCGGATCGAGTGCAGGGATGCGACTCCTCATACTTGGTCCGCCGCTTCGCCCTCGATCATGCGATAGAGGCGTTGGACGAGCCCCTGTCGCTCAGCGGGGTCGGCCACGAGTCGGTAGGCGAAGTGGTCGCCCTCTGCGGGTAAATTGGCGATGACCGCTGTGGGATGCTGACCGCACTGGGAGGGGTTAGTCGCCATCGGCCCCCATTGCAGATAGACCCCGGCCCCGTCGGCGCGCCGACCGTCGCGCACCTCCTCCTGCGGTTGCGTCAGAACTTGGACGCAGGTTGATCGGAGTGGCCTTGCGCTGATAGCGTGGTGTCCTTGACCGCTGTGTGCAGGAGCTGCCCGTGCCCTGCCCCTACTGCGCCGCGACGGCAACTTCAGACCAGCCGCGCCGCACCGCGCTCGGCTAGCGCACGTTCCGCTGCTGCCGGTGTCGCCGCATCTTCAACGAGCGGACCGGCACGCCGTACAACCACCTGCAGTACCCGACCGACGTGGTCCTGCTCGTCGTGCGCTGGCGGCGGCGCTACACGCTGCGCCTGCGGGACCTCGCGGCGATGTTCCTCGCGCGCGGGCTCGTCTTCAGCCACGAGGCGGTCCGGGACTGGGAGGCGCGCTTCGCCCCACTCCTGGCCGAGCGGCTGCGCGCCAAGCGGCGCGGTCAGGCGGGCGGCAGGTGGCCTGTCGACGAGACGTACAGCAAGGTCAACGGCACCTGGTGCTACCGCTACCGCGCGATCGACCGGGAGGGCAACCTCGTCGAGGCGCTGCTCAGCGAGCAGCGCGACATGGCCGCCGCCCAGCGGTTCTGCACCCGGGCGCTGGCTGTCGCCGAGCGCGCCCCCGCGCAGGTCACGACGGACGGGCACGACGCCTACCCGCGCGCGATCCGCGAGACGCTCGGCGGCGGGACGACCCATCGCACCAGTCGCTACAAGCATAACCGCATCGAGCAGGACCACCGGGGTATCACGCAACGCTCCTACCCGCTGCGCGGATTCGGCACCGTCACCTCGGCCGCCCGCTTCTGCGCCGGCTTCGAGGAGCAGCGCCAGTACTTCCGCCCGGTGGCCCGGTCGGGCGAGGCCGTCTCGCTCGGAGACCGGCGGCGCATGTTCCAGGAGCGCTGGGCGACCATCATGGCCGAGCTGGCCGCCGCTTGACCGCCGCCCGGGCCGCCTTCGCGCCGCCCACCACACGTTCCAGCCGCTCCTGTCGTCCCATTCTGACGGCACTGTCAACTTGCGCAAGTGGTGTACTGAGGGAGTCGCTTCGAGGCGTGTTCTGCCCTGGGTCTGTCTGCGGATCAGGCGGTCGCGCTCATGCCGGTGACCTCGCGCCAGGTGGCGAAGCGTTCGTGGCGGGTCGCGCGGTAGGCGGCGGCGGCGAGGCGGTGGCGGCGTGGGCGGCAGTAGCCGGCGATCGGGCCGTAGGCGGCGAGGCAGCGCTGCGCGTGCCCAGGAGACGTGAAGCGCCGCATGCGCCGCTCCCGTTCTCTCGTCGGTTGGTGGGCGTTCTCCGCGCGATTATTCAGCCCCGTGTGCCGCCGGTGCTCGACGCTTGGGAGTATGTCTCGCTGCGCTGCGCCATCGCTCGCCAGCTTGTCGGTGATCAGCACGCGCGGCACGTCGGCCGCGCCTTGCAGCAGCTTGCGCAGGGACCGCATCGCGGCAGCCGTATCCCGACGGCTTTGGACCAGGCTATCGAGGATGTCACCCTGCTGAGCGACGGCACGCCAGCGGTGATGCGTCACCCCGCCGATGCGCATGAAGACCGCATCCAGGTGCCACGTGTCGCCCGGCCGCGGGCGACGTCGGCGCAGCGCATTGGCATACGCCTGCCCGCACTATCTGGCACCACTGCCGGACCGTTTCGTCGGTCACAATCACGCCGCGCGCGGCCAGGAGCTCCGCCACGTCCCGGTAGCGCAAGGCGAAGCGGAAGGAGCGCCACACGGCGTGGCCACTGCTCGCGGCGGGGAAGCGGTAACCGGCGTACGTGGGTGCGGCGACTTCATCGTTCATCCCGCAAGTATCGCACGCCATACACGCCGAATCCTAAGTTGACAGTGCCTCCTGCCGGAAGAAACCGACGACGAGCCGGATGGCACCATACCCGGCGAAGAAGACCCAGAAGGCCATCCCCGCGCGCGGGAGTCGGCCATAGAGCCGCAGGAGCACGGCGAACAGGAGCAGATCGAGCACGAGTTCGTAGCCGACGGCCAGGTGGACGGGGATCCCCCGCTGTCCCAGCGTGTCGGGATGGTCATAGACCACCGCCAGCGGCCCCTGCCAGGGCACGCCGTGGTGCTCGCCGTTGATGATGTCCCCGATCCGCCCCACCGCCTGCCCGAACGCCATGCCCGCCCCGGCCGCGTCGGCGAACGCGCCCAGCGGGATTCCGCGCCAGCGCGCCGCGAGCGCCCCGACCAGCGCGCCGCCGATGAACCCGCCGAAGACGGAGATGCCGCCCTCGTTCACGGCGAACGCGGTGAGCGGAGCGGCGACGAATTGGGGGAGATGCTCGATCACGAAGAGGAGCCGGGCACCGATAAGGCCCCCGGCAACGGCCCACCAGGCGGCCGGGTAGTAGGCCTCGCCGCCCGTGACGCCGTGGGCGATCAGCACGTTACCGGGAATTCGGATACCCAGGTAGATGCCGAAGGCCCCGAAGATGCCATGCCAGGCGAGCATGAACGGGCCAAACTGGGCGAGGATCGGGTCGATATTGATGTGGAGCACCGCACGCTATCCCTTCAGATCGTACGTCCCTGACGCTGCTCATGCGCCGTCTCGGCCACACCAAACACGCCGAGGAGGCTGACCGACATTCGCTTGCTACTACAGCGTATAGTAGCACAAGGGCGGTGCCGTTGCGCAGCGCTGACGGCGTGCTATCCTGTTGAGGATGTCAGGGGGGCGACGTGGATTCAGATCGGCGACCGCAAGGTCCAAACGGCGGGATGTGGGACACGGGAGAGGCGGCGCGTCATTGGCAGCAGGGGGCCGCCGGGCGCGAGCAGGTCTTCGGGGCGGCGACGCGGCGCGTACTCGACCTGGCGGGCATCAGTGCGGGGATGCGGGTGCTGGACATCGCGGCCGGGACGGGCGATCAGAGCTTCCTGGCGAGCCGACTCGTCGGGCCGAATGGCACCGTGCTGGCGACCGACATCTCGGCCAGCATGCTGGCGATCGCTGCGGAGGAGGCGCGCGAGCGCGGGCTGACGAACATCGAGACGCGGGTCGCGGATGCCCAGCAACTCGACGTGCCGGACGGATCATTCGACGCCGCGATCTCGCGATTCGGGCTGATGTTCCTGCCCGATCTGCACGGAGCGCTCGTCCGGATCGGACGAGCGCTCCGCCCCGGAGGACGGCTCGCGGCGATGGTCTGGTCGACGCCGGAGCGGAACCCGCTCTTCGCACTGCCGCTCGCGCTCGCCCGCGCCCATGCGGCGACCTCACCGACGCCGGATCTCTTCGGGCTTGGTGATCCGCAATTGCTGCGCCAGACCTACGCTCGCGCCGGGTTCGCCGTGGTCGCGGTCGAGACGGTCACCCTCGAATTCCGCGCCCCGTCCGTCGCGGCCTTCGTCGAGGGACGACAGGGCGCGATTGGCCCGTTAGCGAACCTCTTCGCCGCGCTCGATGACGAGGGACGGATGCGATTGCGCGCCGAAGTGGCGACAGCGCTGCACCCCTTCGAGGGTCGGGAGGGGCTGGTGGTGCCGGGTGAGGCGCTGATCGCGGTCGGCACCAGGTAACGCGAGCGGCCCTCCGGCCCGGGGAACCGGAGGCGTCGAGGCGGACGGCGACGGGGCGCGCCGCCGAGCACTGCCGATGTGCTCCCTGCATATCGATACCCGGGCGCGTGGTGCCCGGCGCTGCCACGCGCCCCGTTGGTACGGGCGGTCATCGAGGACTTCATCACGGCAGCCGACCGTGCATTGTCCGGATTCATCCACGGGCTCGACCTCGTCGGCTCGCTCGCCCTGGACGATTATCGCCCCGGCACCGGCGACATCGACTTCATCGCCGTGACACCGGCGCGCCCGGATCCGGGGAGGTCGCGACCCTGCGACGCCTCCACGTGCGCCTCCAGCGGCGCTATCGTCGCCCGTACTTCGACGGGTTCTACGTCACCCAGCGCGCCCTCCGGCGCGATCCGACCCTGGCGATCGGCACCCCGGACGCGCACGTGGGGCGTCTTGCCGTGCGAACCGGCGGCCCGGATCCGGTGACCTGGCAGACGCTCGCCAGCCCGGGATCCCCGTGCGCGGGCCCGATCAGGAGCGCCTCGTGGTCCGGACCGACCCGACCGCCCTGGCGTGGTGGACGCTGGGGAATATGAACGGCTACTGGCGGCGCTGGCATGCCCAGAGTGCCCGCTGGTCGCATCCCGCCGACGTCTACGTGGGCACCCGCCTGGGGCGTGCTCGGGATGACCCGGCAGCACGACACGCTCGCCACCGGTGCGAGCACCTCGAAGTCGGGGGCGGGCCACTATGCCCTGGGGAGGTTCCCGGAGCGCAGGCACCCCGATCGTCGCGGAGTGCCTGCGGCTGCGCGGCGGGGCCGCAGGCTACGCCCGGTATCACACGCCGTTCGCGCGCCGTCGCGCTGCGCTCGACTACATGGCCATGGTGATGGGCGATGCCCGACGCCTCATGCCGCGACCACCGATGCAGTCCTCGCATTGAGCGGCGCGTGTTCGCCCGACCCCCGTGGCCGCGTTGCCGATAAGCCCCGGCACGGGCGGTGGCGAGCGGTGGCGGGCGGGAGCAAGGCGCTCTAGCATGGCTCGGTTCGGCCGTTGTCTGCGCTGCAGAGGCAAGAGCACCCGGCCCGCCGCGATGGCACATTCGCGAGGTGGGAAGCGGGGCAAGGGTACTCAGGCGTCAACGGCGGCAAGGGAGAGTCGGTCACACCTACTCGGTCCCAGCCGTCTTCATCCGGCATGTCGCAACGGACGTGACCAAAAACGCCATGGTTTGTCCCTGACAAGAGCTCCGGTATGGGAACCGCCGCGGATGTTTGCTCGTCTCAACAGATATACGACCCCGACGCAGCCCCATCGTGCGAAAGGCAGGCACAGATGCGACAGCGCCGTCACCGCGCCGCCCTGGCCGTGCTGCTCCTGCTCCTGGCTGGGTGCGGCGGGGGGATCACCACCCCTACCCCCGCGTCGGCCCCGACCGCCGTACCCGCCCCGAGGACCGTTGCCCCGACGCCTGAGCGGCTCCCACCGTACCAACCCCCTGCGGCGACCGCGACCCGCGCGGCACTCGTCGGCACCCCGGCCATCTCCTCACCCGCCGCGAACTGCCCCGTCACGCCCTATGCCGCTGCCCCCCCGACCGGCAGCGCCGATGACCGCGCCATCGCGGGGATACGCACCCTCGGGAAGTGGTACGGTAGCGACGGGCTGTGGGCCTTCCCGTGGCTCAATGGGGAGCCACCCGGCGCGCTCTATCTCGATGCCAGCAGCTTCCACAAGGTGCTGTGGTGGCGCGAGCCGGGGGTGCAAGGGGCCGTGACGGTCACGGCCCACCGCCTGGACGGCCCGACCGCGCCCGTGGACGTGAATTTCGCGGGGTATCCCAGCCAGCAAGGCCAGCAACCGAGCGGGCTGGCCTTCCCGACACCTGGCTGCTGGGAAATCACCGGCACGGCGGGCGGGAAGCAACTCACTATCGTGGCGCTGGTCTTGCCCTCGCCCGCGACTCCCGGCAGCACGCCTTCGCGAACGGCGAGTGGGCAAGGAGGCACGCCCGCCCCGTACCCGACCCCGCCGTTGCCCGCTGGCTGCGACGAGACGGCCATCCGGGGCGTCGTGCAAGACTTCATCGCCGCCTTCAACGCGGGCGACCAGGCGGGGCTGGCGCGTGTCTTCCCGGCCAGGGGGTCGGACGGCGATCACCCGTGGACCGGCGACCCCGACCAGTTGCGCTGGTTCACCCTCACCCACGCCGATCCGAGCACAGGCGTCGACGCGCTCAACCTGTACACACGGGAAACCTTGCTGGCCTACTTCGCGTCACGACACGCGCGACATGAGCAGCTGCGGGTGGTCGAACTCGTCATTAACCCGGCGGGTGGCGGTCCGACGACAGCGGCCATCAACTTCCGCATCACGCGCACCGCCGACGACCTCCCGGAGACCACCTTCGGGGGCAAGGGCGGCGTGGGCTGCGCGCAGGGACGCATCTTCCTCTGGAGTCAGGGGGGACGCTCCGGTGGCCCAGCCACCCCCACCGTGCCATTACCCTGAGGGGCGTGTCGCGGTCCGGGCACTCATTCTGCCGGCCGCGGTTGGTGCCCGGCGGTGTCCCCGCCACGCGTGGCTCCGTGCGCGTCGAGCCAATCGGCGAATGGCGGGAGATCGGGGGCGAGCGCGCGTGCCCGGGCGTAGTGCTCCTCGGCCATGGGCCACACACCACGGAAGGCATACTCCAGGGCGAGGAAATAAGGGGCCGTCGGCTCCTGGGGGGCGAGGGTCAGGACGCGACGGAAGATATCCTCGGCATCCGCGCCGAGGCCCAGCGCGAAGTGGCAGCGACCGAGGGCGAGGTGCGCGGGGACGTCACGCGGCCACGTCCGCAGCACGCGGAGCTGATGGCGCACCTCGCGGACGCTGACCAGATCCGCGGTCGCCGGCCCATGCGGCGTCGCGCGGGCCGCCCGCTCGAGTTCGCGCTGCGCCCAATTCCAACGGTAAGCCGCGACCAGGCGCAACCCCTGCTCGTGGTGCGGATCAAGCTGGCGATCGCGCGGCGCAGGCGCGGCGGCGACGACCCGTTCGGGCACGGGCACCGCGTCGAGACCGGGTGCTGCGGGCGTGACGGGCGCGGTCGCCGGCTCGCTCCGTGGAACAGCCACCGCGAACCCCGCCGGGGGTACGACGCGGTCGCGGCTCGGCCGCTGCACCGGCTTCGTGGCGGGATCGGGTCGCCCGGCATTGCTTCGGGAGCGCCCGAGCCAGGCCCCAAGACGGTGGAGCATCGGACGGCGAAACACCTTGCCACCTCCTACCCTGGGCGTATCCCCGGTGCGAACGCCCGTTAACAGGCGTCACGATCGCCCCGATCGCACGCCCCTCGTCGTACGCCGGGGATAGCGGCGTGGCCCGACACCAACAGCCATACGCCGGGACCCCGCTGCACCTGCCCCGAGAATCCGCACGGCGTCGTCACGGCTCACACCACGCGGCCCCCACCGATCATCGCACCCGCACCGGTGGGTCGGCACGCTCACGCGATGCTCCCGCCTCAACGTTGCTGGCGTTCTTGAATCGGGTATCCCCCGGCCTGCCAGGCCTCCATGCCCCCGGCCAGGTGGCTGACATTGCGATACCCTAGCCGGACGAGCGTCGTCGCGGCCTCGGCGCTCATCCGGCCGGTGCGGCAGTAGAGCACGATCGCCGCACGATCGCCCGGCAGGCGCGCCGTATCCTCGCCGATCCGGTCGTAAGGGATGAAGGCATCGGTCCCCGCGATCTCCCCCTCGTCGGGGACATGGGCGTTGATCAGGGTGAAATCCTTGGTCGCCAGCGCCCCGCTGAGCTCACCGGGGGACAACTCGCCGTAGCTCCCTCCGGCCATCTGGGTGGCCGGTCCGGTAGCAGGGAGGGGTGCGGTGGTGGTCGGCATGAGACCGCGCCCATCCCCGCCATGCCGCCCATCGCGCCCTGATCCGGGTTGAGCGTGCGATTAAGCGCCAGTGCCGCCGGGAGGACGAGTCATGGCACCGCCGCGAGCAGGGTGAGTAATTTGCGCCGTGATCGGTCCATCCGTCCCCTCCATGCGTCGTGCGGCGGCGGGTGCGCCGCCGCTACGGGGTCACCTCGATGATCGTCGTCAGGCCACCGCCGCCCACCTCGACATTGTCGTTGGTGATGTGGCAGTGGATCAACCACTTCCCGGGTTGACGCGCCGTCCAGATCACGTCGTACCGCTCGCCGGGGCCGACATCCACGGTGTCTTTCTGGAGCTGCGCGCCCGGAGGGACCGGGTTACCGTCGGTCGCGACGATAGTGAACGCCCCGCCGTGGATATGCATCGGGTGGATGAAACCGCTGTTGGTGCCGATGAAGCGCACGCGCAGCCGCTCGCCGACGCGCATCGTGATCCGCTCGGTCGACGGGTACGCCTTGCCGTTGATCGTGAAGAAGTTTGGCATCGCCCCTTCCATCGGCATCGCCGGGAAGGTATAGCCACTCTTCACCGTCCACTCCTGCACCTGGATCACCGCCTCCTTGTCGGCGGCCGGTTGGTTGGTCGGATCCTTGGGATCGACGATCAGCGCGCCGTAGAGCCCCAACCCCTGCTGCCGATCCGGGTTCGTATGCGAGTGGTAGAAGTAGCTGCCCGCCTGCGCGACGGTGAACTCGTAGGTGAAGCTGGCCGCGGGCGCGATCGGCGGCTGGGGCACGTCCGCCGCCCCGTCCATCCCGTTCGGCAGCGTCAGGCCGTGCCAGTGGATGGTGGTGGGGTCGGGTAGCCGGTTGGTGACGATCATCCGCACGCGGTCGCCCTCGGTGACACGGATGCGCGGCCCCGGCACCTGCCGGTTCACGGCATAGGCCAGCACCTGCCGGTCGGGCAGGATGTTCCAGTGGATGATCTCCGTCGTCAGGTCGAAGACCTTCACCCCGTTGTCCAGCCGGGCTGGAGGGGCTGGTCGCCGCGCGCGTCCGGCGGCGCGGTGTAGGTCGCCGCGGCAGGGTCGACCGCCGCCATGTCCCGCAGCGCCTCCGGACTCATGTCCGCCGTCATGATCATCCCCGGCGGCATGATCAGGCCGTTCATGTCATCGGCGCGGCAACGCCGGTCATGCCGCCTATCGCCGACATCGCGCCCGCGCGCATCGCGAAGTCGCCGAAGAGCGCCGCCAGCAGCGTCCCCCCGGCCAGCGCCAGGACCGAGAGGAGTGTCACCGCCACCAGCTGCGGTCGGGTGGTCTTCGGCGTCATGTCCATGTTGGCCACGCCGCCAGCAGCGTCTTGCCCCATTGTCTGTTCCATCGTCACAGCCCTCCCATGCCGGGCATAGTGCCGTCGGCTGCCGGTGCCATGGTGGCGTCCCTGGTCGCGCGCGCCGCTCGGCCCCGCGCCCCGCGCACGCTCGGTCGCCATGCTGTGCCCACCCTTGCCGAGGGCGCGCGTCGTGCCTATGCCGTGCTTCAGCCCGTTGGCGACGAGCCACCAGTTGACCGGGTAGGCGGCGATCAGGCCCACCAGCGTGGCGAGGGCCATCACCCCCCGGTAGCGCGGCGAGATCGGCTCCATCGCCCGCATGTCCCGGCTCATCAGGATCACCATCGTCGGGATCATCCCGGCCATCACCGTATTCATCGAGAGCCACTCGGGCATGAACGACCCCCGCAGCGCCCGGACATACGACCCGCCGAGCATATCTTTCATGAAGAGCGCCTGGAAGATCAGCAGCCCGAAAGCGAAGCCGAAGACGTACTCGGTGAGCGTGTCGACCCACATCGGCAGGCCCAGGGTCGTCGTGATCGTCGCGGCCACGATGATGCCGGTGGCGTCCCCCGCCAGGCAGTGGATCGTCGAGCCGAGCGCCTGCTTCCACAGCGGTCGGACGAAGCCGACATGCTCCGCAGGCAGTGGGGACTTGTAGGACAGGATGTAGTACTACAGTTGTGGTTGGCTGATCGCGCGGCGGCGGTAGTGGTAGAAACGGGCCAGCGCCTGATGCCGCCGTCGCCAGCGCGACCAGCGCCAGACCGCCGCGTCGTCTGGGGGGATGATAACCC
>JAABUV010001498.1_pt1 | contig 33803 bp, 31 predicted proteins | sample 5559971 | NCBI WGS metagenome assembly JAABUV01 (sample SAMN10711881, study PRJNA513362) | rock metagenome | isolation source: Antarctica rocks | place: Antarctica: Victoria Land, Knobhead nord | collected 2015-12-19
CGACACGGATGCGTGCGGGGTCGATCCCCGGCACGCGCGCGAGTTCCCCCGCTGTGTAGTGCGAATCGGCGATCAGGCGGCGCGCGCGGTGCAGCGAGAGCAGCATCTGCGGCAGCGTCAGCAGGCGGTTGCGCCAGGTGTGGTAGTGGGGCCGCGTGAGCACGCCGAGATCATGGATCGTGATCACGGTCGGCGTCGTGGTGAACGGCGGCGCCATGTGGTTGGTACCGTGGAAGAGGTCGACGCGGCCGGCGTGGAGCGCGCGCGGGACGGCCAGCGGCAGCCACAGCGGCGCGGGCATGGTACGCCAACGAAAGGGGCCACTAAGGTCCAGGTCGGGCGGCGGGGTCTTGGCGTAGAGCAGGAAGCGCTCATCGCCCGCCACATCGGCGAGCCCGCGCAGCAGCCCACGACAATAGACGCCGACACCCGCGCGGTTCGTCACGACCGGACGCATATCGAGCGCGATGCGCGGGGGCGCCATATCCTAGAGCAACCCGACGTAGCGCCCGACGAGCGGTAGGCGGCCGAGCACCTCGCGCTCGGTCGCGCCGAAGATACGCGCCACGCGCACACCGAGCAGCGCGACGACCACCCCGATGGGCAAACTCACCACGATACCGAACGGGTGCAGCGCCCACAGCACGGCCGCTGTCGCCGCCGTCATGGCCGCGGCCTTCATGGTCGTCGCTTCAAGTCGCAGTGGGCCAATGGCGCGCCGTAACGCCCAGAGGATGATCGCCCCGTTCACGAACTCCGAGGCCACCGTCAGGACGCTGGAGGCCATGTACGAGTAGTGCGGGACCAGCCACACATTGAACACGACATTGAAGACGAGCGTCACCGCGAACGACACCATCAGCGTGGTCTGGCGATGCACCGCCAGCAGCGCCGTGCCGAGCATGTTGACGACGAGGTAACACGGCACGTCCCACATCAGGACCGCCAAGGCCGGGGCCGCCGCGGCGAAGTCGGCGGTGTTGTGGCGACCCGCGAGCACACGCAGAACCTCGGGGGCGTAAAAGGTAGTGAACAGGGCGATTGGAACCGCGCAGACGACCATCAGCGTGTACGCTGACCGCACCACCCGTCCCAGGGCCGCGTGCGACTCCGTGGCGACGCGATTGATCGCCGGGAAAATGGCGGCGCTGATAGCGGTCGTGAAGATGGCGGTCACAACGTTGAGCCCCTGATAGGCCACGCCGTACTGCGCCACCGGCTTGCACGCGCTATGCGCCGGCAGGTTTTGACACCCGTTCAGATTGTACAGGATCAGCATGTCGACGTTGGCGTAGAAGTAGTTGAGCAGCAACAAGACCGCGAACGGCGCCGCCCGGCGCAGCAACACGGGCCACCACGGCAGGTCGAACTCCATCCGGAGGGGCAGGAACCGCGTATAGACGATCCAGGCCGTCGCCACCGCGCCGGCGATCGCCACGAGCGTATACACGAGCGTGAGCGCGAGGACATGGTGGCCGGTGTAGAGCACGGCGAAGCCCAGCACGACGCGCAGGAGCGTCGTGGCGACGGAGAGAATCGCCCCAGGCGCCTGGCGTTCAGCGAATTGGAACGCCAGCTGTAGTGTCCCCGACACCGTCAGCGGGATCAGTGAGAGGGCGTAGACGTAGAGCGCGTTGCGCAGATCCGGTTGTATCAATCGCTGGGCCAGCGCGACGATCAGGACGATGTCGAGCAACGCCAATAGGAGCCGCAACGGGAGCGTGTTCGAGATGTAGCGCACCGCCAAAGAGCGATCCTGCACGACATCACGGACGGCGATGGTGCTCAGGCCCAGGTCGGTGATGACCGAGAAAACGCCGACAAAATTGATGACCGCTATGTAGTTGCCGTACAGGGTGTCGAGCCGCCGTATCGTGTAGAGCACGAGCAGTAACGTGAGGACGCGTCCGCCCAGGTTCGCCGCGACGAGATACGCGGCATTGCTGAGCGGGCGGGTGCGTCCGCCGGCGTCGTCGCGTGGCGCGGGCGGATCAGCGTCGCGCGCTGTCGCCGCGACGGCTTGTGCACGCCGCTCAGCCACGTTTGTCGCGCCATCCTACAGTGCGCACCCCTGCAAGGAGCGCACCGCCACGCGGAAGAGACGGCGAAGCGCCAGCCGGGTTTAGCATATAATGACACCTGTACTCTCGTGTGCGTCGTGCGCGCGGCACAACGCGTGGATCGGCGGCATGGAATGGCAAAAGTGTAGCGCGTCGGAACGTACAACGCAAACGTGGATGACGTTGAAGGAGCCCTTATGGCGGATAGCGGACCCCTGGTCAGCATTGGCCTACCCACCTACAATCGCGCGGAGCAGCTCAAGCGCGCGATAGAGTCGGCCCTTGCGCAGGATTATCCCAACATTGACGTGGTGATTTCCGATAATGCCTCCACCGATGGAACGCAAGCTCTGTGTGAAGAGCTTTGCCGGCGCGATAGCCGCGTCCGTTATATCCGCCAATCGACCAATAGTGGGATGGCGGGAAACCACATCGCGGCCTTCAAGCACGCCCGCGGGGACTACTATATGGTGCTTGGGGACGACGATTGGATTGATTCGTCCTACGTTTCGACGTGCATGCGCGTACTGCTCGCGGAGCCGGAGTTCGCCGTGGTCTGCGGAAGACCCTTTCTGTATCAAAGTGACCGTCCTCTGTCCGAAGGGGTCATCACGACGCTGCTGCAAGAGACCGGCGCTGAGCGTGTGCTGGCCTATTATAGAGACGTCTTCGACAACGTCCCCTTTTACGGCATAAGCCGTCGCGCGTTGCTGGCTACCGTGCCGCCGATGCGCGACACCATGGCCGGCGACTGGATCTACGTAGCGTCGCTTGCGTTTTTGGGGAAGATCAAGACGGTGGAAACGACGGCTATGTATAAGTCCGTCGGTACCGGGGCGAGCGCGAGCGTTGAGCGCATCGTGCAAGTGGTCGGCTTGCCCCCGTTTCAGGCGCGGCACCCCGTGCTCAGTGTCCTCCTGGGCGCGTGCAAAGATATCGCCTGGACCTCGCCGGTGTATCGATCCAGCGGATGGTTGGGGCGTCTCTCCTTATCCTGCAAGGTGGGTCTGGCGCTGGCGCGGAAGTACCATCTACAGCGGGTTCTGTCTTACAGAGGCGGGTTGCTGATCACAGCCATTCGTGGACGTCTACATCGCCCACCGCGCGGCCGCTCGGCGCCGCCCTCGTCCCCGTCCAAATTATGACAGCGCGCGATACACCTCCAGCGTGAGCCGGGCGGTGCGCTCCCACGAGAACAGCGCCGCGCGCGCCTGGCCGCGCCGGACGAGGTCGGCCCGCAGCGCCGCGTCGCCGGCCAGTTGCGCCAGCGCCGCGGCCAGGGCCTCGGGATCGTGGGGATCGACCAGCAGCGCGGCGTCACCGGCGACCTCGGGCAGCGACGACACGGTCGAGGTGAGCACGGGGCAGGCGCAGCGCATCGCCTCAAGGACGGGCAGGCCGAAACCCTCCAACAGCGAGGGGTAGACGAAAAGGTCGGCGCCGCTGTAGAGGGCCGGCAGGTCGTCGTCGGGCACGTAACCCAGCACGCGCAGGCGCCCGCTGTCCGCCAGGCGCGGGTAGGCCGCGTAGAGCTCTTGTATGGCCAATGGCGACCACTTACCCGCGAGGTAGAGGCGATGCGTGGCGTTGGGGTCGCGCGAGAACAGGTCGAAGGCGCGCAGGATGTTCGCCGTGTTCTTATTCTGATCGGAAGGGCCAACGTATGACCCGACGTGCAAAAAATAAGGCTGGCGCAGGTTATAGCGCGCCAGGACACGGTCGACCTCGGCGGCGGGGCGCGGATAGAAACGGCGCGCGTCGACGGCGAGGGGCGTGACTGTGATGCGCTCAGGCGGGATGCGCAGCCGCTCCACCGCATCCCGCTTCGTCGCCTCCGAGATGGCGATCAGGTGGTCGGCCCGCCGCAGCAGCCGCAGGTAGCGCGCGTAGCCGATCCGCTGGTCGAGCCAGCGCGGTGGGAATAGCACGTCGGGATTGTGCAAGGGGATCAGGTCATACAACGTGACAACGGTCGTCACGCCGGGCACGAGTACTAGACCGTTCGAATCGGTGGCGTGGTAGAGCCGCGCCCCTGAGCGGCGCAGGGCGAGGGCGATCGCCGGCTGGCTGACGAGCCACTGCAAACGGTCCTTGCGCCACGGCGGCTTGAGCAGAGGCACGGTCGTGATACCAGGGCGCGCCAGTACGTCGGCGAGCGCCGGCGCGTCGTCCGGTTGTGGCGGCTGCCGCAACAGGCCGAGCGGCATGGGGTGCGGCAAACGCGTCAGCGCGTCCAGGAGACCACCGGTGTAGGTTCCGATGCCGCGCACGCGGTGGCCCGTCTGCAAGGGCGTCGCGTCGACGACGATCACGACTCGTGCGCCACCCGCCGCGCGTCTATCTCCACCTGCTCCACCTCCCGCCTGTAGCGCCTCGGCGGCAGTGCGCGCCGTATAGCCGCATCTATCATCGACAGTCGACCCTCATGCTACAGGAGCGACTGGTACACCCGCAAGGTGAGTTCGGCCGTACGGGTCCAGCTGAATTCCCCGGCGCGCTGGAGGCCGCGCCGGACGAGGTCGGCCCGCAGCGCCGCGTCGCCGGCCAGTTGCGCCAGCGCCGCGGCCAGGGCCTCGGGATCGTGGGGATCGACCAGCAGCGCGGCGTCACCGGCGACCTCGGGCAGCGACGACACGGTCGAGGTGAGCACGGGGCAGGCGCAGCGCATCGCCTCAAGGACGGGCAGGCCGAAACCCTCCAACAGCGAGGGGTAGACGAAAAGGTCGGCGCCGCTGTAGAGGGCCGGCAGGTCGTCATCGGGCACGTAACCCAGCATGCGCAGGCGCCCGCTCGCTAGGAGACCCGGATGCGAGCGCTCCAACTGGGCGAGGGCTTGCGCGGGCCACTTGCCGGCGATACACAGGACGTGCGCGGAGTGGCCATGGCGGGAGAAGACAGCGAAGGCGCGCAGGATATTCGCCGTGTTCTTGTTAGGGTCACTGGAGCCGATGTGCAGAAAGTAGGGCCGGCGCAGGTTATAGCGCGCGAGGACGCGGTCGACCTCGGCGGCGGGACGCGGGTAGAAGCGGCGCGCGTCGACGGCGAGGGGCGTGACCGTGATGCGCTCAGGCGGGATGCGCAGCCGCTCCACCGCATCCCGCTTCGTCGCCTCCGAGATGGCGATCAGGTGGTCGGCCCGCCGCAGCAACTGCAGGTAGCGCGCGTAGCCGATGCGATTGTCGACGCGGCTCAGGGGAAAATGCGCGGCCGTGTCGTGGAGCGGGATGAGATCGTAGAGCGTGGTGACCGTCACGACGCCGGGGACTCGTACCAGCCCACTCCCCTCGGTCGCATGGTAGAGGCGCGGACGCGCGCGCAGGATCGTCGGGTACACCGACGCCAGCCCCACCACCCACTGCAACCGGCTGCGCCGCCACTCCGGCCGGGGTAGCGTGACCTTAGTGACACCGGGCCGCGCGAGCAAGTCCGCTAGCAGCGGCAGGTCGTCCGCGTGCGCGGGCTCCGCGAGCAGGCCCAGCGCCTCTGGTTGGCGCAGGCGCGTCAGCGCGTCGAGCAGACCACCCGTGTACACGCCGATGCCACGGTACTTGTGCGCGGTTTGTAACGGACTAGCGTCGATGACAATCATGGCTACCGTTCATTTCTCATCAGGGCGTGCATACGGCGCGCCCGCTACGACAATAGGCGGGCATAACGCCCGAAGAGGGGCAGACGCCCGAGGATGTCCTGCTCCGCCGGCCCAAGCACGCGCGTCACGCGCAGACCTAGCAGCACGACGACGACGCCGGCGGGCAGCCCAACGACGATACCGAGCGGATGGAGCAGCCAGAGTACGAGCGCCGTGACCACGGCGACCGCCCCGACTCGTAGCGCGGGCGAGACGAGACCAAGCGAACCAAGTTCGCGGCGCAGCGCGTAGAGCACGATCACACCATTGACGACCTCCGAGGCGACCGTTAGCGCGGCCGAGGCAAAATACGAGAAGTGTGGGATGAACAACAGGTTGGCGACCACGTTGAACACGAGCGTCACGGCGAAGGCCATCGTCACGATCCGCTGCCGGTGCAGCGCATAGAGCGCATTGTACAACAAGGTCAACAGCATGACACAGGGGAAAGTCCAGATCAGGATACTCAACGCGGGGGCAGCTACCAGGTACTCTTTGCCGGCAACGATGCGCAACGCCTCGCGCGGGAAGAAGGCCGTCAAAAGCGCGACCGGCACACCGAACGCCAAGGCCAACGTCCCCGCCGCGCGTATCAGGGCGGTAAGCGCCTGGCGCGAGTCGCCGCCGACGCGCATGAACGCCGGCAGCACGGCCGCGTTGACGCTGCTGATGACGACGATCATCAGGATGTCGAGGGCGCGGTAGGCCGCGCTGTATTCGCCAAGTTGTGGACACCCGACGCCGGCGGCCGCGTGGTTGCAGCCCAGCAAAACCTGTAGGATCTGCCGGTCCGCGTTGTAGTATAGGACGTTGATCAAGGTTAGCGACGCGAACGGCACGGCCAGCTTGATCAGCGCGGGCCACCACGCCGGGTCGAGTTCCAGACGGCGCGGCAGGAAGCGCGTGTAGACCAGCAGCGCCGCGGCGATCGCCGTCGCCGTCGTCACCACCGTATAGACGACCATAAGAGAGAGGATACGGTCGCCCTGGCCGAAAAACAATATCAGTAGGCCCAAGCCAGCCGTGACCGCCCCGTTGACGATGTTGATCGCGGCGCTGTAAGACAAACGTTCCGAGAACTGAAAGACGAGCTGCAGCGTGTTCGACACAGCCTGCGGAACAAGTCCGAGGGCAAACACATAGACGGACGCGCGCAAAGGAGGATCGATCATCACCTGCGCCAGCACGACGATCAAGAGAATCGAGGCCAAGGATAGCAACGTCCGCACGGCGAGCAAGTTGGAGATATAGCGCAGGGCCAGTGAGCGATCCCCCGACACATCGCGCGTGGCGAGTGTCCCTAGGCCAAGATCGCTGAGGACGCCGAACAGGCCGACGTAGCTCGTCACGTTGGCGTAACTGCCCATTCCGCTCCGATGCAGGACGCGGTAGGCGTAGAGCACGAAGACGAACGAGAACACCTTCGCCCCCAGGCTCGCCGCGGCCAGGTAGCTTGCGTTACGGACCGGACGCGTCCGCGCCGGTACCTCCTGCGCCTCACCAATCCCGCCGTCTACCTCAATCTCTACCGCCGCCATAGGCCCTCTCCGCTACCGCACACGTACTTACGTCACTATCCGCCACGAGGGAGGATCCGTCACGAGGGCAGGACGCGCGTATATACGACGGGATGGTGAAGACGGTTCACCCATTCTTGACCCGTCGAAGTAGGCAATAGGCCACCTCGCGCGCGGCGAGGACGCGATAGCGCGGGCTCGCCGGCATGCGCTGCAGTTGCTCGATCGTGTCGTCGACGCGCCGCTCGCGCGCATAGAGTTCGGCGTACGCGAGCTGTACGTCGGCGTCGGTGCGGCGGCGCAACGGGGCCTCCCGCTTGGGGCCGCCCGGCGCGAACACCGTGTCTAGGATCGTACCAACACGGTGGTCGTACGTGTGATGCGCGCGGACGTGCGCGTACCCTTGCGCGGCGATGCGCGCGCGCGCCGCGTCGTCGCGCAGCATCCGATCCGCCAACTCGACAAGTTGATCGTCGTCGTACATGACCACATGCTCGCCGTCGACGAGGAGCTCGGAGAGCCCGTTGCCGATGCGGTCGGTGAGCGTCAGCGTGCCGGTCGCGGGCCCCTCGAACACCCGCATGTTGACCTCCCCGCGCAGGGAGCAGTTGAACACCAGGCGCGACTCGCTGTAGAGGCGCGCCATCTCGGCCGGCGTATACGGGCGCCGGTAGTCGCTCACCGTGTGGCGGCGCGCCAGTCGCTCGATCAGCACGCGCCGCCGCTCGTACCCGCGCCCCGTCGCCCCGACGAACCCGATGTCGAAGCGCTTGGGTACCTCGTAGCGCCGGTGGACCTCCGGGTCGCAGGCCAGCGGCAGCCAGTGCGCCTGTGGATGCCCCGCCCGGCGCAACACCTCCACGAAATCGCGCTGCGCCGAGAAGGCGTAGTCGAAGAACATGGCCTGCCTGAGACGCTTCTGGGGATGGACGTGCACGTCGATGAGATAGCACGCGGTCGGGCACTCCAGCGCGGTCAGGCCGCGCGGGAAATACCACGGCAACACCGCGTCGACGTGCAGATACAGGTCCGGCGCGCGCGGCAATTCTTGCACGATCGCCCCGATGTCCCCTGTAGCGGGGAACCCAGGGCGCGCGCCGTACGGCGTGCCGACGAACGTGGTCTCGGCGCGCCGCTCCAGCGCGCGCTGCAGATACGTCGCCGTCGTCACGGGGTGATAGCCGTAGCCAATCAGGATGTGGATGGCGGCCGCCTCTCTCAATGTGTCCGCCCCGTTCCGTCCAGCATCTGCTGATAGACGGCGTAGGTGCGGCGCGCCACCGCTTCCTGCGTGAAGAGCGCTAAGGCGCGTGCGCGGCCGCTCTCGGCCAAGCGGCGACGTTCGGCCGGGTCGTCGCGCAGGCGTACGATGGCGGCGCGCAGCGCTTTGCTGTCGCTCTCGGGGACGATCACGCCGGCGTCGCCGACGACGTTGGGGATCTCGCCGCTGTCGGACCCGATGACAGCGACGCCGCAGGCCATGGCCTCGACCAGCATGCGTCCGAACTGCTCCTTCCACGCCGGCGTGGTCAGCGAAGGGCCAACGAGCACGTCGAAGCTACGCATGACCTCCGGCATCGCGGTGGAGGGCCGCACGCCTAGGAACTCCACGCGCGCCCCGATGCCCAACCGCCCGGCCAACCGCTCGCAGTCGTCGCGGCTCTCGCCGTCGCCGATCACCTGTAGCCGCCACGCGCCGTCGATCCCGGCGAGGGCCTCCAGCAGGACGTGCAGCCCTTTGACCGGGGTCAACCGTCCGGGGCCGCACACGAAGCCGATGGTGAAAGGGCTGTCGGTGGCGCGTTCGCGCGGCGCGAACAGTTCGGGGTCGATGCCAAACTGTGGGATGACGGCGATCGGGCCGTGGTAGCCTTTGGCGCGGATAATGTCCGCGGCGTCCTGGTTGCCCGCGATGGCGTAGGCCGCGTGGCGCAGGGTGTAGCGCTCGATCAGCGAAAAGGGCGGCGGGTAGCGCTTGGGTATGTTCTGCCAGGCGAAGAAGAGGGCCGGGATACCGCGCCGGTCCGCCAGGCGCATACCCTGCCAGGTGGCGACGTTGTAGTGCTCCTCGTCGACGTGGATGACGTCCGGGGCGACGCGCGCGATCAGCCGGTCCAGGTCGCGGTAGAAGTGGGCGTGGTAGTGCCCGTTGAGGACCATCGGCAACGTCACTAACTCGTACCCCGTGGTATACGTGCGCTCCAGGGTGATGTGGTGCACCCCTTCGCGCCAGTACGGCGGGACCGCGACGGTCAGCTCCATGCCCGGCAGGCGCGCCAACTCTTCGGCTTTGCGTTGGTACGCGCCCACGACCAGGGCTTTGGTGATCATCAAGACCCGCATACGCTACCTTTCTCCGCTTCGCGCGCTTCTATCTCTCGTCTCGCTTTGCACGCTCTTATGCAAGAAAAATACGGCGTCGCCCCACGGCGCGAGCGTGGTCGTGGCGACATCGGGACACAGCGTGCGCAGGCGCGCCGACCAATCGGCCGGGTCGACCGTGGCCAACGCCGGCGGGTGTCCATACCCGCGCTGGGGAACGGTGAAGGCGAGCCCCGTACGACAGCCCGCGTACAGCGCGCGGACGAGTGTCCAGGCCCAGCGCCCCCAACGCGGCACGCGCAGATGCAGCAGCCCGCAGGCGATAACGTAGTCGAACGTTTCAGCGGCCGCGACGCGCGCCGCGTCGGCGGCGATGAAGCGCGCTTGTGGGTACAATACCCGCGCGCGCTCGACGTGCGCCTCGGACAGGTCGCAGCCGGTATAGCGGACGACTATCCCCCGCTCACATAGGTAGGCGTAGAGGTGGCCGAGTCCGCAGCCCGCATCGAGCACCGTGGCTCCCTCGGTTAGGCCAATAGCAAGAAGCGCGTCGAAGCGGGCCTGTTGCGCGGCGGCGCTGTGCCAGTCGACGCCGCGCGGGTCGTCGCCGTACGCGGCGAGGCGGTCGCCGAAGTATAGCTGGAGGCGTTGTGCTATCTCGTCATCCAATGCGGTCATAGCTGTGTAGGCTTCGTTAGGGTGTGCGGTCGCACCTTCGTTTCCGTCTCCAATCAGCGCTTCAGTTCCAACCTTAGCACAACCCGAGGACACCACCGGGCGTCCACTGAGACACCAACTATCTACGGATGGGGATAGTAGGTCGGTACAGGGATGCGGCGTCTAATCGTCGGCTGGCGGCCCCTGGCGGGCGCCATGCACGACCCGCCACACCTCGACCGTCTGGCGCGCCTCATCGACGTGGTAGACGATGCGATACGGATAACGCACCGTCAGGCGCTCACGTGTCGCCGGGACTTTGCCTGGCGTACCCATGAGAGGGAAGGTGGCTAGTCCGTTGATGGCCTTGAGGATGACGCCGATGACGCGATCAGCAGTAGCGCCCGACCGCTCGGCGTAATAGGCGTAGATGTCTGCTAAGTCGGCCTCGGCGGACCTGGTAATGATGACCTGCACCGGCGTTAGGCGCCGGCCGTGTCGGCGTACACGACGTCGTCGGGCGTGTCGAGGTCAAAGTCGCCAGCCAGCATGCCGCGCTCCTTGAACCGGGCCACCACGTCCTCGATGGGCGATACGCGGCCCGCGCGCGCGTCCTCCCGGCCCTCCAGGATCAGCGCTATCTCGCGGACCTGCCGCTGCCCTTCGCGCCGCAACACCTCGACCATGAGGTCATTTTTAGCGCGGCCCGTCGCTCGCGCGATGGTCTCGTAAAGATCCCGCACCTCCCGGGGCATCCTGATACTGGTCGTGATTCCCGCCGACATGACACACCCCCTGTCGATATAACACTCCCTGTGGTGCAGTATAGCGCCACACCGCCTACCTCGTCAACCCTTTTGAGGGGAAATGATGTCTTGTTTTCGTATACTGATATTGATTGTTGAGATGGTTTGTTCGATAGTGGGATCGGGGGTGTTATTCAGTTATGTGCAGCCTGCAGAGGCACGATGAGTATAAGCGTGGCGCGCTCGACGAGGCCGACGCCGCGCCCAGCCCCTTCCGCCAGTTCGCCGCCTGGTTCACGGACGCCCAAGCCGCCAACATCCCCGACCCCAACGCTATGACCGTGGCCACCGCGACGCCCGACGGCCGTCCGTCCGCCCGTATAGTCCTGCTCAAGGAGTACGACGAGCGCGGTTTTGTCTTTTACACCAACTACGAGAGCCGCAAAGGGCACGAGTTGACTGAGAACCCGGTCGCGGCCCTCGTCTTCTTCTGGCCCGCCCTGGAGCGGCAGATCCGCGTCACGGGTGAGGTCGCGCGTGTGTCGCGCGACGAGACCGACCGCTACTTCCGCAGCCGGCCGCGCGGCAGCCGCCTCGGCGCCTGGGCCTCACGCCAGAGCGCCGTCATCGCGGACCGCGCGGAGGTCGAGGACCAGCTACACAGCCTCGACCAGCAGTACCCCGGCGACGACATCCCCACGCCGCCGCACTGGGGCGGCTACCGCGTCGCGCCCGACGCCGTCGAGTTCTGGCAGGGCCGCCCCAGCCGCTTGCACGACCGCCTGCGGTATACGCGCCAGCCCGATGGGTCGTGGCGCATCGACCGGCTGGCGCCCTGAGCAGGAATCCGTCGCCCCGCTGTACCTTGTGTCGTCCGTTGCCGCCGCGACTAAACATTTCGTCGCCGTCATGTGTGTTAGATAGTGGATGGTGGACGACACGGGTAGCGCGGAGGGGATGGCGTGGACGAAGCGGCGGCGATCGTGGCGTATCAGCGTGGCGACGTCCATGCGTTCGATATCCTCTTTGAGCTGCACGCGGCCCACGTCTACCGCACGAGCTACCTGATCGTGCGGGACACGGCGCGCGCGGAAGACGTGGCCCAGGAAACGTTCCTGATCCTCGCGCAGCGATTGCCGGGCCTGGCCCCGGCACCGCTGCGCTCGTGGCTCGGGCGGGTCGCGGCGAACCTCAGCCTGAACGACCGCCGGCGCGCGCAAGCGGTTCCCCTGGAAACGCTGCCGCCGGTCCAGTACGCGGCCCTGGAGCGCCGCGACGCGGTTGCGGGGCCGGAGGCCGCCTTGGAGGCGGCCGAGCAGCGCGCCTACCTGCGCGCGGCCGTCGCGGCCCTGGCGCCACGCCAGCGCGCTATGGTGGTACTGCGCTATTACGCCGATTGCTCACTCGAAGAGATCGCGACGGCGCTCGGCTGCCGACCCGGCACGGTCCGCGCCACGCTGCACCAGGCCTTACGGCGCTTACGTGAACGTGAGACGCTCGACGCGCAGGGCGAGACGACGCCGGGGCTTGGCGCCGACGATAGAGGTATGGCCCATGACGAAGGATGACGGAACCGTGGACGTGGAGGCCCAACTCCGCGCGGCGTTGCACGAGGAGGCCGGGGAGTTGTGGCCGCCGCCGTCGCTGTGGCCGCGCGTGCAGGCCGCCCTGGCCCAGCCCATCGCCCCGCCGCCGGGGCAGGCGCGGCCGCGCGCCGAACTGCGCGCGCTGCTGCGGCGCGGCGACGTGCGCCGCCTGACCCTGGCCCTGCTCGCCGAGCGCGAGATGGACGCCTTCGCGTTCGCGCGCCGCGTGGAAGACCTCGCGCGCGGCGCCGGCATCGCCGACCCACCGGAAGGGGCGTTGCTACCGGCGCTGCACAGGCTGGAGGTCGAGGGGCTGCTGGACGCACGCTGGCGGCCGGGGCCGCGCGGGCCGCGCCGCGCCTACGCGCTCAGCGCGCGCGGCCGTCGCCTGCGCCGCCGCGCCCGCTTGACCTGGCGTCTCATGGAGATCCGCTGGCGGCTCGGGCGTCTGGTCCCACACCGCGCGCCCTATGCCGGCGTCGAAAGAGGAGGAGAGTGATGGACACGTACCGGATATACCTGCGCACGCTACAACAGGGTCTGAAGCTGGACCCCGAGGAAACGCGCGCGGTGATGGCCGAAGTGCGCGGCAACCTGGACGACCTCGCGGCGCACCTGCGCGCACAGGGCTATACGGCCGATGAAGCCGCGGCGGAGGCGGTGCGCCGCTTCGACGACGCGCATGGTCTCGCGTGCGATATCCGGCGCGCCCGGCGCGGCGCGCCACTCCTGCTGCAAGCACTGGCCCTATTGCTCGTCTCGGGCGGCCTGACGGGAGTGCTGCTCGGCGGGGATGCGCTGCTGACCGCCATTATCGCCCTCGTCCGCCATACGGATACATTGATGATTGACTACGGGAGCGCTCACACCCTGGCAAACACAATCATAACGGGAGGGGCGGGGTGGTGGCTAGGCAATATCCTCGTCGCTGTCGATCTCCTGGGGCCGGGCGTGGGATTATTGTCCGCAGCCGCATTCTCGCTTTGGCTGGGCGTGATTGTGCTGTGCGGGATGACGCGCGTGCGCTGGCGTCGTGTTAGCATGGGCGCCGGGCTCGTGGTGTTGGCCGACCTTGTCCTGGCCTTTGCCCTTCTGGGCACGGTCCCGCACGCGGTTCCTCGGCCCGTGGCCATCCCAGGCCGCGCGGCCCTGCTGGCCGCGGGCTTGCGCTTCCAGCCCGCGCCCGGCCAACCCAGCGGGCCGATCGTCGTTGATAGCGTCTTCGCGGATCGCACGGCGACGTACGTGCAATTCCATGTCCCCGATGCGGCGCGCGACGGCGAGCCGGCGCCGAGCCTCATCGACGATCAGGGTCGGAGCTATGACATCGCGGACTGCACGCCGTGTAACGCGTCCGACCAAAGCGGACATCCACAGCCCGGACGGGTCATTCAGCAATTGATGCCCTGGCGGACAGCATGGCAGGGCTTGGCCCAGTTCGCGCCGCTGCGGTCCGACGCCCGTGAGGCCGTGGTCCAGTTCGGCGGCGACAACAACTCGCCGGCGCGCGAGACCGTCCATGTGCCAGTCAATCTCGCGCCGTGGCGGCGGCTGACCGGCGGCACGCATCCCTTCATCGTCGTCAGCGCGCACGGCGTCAGAGTCAATCTAACCCGTGTGCTACGCGGTCTCACCTCCACGATGATCGATTACACGGTCGATGCAACACCGGCCGTGGTCCCCCGTGGCTGGTTTATCGGCACGTTCAACGCCGACCTGGCCGACGCACACGGACAACCCATCGAGACAGTGTCCTCTTCGCGGTGCTTCTCCGTCAATCATGGCGGCGCGCATTGTGGGCCCGAGCCGGCCATTGCAGCGCTACCGCGTGGAACGCGCCTCACGCTCACTGTCCGGAGCTTTGTCGTGTACTCGCAACAGTCCTGGCCAGCGCAACGCCACCGCGCCGTTGTTGGACCGTGGCGCATCCGGTTCGTGATGCCATGAGTATCGATTGGTCCCCGGTCGCGCACGCGCCGCTCGCCCATGACGCGACGGACGAAACGCGAATGATGGGGGTAGCCACGGAGGTCTACCTGAACGCCCTGGCGCGCGGCCTGCGCCTCGCGCCTGAGGAGACGCGCGCCGTCGTCGCCGAGGTACGCGGCAACCTGGACGACCTCGCGGCGCACTTGCGCGCGGCGGGAAGCGCGGACGAGGACGCCGCATGCGAGGCCGTGCGCCGCTTCGGCGACGCAGGCCGCCTGGCGCGCTCCATCCACCGGGCGCGGCGCGGCGTGCCGTGGCCGCTGCGCGCGCTGGCCGCCCCGCTCGCGCTCGGCGCGCTTGGCGGCGCGTGGTGCGGCGCCGACGCGCTGGCGACGGCCATCGTGTCCGTCTCCCGCCACACCGACAGCCTCGTGGTCGACTACGGTCTGATGCGGCGCGTGGCCGGCGCCGTGTTTCGGGACCCCGCGCCCGCCGCGAACGTCCTGGGCGCGCTCGTGATGCTGGCGCCGGGCGTGATCGTGTTGCTGATCGCCGCGCTGGCGCTCTGGCTGGCCGGCGTCGCTTTGTTGAGGAGGGTTAGCATGAGGATTCGTGGAGCGGTTATTGGCGGCGTCGCGCTTGTCGCGGCTGTCGCGGGCGGGTCAGCCGTCCTGGCCCAGCCCACGACGGACGCCATGCGCGTCGTGACGACCGGACGGAGCCCGCTGGTCCTCGCGCTCGACGCGCGCGCCGGCCACGTCTTCGCCGTCAACTACAACGACGGCAGCGGGCCGGGGTCGATCGACGTGCTGGACGCGACGAGCGGAGACCTGCAACGGGTGATCCCCACCGGCATGTTCCCCCATGCCATGGTCGTCGACGAGCGGCACGGCCGTGCGTTTGTCCTTAACGCGGACGCGCCCTCGCGGCGCATGGGCGCCAGCCTGAGCGTCGTCGATACGCGCGCCGGGCGAGAGATACGGAAGGTTCCCCTCGCGGGCGCTTCCATGACACTGACACTGGCCATCGACCACGCGACCGGGCACGTCTTCCTCGATCAGCCGAGTGGCCCCGCGCGTCGCCTGCCGAACGGCTCGATACAATACGCGCCGAATGACCGCCTGCAAATCCTTGACGCGGCGACCGCGCGCCCCATCAGGACGATCCCCCTTGGCTTCTCCCCGATCGCCACCGTGGTCGATGAGCGTCATGGGCGCGTCATCGCCATCGGTCGCGCGAAGAGCGGGACGGGGCGCGCCGTCGCGCTCGATACGCGCGACGGCCACACCCTGTGGGCGACGACCGTCGGACTCGCGCCGCTGTCGGTGGCCGTGGACACCCGTCAGGATCGTGTGTTCATGGGCGACTCCGGCCGGGCGGTCTGCACCGCGCGCATGGGCTACTGCCGCATGCTCAGCACGGTCAGCACGCTCGACGGACGCACCGGACAACTACTGCGCACCGCGGGCGTGGGGCAGAACCCGAATACCATCGTCGCCGACGAGGCGACCGGGCGCGTCTTCGCGCTGAACGAGGGCAACAACGAGGGCGATATCGGCACGGTCAGCGTCCTCGACGCCCGCGACGGTCACGTCCTGCGGACGACGACGGTCGGCGATCAGCCCAACGGGGCCGCCGTCGATACACGGCACGGGCGCGTCTTCGTGTCCGATGGCGGGAGCGGGACGGTCAGCGTCCTCGACGCCCGCGACGGCCACTTGCGTGGGACATGGCGTGTCGTCGACGGGCCGGGCGCTGTCGTGGTCGATAGCCAAACGGACCGCGTGTTCGTGAGCAGCAACGACGTAAGCAATGGCAGCGCGAGCTACTACATTCCCCTGGCATGTCGCGGCCCCTTGGGGCGCCTCGGCTGCATGGTGCAGTCACTCGCCTACGGCGCGCGCGAGTTGCGCAAGGGGCGTACCGGCACGATCAGCGTGTTCGACGCGTCCACGGCGCCCTGAGGCGCGACGACCGAAGCGGCAAAATCGACAGGACAGATAGGAGCACATGTGATTATCCCCGAGGACGAGCCGGCGGCGCCATGCGCGGAGCCTGGCGCCGACTTTGCCCAGTTATACCAACGCCACCACGCCGCCGTGTTCGCCTTCGCCTACCGGCGCACCGGCGACCGCATGCGCGCCGAGGATGTCGCGGCGCAAACGTTCTTGCAGGCGCTCCAGGCCTATGGACGTTATGAGGAGCGCGGCGCGCCGGTGGCGGCGTGGCTACTGCGCATCGCCGCCAACGTCGTCTATGAGCAGGCGCGCCGGGAGCGGCGCGGGCCACAGGTCGTGTCCGCCGCGTCCTGTCCGGCGGGATGGGACAGTTCGCCTGGAGGCGGCGCTTGTGACTGGGCGGAGCGCGTCGAGCGCCGCACCTGGATCGCGCGCCACCTCGCCACGCTCTCGCGCAATGAGCGCCGCGTCGTGTGGTTGCGTTACGGCGAAGATTGGGCCATCGACGCTATAGCGGCGGAGATCGGGCGCAGCCCCGGCGCGACCAAGCAGGCGCTGCACCGCGCCATCAAAACGCTGCGCGCGCGCCTGGTCGCCGACGTCGATGGCGCTATTGCCTCGTTCGTCTAAGACTGTGACGCCTCGACCTGCTTCTCCCGATAGCCTTCGATATGCTGGAACACGTCGTCCGGGAAGTTGAGTTCGCGGTAGAGGTTACCGGAGTCGGGGTCGTCCGGGTTCGGGACGATCGGGAAATCCTGCTTGGACTGGTACTCGAGCAGCTTCTCGCGGCGCGGCGGGCTGTAGTCGCGGCTCTCCACCTGCTGGATCAAGACGTCCACTTTGGCTTTGTCGGTGTCGCCGCCCTTGAGCATGATCTGCTCGAGCTCGTCGTTGCTCAGGAAATGATGCCCCACCATGGCGAAGACCAGGCGGCCATAGTGCCCGATGTCCTGGCCCTGCTCCTGCGCCTCCAGCAAATGGTTCATCGTAGGGCTGTTGCGTAGATCCTCAACCGGCATGGTATCCTCCTCGTACTCGTACGTTTGCGTTGTATCGTCGCACTCATCTGTCCGTGCGGGCGCGCTATCGCCCCCACCGGGCCCACCATCTACCATAGCAAGTTCCTTGCCAATGGTAGAACAGACGCCCTAATTATATCCGATGGCGCCTCGGCGCCACATCATGCATGAGAGGTCCCCAGGTCCCCATACCTCGCTACCCCGTCGACGTAGGCTCATGGTAGACTAGGGGCAAGAATATAAGAGCGGCAGCGGAGGGATGATGGATCATGGTTATTCGCACCCCCGAGGATATCGACTTCTCCACCTTCCCCGAGAGCGACGGTCAGGCCATGGCTGAAACCCGCGATAATGTGATTCAGATGGTCGATCTGCAGTGGGAATTGCAGGCGCTGTTCAGCCTACAGGGGCGCGCGCCTGTGACCGTGGGCGGCAACCAGTTCGTCTACTACAACCCGGCCAACGGACGCGACAACATCTCGCCCGATGTCTACGTCGTCTTCGGCGTCGCGGTACCCTCTCCAGCCAAATGGCGCACCTGGGTCGAGGGCAAGTTCCCCGATATCGTGTTCGAGATCACCTCACCCTCCACGCAGGCGCACGACCTGAGCGAGGGTCCGCGCGGCAAGCGGCGGCTCTACGCGGCGTTGGGGGCGCAAGAGTACTATATCTACGACCCGCAACAAGTGATGGTTCCGCCGCTCCTGGGCTACGAGTCGCGCGGCGGCCGCATGGAACCGCTGGCGGCGCTGCCGGGCGGAGGCGTCTGGAGCCCGTTGCTGGGAACAGAGCTACGGCCGCTGGCGATGGCGCGGATAGAGTGGCGGCCAGCGGGGGTGTGGTTACGCGTGATCGACCCGCGCACTGGAGAGCCCATCCCTATCGCCGAGGAAGAGCACGTCGCCTTTCGCACGACGCGGGAGCGATTGACCGCCACGCGGGAGCGATTGGCCGCCACGCGGGAGCAATTGACCACGACGCGGGGGCAACTGACCAGCACGCGGGGGCAACTGACCAGCACGCGGGGGCAATTGACCACGACGCAGGAGCAATTGACCACGACGCGGGAGCAATTGGACTTGAAGGAGTTGGCGCGTCTGGCCGCGGAGGAGCGCGCGGTGAGCGTAGAGACCGAACTGCGGCTGCTGCGCGACGAGTTGGCACAGCGTCACGACCAGGATCCGATGTCTTGAGACGGCAGCGCGACAAAGTGGCGCGCCCCGTACGAAAACGGCGGGAACGCGGTATCCTGTAGGCGTGAACTCCGACCTACATGTCGCCATTGATTGCCGCGTCGTCGACCCGCACTACCCCGGCATCGGACGCGCCGTCCTCGAGACGGTGCGCGCCCTCGCGCGGGACGACCGCGCGCCGCGCCTCTCACTACTCGTCCCGCCGACGCCCCCGGCGGAACTGGTCGAGCTCGCGGAGGATAGTGGGGGACGGGCCAGCCTTGCCCCCATACGGTCGCGGCTGCGCGCGCCGGCCGACCAATGGACGCTCCCGCGCGCGCTGGCGCGGCTGCGCCCCGACGTCTACCACGCGCCCTACTACGCTGTGCCCGCCGTTATCCCCGTGCCCATGGTTCTGACCGTATACGACCTCATCCCGCAGCTCTTTCCGCAGTACTGGCCCAACCACGCGCTCCACGCCGCCATCGACGTGTGGACGCGCTACGCCATCCGCCGCGCCGACCGCGTCATCGCCATCTCCGAGAGCACCGCGTCCGATCTGGCGCGCCTCGTCCCCTCGGCGGCGAACAAGACGCGCGTGGCGCTGCTTGGCGTCACCCCACGCCCCCAAGATACCCCCGCGGCTACGGCGGGGGACAACGTCAACGAACCATACCTGCTCTACGTCGGCAGCAACAAGCCGCACAAGAACCTGCCGCGCCTCGTCGCCGCCTTCGCGCGCCTGGAGCCGGACATGGCGGGCCGGTTGGTGATCGCCGGCGCGTGGGACAACGACTATCCTCAGGCGCTCGACGAGGCGCGCCGGAGCGGGCTCGACGCGCGCATCACCTTCGAGCATCGCCCCTCGGACCGGCGCCTCGACGAACTCTATGCCGGCGCGACGGCCTTTTTGTTCCCCAGCCTTTACGAGGGCTTCGGGCTGCCCGTCCTCGAAGCGATGGCGGCCGGGCTCCCCGTGGCGACGAGCGCCCGTGGCTCGCTCGGCGAGGTGGCGGGCGACGCCGCGCTGCTGTTCGACCCCACGAGCGACGAGGAGATAGCGGCGGCAATGCGCCTGCTACTGCGCGACAAGGAGTTGCGGGAACGCCTCTCCGCCGCCGGCCGCGCCCGCGCGGCGCTATTCCTGTGGTCGCGCACCGCGCGCGATACCTTTGAGGTCTATGCAGAGGCGGCGCGGGTTCGCAAAGGCTAGGTTGATCGAAACGGCCGGGACTTTCGGGGGGCGCCCGGAAGGGAGCTTTAGATTTGTGCCGCCGTCCGTAGCCGCACCGGCTGCCCCTTAGCATCGTATGGTTGCTTGAAGTCGAATGCGCGTGGCGTCGAGCCATAGTCGTATAGATGCTCCAGACGCTCCGCCGCTTCTGGCCACGTAGGTCGATGGTCATCCGCGACCCACCATGTCACATAGGTGGGCCACCGCGCCTTGACGAACCACTCCTTCCGTCGGCGCAACGCCTCGGCGTGCAGCTCGTGATAGGCGAAATGGTAGACGGAGGGGAGGTCTCTCCAGAGGGAGAGCGTTTGCGCGGTGGTCGCACGATCGGGGTCTTGGAAGCGCGGGAAGGCGTCCCATGCGTCCGCATTTACCCACATGAAACCCTCGACATCCTCCGCATGGCCGTACACGTCTTGCGCCGTTTCTTGGAACGAGATGTTGCGCGGGTGATCATGCTCTTCATGTAAGAGCCCGAACGTATAGAGGGCAATCGCGGCCATAACGAACACTCCTCATCACATCTTATCGCTGTACAGCTTGCAGCATCCGCCCAATCACACAGACGTACAATCGGCACAGCTCGAACGCCATGTGGCTACGATAGCACAGCTGGAGTATCGCGGTCAACAGCGCCAGCTCGGCGGCGGCGGGATAACCGTCGAGCCCAACATGCGGCAGTAATGATCGCGGACATGGCGTACCGCACCGTCGTGTATCCTGTGGGTCGGAGTCCATGATGTGATCCAAGGTGTGAAAAGAGGAGGAGCGGCGTGCGCGTCGTCCACGTTTACAAGGACATCTACCCCGTCAAAGGGGGTATCGAGGACTACATCCTCCAGGTATGTACGCGCCTGCGTGAAACGCATCACATCGACGCCCGTATCCTCGTCACGAGCCCCACGCGCCACACCGAGCGCACGGAGGTCGGGGCTGTCCCCACGGTCAAGGCCGCCCGCGTAGCCGCGCCCGCCTCGACGCCGCTCAGCCCCGTCCTGCCGCGTCTCTTACATGAGTTGGAGCCCGACCTCGTACACCTGCACATGCCCTACCCAATGGGCGAGTTGGCCTACCTGCTCGCGGCGGCGCGCACGCCGATGGTCATCACCTACCATAGCGATGTGGTACGCCAGCGCAACTTGATGCGCGTCTACGGACCCATCATGGATCTGGTACTGCGCCGCGCGCGCATCATCTTCGCTACCAGCCCGCAATACAAAGCCTCGTCCGTGTGGCTGCGCCGCCACCGCGCGCGCTGCCGCATCCTGCCGCTGGGCATCGACCAGCGCCCTTATACCCAGCCCACCCCTCACACACAGGAGCTGGCGGCGGTGTTACGCGCGCGCTACGGGCCCAACCTGCTGCACTCGCACGGCGTGTTCCGCTACTACAAAGGTCTGCGCTACCTCGTCGACGCCCTTCCGCTGCTGCCCGAGGCCCGCCTGCTGCTCACGGGAACCGGGCCCGAGGAAGCGGCCCTGCGCGCGCAAGTCACCGCTTTAAACCTGGACGCGCGCGTCCACTTCGCCGGCTTCGTGTCCGACGACGATCTCCCCGCCTACCACCACGCCGCCGACATCTACGCGCTCCCCTCCATCGCGCGCAGCGAGGCCTTCGGGCTCTCCCTCGTCCAGGCGCAGGCCAGCGGTGTACCTTGCCTCTCCACCGATGTCGGCAGCGGCACGAGTTATGTCAATCTAGACGGCGTGTCGGGCCTAGTCGTTCCGCCGATGGACCCGCCCGCGCTGGCGGCGGCGGCGCGCCGCCTCCTCGGCGACGACGCATTGCGCCGCGCGCTGGGGACGCAGGCGCGCCGCCGCGCCGCCGAACTCTTCGACATCGACACGAACGTGGCGGCCATCGCGGACGCGTACGGCGAAGTCGATAGGCGATAGGCGATAGGCGATAGGCGATAGGCGATAGGCGATAGATTTGGACCTGCCGCCTACCACCTGTTAAGACCCGGCGCGTGGGTGGTGGTAGAAGTAGGCGCGATACTGCTCGACGAGCGCGATGTAGAGCCCATTGCGGCGGCTGGGCAGTGTGTCACCCGAGTGGTAGAGGGCCAGCGCTTTATGGGCGTTGTGGCCCGTAACGTCGAGGTAATAGGCAAGCAAAAGCGTCCCTTCGAGCGCGTTGTTGGCGGGGACGTTGGGGTCGAGGTTGTAGCCAACGAGGGCGCGCTGGACCCAGCGCGCCATGAAGGGCATGATCTGCATCATGCCGATCTCCCCGCTGGCCCCATGCGCCATCGTCCATTGTGTTTCACGCCACGCCAACCCTTTGATGAGCGCCGCGTCTATGCCTGAGAAGTTGGCCATGTCGGTCAGCAATAAACCCGTGTGCAGGCGCGCGGCCGGGACACCGGGCACGAGCACGCGCCGTAGCCGCGTCGTGTAGCGGTGCAACACCAACCGCTGCCCCGCGTAGATGAGGCTGCCGTCGCCCAGACCGTTCTGGGCGCTCAACGTGTACGCGTCCGTCCCCAGGAGGCCGGCGATGGCCGAGAGGGTGTCGCCGGGCCGCACAGTGTAAAACCGGGGGCTGTCGGTGACGGAAGGGCGAATGGCAAAGTAGGGGACGCCGAACGGCCATTGCAGCACGCGAATCTGCTGTCCGGGCGCCATGGTCCACAGGCCGCCGTTGCGCCGTCGCAGTAGCCACGACACGTCGTGGAAGCGCTTGGCGATCGTTTCGACGGTATCGCCGGGCCGTACGGCGTAGAACGTGTAGACCGGCCGCACCGGTTGGCGCGTCAACTTGTCCACCATGAGCGCCTCCGCGCGGGCGTCGGCAGCCGCTTGCGCGGCGTTCGGCCGCGCGGACGTGGTCGTGCGACGCTGACCACCGTCGTGCCGCTGGCTCACGGCGGGCGTGGAACCCGTCACCGCCCCCGCCCCTGGGCGCATCGCCTCGGCCGGCCCCAGCCCCATCCCTATCAGCAAAGCGGCGGCGCCCACCACTATCACCCCGCGCGCCAGCCCATGACAGATCCGCATGCTCCCCTCCTTAGTCGATGGTCGATGGTCGATGGTCGATGGTCGATGGTCGATGGTCGATGGTCGATGGTCGATGGTCGATGGTCGATGGTCGATGGTCGATGGTCGATGGTCGATAGTAAGGCAGCGCATCTGGCTACACTTGGCAATCGACAGCGAGCTGCATGTTCGTCGGGTGAACCCTCGCCCCTCGCCCCTCGCCCCTCGCCCCTCGCCCCTCGCCCCTCGCCCCTCACCCCTCGCCTCTCGCCTCACATCACGATACGAAACGCCCCCCCGCGCACTATTATATGCCGACGCCATGTGGTCGTGACGACGTAATGCGCATCAAGCCAGCGCGGCAGCGGCGACGGCCTACGCGCTACGGATCGGCGCGCCGCGGCAAGACGAGCTAGCGCCGTATGTAGCCAACGCGGGCTGGGCAGCGTAAACCTCTGCGCGCCGTTACCCCGCGCGTCGGTGTGGCCCGTCGCGCGCACTGTCAACCCGCCCGGAAAATCGAGCCGGTACCCCACCGTCGCACGGTCGGCCGACGTATGCACGCGCAGTAAGAACCCGGCGCCCGCGCGGAGGCGCGTCGCGGCCGGGGCCACGACAAGGGCCGATGCATTGCCCGACACACGAGTGGCGCCAAGACGGTTCGTCTGTCTTGGCGCCGCGTGCGTCGCCGTTGGGCGGGGTGATGGCGATGGCGACGGCGTCGCCGTGGTTGTGGCGGTCGTGGTCGGCGGCGCCGTCGCCGGCGCCGTCGCCGTCGCGCTGGGTGTCACGGTTATGGTCGCGGTCGTCGTCGGCGACAGCGAAGACGTGACCGCGATGGTTGCCGTCAGGGTCGAGGCGCCGGTGATGGCGGTCGTCACGGGAGGCCACACGGCCGACATTACCGTCGACGTCGCGGACGGTGTGGTCGTCAGCGGCAGTGTCGTCGTGGCCGGGGCCGTGGTCAGGGCTGTGGCCGTGGGTGATGGGGTGATAGTCGGCGTCAAGGTCATAAGCGTCGCCGTCGGCGGGGGCGACACCGTACCGGCGACCGCCCTTGTCGAAGTCGGAGTCGCGGAGGAACCTGTCGGCGTGGGACTGGCCGTCGGGCTGGCCGTGGGCGACGGTGTCATGGTCGGGATGGGCGGGACAGTCGCGACAGGTGTCGGCAAGGCGCCGCCGACAGACACGACATAGCGGCTGCTGATAAAACCGTAGCGATGGTTGAAGGGGATGAGCCACCAGCCGGCCTTATCGAGCGCGGTATCGCGCACGCGGGACACGTAGACCTGTCCGTGTGGAATCGTCCCGATGATCGCGCCGCCCATACTCGGCTCTTCGCGTACGTTGAGGGGCGACGCCGTCACCATCAGGCGTGTCCCCGCCCCTGGGAGGACGCCCGCGGCGGCGGCCCACGCCGCCGCGCCGTTGTAGTACACCTCATCCCATCCGCTCGACGCGCCGGCCACGGCGAACTGCTCGCCCCAGTTGGCCGTACCCAGGGCCTGGCACGATGTCGCCGGGCACGCATACAGCGTGACCTGCCCCCGCGCGATCGCGGCTATCTTGGCGTCGCCGCTGTCGAGCGGCGTCCCCCCGCGCACTAAACCCATATAGTAGCGCCAATCCCACAGCGGACCGGGGTCGGTGTGCGTGGCATGGGGCACGTTCTCGTGGCCGAAAATACTGTTGCGGTCCGTCATGACCGCCACGCCCGCCATTCTAACGACCGTGCGCACGATAGCCGCCGAGGCGGTGTACTGCGCCAGAGTGTAGCCGCCGGAGTCGCGGTAGCCCTCGTGCTCGATGCCGATGGAGTGCTGGTTGACGTACCAGTTGCCGGCGTGCCAGGCAATGTCGTGGACGCGCACCAATTGGTAGACCGTGCCGTCCTGGCAGACCAGGAAATGCGCGCTGCCGCCCGCGTCGGGGTTGAGCAGCCAGTTGAGCGAGGCGGCGCAGCCGCCCTCCGTGTCGTGGATGACCACGTAGCGCACGCTAAAGTCGTCCGGCCGGCTGCCCCCCGTATAATTGGGTGACGGCGCCCACACCGCCCCGGGGTAATCAACGCCGTCGTCGCGCGGCATGATCGCCGCCCTCGCCGTCGATGCGGCCGATTGGACGGCCGAGTACCCCACGACCGCAAGCGCGCGCCGACCCTGCCCTGCCGCCGCGCTGGCGCCGTTGGCGCGAGACAGCGACGCCAGCGCGGCGGCGCGAGGACCGAGGCTCGCGGGCAACAGACGTTCGGGTAGCCCTGTCAAAGCCGGATCGCCATAAACGCTGCCCACGCTCCACCCAGCCGTTTCAGCGTGCAGACGCGGTGAAACGAGCGCGCGTGGGTCTGGGTACACGCCGGGCACAGGCGCCAGCGTCAGCGTGCGATGCGGACCGCGCACCATCGCGCCACGTCGCAGCGTCCCGTAGACGTCGCGTAACATGACCCCCGCCGCGAACCGCGTGCGCATCCCCGTAAACAGCACGATCGCCGCAGCCCAGCCGCTTATCGCCGACGGTAACGCGTGTCGTGGCGCGAGGCCGCGGGCGTCGGCGGCAAGCAGCAGCGCGCCGCCCAGCACGTTGAGCGCGTCATCGCGCACGAGCAGCGCCGGCGACGCATGTGCGAGTCGCGCGGCCGCTCCGAGCGTATCCCGATTGGTCCTCCGCACGAGGTCCATCAGTCCGTAACCGCCATCGATACTGCGCACGCCGGGATGGCTATCCCAGGTACTCTGCACGTAGGAGAGCGCTAAGAGGACCGGCGCGGGCACGCCGGAGCGCGCGGCCGCGCGTGTGAAAATGGCGCGGTTGGGTGGATCGGGCGGCAGATGGAGCGGCGGCAGGATGAGTGGGGCGAGTCCCTTGACGGGCAGCGCCGCGGCCGTGGCCCTATAGGCGGCCGGAATGGGGGCGGACAGAACGGGGAGGGCGAGGGCGGCGAGCAACACGAGGCGAAGGGTCAGGCGGGAAGAACACGTCACCATTCGAGCCTTTCTTGCACTGCGGCGCCAAACGCCGGCAGCGTGGGCGCTGCATTAGGCAGCGCGGTCAAGGGGACGGTTGAGGGGCGCCACTGCTACGATACCCTAAAACGGCCTCCCATTTCAATAGCCCAGACAAAAAAAGGTGTGCGCCATATCGGCAAAACGCGCACAAAATGAGTCCATGGTCAGACGAATGGGGCTGTCAGTGCTGCTAACAGCCCCATTCGTCTGACCATGGACTCATTTTGTTGAAAAATAATCCTACTTTTGTACAGCCATGTCATCGTCAGGCTCGAAGCGCAACGATAGGGCGGCGGTTTCCGGTGGCGGCCGCTTGTGGCCGAAGCGGTACGCCAGCATAAAGCGTACGTGGCGCCAGCCATCGCGCAAGGCATTGAGTTTGGACGCGCCGGCGCGCGGGTAGTAGGTAATAGGCACTTCGGCGACGCGCAGCTTAGACTCGGCCGCTTTGATGACGAGCTCGGAGGCGAACTCCATGCCCGGACTGACCAGCCCCATGCGCAGGTACGCTTCACGCGTGAAGGCGCGCAGGCCACTATGCGCGTCAGAGCTCTTGAGCCCAAAGAGCATGTTGAGCATGAAGGTGAGGACGGGGTTACCGATGTAGCGGTGCGTCCATGGCATCGCGCCAGGCAAGATTTTGCCGCTGAAGCGCGAGCCCAGTACGTAGTCATAGCCATTGCGCAACGGGGCGATCAGGCGGTCAATCTCGCGGAAGTCATACGTTTGGTCGGCATCGCCCATCACGATGTATGTACCCGTACTCGCGGCGAATCCCTTATGATAGGCGTTACCGTAGCCACGCAAAGGTTGGCGTACGACATGGGCGCCGGCGGCCTGCGCGAGCTCGGCCGACTGGTCGGTCGAGCCGTTGTCGGCCACGATAATCTCACCCGGTAAGCCCGCGCGCTGCAGGCCTTCCTGCGCCCAGGAGATACAGCGCGCGATACCGGCCTCCTCGTTAAGACAGGGCATGACGACAGAGATCTTCTCGGCCCCTTTGGCCGCCCACGACGGTTTCGGTTCCACGGCGGCCTCTTGAGCGAGATCCAGGCCTATGTTTCGCACGCTTATCTCCCACGTACCAGCAGGGGACATGCGCCCCTCGTACAACAGCAGTCTATCAGCAAGGCTACGCCCTATCTTCACGAACGCCGACATAGCAACAGACGCAATTATACCAGTTAGGTCGATAACAGGCGCAAAGGACAAAAGACAAAGGACAAGGCGGCCTTTTTTTAGCTCAACGTCACGAAGTAGCTGCGGCAGGCGAAGTCGATGAGGTCCTTGCGCAACGTCGCCGGGACATCGTAGTAGCGGGACGCGCTCAGGAGCTGGTTCAGGAGGTCACGCGGGTGGCAGGCTTGCGGGTCGCGCCCCGTCTTGTCGTAGTATTCGCTCATCAAGTAGTCGAAAGCCTCCTCGACATAGTCGACACCCTTGGCCCGGGCCACGCGCTTGAAGATCTCCCTAAACTGCTCGGCCGTGGGCGAGGGCACCTCGATCTTGTACTGCATGCGTCGCAGGAAGGCGTCGTCGACCAGATCTTTGGGCGATAGGTTGGTCGAAAAAACGATCAACTCCTCGAAAGGCACCTTGATCTTGACGCCCGTGGCCAGGTTGAGGTAGTCGACGTGCTTCTCCAGCGGGACGATCCAGCGGTTGAGCAGCGCGGCAGGTGAGCATTGCTGGCGGCCGAAGTCGTCGATGAGGAACATGCCGCAGTTGGCCTTCATCTGCAGCGGCGCCTCGTAGGTCTTGCTCTCCGGCGAATAGGTCAGGTCGAGCGCCGAGAGGGTCAACTCGCCGCCGGCTATGACCGTGGGACGTTTGGAGCGTACCCAGCGCCCGTCGACCTCGTGCGCCGTCTCCTCCACGGCGTGGTGCACCGATTCATCGAAGATGCGGATGATCTCGCCCTCCACGATGACGGCCTGGGGGATATAGACGTCACCGCCGAGGCAGGTGGTGGCGATCTCGGCGATGGTCGTCTTACCGTTGCCGGGGGCCCCGAACACGAAGATCGACTCGCCCGAGTTGATGGCCGGCCCCAATTGTTCGAGCACGCTGGGCGCGAGCACCATCGTCGAGAAGGCGCGCTCGACCACGTCGCGCGTGACGTGCGCGTCGCGGGCGCGCTGCCGGCTCACCACGTAGGTATAATCTTCGAGCGTGACGGGGCAGGCCCCGGCGTAGTTGGAACGCCCCAGCAACTCATGGACCTTGTCCACGCCCTTGTCGGTCAAAGCATACTTATAGAGCACGGGGTGCGGACCGTTGGTCCCCTGTACTTCGATGAAGTAGCGTGTCTTGAGCTCTTCGAGCAGCCCATCGACGAGGTTACGGTAGGGCAATTTGATGACCTCGACGACCTTGCGCGCCTCGATCACCCCCTGGAAATAGAAAATCTTCAGAATCAGGTCGGAGATAAAGCCCGCCTCGAGGCCGGTGTCCTCGACACATTCGACAGGCGGGGGTGTGAGCGCGATAGGCGCCGCGTCCGCGGTGGGCAGCGGCGCCAGGGCCGGCGGCGTCGCGAGAGCCGGCGCGCGCGCTACGCCCGCTGGCAACGTCACGGTCGCGGGCGCGGTGCGGACAAAATCGAGGGCCATGAGCAACCTCCACAGGATGGGCGGGCGCGGCTACATCCACGTTTCATACATCTCATACAACGGCTATAACGACTCACCATTATCGCGAGCCGTGCCCTTCCCGGCGAACTAAGAAGCGGCATAACAGGATCGCCAGTAACGCCGATAAGCCCAAGCGGGCTACTAGGACTTAGGGTAAGGGACGGACGACGGATAGGGAATAGCCCGTGCCTGCTAGCCCGAGTGGATGGTCGCTGGTCGCTGGTCGCTGGTCGCTGGTTAATACCAGTACGTAGGGAGCTAAGGAAGCGTGTTCTTGAATAGTCGTGCTACCCGGCCACACGAGGGGCATGAGTGACATGCCGAGTAGGAGCTTTACCATCGACCATCGACCATCGACCATCGACTATCGACCATCGACTTCGTCCACGATGTCGCGCAATTGCTCGAGATCGAACGGCTTGGAGAGCACCCCGATGCTTTTGTCGGAGAAAAGGCGGCTCTGCGACGGGCTGAGGATTGAGGCGGTACACAGGACGACGGGGATGTGCGCGGTGCGCGGGTCGCTCTGCAACGCGTCGAGGACCGCCAACCCGTCCGGCTCCGGCATCATGATGTCTAACAGCACAAGGTCAGGCCGCAACGCCACGATCGCCTGATGCGCCTTGCCCGATGCGGTCGTGCCGCTCGCCTCGACGCCAAGTTCGGTAAGCAACAGCATCAGCATCTCGACGATGGCCAATTGGTCGTCGACGACGTAGACGGTCATGTCGTCCCCCCTATCTCCCCCTCTATCGCCGTTGTATGACCTGTTATGCCCTCATGGGACCAGGTGTCGAGCATGGCGCACAGCGCCTCGTCGGCCGCCGCGTCGACACGGCGAAGCAACCCCCAGGCATCGTCGCGGGACGCGCTGGCGGTCGCGGCTTCTCCGTGCGCGACCAGCCATATCTCACGGCGCAGCGCCGCCACCTCGCGCGCGAGGTCCGCGGCGCGCGCGCCCTGCGCGTGGCGCAGCCGCGCGTGCGCGTGCGCGGCGTCGGCTCCGCCGCCGACGGTCATCGCCGCGACGTCACGCGACGATGACTGCACCTCAAGCGCCGCGGCGATGCCATCGAGGAGAGCGGAACCCTGCCCTTGTAGCGCGGCCAGCGAGAGGTCGGGCTGGCGGCGGAAAACATCGAAGGTCGAGAGTCGCTGTATCCAGCGTAACAGGATACGCTGGCGATCACGGCGCAACAGCAGCGCGACGCGGTCCAGGAGCGGGTTGACGCTGACGGCTTGAGCCGGCTGGCCGCGCTGGCCTGCCGCCGCGATCGCCGCGTAGAGGACCTCGATATCGAACGGCATGACCAGACCGGCGGCGACGCCGAGTGTCTGCTCACGCAACGCGCGGTCGACGAGGGCGGCGGCGTCCGATGTCACCACCACGCCGATATCCTCCAGCGACGGATCCTGGCGTAGCCGCCGCAACAGATCCCACGGCTCCTCGGTGCGGAGTACGAGGTCGAGGAGCAAGACACCAGGGCGCTCCCGCCGTAAGCGCTCCACCGTGGCCTCTCTATATGAACACCCGACGGCCTCGTAGCCCTCGGCCTCCAGGAGGATGCGATTAAGCTCGAGGACATCGTGCCGGTCGTCGACGATGAGGACGGAGCGAGGAGGCGCCATGGCCTGTATCCCTACGTTGGCAAGGCGGACATAGCTGCCGCAACGCCCTCCGCCACCCACGGCGCGTTCCCACGCACACGCCGTAATGTACGCCGCGCCAATTCCACAAAGCCCGCCTCGATGGTGGACTCGGCCCCGCAGTTTTGTGAAGCGACGCCAACCATAATACCGTCGGAGCAGCGCCCCGTTCCGGGGTCGTAGACCGCGGCGCCGGCCGCGTTAGCGCCATCGAGCCAGGACGCGCACACGAGGGCAAGATCGCGGTAGCGCTCACGGCCTGTCGCCAGGTACAACTCCTCCAGGCCCAGCGCCAGTGTCGAGATATCATAGGCGCACTGGCATTCCTGCTGGCACGGGTAGACGTGATAGAAGCCCCCCGCGATGACCGGCTCGACGAGGTTGCGTACCGTTTCGTCGCAAGCGGCCAGGTAGTCGAGGCGTGAGAAGAGCCGCCCCGCGCGTGCGACGGCCTGTAGCTGATGGTAGCCCCACACCGCGACATCCGCTTTGGCGACGCGGTCGCGGAAGAAGCCCGGGCCGCTGGCGACGATAGCGTCGCACAAGGCGCAGATGCGGCGGCACAGCGCGTCATCGGGGTTCTTTTGGTACAACTCCATCAAAGCCAGCGCATGGACGGCCTTGATCTTCATATCGCTTGACGGAGCAAGACGACCGCGCAGGAAGAGCCGCAGGTACTCCTCATCGCCGGTCACGCGCCAGGCCATCGCCAGCGCCCACATGGCGCGCGCGGTCCACCATTTACCGCCGCTAAAGGATGTCTGACCGCGCCTATTTTTCGCACCGTGGCCGTCGACGATAAAATTGAGGAAGCGGCCATTGGGTTCCTGCATATACGCGACAAAGCTTAACCAGCCCCGCGCCAGACGCAGCGCGGCCGACGAGCCGTTCTCTTCATAGACCTGCAGGGCCAGGATAGCCGCGCGCGCCACATCGTCTACGCAGGAGATACCTTCGAAGCCGCTCTCCTTGGCCGTGATGAATTCGAGGGGCGGCTCACGCCCCGGACCGAGCGGCCGCGCATAGATGGCGATATAGGGGATGCGTCGCCCGTCATGCTCGAACGAGCGTGTCAGGCGATAGAGGTGTCGCAAGACACCGGGGACCGACCCGTAAACGGGCCTAAGAGGTAATAATCTGTCCATGGGCAGAGGTCATAGGTCTGGGGACGCAACCTCATTTTTCTCCTCGCGCTATGGCGCTCTAGGCCGGAAAACCCAACGGGGCGTGGGTTCATGCATCAGTGTAATGCATACCGGCGCTTCGCTGTTGCAAGATCCGCGCCGCCCTCAGGGTCTGCGACTGCCCTTATAGAGCGGTGACGTAGGTCTCCGTCGGCCCATCCGGGAGCAGGCGGAGCCGCCGGCGCGCCACGTCTGGCTCGAGCCCGAGCACTTCCAGAGGGATCACACCAAGGAGCGGTTGTATCCCCTCCGGCAATTCGAGAACATCCACCGTGCCTTCCCGCCCCATCACGCTCAGGGTTGCGTCGCGGAAGAGACGCGCGCGGCGCGGCCCGGCGGCGGTCTGGATGGTTAGCTCGCGTAGGATGGTTAGGCCAAGGCGTGCGACGATATCGGCCGGCACACTCAGGTACGTCGCGCCGGTATCGACCAGTACACCATCAAGCGTCACGGACCGCGTGTCTTTCGCGTCTCTCAAGCCGCGCTCGGCTTCGATTTGATCGGCGCGGTTGCTGATGATCAGGGACGTATCTACTCTGCCCATCGGAACCTCAAGATTGGGAGACAAAGTCGTCATGGCGTATGGTCCATTCGCATACTACGTAACACGGTAGGTCTTGATAACCTGCTGTCATGTTACCATAGCTACTTACGCCGACGGCCCAATTATTGCCTATGTACGCCGTCATATGACCGTCATCGCCCTTGTCATTGCCCTGGGCACGCTCGTGGTCGTGTTGACGCGCCCGCGCGGGCTCAACGAAGGGGTCGCCGCGCTGGGCGGCGCGATCCTCATGCTCCTCGCGCGCGTGGTCACGCCGCCCGCGGCGTTGCGTGTGCTGACCACGAACTGGGACGTGTTCCTGTTCTTCCTGGGCATGCTCACGGTGACGGGGCTGGCCGAGCAGGCCGGCATTTTTTCATGGCTGGCCAGGCGGGCCGCCGTGCTGTCGCGCGGGAGCAAGCTGCGCCTGTTCGTCAACGTGTTCCTCCTCGGCGTGCTCATCTCGACGTTCCTCACCAACGACGCCACCGCGCTCATCCTGACCCCCGTCGTCTACAGCGTGGTCCGCCTGCTTGATCTCGACCCGCTCCCTTATATGTTCGCCTGCACCTTCATCGCCGACACCGCGTCGCTCACCCTGCCGGTGAGCAACCCGATCAACATCGTCATCGGCGAGCACTTCGGCCTGACCACGACGGGCTTCCTGCGCTACCTGCTGGCGCCCAGCCTGCTCGCCATCCTGATCAACATCGTCATCTTCACGCTGCTGTTTCGACGCCGCGTCACGGGGCGCTTCGACAAATCCCTCCTGGGCAAGGAGGAGGGCCTGACGCATCCGGGCTTTTTCCGCTACGCGGCCGTCGTGCTGGTCGTCCTCGCCGTGGTCTTCGTGGCCGGGGGGATCGTCGGCGTCCCGGCCGGCGTCATCGCCGTCGGCGGGGCCATCCTATTGCTTGGCGGAGCAATCGCGTTGGGGGCGCTCGATGCGCGGCGCTTCATCCGCGACTTTTCGTGGAGTATTTTCCCGTTCGTGGCCGGACTGTTCGTGGTGGTGCGGGGCATCGAGAGCGTCGGGTTGACGAAACCCATCGGAAAGATTTTAACTGTGGGGGGCGCCAACGCGGTCGTCACGGCGCTCGTCAGCACGGGTGTGAGCGCGGTAGGCACGAACCTGATCAACAACGTACCGATGGCCCTCGTGCTCAACACGGCTATTAGCGCCACGGGCAATATCCACAGCGCGGTGGGGCATGCCTTGGTCTACGGCAGCCTGCTTGGCTGTGATCTAGGGCCGAACCTGACCACGACAGGCTCGCTCTCGACCATGCTTTGGCTGCTGCTGTTGCGCCAACGCGGGCTCCAGGTCTCCTCGCTGCAGTACCTGCGTCTCGGTCTGGTCGTAACACCGCTGATGCTGGCGGTTGGGGCCGTGGTGCTCGGAGTGACGAGCGGCTAGTCGGCCATTAGCAATCAGCTGTCAGCAATCAGCCGTCAGCTGACGGCTGATTGCTGACAGCTAAACAAAGGGGGCATAATGATGCGCATAGTCGTGGCGGTTAACGAACATCCGGTGGAGGATGCGTTGGGGCTGTTGCCACGCTTGGCGCCATTGCAGGGCGCGGATGCGCTCCTGGTCCACGTCCTCGATACAGGGGGCCGCGAGGAGTGGGAGCGTGGCGCGGCGCGGCGGCTATTCCGTCCGGGTGGCCCCGCGCGTCACGGTGATGAACGGATGCATGCAGCCGACCGGGCGGGGGGCGAGCGTGCGCTGGCGCGCGCCGCGGCCAGCGCCGCGTCATCGTGGCCCGGCGCGCGCGTCGAAACGCGCTTATTGCAGGGCAGCCCCAAGCACGAGATACGCCGTCTGCTCGACGACGAAGGGGCCGATCTCCTCGTCGTGTTCGTGCACGGCCAGGAGGTCGGACCCAAGTCGATCGGCAAAGAGGCGCGTTTCCTGATCGACCACGCGCCATGCCCGGTGCTCGTCGTGAAGTCAGTCGTGAGTCGTGAGCCGTGAGTT
>JAABUV010001499.1_pt1 | contig 33800 bp, 32 predicted proteins | sample 5559971 | NCBI WGS metagenome assembly JAABUV01 (sample SAMN10711881, study PRJNA513362) | rock metagenome | isolation source: Antarctica rocks | place: Antarctica: Victoria Land, Knobhead nord | collected 2015-12-19
CAGCCGGAACCAGAGTTATTAGAAACTGAGTGGATCATCCGCCGCCCGAAGCGTGCCAAGCTGACGGCGGAAGAGTCCATACGCCGAACGGAAGAGTTCGTCGAGAAAAGAAAGGAACAGTTCATTGCCTCTATTCGAAAAAGCAAGGGTTGAGGTGTACGTACCGGATCTGCCAATCGCGGCGTATCAGAATTTGCTGGAAACGTTGGAGCAGGAATTCACTTACACCTTCGGCGGCTGCACGGTACAGCGCGGTCTGGCTGGAAATTATCTGTCTCACGCAGGCCAGCCGATCCAAGACCGGATCAGCCTGATTTACGCAGACACGCCATATTCATTCGCAGAAAACCTTTTGCTGCTGTCGGGTTTTGCGGATGAACTGCGTACAAGGGCAGCCGAGGCGTTGGAGGAAGAAGCGATCCTCGTGGCTGTCATGCCAGTTCACCACTCTGAGTGATAGGCCCCGCCGGAACCCATCCTGGCGGGGCCTGTTTGCGTCACCGGCATCGGCTCACTTGTGCAGGGACAGCGCCGGGCGTTCAGGGCGGGGAACGTGGCCGCGAACGACGGCACCGAGTCGGTGCCCGCCACCGAGACGCCGATGGTGCCCGGCTGGGTGGACGACGTGGCGGCGTCGGTCAGGGTCCGGCTCACGCCGACTCGGGATGCACTGTGTCCACATGGGCGAGGGAGAACGCGCCGAAGATGATGGACCACTCAACCCGGCCACTGCCTGAAAAGAGCATCCTATTCCCAAAGTCGGCGTGAACGCCCTGAACATCGCTGTCGTTCAGATAGATGCGCTCCGGCGAGAACGGCGCGCGCCTGTCACACAGAAGCCGTACATCGGGCGGGAGTGTATCCCAGACGGAGCGTATGTAATCCACATATCTCTGTTCAGAGGCAACGTCCGGGTCTTCACTGTCGGCGGCATAGTATTTTCCTCTTGCGTCAGCCTCCCGGCTGGATGGGCGGCGCGGCGGGCGTCGGCGGTTGGGGTACGCTGACGGGCGTAGTCGGGGCCGGGGGAAAATAGGGCGGGGATTGGGGCGCGGCGGGGCCGGGACTGGTGGCCGGGGCCGCGTCGGGCGGGGGCGGCCCGTAGCGGTAGATGATGACGGGGCGGCGGGGGCCGAAATTCGGGTGGCCGAAATTGGGGTCATTAGGGCCGTAGGGATTGGGCGCGTAGACGGGGTGCGGCGGGAGGGGCATGGTCCCCGGCGGGACGGTCGGCGCTGGAGCGGCGGGGCGCGTCAGCACCATCGGTGGGGCGTCCGCGGGAGGCGCGACACCCGTGGGAGCGCCTCCCGTTGGGGCAGTGTCTATTGGGCGTGAGGTCGCGGCGACGGTTGGGGCGGGCGAGGGCGGCGAGAACACGCCCATGTCGTACAGCGCGGCGGGGAGGACCACGAGCAGAAGGAACAGGAGCACCAGGACGCGCCACGGTGAAAACAGCGTCGGGGTCGGCTTCGGCAGCGGCTGCAAGGGGGGCAGGGGCGGCGGGGGCGCGGGGTCGGCATAGACCGGCGACGCGGCGGCCATCTCGGCGAGGTCTTCGCCGCACTGCGGGCAGTATTGGACGCCGGGCGCGACGCCGCGCTGGCAGTAGACGCAGAAGCTCATGGGGTTCTCCGGGAGGTGCGGCCTCAGACTCACTATTATACACCGATAAGCCGGGCCACGGCGGCCACGGCGGCGCTTGACATTCGTGGCCTGAGCCAGTACAATAAGCGTGTTTTAGCACTCGCGCCCCGCGAGTGCCAACGGAGTCGCAGAAACTCGTCACAAAGAGGAGACAGCACAGATGGCAGTTAACTTCCGGCCCCTGTCGGACAAAGTATTGGTCAAGCCCAGCGACGCAGAGACGCAGTCCAGCGGCGGCATCTTCCTGCCCGATTCGGCCCAGCAGAAGCCCCAGGAGGGCGAGGTGGTCGCCGCCGGTCCGGGCCGCGTCCTCGAAGACGGCTCTCGCTCGACCCTGGCCGTGGCCGTGGGCGACAAGGTGATCTATTCCAAGTACGGCGGCACCGAGCTGAAGCTTGAGGGCCAGGAGTACATGATTCTGGACGAAGACCAGATCTACGCGGTGCGGAGCTAGTTCGCAGGAACCCACCCCGGCGCTGCGCGCCACCCCTCCCGATGCGGGAAGGGAAAGAGCAAGCCACCTAACCCAAGCCTCTTATTCCTCCCGTTTATGCCTTTGGCATTACTTCGTATCGGGAGGAGTACCCGTGCAGCGGGGGAGGTGGGATTTCACAAGGAGAATCAACACACATGGCAGCCAAAACACTGCTTTTCGATGAAGAAGCCCGCCGCGCGCTTGAGCGCGGTGCCAACGCCGTCGCCAACGCCGTCAAGGTGACTCTGGGGCCGAAGGGCCGCAACGTTGTCCTGGACAAGAAGTGGGGCAGCCCGACCATCACCAAGGACGGCGTCACCGTCGCCAAGGAGATCGAGCTGGACGACCCCTACGAGAACATGGGCGCGCAACTGGTCCGCGAAGTGGCCTCCAAGACGAACGACGTGGCCGGCGACGGCACGACCACCGCGACCGTGCTGGCCCAGGCCATCGTCAACGAGGGCCTGCGCTACGTGGCGGCGGGCGGCAACCCCATCGCCCTGCGGCGCGGCATCGAGCTTGCCGTCGAGAAGGCTGTCGAGGAGCTGAAGACCCGCAAGATCGACGTCACCGACAAGGCCAGCATCGCCCAAGTCGCGTCCATCTCGGGCAACGACCCTGAGATCGGCAATCTGATCGCCGAGGCGCTGGACAAGGTCGGCAAGGACGGCGTCATCACGGTCGAGGAGAGCAAGGGCACCGACACGACGATGGACGTGGTCGAGGGCTTGCAGTTCGACAAGGGCTTCATCTCGCCCTACTTCGTTACGGACCCCGAGCGCCAGGAAGCGACGCTGGAGAACCCGCTGATCCTGCTGCACGAGAAGAAGATTTCGAGCGCCCAGGACCTGATCCCGCTGCTGGAGAAGATCTCGCAGTCGCGCCGGCCTCTGCTGATCATCGCCGAGGACGTGGACGGCGAGGCGCTGGCGACCCTGGTGGTCAACAAGCTGCGCGGCATCCTCAACGTCGTCGCGGTCAAGGCACCCGGCTTCGGCGACCGCCGCAAGGCCATGATGGAGGACATCGGCGTCCTGACCGGTGCCAAGTTCATCACCGAAGACTTAGGGCTGAAGCTCGACGGCGTGGACGTGGCCGACATGGGCACGGCCAAAAAGGTCGTCGTCACCAAAGAGGACACCACTGTGGTCGAGGGCGGCGGCCAGACCGACGCCGTGAAGGGCCGGATCGAGCAGATCCGCCGCCAGATCGAGAACACGGACTCCTCCTACGACAAAGAGAAGCTGCAAGAGCGGCTCGCCAAGCTGGCCGGCGGCGTCGCCGTCATCCAGGTCGGCGCGGCCACCGAGACCGCCCTGAAAGAGAAGAAGCACCGCTTCGAGGACGCCCTCTCGGCGACCCGCGCCGCGGTGGAAGAGGGCATCGTGGCCGGCGGCGGCGCGACCCTGGTCTCGATCATCCCGACCCTGGACAGCCTGAACCTCGAAGGCGACGAGCGGGTCGGCCTGAACATCGTCCGCCGCGCCCTGGAAGAGCCGCTGCGCCAGATCGCCGCGAACGCGGGCCTGGAAGGCTCGGTCGTGGTGCAGAAGGTCAAGACCCTGCCCCAGGGCCACGGCCTGAACGCCCTGACCGAGGAGTACGTGGACCTGATCGCCGCAGGCATCGTGGATCCGGTCAAGGTCACCCGCTCGGCCTTGCAGAACGCCGCGTCCATCGCCGGCATGATCCTTTCGACCAACTCCTTGATCGTCGAGAAGAAGGAAAAGAGCAAGGGCAGCGGCGGCGGCGGCCATGACGACGACGACTACTAGACCCTGACGGCAGAAACAAAGAAGGGCCGCGGCATACGCCGCGGCCCTTTTTTGCTTCTGTGTCACTTCATCCGTCGGTACGGCCTTGCGGCAGCATTCGGATGTTCTTCATGGTCAGGTAAAGGTGCCGCCCTGCCTTGTTCAGCGGCTGGAAGCCATGTTTTTCGTAAAACGCTTGCGCCGCTTCATCAAGGGCATCCACAACGACGGCGGCGGCGGCAACGCTGTCAGCATGACGGCGGGCGGTGTTGAGGGCATGCAGCAGCAAGTCCCTACCCAGCCCTTCGCCCTGTCGTTGCTTGTCAACGGCCAGTCGCGCCAGCAGAACGGCTGGGATCGGGTATTGCGGCAGGCCCGCGCTCTGGGGATACTCTTCAAAATCAATCGTAGAAGAGGAAAGCGTATAGTAGCCCCAAACCCGGCTCCGGCCTTCTTCCACGAGGACGTAGGTGCGGCCCATGTCCTTGTCCTGGTTCTGCCGGGCGGAACGCAGAAGGTATTGGTTTAGGCTCGGAATGCCGCAGTCAAAGTCACGGCGGTCGTGGCTCTTCGTCAGCATCTGGAATTCAAGCAATGCGGACCTCCCTGCCGAGTCATACTACGGACGATACCGCTTATTGAACTCACGGGCGGCTTCCACCAGAATTTCACTTGGCCCTTCTTCAGAGGTGAGCGCTTGCAGGAAGCGGTCACGGTCTGCATTGTTCAGCGTAATCCGGTACTGCTTCTCCAAGACAGCTTGCGCCTCGGCCACCAGAGTTGCGCTGGCAAAATGCGTCGTCGTAACGCCCAGAGCCTCTGCGGCCTGCTCGATGATCTTTTTGACGTCGGGCCGAACGCGCAGGTCAAGGCGGGTTGTCTTTCGGGCTTCAGTCTGAGGCGTTGCAGACATGGTTTTTCCTCAATATCTTTCTGAAATTTCTCTTTCCGAATTATACCTTATGTGCGGCGGATAGCCGCACATCTTGATGGGTTTCTTGCAGAACGCCGCGTCCATCGCGGGCATGATCCCCTTGACCATTTCGCTGATCGTCGAGAAGAAGGAAAAAGAGAGGGCCGCGGCGTAAGCCGCGGCCCTTCTTTTCGTGCATCGCCTGTGAAAACTCCGGCCGGGGCGAGTCAGGCCGCGATCCGGTACTCGGCTTTTGTTTCCATCATGCCGAGGAACGCCCCGACGATCTCGGGGTCGAAGTGGGTTCCTGACAAGGACCGGATGTGTGCCCGGACGCGCTCCTCGGGCCACGCCCGGCGGTAGGGGCGGTCCGAGCGGAGGGCGTCCCAGACGTCCACGACGGCGAAGATGCGCGCGGGGAGGGGGATGTCTTCGCGCTGAAGCCCGCGCGGGTAGCCCCCGCCGCCCCACTGCTCGTGGTGGCAGTAGGGGATGTCCAGCGCAGGATGCAGGAACACGATGGGGTGGAGCATCTCCAGCGCATACAGGGGGTGCCGGCGCATGGTGTCCCACTCGTCGTCGTCGAGCGGGCCGCTCTTCAGGAGGATGCGGTCGGGGACGCCCATCTTGCCGATGTCGTGCAAGAGCGCCCCGCGCCGGATGTGCAGCAGGTCGTCGTCAGCAATCCCCAGCGTCCGCTCCGCCACCCGCGTTTCCAGGCCGTCTCGGGCGGACCGCAGCGCCTCCCTCTGCGTGAAAAAGTCCCCCATCAGCCGCGCGAGCGTCCCGAACTCGGCCCCGTCCGTCTTCAACTGCGTCAGCGTCTCCTGGCTCTCCGCCGTCAGGGCGCGTGATAAGTGCCCCAGCGGCAGGCTGACCCAGCGCAGAAGGCAGGCCGAGATCACCGCCAGTGTCAGCAGGGCGAAACTCCCCAGAAGGATCAGCCCTCGCACTGCGGACCGTTGCAGCAGCCCCACCGTGGGGTCGTCGCTGACCAGTTCCAGGCGGGCGACCGGCACACCGTCCCAGCCGGGGCAGGCCTGAAGGAAACGCATCCGGCTGCCGCCGTGCGTCCCGCCCTGCGCGGCCTCGCCCCGGCGCGGGGGGGCGAGCATTCCCGCGTGCGCGCTGGTCAGCCCGGACAGCTCACCGAGATAATCGCGGTCCCAGAGCCGGCCAACCATGAAATATCCTCTGGCCGGGCCGGCGTGCGCGACATCACTGGAACCGTGGATGGATGCCGAGCGCAGCTCCAGAAGGCCGTCCGGCGTTTGAAGGAAGAAATGCGAGTATGGCCCCTGCCGCAAGATGCGCCGGATCGCGCCTCGGGGGAGCGGCAGCATTCTGAGATGCTGGGCACTGGGGCTGACGCTGCCGTAGACGGCATTCATGTTCGGGTCGAAGACCCACGACCCGTCCACGTCGAACGTCACGCGGGCCGTGTCGATGTTCTGCTTCCCCCAGACGGTGTTACGGGTGTGGACGAACGTGACCATCTCGTCCCAGTAGCTGCTGTCGAAGGCCATCGTCTTCAGCGGGTTCGCGCGCAGGGTCAGCAGGCGGTCGTAGAACATGGACCGCTCGCCCTGGGTGTGCCGGGACAGCATCTTCGCCTCGTGCCGGTCAAGGGCCAGCAGGCCGCAGGCAACGCCGATGAACGCCAGCGTGAGGGAAGCCAGGAGCAGCAGGACCCGTGTGCGGACCGGCATTTTTTTGAGTTTGTGCGCGTTCATAACCCCACATTTCTGTCGGCCTACGGTTGGATTAATCGGTCGGTGCCGGGCTATTCTTTAGGAAAAATCGCCTCTTCGTCCGCAACGCGGGCGCAGGAGAAAGCCCGGCTGGTGGCGAATGGGGCGGCATGCGCGTGACGCTGCCGCAGGGATGCCGGATGCGGCCTTGCACAGGAGAACATGCCCCATGCCTCGAAGTCTTGCGCCCCGCCTCCGTGGCCCGGCGGCGGTCCTGATCACGGCGGCTCTGCTCTGCCCCGCTCAGGCGCAGACGCCCCCGCGTCCGCTCCCGCCTCCGGGAGTGGCTACTCGTGAGCTTACTCCCCCGGTGCCCGAACCCCCCTCCGTCGCCGAACAGTTCTCGCAGGCGCTCAACAACCGGGACCAGGCAAAGGCCACCAGTCTGCTGCAAGCAAACCCGGCATTGGCGAAGACGCCGCTGTCCGACGGTGCCCCCCCTCTGGTGATGGCCCTTCGCAACTACTACGGCTATGACAACGCCGGCAAGCAGCTCGTCGAGCTGCTGCTTGCCGGCGGCGCGGACGTCAACAAGGCGGACCGCTCCGGGACGACCCCGCTGCAAGCGCTGCTGGCGCGCGGCTCCGATGTCGGGGGCATGGCGCTCCTGCTGCTCGACAAGGGGGCCGACCCGAAGGCGCTCAACGCGGAGGGGAAGAACGCGCTGCACCTGGCAGTCGAGGGCGGCAACCTGGGCACGGTGAAGCTCCTGCTCAGCCGCAGCGCCGACGTGAACGCCCGCACCCGGACGGGCGACACGCCGCTGCACCTCGCGATCAGCCGCCAGAACCCGGACATGATCGACGCGCTGCTGAATGCCGGGGCGAACGTCAACCTGCGGAACAATCGGGGCGACATGCCCATCCACCTCGCCATGCGCCTGACCGCCCTCCAGCCCGCTGATGCCGTCCAAACCCGCTTCGGGTCGTTCGGGCGCGGCCAGCGCCAGGATAAAACCCGCGGCAACCCGCTGCTCGTGCCGCAGCTCTTAGACCGCGGCGCGCAGATCAACGCGCGCGACCAGTCGGGCATGACGCCGCTGCTGTTCGCCCTCGTCAACCGGGACAAGATCAACCAGGCCGTTTTGCTCCAGCACCACGCCGCCCTGGACACGCTGACGGCGGCGTTCAACGCCGCCGCCACCGATAACACCACCGCGCTGGCCCGGTTCGTCAAGGCGCTGCCGGACCTCAAAGACCTGCGCGCGCCGAACGGGGCGACGGCGCTCCATGTCGCCGCCCTGTGGGACGCGCCGGGCACGACACGCCTGCTGCTCTACAGCGGCCTGGAAACCAGCACGCGGGACGCGGCGGGCGAGTCGCCGCTCCATTATGCCTGCTGGTTCCCGGAGAACAGTCCCATGGTCAGCCTGCTGCTCGCCGCCGGGGCGAACGTCAACTCGGAAGACGCCTTCGACGAGACGCCGCTGCACATGGCCGTCCACACCAAATCTCCCGGCCTGATTCGGCTGCTGCTGACGCGCAAGGCCGCCCCGGACCAGCCAAACAACTCCGGCCTGACGCCTCTGGCGCTGGCGGTGAGCAGCGGCAGCGCGGACATCGCCACGCTGCTTTTGGCCGCCGGCGCGGACCCCAATGCCTCGTCCCCCCGGTACGGGAACAGTCTCCTGGGCCAAGCCATTCAAAGCCGGAGCGTCGCCCTTGTCACGCTGCTGATCGCCAAGGGGGCCGACGTCAACCGCGTGTCCGAGAACAGCGATCAAAGCCCGCTGATGCTGGCGGTCCAATCCGACGACAAGGACATGGTGACGCTCCTGCTCGACAAGGGGGCCGACGTCGGCTACAAGAGCCGCTTCGGCCAGTCGGTGCTGAGCATGGCGCGCAACTACAACAACAGCGGCATCGCCGACTTGCTGAAGCAGCGCGGGGCCAAATAAGCGCCTGCGTTACGACGAGCAAAGGGCCGCGGCATACGCCGCGGCCCTGATTTCTGTTACGTCGTCATGTACGGAAAGCGCCGGGTGTCGGGCTACGGCACGTTCACCGTGACCGTCTGCGTGGCCGAATTGCCGGCCTGGTCCAGCGTCTCCACGGTGATCTTGTGGCTGCCGGCGGCGAGGCCGGGGAGCGTCAGCGTGAAGGCCTCGGAGGGCGAGTCGAACAGGCCGTCGGTCGCCGCCGCGGCGACGAAGTCGCCGCTGTCGGCCTTGCCCTGGACGGCCTTGACGAAGGCCAGGCCGGTGACCGCCGTGCCCGTGAGCGTGACCGTGGAGGTGCCGTCGGGGGCGGCGGGCGAGACAGCCGGCACTCCCAGCGTCAGCGTCGGCTTGGCGTTGGCGATCAGGAACGGGGCCGAGACGGCCTTGGCGGTCAGCGACCCGTCGGGGTTGCTGGGCCGGTCGCTGGCGACGACGCGGATCTGGTAGGTGCCGTCGGGTACCTCGGTCGTGTCCCACGAGAAGGACGTTTCCTTCAGGCCCGTCGCGCCCTGGGTGGTGTTGTTCCTGGCCGTGTCCCCGGCGACCTCGGTGTCTGCGGCGTCCGATTTGAGCTGGGCCGCAATCCGGGCACGGATGGCCGGCGGGATGTTCTTCAACTTGTCCAGGCTCGCTTTCGACTCGGCGGCGCGAGCCGAGGCGTCTTTGGCCTTGGCCGTGGCGGGCGTGGCGCGCTTCTTGATCGGGGTCCAGGTCGCGCCGCCGTCGGACGAGTACGCGACATCGTAGGCCAGCGTGTCCTTGTCGGGGTCGCTGCCCGTCCACTGGAGCAGGGCGGCATGGGAAACGGCGTCCCCGCCGCCGGGCTTCGTCACGCTCACGGTCGGGGGCCGGTTGCGGGGCAGGTAGTAGAGCGAGACGCCGCGCAGCTTCGGGACCGAGTCGGCCCCGCTCATCACCGCCTGGTACTGGATAAAGCGCGCGGGCGGCGACTGGACCGTCTGGCCGGCGGGGTTGGTTAGGGGGGCGGACCAGGCGCTCCACGTCTCATCGGGCCGCTCCACGTCTCCCGACCGCGTCTGGAGGCCGAGCGACGACCCGGCGGGCGTGTCCGCCGTCCAGGCCAGTGTCCCCCATTGCGCGCGCAGCCCGGCGTCATGGACGGTGCTCTGGAACAGGCCTTGCAGCCCGCCCCCCGGCGCGGCGTCGGCCCCGATCTTGTAGACACTGCCGACGCTGCCCGTCCCGGCGTACACCGCGCTGGTCGCGGGGTCCAGGGCGAGGCTCAGGAACTGCTCGTCGCCCGTCGCTGTGGAGAACGACTGCGTAGTCTCGTCCGGGTTGATCTTGGTGACTGTGCCGCCGTTGACGGCGTAGACGGCACCGTCGGCGTCTAGTTTGAGGCTCAGGACGCCCGGCGCGGCCCGCCCGAGCAGCCGCTTGGCGGTCCCGTCGGGGCTGATCTTGTACACCGTCCCGGTCGGCGTCGTCCCGGCATAGACGCTGCCGTCCGCGCCCACGGCCAGCGCGGATATGTTCGGCTCAGGCGCGTCATAGAAGACCCGGCTCTGCCCGTCCGGCGTGATCTTGTAGACAATCCCGTCCGGCCCAGACCCGGCGTACACGTTGCCGTCTTTGTCGGTGGCGAGGGACAAGATGTTGGCCTCGGGGGAGGTAAAGGTGCCGGGGATGCCTGGGTCGGTCCCGTCGGCGTTGCGGTGGCGCGAGGACCGCGACTCACCCATCAAGTTCACAGGGACGACCCCGTTGACTTTCAGGTAGACGCGCCCTGTGCCGCCTCCAGTCGCCACAGCCAGCATCTTGGGGCCGGTGACGACGAGGGCGGTGACGTATTTCTCCTGCGCCGTGAAGAATACGCTCCCTTTGCCATCTGGTCCGACCCTGAACACCTTGCCGTTCGGGGCAGTGCCAGCGTAGAGAGTGCCGTCGCTATCCAGCACCAGCGAGGTCACTTCCAATTCGCCGGTCTTGAAGAACGGGGCGGGTTTGCCGCTGGCATCCATCTTGTAGATCACGCCGCCGTCGCCCGTGGCGAGGTACACGCTCCCCTTGCCGTCGGGCTGCATGGCCCAGACGTAGTTCTCGGTCGTGTCGGCGATTTTTTGCAGCGAGGGCGACAGGCGGACGTCGCCGAGGCTGGTCACGGCGACGTTCTTCAGCGTCCCCGCCGCGAAATCGGCCTGCGTGTTCTGCCGCCAGACGGACGGCAGGCGGCCCACGGGCTTGACGACGGCGGTGCTGGGAGTGTCCGTGGTCGCGGCTGTGTCCGTGGCTGTGGGCGCAGGAGTGCTTGCGGGCGCGGGGGCCGGCGCACTAGGGGCGGGAGTGGGAGGCGAAGACACGGGAGGCGCGGCGGGGGGCTTGTCGCCGGACGCGAGGGCGGCGTCGAAGTCGGTCGGCAGGAGCATCATGGCCGTGTCGTCGGTTTCCGTGCCGTCCTGGGAGAGCGCGGTCGTCGGGGCGTCACCGCCCGATGCCGGGGGGGCTGCTGCGGCAGCCGTGGATGGAGGCTCGGCGGCGGGCGCGGGGCGGGGCGACTCGGACTGGCTCTTGCGGCGGACCATGATGCTCAGGGTCTGGCTGCCGGACACGATGTAGGGGACCGGCTGCGTGACCTTGACCTCGTCGCGCGTGGTCTTGACGCCCGTGGTCCGCGTGGACTGCATGACCGAGGCCAGCGTGGGCGGCAGGCCGGACAGCTTCTCGCCCTGGATCGTGACCGCCGAGGTCGGCAGCAAGAGGCGGGCGACCAGCTCATTGTTGCGCGGCTTCTCCGTGAAGTTCTTGACTAGCTGCGCGACGTTCGCCGCCGTGCCCGTCGGCTCGGACGAGCGGACCTGGATCAGGCCGCCGAGCAGGCTCACGACGCCGCCCCCCGAGCCGCCGCCCGCGACCGAGAGCGGGAGGCTGCCGTCGGGCGTGTTCAGAGGGATTTTGACCGAGACCATGCGGGTGTATAGCGGCCGCTTGTAAGGCTTCAGCACGACGCCGACATCCACGGTGTCGCCGGGCGCGAAGTGGGACTGCTTGACGAAGAGGTGGTCTATCTCAGCCGTGTCGTGCCGGTTCTGGATCGTGACCGCCATCTTGACGCTCTTGACGGCCAGGGGGTAGAACGGGTTGGATGACAGCAGCCCCATGAGGTTGTCCAGGTCGCCGATGGCGGTCTGGTCGATGCTCAGGGCGTCGTAAAAGACGTTGGTGCGCCGAACGTGGCCGATCTCTTCGACGTCCACGTCCATCGAGACCTGGGCCACTGAGTCACCGGGCTGGCCGTGGACCTGGGCGATGGCCGCGCCAGCGACCTGGGTGATGAACTGTCCGGTGAGCAGGGGGTGGTTGATGATGCGGACGTGAAAGTCCTTGCGCCGATGGATGGACTGGTCGTTGACAGAGACCGTCATGGGCACCATCTGGGGCAGCGGCCCGATGACGCCGCCGACCGCGAAGGGCCGGTCCTGGAAGATGCGCCCGACGGTCTTGATCGGCGAGCCGATCTTGATCGAGTCCTGGTACGAGGGGAAGATGCTGACGACGTAGGCCGTGGTCAGGGCGGCGTCGATGGGGCCGAGGCTGGTGAACGGGTGTCCGAACAGCAGCAGCCGGTTGCCGTCGCGGTAAGTCACCGTGCCGGTCGCCGTCAGGTCCACGTCGCCCTGCACCAGCGAGACGCCGACGGCGGAGCCGGGGACCAGGGACGCGCCCCGCGCCAGCGGGTTGGTGTTGGTATTGACCCCGCCCGCGCCGCCGCCCGCCAGCACCGAAAAGTGGTAGGGGGCCAGCGTGCCGTTCAGGTGGGCGTTGAGCCGGGCGATGGAGCGCGCGCTCAGGCCGCTGGCGACGACCGGCAGGTCGAGCGGCTGGAACTGCGCGTAGCCCTGGGCCGCTAAGTCCGCGCTCAGGCCGGTCTGGGAGGGCGGCGCGGCGCTCATGCCGGACGGCTTTTTGGGCAGGTCGGTGCTCCACGAGTCGAACATGTCTTCAATCGGCGTCGCCAGCGCGATGGGGTCGCGGGCGAACTGCGTGCCGGGGATGCCCATGGAGATGGCCCCGACGAGCCGCCCGTTGATGTAGATCGGGCTGCCGCTCATGCCGTGCGCGATGCCCAGGGCGCGCGTGACGGGCGGCCCGTCCAGCGCCCGGAACAAGATGTAGTCCTTGCCCTCGTTGAACTTGGCAACGACGCCCAGTATCTCGATGCCGAAGCGCTCGATCTTGGTGCCCTTGAAGACGGTCAGGGCGTAGCCGCGCATGCCGGGCCGCAGCTCGCTGACGTGCATGAACTTCTTCGAGTCCCACTGGAGGCGCTGGCCGGGGGCGGGGTGGCGGACGGGCACGGGTGGACGCGCCTGAGCGGACGGCGCGGCGGCCCCGGCCCCGAGGAGAAGTGCGGCCAAGGCGGCGCGGGTGAAGCGAGCGGATGGGTTCATAGGTGAGGGTTTCTTGAAAATGAGAAAGGAACCCACCTCCCCCGCTGCGCTCATTCTCCGCGGCGCGGGTACTCCTCCCGAAACGGGAGGAGCAAGAGGTCAGAGCAAAACTGCTCTCGCCGGAAACTCCTGCCCTTCCCGTTTATGCCTTTGGCATTACTTCGTATCGGGAGGGGTGGCGAAGAATGAGCCGGGGTGGGTTCTTTGTTGACTACGCGCGCGGGGCGTAGACTTGTTCCGGGTCGAAGAGCGGCGCGGTGATGGTCCGCCACTCGTCTTCCTCCGAGGCCGCCTCGCGGTAGAAGCAGGTCGGGTGCCCCGTGTGGCAGGTCGCGCCGACGGGGCGGGCCAGAATCAGCAGCGAGTCGTCGTTGCAGTTGACGCGCACCGACACGAAGTTCAGGGTGTTGCCGCTGGTCTCGCCCTTGGTCCATAGCTTCTGCCGCGAGCGGGTCCAGAACGTGACCTTGCCTTCGGCCAGCGTCTTCTCCAGGGCGGCGCGGTTCATAAACCCGAGCATCAGGACGCCCAGCGTGTCGGCGTCCTGGACCACGGCGGGGAGCAGGCCGCCGTCGGCTTTGTCCCAGCGGAGGGTGTCAACGAGAGAGGTCATGGCGGTTCCTACGTCAGCCAGTGCCGCGCCAGCGCGCCGATGCCGACGCCTGCGACGCCCAGCAGCAGCAGCGGGGCACAGCCCCGACTCTTGGCGAAGGCCACCTGGCCCTTGACGTCGTGGCGGGCGTTGACGACCGGGGGGTGCTGCGAGTAGTCGGGGGCGGCGACGGCGAAGCGGTCCGCGCCGCGCCGACCGCGCCCGACATACAGGCCGGCGTCGGTGCGGGCGGGCGGGTAGTTCGAGGTCATCTGGAAGATCAGCTCGCCGTCCTCGGCGTCCAGGCGGCCCCCCTCCCAGCGCAGCCAGCTCGCGCCGGCCTCATCGGTGTGCCAGTGGATCGCCTGCCAGCCCGGCGGGGTCATCTCGTTGGTGACGGCCTCGGGGTAGGGGATTCGCCCCGCCGTCCCGCCGAAAAAGTAGGGGCCGATGTCCAGGCGGGTGATGCCCGGCCCGCTGTTCTCTTCGGCGATGTGGAGCTGGTACAAAAAGCCCGTCACCACCTGCTGTGTCTCGATATAGGGCGCGGTCAGCGGCATAAGGGGGATCGTCCTCCGGGGGCGGGCGAAATAGCGGACGCTATTGTACCAGACAACGCGCCGTTTTGTCAGCCGCTCCGTTCCGTGAGCCTCCGCTCAGACCTCGCTCCCGTTGACTTCCCGCCCGCCGGTGTGCTACACTGGCAGGCCAGCCGCCCGCCGCGAGACGTGGAAGGGCGCTGAGTACCCATGACACGCCCGCAAGTCGCACCGCCCCCATCCCACCTCACCGTGGCCGGGCGGTGAGAATCAACGAGAGGATTTCCCCATGGCTTACGGTCCCCCCAGCGGCGGCCCGCGCGGCGCACGTCCCGGCGGTCCGGGCGGCCCCGGTGCCAACAAGAACCGCCGGTTCAAGCGCCGCAAGGTCAGCACGCTGACCATCAACAAGATCAAGACGGTGGACTACAAGAACGTCACCCTGCTGCGGACCTTCACCGACGACCGGGGCAAGATCACCCCCCGCCGCCGGTCCGGCGCGACCGCCAAAGAGCAGCGCATGATCGCCATCGCCATCAAGCGCGCCCGCGAGATCGCCCTGCTGCCCTTCGTCAAAGATTAAGCGCAGACAAGAAAACGCCCCGGCCAGATGGCCGGGGCGTTTTCGTTTGAGCGCGTCAGCGCTGACCGCCGGAGGCACTGATCCGCTCGCCCGTCAGCCAGGCCGAGTCTTCGGAGGCAAGGAACAGAACCGATCGGGCGATGTCCGCCGGCTGCCCGATGCGTCCCAGCGGAATCCTGGCGATCATGGCGTCCCTCATTGCGTCGGGCATTCCCATTGCCGCCGCGCCTTCGGTTTCCGTCGCGCCGGGCGCGACCGCGTTGACCCGAATCTTTTTGGGTGCCAGCTCAGCGGCGAACACCCGCATCAGAGCGTCCACGGCGCTTTTTGAGGCCGTGTAGACGGCGGAAGTGGGCAGGGCACCAACGCTGGCAGTAGAGGTAATGTTGACAATGCTGCCGCCGTCGGGGCCGAAATGCGGGACGGCGGCCTGCGTTGCAAGAATGGTGCCGAGGACATTGGTGTTGAACTGCCGATGAAATTCGTCTTCGGTAATGCCTTCCAGTGGGGCGAATGCGAAGACGCCTGCGTTGTTGACCAGGATGTCAATCTGCCCGTAGGCTTGTTTTGCGTCCGCGAACAGCCGGCCCACATCAGCGGATTGGGAGACATCCCCCTGCACCGCAATCGCCTTGCCACCGCTTTGTGTAATTTCAGCGACTACTTTGTCTGCACCTTCGCGGCTGGACGCATAATTGACGACCACGGCGGCTCCCGCCGCCGCCAGCGTCTTCGCAACTCCCGCGCCGATGCCTTTGGATGCGCCGGTCACAATCGCCACTTTCCCTGTTAAGTCTGTCATGGTTGATCTCCTTTGTGCTATTGTTCTAAATACTTAGAACAATAGGAGTATGACAGCTCATCGGGTATGATGTCAAGCGTGAGACATTTTTTTTCACCGGAACGTGACGAACTCGTGCTGGCCGACGTGCTGTACGCCCTGAGCGACCCGACCCGCCTGTGGATCGTCACCGCCCTGGCCGAGCGCGGCGAGCAGTCCTGCGCCGCGGGCGGCCTCGCGTCCATCCCCAAGTCCACGCTCGCGCACCACTTCAAGGTGCTGCGCGAGACCGGCGTGGTCCTGACCCGCGCCGAAGGCACCCATTCGGTCAACACATTGCGGCGGGCAGACCTCGACGCCCGCTTCCCTGGCCTGCTGGACGCTGTCCTGCGCGCCGCCCCCGCCTGTCCCGCCGAGGAACCCCGTTCCTGAGCCGGGAGCGTTTGGGTTTGGGTAGACCAAGGCCTTTATAAATGCCTTTATAAAGGCATTTATATAGCAGGACCTGGGAACTTTACGCGGCCCTCGAACGCTTCCAGTCCCAGCACACACCGCAGGCCGTCCTGCCGAACAAAGGAAGACCCACTATGACCTTCAACCGCACCGCCGCGCTGGCCCTGCCCGCGGCCCTCGTCCTGCTTTCCTCGACCCTGTCCGTCCAGGCCAACCCCCTGAAGAAGCACCCGCACCTGGCGACCGCCGGGGCCGGCCTGATGGCGCACCACATGGCGAAGAAGTCCGCCGCGCACGGCGGCCACGGCATGATGGCCCGCCACCCGATGCTCACGGGCGTCGCCGCCGCGGGCGCGATGCACCACATGACCAAGAAGCACTAGTCGCAGACGGCGCGAGTCGCAGACGAAGCAAAGAAAGCCCCGGCCAGCGATGGCCGGGGCTTTTCCGCGTCTGGTTTGTGCCGGTGCTAGACCGAGGCGGCGGCGGACTTGATCTGGTCGCGCACCCCGGTGAGCGACGACTGGACGATCTCGTCGCCGCCCGCCGTGTTGTTGACGTGCAGGAACGTGACGTCGGTGATGCCGATGAAGCCCAGGGCCGTCTTCAGGTACGGGTCCTCGAAGTTGGCCTGCTCGCGCTGCTCGCCCGGCCCGTAGCCGCCGCCGCCGCGCGCGGTCACGATGAACGCCTTCTTGCCCTTCACCAAGCCTTCGTAGGAGGGCGAGAACGTGCGCCCGACGCGGAAGACCTGGTCGATGTAGGCCTTGAAGGCGGCGGGGACGCTGAAGTTGTACATGGGGACGCCGAAGACCAGCACGTCGGAGGCCAGCAGCTCGTCCACCAGGGTGTCGGAGATCTGGATCGCGGCCTTCTGGTCGGGTGTGCGCTGATCGGGGGCGGTGTAGTAGGCGAATATCTCGGTCTCGGTCACGAAGGGGATGTTCATCCCGTGCAGGTCGCGGTAGGCGACGGTGGCGTCAGGGTGGGCCGTCTTCAGAGCGGCGACCAGCTCGCCGCTCATCTTGCGCGAGTGCGAGGACTCGCCGCGGGCGCTGGAATCGATGTGTAGGATCTGTGTCATGGGGAGTCTCCTTGGGGCGGGTTATTCGCTATACCGCTATACAATCTAGCGCGCCCGCCCTCGTAACACGGCCCAGGCCGTCAGCGTTCCATCTCGGGCCAAAAAATCCCCGGCCAGATGGCCGGGGATTTTTTGCGCGCTTAAACTAGACCAATCTGGCGTCCAGGGTAATCTCGGTCCCGGCCAGGGCCTTGGAGACGGGGCAGCCCGCTTTCGCGCCCGCCGCCAGCTCCTGGAACTTGGCGTCGTCGATGCCGGGAACGGTGCCCTCGGTCGTCAGCTCGATCTTGGTGATCGAGAAGCCGCCGCCGTCGGGGTTCAGGTGGACCTTGGCTGCGGTGTGGACGCGCGAGGGCGGGAAGCCCGCGTGCTCCAGCATGGCCGAAAGCTGCATCGAGAAGCAGCCGGCGTGGGCGGCCCCGATCAGCTCCTCGGGGTTCGTGCCCGCGCCCTCTTCCATGCGCGTCTTGAACGAGAACGGACCCTCGAAGGCCCCGCTGCCGAGCTTCATCGTGCCCTTGCCGTCTTTGAGGCCGCCCGACCATTGGGCGTCTGCGCTGCGTGTTGCCATTGTTTTCCGTCTCCTTGTGTGTTTGGGGTTAGACGCCGTGGCTCTTCAGCCAGGCGTACATCTTCTGGTCGCCGTCGGCGGCGTCCTTGGCATTGAAAGAAGGCCGGTAGTCGGCGTGGAAGCCGTGGCCGGCGTCGGGGTAGACGACGATCTCGGCGGGCTTGTGCGCGACGTGCAGGGCGGCGCGCATGGCCTCGATGCTGTCCGGGGTGATGCCCTGGTCCTGCCCGCCGTACAGCCCCAAGACGGGCGCTCCGAGCTTGCCGGCGATGTCCACGGGGTTTTGGGGGTGCAGCGGGTCGGGCTGGCCGACGAGCCGCCCGTACCAGGCGACGCCGGCCTTGAGGCCGGGGTTGTGCGCGGCGTAGAGCCATACAATACGCCCGCCCCAGCAGAAGCCGGTGATGCCGAGCTTGCCTATATCCCCATGCCCGGACTGCTCCGCCCAGCGCGCGGCGGCGTCCAGGTCGGTCATCACCTGCGCGTCGGGGACTTTGGAGACGACGCGGGCCATGATCTCGCCGATGTCGGCCATCTGCGAGACGTCGCCCTCGCGGGCGTACAGGGCGGGGGCGACGGCGAGGTAGCCGTGCTTGGCGAACCGGCGGCAGACATCTTTGATGTGCTCGTGGACGCCGAAAATCTCCTGCACGACCAGCACGACGGGGTGCTTTCCGCCCGCCGCAGGCCGGGCGTGATAACCGGGGATATGCCCGTCGGCCGTCGGAATCTGAATCTCTCCCGCTTCCAAGCCGTGCGTGTCCGTGTGGATCGCCTGGGCCGTGACCGGCTGCACGGCCAGGGCGAACCCCGCCGCCAGCGTCGTCTGGATCGTCTTCCCGACGAACTCCCGCCGCGTCTGTAACGTCATCTGTTTCTCCATGCTTTCTGTCTCTCTAAACTGACTCGGAGTTGTTGCCTGATTGCTGCTTAGCCGCCGCCCGTATCAGAGCCTTTTCCGCCCCTGGAGCGACCTCATAAACGGGGTTGCCCAAGGCGGCGTTACTCAGCAGCGTGTCCACAAGCGCATCGGTGCTCGTACTATGAAGAGCGCCCGCACAGCATCTTAAAGTGTCTGCTGCCCGCCGTGTGTATTTATCCCAGGCTTTCAGAGGCAGGAGATGCTACTTGTTCAAGCACCCCATGAGGGAATGCTGAACTGCACCCCTTTAGTGAGACATTCGGTTAAGATTTATGGGGCTATACGACCTATGGCTTTGGGCGGGTTTGGACGGCTTCAGTATAGACAAGTGCTGGGTTTAGCGATCAGGAAGGCTTGGGGCCGGTAGTATCGGCTTCATAGCAGGCCGTTTCGCGCTATCTTCTATTAGAAAGATAGCATCCTGCTCTGGGATGCCAGTGAGTTAAGAACCTGAAGCAAATAGCACATTAGCGGCGGCGCAGCAGGTCGGCGAGGTCGGGTGCGTCGCGCGTCCCGGTCATGCCGATGCAACCCCGCGCGGGCGGGGAGGGTTCCCGGCGGGTGCCGGCGATTTCGAGGCGGCATCTTCCTGCGCGGGCAGGTATAATGCGGGGGACTCTCGAAAGGACCCACCTAACACCCCCGGAGAACCTCATTCCCGGCCCTTCTCCTTGCGGAAGGAGAGGGTCGCCGCTTCGGCGGGGTGAGGTGTTTCGCCGCCGGATGGGTTCCTCACACTCCCAGACGCACAGACGGGAAGTAAAGATCGATGCAGAGCAGCAGTGACGGCCTGACGCCCTTGGAGGACTACGACGTCCTGGACACGCCGCCGGAGGCCGCCTTCGACGACCTCGCGCGGCTCGCGGCCTGGGTCTGTCAGACGCCGATGGCCTTCGTTACGTTCCTGGACGGCCGCCGCCAGTTCTTCAAGGCCCGAATCAAAGACGGGGCCGACGACGCGGGCGGCGCGCGGGAGGCACCGTTGGAAGAAGGCTTCTGCCCGGCCACCGCCGTGCTGGGGCAGATGCTGGTCATCCCCGATACGCAGGCGGACGCGCGGTTCCGGGACAACCCCGCCGCCCTCGCCGATCCCCCCGCGCGGTTCTATGCGGGCGTGCCGCTGTGCGCGCCCGACGGCTCGGCGCTGGGGACGCTGTGCGTCGTGGATCACCGGCCCCGCCCGCTCTCCGGGGAACAGGGGGAGGCGCTGCGGGTGCTGGGCCGGCAGGTGGAGACCTTGATGGAGCTGCGGCGCGCGGCCGCCGCCCAGGCGCGCTCGGAGGAGGCGTCGCGCGAGAGCGCCTCGCAGCTCCGCAGCGTCGCCGACGCCCTGCCCTGATCGCCTACGTCGACGCCGGCCAGCGCTACCGCTTCAACAACAGCCGCTACGAGGAGTGGATCGGCATCCCGGCGGAGCAGATCCGGGGCCGGACCCTGCGCGAGGTCCTGGGCGCGGACACCTACGCCGCCCTCGCCACGGACGTGGAGGCGGCCCTGTCGGGCCGGGCCGTCACCTACGAGCGGGACCTGACCTGGCCCGACGGCCGGACGCGCTCGGTGCGGGGCGTCTATTCGCCCCGGCTCGGGCCGGGGGGCGTGGAAGGGTTCGCGATCCTGGTCACGGACGAGACGGAGGCGAAGCGGGCCGGCCTGGAGCGTGAGCAGATGGCGGCGGAGCGGCAGGAGGCGGCGGGCCGCCAGGCGGTCCTGGTCGCCGCCCAGCAGGAGGTCGCCTTGGCCGCGCGTGACCTGGATGCCGTGCTGGACATCGTCACCCGCCGCGCCCAGGAGCTGACGGGGGCGGACGCCGCCATCGTCGAGATGGCCGAGGGCGAGGACATGGTCTACCGCGCGGCCAGCGGGTCGGCCTCGGCGCACGTCGGCCTGCGGCTGGCGCGCGCCGCGAGCCTGTCGGGGCGGTGCGTGGTCGAGGGCCGCCTGCTGTCCTGCGAGGACTCGGAGGTGGACCCGCGGGTGGACCGCGAGGTGTGCCGCCGTGTGGGGGTGCGCTCGATGGTGGTCGTGCCGATGCAGTTCCTGGGGCGCACCGTGGGCGTCCTGAAAGTCTGCTCGGCGCGGCGCGCGGCGTTCGCGGACGACCTGTTCTCGCCCCTGGAGATGATGGTCAACCTCATCGTGGCTGCCCTGAGCGCCGTCTCGGAGGCCGAGACCCGGACCGCCCTGTCGCTCAGCGAGCAGCGCCTGCACACGCTGATCACCAGCGTCCCCGTGATCCTGTTCGCCTTGGACGGCGCGGGCGTCTTCACCCAGGCCGAGGGCAAGGGCCTGGCTGCGCTGGGCCTGACGCCGGGCGCGGTCCTGGGCCGGCCCCCCCGCGCGGTCTTCCCAGACGCGCCCGCCCTCCTGGAGAACATGGCGCGGGGTCTGGCCGGGGAGTCGCGGCAGTGGCTGTCCGAGATCGGGGGCTTCTCCTTCGAGACGCGGTGCCAGCCGCTGACTCAGGCCGGCGGTGCCGTCGCGGGCCTGATCGGGGTGGCCTTCGACGTCACGGAGCGGGTGCGGGCCGAGGGCGCGCTGCGCCAGGCCGCCGCGCGCCAGCGCCAGTTCCTGCGGGACGTGCTCGCCAGCGTGACCGAGGGCCGCCTGATCCTGTGCCAGTCCGAGGCCGACCTACCCGCGCCGCTGGCCGACTCGTCCCCGCCGATCCCCCTGACGGCGGGCGGCGGCGGCCTGCGGGAGCTGCGGCAAGCCGCGTGGGAGGCGTGCCGGGCGGCGGGGCTGGCCGAGGAGCGCGGGCACGACATGATCACGGCGGCGAGCGAGGCGGGGATGAACTGCATCGTCCACGTCGGGGAGGGCGTGGGTCAGGTGTCCGCGGACCCCTTCAAAGGGACCGTACAGGTGCGCGTCCACGACCACGGCGCGGGCATCTCGCTGGAGAACCTGCCCCAGGCCACCCTGCGGAAGGGCTTCACGACGGCGGGGACGCTGGGGCACGGGATGAAGATGGTGCTGCAAACGGCGGATCACGTCCACCTGCTGACGGGCCGGGCGGGCACCACGGTGGTCCTGGAGCAGGAGCGGGTCGCGCCCCTGCCCCCCTGGTGAGGGCCGCCCCGGCACACGCCGCATCACGCCAGAAAGCAAGGACTTTCTCTTGACGACGCCCCCGCCCCCCGCAGCAGACGCCCCGGAGCCTATGACGCCTCTTGCCTCTCTGGCGCGGGGGTCCCTGCTGGTCGCCGCCGGCGCGGCCCTCTCTGCGCTTGCCCGGCTGGCGCTCGGCTCCGCGCGGCGCGCGCGCGGGCAGGCTGAGGCGGCGGACGCCCTGCGCGAGAGCGAGGCCCGCAAGAGCGCCGTGCTCGAAGTCGCCCTGGACTGCATCATCGCCATAGACCGGGAGGGGCGCATCACCGAGTTCAACCCCGCCGCCGAGAAGACGTTCGGCTATACGCTGGAGGAGGCGCGGGGCCGGACTGTCGCCGAAACCATCATCCCGCCCGCGCTGCGCCCCCTGCACCGGGCGGGGTTCGATTACTATCTCGCCACCGGCGTCGGCCCGGTCCTGGGGCAGCGGGTGGAGCTGACCGGGATGCGGAAGGACGGCGAGGAATTCCCGGTCGAGCTTGCCATCGCGCCGATGGGGCAGGGCGGGGCGGGCGGGTTCACCGCCTATCTGCGCGACATCAGCGGGCGCAAGGCGCTGGAGGCCGCGCAGGCCGGCCTGGCCGATGCCAACCGCCTGCTGCTGGATTCGACCGGCGAGGGCATCTACGGCATCGACACCCAGGGCCGCTTCACGTTCGTCAACCGTGCGGCGGCGCTGATGCTCGGGTTCGCGCCGGAGCAGATGGTCGGGCACAACGGTCACGCGCTGATCCACCACGCCCGGCTGGACGGCACACGTTATCCCGAAAGCGAGTGCCCGATCTTTCGCGCCATCCGCACGGGGGAGACGGCCCGCATCGAGGGCGAGTCGTTCTGGCGCGCGGACGGCTCCCCTCTCCCCGTCTCTTACAGCGCCGCGCCGATCTTTGAGCGGCACGCCGGGGGGCAGGGCGAACAGCACCCTGGGGGGCGGGCGATCCGGGGGGCGGTGGTCACGTTCTCCGACAGCAGCGAGCGCCGGGCGCTGGATCGGGAGCGGGCGCGTCTGGTGGAGCGCGAGCACCGCATCGCGGAGCAGCTCCAGCAGGCGCTCCAGCCCGCCGTTCCCCTGTCGGTGCCCGGCCTCGACCTGGCCGATTACTACCGCCCTGCCCTGGAAGAGGCGGGGGTGGGCGGGGACTTTTATGATGTGTTCGCCGCCGACAAGGGCGTCACGTTCCTGGTCGTGGCCGACGTGAGCGGCAAGGGCCTGGCGGCGGCCAGCCAGGTGTCTTCGGTCAGGAACATGCTCCGCTTCGCGCTGTACAACGGGCAGGATCTGGCCGGTCCGGTGGCGATCCTGAGCCGCACGCTGGCCCTGAACGACCTGCTGACGGGCTTCGCCACGCTGTTCGTAGGCCGATTCGACGCCCACACGCGGCTCTTGAGCTACGTCAACTGCGGCCAGGACGCGGGCCTGATTCTCCGCGCCGCCACCCGCGCGGTCGAGAGCCTGCCGCCGACCGGCCCCGTTTTAGGGGGCTTCGCGGAAGCCGCGTTCGAGGAGCGCGAGGTCTTCTTGGAAGTCGGCGACGTGCTGGCGCTGTTCACGGACGGGCTGACCGAAGCGGGTCCGTCGCGGACGGCCCTGCTCGGCGGCGACGGGGTGGCCGCCCTCCTGCGGGAGCCGCACGGGCGAGAGGGCGCGCTGGGCGTGGTCTCGCGCCTGATCGCGGGCGTGGACGCCTATGCCCAGGGCGGCCTGCGGGACGACGTGTGCCTGCTGGTGGGTGTCGTGGAGTGAGAGGCGTCGGGCGAAACACAAGGAGAAGAAGCCTCCAGCCCCGAAATACCAGGGGAACAAGAAGGGCTAACCTTCCCCATCATTGGGGGCGGGGGCCTCTTCCCGCACTCAACTTCGCTTGCCAAATGTCTCGGTGTGTGCTATAATGACGGCGGAAGGCCGAACATCCGTTGCCGAACGTTTGTGCCTTGCCCGTTTAACCAGCCACCGGGAGGAACGCCCCATGTCCAGACCGCTTTCCGTGCGCCAGAAACACATCCTGCAATACATCCAGCAGCACGTGGACGCCCACGGCTACCCGCCCACCGTCCGCGAGATCGGGTCCGCCGTCAGCCTGTCGTCCTCGTCCACCGTCCACGCCCACCTGAAGACATTGGAGGACGGCGGGCACATCCAGCGCGACGCCGTGCTGACCCGCGCCATCAAGGTCGTGCCCACCGGCAGCGGCGAGGGGCGGCCCCTGTCCCGGCAGACGGTCAACGTGCCCATCGTGGGCACCGTCGCCGCGGGCAAGCCCCGCCTGGCCGTCGAGGACATCGAGGACGTCTTCCCGCTGCCGATTGACTTCCTCTCCGGGGATGGTTTTATTCTCACCGTGCGCGGGGACAGCATGATCGACGACGGCATCCACGACGGCGACCTGGTCGTCGTCCGCCGCCAGCCCACCGCCGACAACGGCGAGACCGTGGTCGCCATGATCGACAGCGAGGCGACAGTTAAGCGCTTCTACAAGGAGCGCCAGCGCATCCGCCTCCAGCCCGCCAACAAGCGCATGAAGCCGATGTACTTCGATGACGTCCAGATCGCCGGCAAGGTCGTCGGCCTGGTCCGCAAGATGGCCTAAAGGCAGGAAACGATGACGAACACCCTGCAAGGCTTCCTGGCCGCCGCCACGGAGAAGGCCGCTGCGGACCTGGCCGAAGCGTTCATTGCACTGCCGGAAGACAAGCGCCTCTGGAGTCCCACCGAGGGGGCGCGGCCGGCGATTGATCTCGTGGCCGAGTGCGCCCTGCTGACCGGCTACACGGCCGGCCTGCTCCAGACCCGAAGCTGGCCGGACGGCCAGTATGACCTGTTCTTCGCCGAGAAGGCGGAGGCCATCGACCAGGGCTGGGATGAAATCCATCCTCGGCTGATGGACAGTGCCCGCCGCCTGGCCGCCGCCATCGCTGCCGTCTCCGAGGCCGAGCTTGCCGATGAGGTGGAGGTTCCCTGGGGGAAACAAACCGTCCAGCAGCTCACCACTTACTCGTACTGGAACATGAGCTACCATCTGGGTCAGGTCAACTACATCGCGTCCCTGCTGGGCCGCCCGGCCTAGAGCTTAACCCCCATGCCCCACATAGAAAACACCGTCACCGTCAACGCACCCTTGGAAAAAGTCTTCGCACTGGCCCGCGATCAGGAATCGTTCCCCCGGTTCATGCCGGACGTGGAGAGCGTCGCCGTCTCGGAGCGCAGCGCCGACGGCAGCCGGACGGTCTCGGACTGGGTGGCAGTGGCCTCGGACTTCAAGCTGAAAGTGCGCTGGACCGAGGAGGACCTGTGGGACGAAAGCGCGCACACCCTGCGCTTCCGCCAGCTCAAAGGGGACTACACGGCCTACGGCGGCCTGTGGACGTTCACCGACGAGGGCGGGGGCGTAACCCGGTTCGGCAGCGCCATCGACTACGAGCTGGAAATCCCGCTGATCGGGCCACTGCTTAAAGCCGTCGTCGCCCGGCTGATGCGCGACAACACGCAGAAGATTCTGGACGCCATCAAGGCCCAGGCCGAGCAGGGGTGAGGCTTTTGCGGGGCTTTCAACGGGCACCCGGCAGGGCGACGGCCAGGTCCGAGACCAGGGCGGTGCCGACGTAGTAGTGCTTGAGTATCTCCCCATACGTCTTGCGGTAAGGCGGCCCGGCCATCGAGACTGCTCCGTCCTGTGACATGCCCAGCCCGTGGCCCCAGCCCTTGCCGTCAAACTGATAATCCCCCGTCGCCGTCCGCGCCAGCGTCAGCCGTGTGCTGCGGAGTACGTCGTAGCCGAGTATCTGCCGCAGGTCGGGGCCGCTGACCGTCTTCAATGTCCCGTCCGTCCCGGTCACGGTCGCCGTCGTGACCCGGCCCGAGGCATCCAGGCCGTCCACGGCCAGCGACGCGAAGCGGCCGACGCGGGTGCGCGAGTCGCGGGCGAGCGCCGAGGCGAGCTGGGCAGGCGTGAACGTCCGGCTCCAGGTGTGATACTTCCCACCCGCCGCGTAGTCCTTCCCGTCCCGCTCGTTGCAGTCTTTGACCGGCCGTAAGTAGGCGCAGCCGCCGTCCGCTGTCATCCCGCCGCTGTCGGTCGAGTAGGGCGCGTCGATCAGCCGCCCCGCGTAGGCCAGCACCAGCCCGCGCGTGTCGTCCACCGCCCCGTCGGACAGCGGCGTCTCGCCGTCCAACCCCAGGTACCCCTCGCAGCGCGTCGTGTCGTCCAGGTCGAACCCCTCCCGTGCCAGCTTGCCACGGTTCTTGAGCGCATACGTTCGCGCGGCCACGGCCTGCGCCTTCATCGCCTCCAGCGGCACGTCCGACCCGATCTCGGCGGGGATGACTCCGTATAGATACGGCTCCAGCGCGACAGTGTTGACCACGCGCAGCGTCCCCTCCGGCTCGCGCCGCACCGTCAGGAAGCCGCGGTAGCGCCGCCACGGGATGCCGCGGGCGGCGGGCAGGCGACCGTCCATCCGGGCGATCTGAACGGGGGCGGCCTGGCCCGGTATCAGCACGACGGCGGCGAGCGGCGGGGCGACGGGGACGCCCGTGACGTCGTCGGCGCGCGTCAGCACGATCCCCTGCGGCGAGACGTCGGCCTTGTAGATGATCCCCGGCAGCCCGCGCACGAAGGGCCTGTTCGTTGCGGCGTCCAGCAGGGAGAACGGCTTCGCGCACGAGAGCAGCAGGCTGGTGGAGTGCCGGAAGTGCCGATCCAGCCCGATGCGGAGCGGGGGCGGGGCGACGGACGCGGCGGTCACGGGGCGCGCGAGCGCGGGGAAGGGAAGGAGGGAGACGGGCAGCAGGGCGAGGGCAAACGAGGGGCGCATTCTTCCTCCGAGGCACAGAGTACGACAAGCAAGAGCGGCAGTCTTACACAACAACAGCCCAGGATTTCTCCTGAGCTGCGACTGTGATCCGAAAGAGCTGTCTCACCTAACCATCGGGGTGACAGGACTCGAACCTGCGACCTCTCAGTCCCGAACCGAGCACTCTACCAAGCTGAGCTACACCCCGACGTGCCAGTTATCATAGCCTATTCCGCCCCCGTCTGTCAAGCCCGTGCCCGGCGAACCGGGCGAATCTTAAAGATCGGGCCGCGACCTGCCGAAGATCAGGCCATGAAATCTCCGTTTGCCCTCGTCATCGCCGCCTGCGGCGCGGCCCTCGCTCTGGGCCAGGTGGCCGTCCCGACCGTGCGGGCGCAGGCCGTTCCCACCCCCGCCCCGCCCGCTTACCGGCTGCGGCTGGACTGGCAGAAGGCCGAGCGCGGGCCGGGCGGGCTGGTCCTGCGCGGGCGGGTGACCAACACGGGCCGGTCCGCGCTGACCTACACGCGGGTCACGCCGCTGCTGCTCGACGGCGCGGGGCGAACCATCTACCACGGGTCGGGCTACCTCACCGCCGGCCCGCTCCGGCCCGGCCAGTCGGCGGAGTTCCGCGCCTTCGAGCCGTCCGCGCCCGCGTTCGCGCGGGCGCGCGTCGAGTTCCATGAGGCGGGGCGGCCGGTCTTCGTCCAAACCGCCCCGCACCCGGTTCAGGCCGCCAGCCGCTGAACGACGGTGTGGTAATCGAACTCGGCCTGGAACAGCGCCCGGTCGCCCCAGCCGTAGCCGGCTTCCAGGCAATCCCCCGTGCGGTACAGAGAGATCGGGAAGGCGACCCGCTTGGTGTCGAACAGCTCGCCCAGGCCCTGGTAGCAGCGCGGCACGTCGTCGGGCGTGATCGCCCGGACGCAGGACCGGATCGTCGGGACGCCGCCCGCGCTGAAGTCAAGCCGGACGAACCAGCCCTCGTACTGCTCCTCGATCTTGGGGTAGGCGCGGTCCCGCGTTTCGGGGTAGGCGGGGTTGTTGCGGTCCAGGACGACGTGGATCAGGCCGATAAAGCCGCCCAGTTCGGGGCAGTCCAGGAAGTTGCTGCCCAGGCCCACCCGGTGGACGTGGGGCCAGACGGCGGGGCCGATCGCGCCGGCCAGGTGTTCCACGAAGCCGCCCAGGCGGTAGCCGCCCATCGCCTGCGGGTCGTGACTCTCGAAATAAGGCAGCATCTTGGTCTCGCTCATCGAGCGCGCCCCGATCAGCGTCTTGCGCCCGTCCATCGACGGCAGCTTGACCGAGTTCTTGTACGATTCGACGTGCAGCTCCTCGACGGCGTTGCCGACGATGCCCTTGACCCACACGCCCTCGCCCAGCTCCGTCAGGAACAGATCTTCCTGGCCCCCCGTCAGGAACTGGTCGAACTCGATGCCGCCGAAGAGGTGGGCAAGCTCAAGCTGCCCCGGACGCGCCGCAGGGTCCAGATACCCCCCGTACACACCCACGTCGTGGATGAAGCTGCCGTCCGGCAGCACGACTTTGCCCCGGTAGCCCTGGCCGGTCACGAAGAAGCCCGGCCCCCCGCCCGGCAGCGCAGAGGGCGTCAGGCGCAGGTCCTCCATGATCACGCCTTCGGGGTTGGCGTCGTACCACAGTTCTCCGGCCCGCTTGGGGCAGCACGGCGGCGGGGCCTGCGGCCCGCGGATGCGGGTGAAGGGGAAGCGGCGGGCCATCTCGTAGACGTTGTGCATGCCCGACATCTCGGCCTCGGCGAGGTAGAAGAGCAGGTTGACCGAGTACAGCTCGCGCGTGACGGGGTCCTTCATGCGCGAGAGGCGCACGGTGACGCCGTAGGTGGGGGCGTGGGTCTGTGCATCCTCCCAGGACTGGATCGGGCCGTTGAAGGCGGCCTCCCAGGACCTGCCGGGCTTGCGCGCCTCCACCCCGAACTCGCGGACGACGTGGGGGATGGCGTCCATGACGCCTGATGCGGTGTAGACGGCCTGATTTTCCGGCGGAACGACGGTGTTCATGGTGAAAATACCTCGAGAGTGCGGCGGCTTAACAGTGCCCGGACAGGCCGGATGCCCCGCCTGCCCATAAGACAACTCTTGTGCAGATTAGTTTCTTTTCCTTTGCCGCGCCACTCTTCCTTATGTGTGGGACTATTCTCGGACGCAAACGGTTCCCTCTTCAGTCCCTCTCTGGGTCTCTTTTCAGGCCCGCCCGAGGCAGAATGCCTATTGTAGGCGCTCACGCAAGGGGTGTCTACTGATATGCGGGTTTGTTACCTGACGTTAACCTTGGCCGGGCCTTTTCCCGTGCCGTTGACTTTTCCCGCACTGTTGACAGGAAAGAATCGGGGCGGGGGCGGCATAATCAGGCACGGGGCAGACGCCCGCTTAGAAAACAAGAAGGCCGAGTAACCTATCATGAAAGACACCCTCTCCCGTTGCTTCAAGTACGCCCCGGTGGCCCTGGGCATGATGCTCGTGGGCGGCCTGGCCGCCGCGCCCGCTCCTGCCGCGCCCGCCCGCATCGCCCAGGCCCCCCGCGCCGCAGCGGCAACGGGATGGGCGCGGGTCATCGTCCGGTTCACGCGGGAGCCTTCTCCGGGCCAATGGGCCACGCTCCGCGCGTTGCACGCCTCGCCCTACCGCCGCCTGCCCCTGATTCGGGCCGCCGCCCTAAACGTGCCGCGCCGCGCGCTGAACCGGCTGGCCGCCCTGCCCTTCGTCGCCCACGTCTCGCCGGACACGCCGGTCGCTAAGTGCGATGAGTTCACGGTCGGGTCGAGCGAGGCGGGCGCGGCGCAGCAGCAGTACGGCCTGACCGGGGCGGGCGTCACCGTCGCCGTGCTGGACAGCGGCGTCGCCGAGCACGAGGACCTAACTGTCCCCGCCGTGAAGGGCGACCACGAGGACGACGCCTCCAGCGGCTCCAACATCCTGGTCCACCAGGACATGACGGGGACGCCCTACACGACGACCGGCTACCGGGACGACAAGGGGAAGGCACGGAAGGGAGTGCAGACCGTCTATGACCTGTGCGGACACGGGACTCACGTCGCGGGCATCGTCGCCGGCAGCGGGCGGGCCTCGACGGGCAAGCGCTTCTTCCGCACCTTCTCCGGCGTCGCCCCCGGCGTCAGCCTCGTGGACGTGCGCGTGCTCGACCAGAACGGCCAGTCCGACGTCAGCACCGTGATCGCCGGCTTGCAGTGGGTCGTCGCCAACCGGGGCCAGTACAACATCCGCGTCGTCAACCTCTCGCTCGGCCACCCCGTGGGCGAATCCTACGCCACCGATCCGCTGTGCCAGGCCGTCGAGGCCGCCTACCGCGCCGGCATCGTCGTCGTCTGCGCGGCGGGCAACGGCGGGCGCCTGAACGCCGCCAACGCCGCCGGGCTGGACAACGAGGGCTGGGGGACGGCCTACGGCAGCATCAACTCGCCGGGCGATGATCCCTACGCCCTCACCGTCGGGGCCATGAAGCAGGACCCGGCCCACGTCGGTGACCGCACCCACGACCGCATCGCGACTTACTCGGGCCGCGGCCCGTCCCGCCTGGACCTGGTCATGAAGCCGGACATCATCGCGCCCGGCAACAGGGTCATCTCCCTGGAAGCCAGCCTGGACTATCTGAGCACCCACTTCGACGTCACCAACCAGGTGCCGCTGTCCAGCTACATGCATACCAACCAGATCGCGCCGTCCAGCACCTACTTCTCGCTCTCAGGGACGTCGATGGCATCCCCGGTGGTCGCCGGGGCCGCCGCCCTGCTCCTCCAGGCCGACCCCGCCCTGACGCCCGACACCATCAAGGCCCGCCTGATGCTCTCCGCCGACAAGTGGGCCGCACCCGGCGGCACCGGCGACCCGCTCACCTACGGCGCGGGCTACCTGAACGTCCCCGCCGCCCTCCAGAGCGCCGCCGTCGCGCGGGGGCCGGCCCTCAGCCCGTCGCTGCTCCAGAACACCGACGGCAGCGTCACCATCGACATCAGCCGGGCCGTGTGGGGCAGCAGCCTGTGGGGCACGGGCGTCGTGGACCTGCGGGCCGTCTGGGGCAGCCGGGCCGTGTGGGGTTCGGGCGGCGTCTCCGACACCCGCGCCGTCTGGGGGAGCAACGGCGTCACCGACCTGCGCGCCGTCTGGGGGAGTTCCTCCGTGGACGCCAGCCGGGCCGTGTGGGGCAGCAGCGTCTGGGCCGACCGGGCCGTCTGGGGAAGCTCCACGACCGCCGTGGACCTGAGCGACGTCGCGCTGGGCGGCGAGCAGGTGCCATCCGACTGGACGGCCAGAGCACTGAGTGGGGGCACGGACGGTAAAACGCCCGTGCTGTGGAACAACGCCGATGGGACCGTCTCGGTCTGGAGCGCCGACGCGGTGGGCGGCTTCACCCACCGCGAGTACGGCCCTTTCGCCGGCTATACGGCGGCGGCCATCGCGTCCGGCCCGGACGGTGCGACCCACCTGCTTTGGAACACAGTGGGCGGGGGCATCTCGCTGTGGAACGGGACGCCTGACGCCGCCGGCTTTGCCCACCATGAATACGGCCCCTACGCGGGCTGGGCCGCGCAGGCACTGGCCGTCGGCCCGGACGGCGTCGTCCGCATCCTCTGGAGCCACGTCAGCGGCGCGGTCTCCGTGTGGGCGGTCGGAGCGGACGGCGGGTTCACCCACCACGACTCCAGTCCCTATCCCGGCTGGAAGCCCCAATCGTTCAGCGTCGGCCCGGATAACACCACGCACATCCTCTGGAACAACGCCGACGGACGGATATGCCTTTGGAACTATAACACACTGGACGGCGACTTCACCCGCAACGACTACGGACCGTACACGGGTTGGGTGGCTAAAGCTATCGCGGATGGCCCGGACGGCAGAACTCGCGTGTTATGGGACAACGCCGACGGGCGGCTCTCCGTCTGGAGCCTGGACAACACCAACGCCTCCTTCACCCACCACGAGTCCGGCCCCTACGCGGGCTGGACGGCCCAGGCTATCGGCGTCGGCCCGGACAACGCCACGCACGTGCAGTGGGACAACACCGACGGGCGGCTCTCGCTCTGGAACTACAGCACCGCAGACGGGACGTTCACCCAGAACACCTTCGGCCCGTACTAAGCGCCGGCCCGCAGGAGCGTCCAGCAAAGAGCGCCCGGCCCCCGTTGGGGGCCGGGCGCTCTTTTTCGCTCAGGGGTACAATCCAGACACGGCAGCCCCGGCGGTGCATCATGCCGGTGCGGGCTAGGAAAACCACCAGCGGGCTTATGCAAGTCAAGTGCCAGACATGCGGTTATGTGAAGGGTGAGCCGACGGCGAGCGGCGGCCTCGGCTGTTTGTTCAGCCTGGCGGTCCCCCTCTTTGCCCTGGAAGCGCTGGCGTTCGCGGTCAGGCACACGCTGAGGGTCCATTCGCTCCCCCACGACTGGTCGCGCCTGGCGCTGCTGGGGGCCGGTTGGCTACTGCTGATGTTCCCGCTGTGGTTCACCGGGTACGCCGTGAAGCTGCGCTACTCCTTCGTCAGGTGCCCGCGCTGCGGGGCGCGCAAGTGGAGTAATGGGTATCACAGCGGCTTCGGCCTTTGAGGGATGAGGCACGAAAAAGCGGCCCAGGACAGTGTCCTGGGCCGCTTCAGTCTTTGACTAGGCCTTTTGCGTAAGCCTCAGCCGCGGGTTTCAGCCCGTGGCTGAGGCCGCGCGCACCACCTCCCAGCTTATTCGCTCTTGAATTCGGCGTCGATGACGTCGTCCTGGGGCTTGGCGGCTTCCTCGGCACCCTCGGTCTCGGCACCGGGCTGGTGACCGTTGCCGCCCGCCGTGCCGCCGCCGTCGGCCTGCTGGTAGAGGATCTCGCTCAGCTTGTAGGACGCCTGCTGCAACGCCTCCGTCTTGTCTTTCAGCCGGGCGGTGTCATCGCCCTCAAGCGCGGACTTGACCTCGGCCAGGGCACCCTCGACGCTGGCTTTCTCCGATTCGGGCAGCTTGTCGCCCAGGTCCTTGATCAGTCGCTCGGTGGAGTAGACCATCTGGTCGGCCTGGTTGCGGGCCTCGGCCTTCTCGCGCAGGGCGGCGTCCTCGCCCGCGTGCGCCTCGGCGTCGCGCACCATGCGGTCCACCTCGTCCTTGTTCAGCGTGCCGGCCCCGGAGATGGTGATCCGCTGCTCCTTGTTGGTCGCCCGGTCCTTGGCGGAGACGTTGACGATGCCGTTGGCGTCGATGTCGAACGTGACCTCGACCTGCGGGACGCCGCGCGGGGCGGGCGGGATGCCCATGAGCTGGAAGCGGGACAGCAGCTTGTTCTGCGACGCCATCGCCCGCTCGCCCTGGTACACGACGACATCGACCGCCGTTTGGCCGTCGGCGGCCGTCGAGAAGACCTCGGACTTGCGCGTCGGGATCGTCGTGTTCCGCTCGATCAGCTTGGTGAACGTGTCGCCCAGAGTCTGGATGCCCAGCGAGAGCGGCGTGACGTCAAGCAGGACCACGTCCTTGACCTCGCCGCCCAGCACGCCCGCCTGGATGGCCGCGCCGATGGCGACGACCTCGTCGGGGTTGACCGAGCGGTTCGGCTCCTTGCCGCCGCCCAGCCGCTTGACCAGGTCCTGCACGGACGGGATGCGGGTCGAGCCGCCGACCAGGATGATCTCGTCCACGTCCTTGGCCTCGATGCCGGCGTCGGTCAGGGCGCGCTTGAACGGCTCCTCGGTGCGCTGGACCAATGTCCGGGTCAGCTCGTCGAACTTGGCGCGCGACAGCGGCACGTCCAGGTGCTTCGGCCCCTCGGCGTCGGCGGTGATGAACGGCAGGTTGATCGTGGTCTGGACCACGTTGGACAGCTCGATCTTGGCCTTCTCGGCCGCCTCGCGCATCCGCTGCATGGCCTGCTTGTCCTTGCGCAGGTCGATGCCCTGGTCCTTCTTGAACTCGTCGGCCACGTACTCCACAATCGCCTGATCGAAGTCGTCGCCGCCGAGCCGCGTGTCGCCCGCCGTCGAGCGCACCTCGAAGACGCCGTCGCCGACATCGAGCACGGACACGTCGAAGGTGCCGCCGCCCAGGTCGTAGACGAGAATGGTCTCGTTCTTCTTTTTATCCAGTCCGTAGGCGAGCGAGGCCGCCGTCGGCTCGTTGATAATCCGCAGCACCTCCAGGCCCGCGATGCGTCCGGCGTCCTTGGTGGCGTTGCGCTGGGCGTCGTTGAAGTAGGCCGGGACCGTGATCACGGCCTTGTCCACCTTCTCGCCTAAGTAGGCCTCGGCGTCGGTCTTGAGCTTCTGGAGAATCATCGCCGAGATCTGCTCCGGCGAGTACGAAGTCCCGTCGATGGTGACCTTGTCGCTGGTGCCCATCTTGCGCTTGATGGAGATGACGGTGCGGTCGGGGTTGACGACCGCCTGCCGCTTGGCGGCGCTGCCGACCAGCCGCTCGCCGGTCTTGGTGAAGCCGACGACCGAGGGCGTGGTGCGCGCCCCCTC